>JGI24658J20074_1000598_pt1 | contig 8929 bp, 9 predicted proteins | sample MalvirmetaMSP121_FD_20074 | JGI IMG/M metagenome (IMG submission 20074) | reverse complement strand
CGGGCGAGCACGACGTCCGTTGGGTTTTCTATACCTCGGGGACCACGGCCGATCCCAAAGGGGCCATGCACGCCGACCTATCGGTGATCAGCGCGGGCAGGGGGCTGGCGCAAAGCTATGCTCTGACGCCAGCCGACGTTGGCGCGCTGGCATTTCCGATCGCCCATGTCGGTGGCGCGATGTATCTGGCCGAGTTGCTGATATCCGGCGCATCCGCGCTATTGATGCAGCGCTTCGTGCAGGACGAGGCTGTCGCGCTTTTCCGTTGGCTGGACGTGACCGCCTGTGGCGGCAGCACCGCGCACTATCAGACACTCGTCAATGCTCAGGCCCTGCAGCCACAGACCCGGCTAATGCCGAGCTTGCGGGTATTGGGCGGCGGGGGCGCGCCGAAGCCGCCTGAGCTGTACTACCGCGCCAAGCGTGAACTTGGTGTGAGCATCTGCCACACCTACGGTATGACCGAATGTCCTTGTGTCACGATCGCCCCCGTGGACTCTGACGACCAACAGCTCGCTTATACCGATGGGGTTGCACAGCCGGATGTGGAGCTGCGCATTGTCGACCGGGACGGAATGACGGTTCGTAATGGTGTCGAAGGTGAAATCCGCATTCGCGGACCCGGCATATTCAAGGGGTACGCCGATCCGACGCTCAATGCCGCTGCGTTCGACGAGGAAGGATTTTTTTGCACCGGTGATCTCGGTGTGCTCAGAGACGACCGCCGGCTCTCGCTGACAGGTCGCATCAAGGATGTGATCGTCCGTAAAGGCGAAAACATCTCGGCGCGTGAACTGGAAGATATTCTCTCTGCTCATCCGACTGTTGGTGCCGTCGCGGTAGTCGGGCTGCCGGATGCGGAACGCGGCGAACGAGTCTGCGCCGTGGTTGAACTCGCCGGCGGAATGGCGGATTTCAGTTTTCAGCAGATGACCGATCATCTGGCGGAGGCCGGTCTGATGCGGCAGAAGTTTCCGGAGCAACTCGAAATCGTGGAGCGCATGCCACGCAACGAGACCTTGAACAAAATCCTCAAGAACGAACTGCGCGAGCGATTGGGTGGCGCGTGACGGCTCAAAAGCCAGTGTCGCGAGAGCCAGGCCGACTGCGCCGCCTGATCGATCTGCGGTGCGAGCGTGCCGATACCGTTGTCGGCTGGCTCGAAGACGACTTTCATCACTTTGGCATGAGCCTGCAACACGATGGCAATCGGGTAACGGATGTACGTGCGGTGACGTTGCGCTATCCGTGGAGCACCTGCCCTGGAGCGGTGGAGCCGGTGCGTGCGCTGATTGGCCAGCGCTTGTTGAGTCGAGCCTCGGACATTGGCCGCGTGCTGGAGATGCGGTTGCAGTGCACTCACCTGTTCGACCTTGCAGGCCTGACGCTGGCGCACGCCGCATCGCAGCGCAAGCACCGTCGATACGAAGCTTTGGTGGAAGATCCGGAGATCCTGGCCTGGGACGAAGTGCGCGGTCGGCCGTCCTTGCTTGGACCATCGACTGCCGTGCTGTTCCGTGACGGCGGCGAGGTGCTGCGCTGGGTATGCCAGAACCAGCGGATCACGGGTCCTCCCAAGTACGCAGGGCAATCACTGCAGCGCGGTTTTCGCGAGTGGACGCAGGCCTTACCAGAGCAGGAATCGGAGTACGCCACTGTACTGCGCCGCGCGCTCATGGTGTCCACGGGGCGGTTAATCGATATGAGTCAGTATCCAACCGCGGAATCGATCGGCATGGCGGCGGTATGCCACAGCTACCAGCCCGAACGGAATAAGCAGGCTACGAATTTCAGTCATTTGCAGAAAGATTATGCGCAAAGCGCTGCCGGCATGCTGTCACGGCTTGATGTGATTCCTTAGGGCGCTCTGCGCCGAGGGGGGGCGTGCTCGGTGCCTGTGAAGCGGCGACGCCGTGAAGGCGACCACGCCGATCGAAGCTTCAAGTTGACGGGCACTGGGCCTGAGTATAAGTTGCTTGTCGACAGCAAGTAAATATGAAGCCATGAAAGCCAAACCTGCTCCCATCCGCCGAACCCAGGAACAGCGCACCGCGCTGTCGGATCGGTTGATGGTGGAAGCGGCCATCGGCCTGATCGTGGAAAGCGGTCTCAAAGGCACCACGCTGGCGGCGATCGGGGAGCGTGCAGGCTATTCCCGGGGCTTGGTGACTCATCGTTTTGGCAGCAAGGCGCGCTTGCTTGCGTACGTTCACGACACGGTGGTGGAAGACTGGATAGCACGGGTCAAGCTCGCGGTCGGCAATCTGACCGGCGTCGAAGCCCTGTGCAGCGCCGTCGATGGGCTTTACGGCTTCATCGCGGATGCGCCCGACGAGATTCGCGCCATGTACCTGCTGCGCTATTTCAGTATCGACCCCGGTGCCGAGTATCGGGCGAATGTCGCCAAGGCGCATCTGGCCCAGCGCCGCGACGTGCAGCGCTGGATCGAGGCCGGTCAGACGCACGGCACCGTCGACGCGCATGTCGACGCCAGCCTGGCGGCGGAAATGTTCTGTTCGGCGGTTGATGGTTTGATCTATCGCTGGCTGGTCAATCCCGGTATGCCGATACGCGAACTGCATCAGCTATTGGGCCGCGAGGTCCGACGGGCGCTGGCCGGGCCGAGCTGACAGCGCGTCGCAGCTGGGCCAATCATGCAATTTGCCGAAGCCGGGATTTGGCAGTGATTTGGCATCACCTGTAAAGTTGCTAGTCGCTAACAAGTAAATTGTAGGCGCGCCCATTCGGACCGCCGTGACACCGATCATCGTTCAGGAGAGCGAGATGGAAGCATTCATTTATGACCACGTGCGCACGCCGCGTTGTGCGGCCAGCGCTTCGCGCCTGGGGCCCCGATGCCTCCATGGACCTCGCAATGAGCACTCGCCGAACTGCCCGACTTTCGTATGACCCGATGGCCCGTGGTCGTCGGCGCTCTATTCGGATGCCCAGCCGATTCGCTGTCCCGGCTGGCCCAGTCCGACAATCAGCACCATTCATATTTCCGGAGGAATCATCATGACCGAAGCATTCATCGTTGCCGCCGCCCGTACCGCCGGCGGTCGCCGTGGCGGCCGACTGTCCGGCTGGCACCCCGCCGACCTCGCGGCGCAGGTTCTCGACGCTCTGGTGGAACGCAGCGGCGCCGATCCGGCGCTGGTCGAGGACGTCATCATGGGTTGTGTCGGCCAGGTCGGTGAACAGTCCACCAACATCGCGCGCAACGCCGTGCTGGCGTCCAGCCTGCCCGAGAGCGTGCCGGCCACATCCGTGGATCGCCAGTGTGGTTCGTCGCAGCAGGCCCTGCATTTCGCGGCGCAGGCGGTGATGTCCGGGGCGATGGACGTAGTGATCGCCGGCGGTGTGGAAAGCATGAGCCGCGTTCCGATGATGCTGCCGCACAGTCTGCCGCTCAAGAATGGATTCGGGCAGTACATGAGCCCGGCGATCCAGAGGCGCTATCCCGGTGTCGAGTTCAGCCAGTTCAGCGGCGCGGAAGCCGTTGCCCGCAAGTACGAATTGGACAAGCTGCAGCTCGACGAATTCGCGCTGCACAGCCACAAGCTGGCGATTGCCGCGACCAATGCCGGCAAATTCAAGGACGAAATCGTGCCGGTCAAGGCGCGCCTGTCCGATGGCAGCGAGTCGGGCGAAATGCACACCGTTGACGAAGGCATTCGCTTCGACGCGACGCTGGAGAGCATTCAGGGCGTCAAGCTGCTGGCCGAGGGCGGGCGAATCACCGCCGCTTCCGCCAGCCAGATCTGCGACGGCGCTTCGGGCGTGATGGTGGTCAACGAACGCGGCCTCAAGGCCCTGGGCGTCAAGCCGCTGGCGCGCATCCACCAGATGACGGTCATCGGACACGATCCGGTGATCATGCTGGAGGCGCCGATTCCGGCGACCGAGCGGGCGCTGAAAAAGGCCGGGATGAAGATCGACGACATCGGCCTGTTCGAAGTCAACGAAGCCTTTTCGCCGGTGCCGCTGGCGTGGTTGCAGGTCACGGGCGCCGACCCGTCGCGACTCAATGTGCATGGCGGCGCGATTGCGCTCGGTCATCCGCTCGGCGGTTCGGGAACCAAGCTGATGACCACGCTGCTCTACGCGCTCAAGGACCGCGGACAGCGTTACGGCCTGCAGACGATGTGCGAGGGCGGCGGTCTGGCCAATGTGACCATCGTCGAGCGCCTGGGCTAGGGCGTCGCGAATCATTCGACAACAACGAGAAGGCGGGCGCAGTGCCCGCCGTCTCTCCGCAGCAATAGCGAGGAAAAAAATGGAACTCAATTCAGGTATCTCCGCAATCATTACCGGTGGCGCTTCGGGCCTCGGTGAGGCCACCGCGCGTGCCCTGGCCAGTCATGGCGTCAAGGTCGCGCTGTTCGACATGAACGAGGACAAGGGCAAGGCGCTGGCGAACGAGCTGGGCGGCGTGTTCTGCAAGGTCAACGTCACCGATGACGCCGATGCCGCAGCCGGCTTCGCCAAGGCGCGCGCGGCCAATGGCCAAGAGCGGATTCTCGTCAACTGCGCGGGAATCGGTAACGCCATCAAGACCGCCGGCCGCGACAAGAAAACCGGCGGCACCAAGCATTTCCCGCTGGCGGACTTCGAACGCGTGGTCAGGGTCAATCTGCTGGGAACCTTCAACTGCATCGCCAAGTCGGCCCAGGGCATGCTCGACCTGGAGCCGCTGGACGATGGTGACCGCGGCGTCATCATCAACACCAGTTCGGTGGCCGCTCAGGACGGGCAGATCGGGCAGGCGGCCTACTCGGCCTCCAAGGCCGGTGTGGTCGGCATGACCCTGCCGATTGCGAGGGACCTTTCCGGCGAGGGCATCCGCGTCAACACCATCATGCCCGGTCTGTTCTACACGCCCTTGCTGATGGGCGCGCCGGAAGAAGTGCTGAACGCGTTATCCGCATCCGTGCCGTACCCGAAGCGCCTCGGCCTGCCGCCGGAGTTCGCATCGTTGGTGCTGGAGATGGTCCGCAACCAGTACTTCAACGGCGAGTCCGTGCGTCTGGACGGTGCCATTCGCATGGCGCCGCGCTGAAGCACGGCAGCCGTGATTTCAGTGACGAAAGCCCGGGCTTGCCCGGGTTTTCGCCTTCCAGGGGTCGCCACGCTGCGACCTATCCGAGATGCAGCTCGGCACGGCGCTGTACAACGCCGGCGAACTCAAGACCGCGCGCAGTACCTTTGCCAGCGTCGCCGACGATCCCGAACAGGGAGACCAGGCCGCCAACTGGGACAAGTTTGTCAGTGCCGAAATCCAGAGGAAGCAGGCACTGCAGGGCACTTGAGGGACTCTCTGACTGAGCTATGCTCGCAGGCCCGCAAACGCACGGACTCAAATGAACGTCAAGCGATGGACCGCCCTCCTGGTGGCGGGACTGCTGCTGCAGGCCTGCACCACCCCGGCGATCAAACCCCTGCAGGCCCAGGTCGAAGCGGATCTGCCCTTGAGCGCGATCGCCTACGATCTGCAGACGGGCACCGAACTGTATACCCGACACGCCGCCTACTCCGACGTCGGCGGCCGCCTGACCGGCAGCAGCGCCACCTATCGATCACCGGACGGCACGATGGTCGCCGTGCGTCGCAGCGTGTACTCCACCGAGGAGGTCATGCCCGAAGTCGAACTGACGATGTCGGACAGCGGAGAAACCCGCGGCCTGCGCCCGTTTGGCGAGGGCAACGTGTTGAAGCTATGGAGCGACAACGTCTCTGTGGGACGTGCGCACGAGGACTACATCCGCAACTCCAAGAACCTGTTTGCCGACGGTGATCTGGAGCGCTATGTGCTGCTGCATCTCGACGAACTGGAGAGTGGCAAGGACCTGCGGGCGCGCTTCGTGTCGCTATCGGCGCTCCGGAGCGGCACCGTCCACCTGCGGAAGGTCGAAGGCGGCGATGAGGCCCTGACCACGATCGAAATCGAAGCCTCATCCGACAAGCTGATCTCCGGCGGGCGTGCGCAACTGCGGATTGATCGGTCCGCCGGGCGATTCGTCGACTATCTCGGGCCGTCGGAACTCGTGCTGCAGCCCGATCAGCCCGTCACCGTACGGCTGGTGTATGCCTATTGAGGGCGGGAGGAGGGCGAAAAGTGAATCCGCCGACCTGGTCAATCGCCAATGATTTGTGGCGGACGCGGAAGTAGCGTGATCCCTCAACGCAGAAAGTCACCAAGCTCGCTCCAGTCCGGCCATTCGGGCGTCCCAAGCAGACGACCGCCTTCGAGATGTGCGACCACCCGATAAGCCGCCCGCGCCGAGCTGTTGTCATAGGCAAAACCTTCGTGCGCCAACTTCAGAGCATCCGCAAGCAGCGACCAAACTCGGGCGTAGCGCTCCCGTTGTTTGTCGAGCGGTACATCATGACCACCATGTTTGACGCGCGCTTCGACGCGTCGCATCGACAATGCCAGCGGGACGAGCATGACGTGTGCGGTGACGTGGTAGCCGGCGGTCCTCGCATCACGAATGAGGTCGAGCTTAGAGGGATGGCTGAACACCGTTTCGGCAATGAACGATCGCCCCTGCGCAATCATCGACGCTCGTCTTTCTTCTGCGACCTTGGCCGCGTCGTAGGACCGGTCCCGATCCGAGCCCGGCCATTGCTCCCGCGCGATGACATCCGCGTTGATGAACGGCAGATGCGTGACCGGTCCAAGCACGTGCTCGTAGAACGTCGTCTTTCCGCTGCCGTTCGGCCCTGCAAGGAGATGAAGAACCGGCACGTTCAGCGCTTGGAAGCCTTGCGGGACTTGTTCTTTGCGCCCTTCACCGCCACCGACCCGTCGCTGGTCAGCTCCACCACTTCACGACCTTGGTCGGCGAGGATCTGATCAAGGCGAAGGCCTCGGCGGGACTGGTCGATGCGTGACGCCCATTCGGCCCTGACCACGGCTTGCTCGTGCAAGTTGAGTGAGTCGTACTCGCTCTGACCATCCAACACCGCCTGAACATCCGCCAGAGTAATGCTCGGGCCGCGCTCCAACTCGCGTCCGATCCGCGCCCAGTGCGCGATCTGCTGTGCCGTGCTGCGACTCATGCGCTGGCCAGTCGAGCGAGCGCTTTCGGTCAATTCTGCATCTAGCCGCATGGGGCTGTTGGCACCCGGCATGGCGCATTCTCCAAATTTCACTTGGTAAACTGTAGCAAATTGCTACGATAATATCGCCAGATGATCTCGTGCTGCAAAAGCTGAACCGCCCCGACTTTCTCGGAAGCTCCAAAGCTTGAGAGGATTGGAGCATGAGCAAGGAAAAGATGCGGTACTCGCCGGAGGGTACGGACCCGGGTGCGTATTGGAGCATCAGCACGAACACTGATCACAGCGGGTCGTGATCGAGTCGATCGCGCCGAAGCTGGGGGCGCACGGTCGATACGCTGCGTCAATGGGTGCGTCGAGCTGAGAGCAGTGAGATTCTGCGCAAGGCATCGGCCTATTTCGCCCAGGCGGAGCTCGACCGCCGACCTCAGTAATGGCCCGATTCGTTGACGATCATCGCGGCGAGTACGGCGTCGAGCTGGTCTGCCAGTGTTGCCGATCGCACTGTCCACCTACCACCTGTACAAGGTCCGGCAAGCGGACCCCGCATTGCTGCCGGCCCGGGCGTATCGCGATGTTGAATTGAGTGTCGAAATCCGGCGGGTCTGAGAGAAGAACTTCCGGGTCTACGGAATCCGCAAGGTTTAGCGTCAACTGCAGCGGGACGACATCGCCGCAGCCCGCTGTACGATCGAACGGCTGATCAAGCGGCTGGAACTGCGGGGTCCAATGCCTGTCGCTGAACTACGCCGACCGGCTCAAGCAAGCCGGCATTGAGTCCTCAGTCGACAGCGTAGGCGACTCTTACGACAACGCCATGGCCGAGCAAGACCATCAATGGCTTGTACAAGCCCGAATTGATCTGGTGACTGGAACCATGGCGTCGCATCGATGCTGTGGAGACCGCCACGCTGGAATGGGTCGACTGGTACAACAAGCCCGCATCATGGAATTGATCGGCAATGTGCCACCGGTCGAACGCGAAGCGGCCTATTACGGCTCTTGTGCAGTTGTATGAGTTAGAAATGGGATAGCCGCCCGTCATAAGTCCTCGTAAAACGAAGATTGTCTAAGTTTTCGAGTACCTTGAGATTGTCATCGGCGCCCGCGACCGGCGCGTGGAGCGTCTGGACTTCGTCGAAGCCGGCGCCCGTTACACCCGGCGGCTGGCGGAGCGGGTGAGCGCACTGTGTCGTCAGCTGCCGATCAGTGCGGTGTCCCGCTGAAGGGGCTGGCGTGGCGGACCGTCAAGGACATGGACCGCGCGCATCTAAAAACCACGCTGCCGGTGCTGCATCCTCGGGACATTGTCGGCGTGCGTCTGCTGGGCGTCGACGAAGTGGCCTGCGCCAAGGGGCATGACGACGTCACCGTGGTCTATGACCTTGAATCCGGCGCCTTGCTGTGGGTCGGCGACGGGCGCACCGCTGACACCTTGAGCCAGTTCCTCGCCGAACTGTCCGCAGATACCGCCGCTGGCATCCAGGCGGTGGCGATCGACATGAGCGCGGCTTTCGCCAAGGCCGTGCGTGAGCAACTGCCCCAGGCCTCGATCGTCCACGACCGCTTCCATGTCATGCAGCTGTATTCCAAGGCGCTCGATCAGGTCCGGCGCCGTGAGTTCAAACGGGCCTCTCCCGACCATCAGGACCTCATTCGTGGCACGCGCTACCTGCTGCTGCGCAACCGCGACGACCTGTGCGAAGCCCAGGCCCAGCACCTCGACCGCTTGCTCCAAGCCAATCAGGGCCTGCAGGCCGCCTACGTGCTCAAGAGCAGCTTCAGGCCCTCTGGCATTCACCCAAGGAAGTCGCTGACATGTGCCAGCGCTGGCGACCTGGTGCGATCTGGCCCAGGTCAGCGG
>JGI24658J20074_1000574_pt1 | contig 9125 bp, 9 predicted proteins | sample MalvirmetaMSP121_FD_20074 | JGI IMG/M metagenome (IMG submission 20074) | reverse complement strand
TGGCGCTGGACCGCGAGCGAGGTCAGCCCGATCTTGTATCCGACGATGCGGCGGCCGGACCCGGTCCAGAATCGCGTATTGATCGCCTGCACGGCATAGGCGCCCTCGACATCGTCGGGATCGAGCCCGTCGCGCAGCGGCGCCACGGGGCTCCCGGCGTAGGCGGCGCGCAGGCGCGCCGCCAAGGTTTCGTGGTCACTTGGCAAGACGGTCTCCGATTGGGGAACAGGGCGCATCAGCGAGCCTGCGGCGCAGCCGGCCAATAGCGGTCGCGCAGCTCGCGCTTGTGCAGCTTTCCGGTCGGATGGCGCGGCAGTTCCTCGACGAAATCGACCTGCCGCGGAACCTTCAGCTTGCTGAGGTGGGACAGCACGTAGGCCTGGATCTCGGCGGCCAGCGCGGGACCGGCATCGCTCCAGCGCGACGGCTGGACCACGGCTACGATTTTTTCCCCGAGGTCCTCGTCCGGTGCGCCGATGACCGCCACGTCCGTGACCTTCGGATGGTTGACGATGACGTTCTCGATCTCCTGCGGATACAGGTTCACGCCACCGGAAATGATCATGAAGCTCTTGCGGTCGGTCAGGTACAGATAGCCCTCTTCGTCAACCCAGCCGATGTCTCCGACGGCGCTCCAGCCCTTGTCGTTGTAGGCCTCCGCGGTCTTGGCGGGATCCTTGTAGTAGGCGAAGCGCGTCCCACCCTCAAAGTAGATCAGGCCGTCGGTCCGCGGCGGCAGCGGCGCGCCGCTATCGGACAGGATATGGATCGTGCCGAAGCGCGCCTTGCCGACGGAGCCTGGGTGGCTGCGCCATTCTTCCGGCGAAATCATCGTCAGACCGTTGAACTCGGTCGCAGCGTAGTACTCATAGATGATCGGTCCCCACCAGTCGAGCATGGCCTGCTTGACCGGCACCGGGCACGGCGCGGCGGCGTGGAATGCGAGCTGGTGTGAGGAAAGCTCGTAGCGCCCACGGGCCTCGGGCGGCAGCTTGAGCATGCGAATGAAGTGGGTAGGCACCCATTGCGAATGGGTGACGCGCTCTTGTTCGATCAGCCGCAGCGCATATTCCGCGTCGAAGCGCTCCATCGCCACGACCGTGCCGCCGACGCGGTGCACCGCCATCGAGAACCGCAGCGGCGCCGAGTGGTACATCGGTGCCGGCGAGAGATAGATCATGTCAGCATTGAAGCGGTACATCTCGATCGCGAGACTGGCGAGACTCTCCGGACCGTCGATCGGTCCTTCGCGCAAATCGAAGCGCACGCCCTTGGGACGGCCGGTGGTGCCCGACGAGTACAGCATCGGCGCGCCGCAGCTCTCGTCGGCGATCGACGTGATCGGCATCGCGTCTCGTTCGGCCAGATAGTCGCGCATGCCCTCGGCCGGACCGTCGACGACATAGACGGGCAGCTCCGGGATTTCAGCGGCGACGCCACGCGCGACCTCGAGCAGCGACTTCGAACTCAGCAGTACCCCGGCGCCGGAATCGCGCACGATGTAGGCTGCCTCCGCCGCTGACAGGCGTGAGGACACGCAGGTGAAGTAAAGTCCCGAACGATCGCAGGCCCAGGCGAGTTCATAGTAGCGCGCGTTGTTTTCCATCAGGATCGCAATGCCGTCGCCGCGCTTCAGTCCCAATGAACGCCAGAGATGTGCGGCCTGGTTGGACCGCTCGTCGAGTTCACGATAGGTAACCGTCTCGCCATTCGGGACGAGCTTGTACGCCACGTGATCCGGTCGGCTCTGGGCGTGCGTGCTGGGATGCATGGTTTAGAAATCTCCAAGTTAACCCGCCCGTCAAAGCCGGACCGGGACCGCAGCACGATTGTGGTGGAGGCCGCCCCGGAGGACATGCGAAGTTTCCAGTCTTCGGAACGCCCGCCGTTACCGGCGCGAGCCCTGCGGTAAAAAGGAGTAGACATTCAGGTATCGGACACCGCCCGCGGGCAGCGGTGCGTACATACAAGAGGAACGGTAGATGGCCAGACATTTGCTCGTCGAGCACCGTGAAGTCGCCGCCTTCATCACAATCAATCGCCCAGAGAAGCGAAACGCGATCTCGCATGAGATGTGGCTGGAACTCGCCATGATCTTCGAACGCATCTCGATTGACCCCTCGGTCGATGTGGTCGTGATCCGTGGCGCTGGAACCGACTTCTCCGCGGGTGGTGACCTCAACAATCTCGACGACGTCTACGACCGGCCGGCGGCCGAACGCGTCGCGATCATGCGCGACATCATGACCAGGGAGACCACGCCGATGTTCCTGGCGCTGGACCGCCTGCCGCAGCCGGTCATCTGCAGCATTCGCGGCCACATCATCGGCGCTTCGGTGCAGTTCGCGATGATGGCGGACTTGGTGCTCGCCTCTGAGACCGCCCGCTTCTGGCTGCCGTTCGTCGGAATCGCGCAAACGACCTGCCACGGCGAGTCCTATTCGTTTCCGCGGAAGATCGGCTTGAGCCGCGCGCTGCAGCTGACCCTGCTCAGCGAGCCTTTCGGCGCGTCCGATGCGGAGCGCTATGGCATCGTCAACTGGGTCACGACCGACGCCGAACTGGAAGACCGGACTGAAGCCGTGCTACGCAAACTACTCGAAGCGCCGCGCACTTCCACGCTGGCGACGAAAGCGCTGCTGCGTACACGTTCGGCTTCCGACGCCGAGGAGTGCTTCCAAGCCGAAGCCAAGCGAATGCTGGAATGCGTTGCCAGCGAAAATTTTTCGGAAGCGATTCGTGCTTTTAAAGCCAAGCGCAGTCCACGCTATAGCCGCGCCTAGTGTTTGCGCCGGTCATGGCAATCGCTGAACACCAGACTCAATGCCGAGGAGGCACAGCCAACATGGCGAAAATAACGTACGTCGAGCACGACGGCACGGAACACAGCATCGACGTTCAGAATGGCTATAGCGTGATGGAGGGTGCTGTGGGCAACATGCTGCCTGGAATCGACGCCGAATGCGGAGGCGCTTGTGCTTGCGCTACATGCATGGTTTACGTTTCCGAGGAATGGCTCGAAAAGCTCTCCCTACCCAGCGAAACGGAGCGAGCGATGCTCGAATACTGCCCTCATCCGAGAAGCAATTCTCGGCTCTCCTGCCAGATCAAGGTTTCCGACAAACTTGAAGGAATGCGGGTCGTCTTCCCCGAAAGTCAGCAGTAACTGCAATCCCGCCGGGTTCCAGCCTAGGTCGCAGTGCCGGAGTATGTTGCTTGTGCGCCAAGCATACACATGGCTTGGCTTGGCCTACAATCTGCCTCGGCTTGAAATCCGTGCATGTTACTGGCCCGCAAGCCAGTGATATCAAAGTCTTACGATCAAGCACGGAGTATCGTCCGCCGCGCAGCGCAGGGTTTCCGCGATCTTACACCATATCCCTCAAGTGCCCTGCAGTGCCTGCTTTCTCTGGATCTCGGCACTGACAAACTTGACCCAGTTGGCGGCCTGGTCGCCCTGTTCGGGATCATCGGCGACGCTGGCAAAGGTACTGCGCGCGGTCTTGAGTTCGCCGGCGTTGTACAGCGCCGTGCCCAGCTGCATCTTCAGCGACACGACGTTGTCCACGCCGGGCTTGTTCAGGGCCGCCCGAAATGCGGTGACGGCTTCGTCCCAGTGACCCAGCGCAATATGCGCCTGGCCGAGGTAGACGTAGCTGGTGGCGTCGTTCTTGACCTCGGCCAGCTTCTCCAGCACCGGCAGTTGCTTTTCATAGTCCTTGGCCAGGCCCAGGGCCTGGGCGTACAGCTGCAGGGTTTCGGCGTTGACCTCGATCCGCCGGTTCTTGAAGGCGGCTTCCAGGACCTGCGTCGCCGGATACGGCGCGTCCTGGGCCATGTACAAGCGCGCGACGTTGAGCACTTCGGCCGGCTTGTCGACCATGCCGGCGACGTAGGCGGCGTGCATGATCTCGGCTTGTTTGAGCTGGTCGCCCATCAGGCCGTACATGCCGGATAGCTGCAGCCAATAGGTCGGCTTGGGGTACAGCACCACCAGCACTTCGAGCACCTTGGCGGCCGGTTCGTACTTTTCCTGTTCGTAGTAGACGGCGCGCAGCAGCGATAGCCAGCTTTCCTTGTACTGGGCGCCGCGCTGCTTGGCGATCTTCATGGCGGTGATGATCGGGTCTTCGGATTCGGCGTAGCGGCCTTGCTGGTAGTAGGCCTGTGCGAGCAGCACGTAGGCGTCGGGACTGACGTCTTCGACCTGCCCCATCCAGCTTCTGAGGATCTTGACGGCGGTCGGATAGTCTTCCTTGACGAAATACATCTGCGCCAGGGAGTACAGGGTGGAGTTTCTCAGGCCTTCGGGCAGGTCTTCGACGCGCAGGACGGTCTTGTAGGCTTCGATGGTCTGGTCGACCTTGTCCTGGGCGTAGTAGACGGCGGCAAACAGGTTGTAGAGGGTGGCCTTTTCGTAGCCGTTCAAGCTGTCCTGCTGGGCTTTTAATCCATTGAGGGCTTGTTCGGCGGCGGCGTAGTTCTTTTCGTCGAAGGCTTGCTGTGCGACTTCCATCTGTTTGTAGACCTTCTGCGAGAGGGTCTGGGTCTTTTTCGTCGGCGGTGGTTTTGGTTTTCCCTCGTCCTCGGCGGCGTGGGCCGGCCCGGCGAGGCCGAGCAGGATCAGCAGCAGGATGCCGAGGCGCGGGGTGCGGTCCCCGGCCTTGCGGCGCGGCTGGGCGCTGGAGCGTGCTGGGCGGAAAAAGATCATTTTTCGAGCTTGAAGGTGATCAGGTGCTCGACGCCTGGCACCTCCACCGGCTTGCCGCCTTCGACGCGCGGCTTGTATTTGAATTTGAGCACGGCTTTCATCGCGGCGCGGTCGAAGGTGGTGCCGGGCTCGGATTCGAGGACCACGGGGTCGCGTACGGCGCCGGTTTCGGTGACGGTGAATTTGAGCAGCACCCAGCCTTCGAGACCGCGCCTTGCGGCGGAGTCGGGGTAGATCGGGGCGACTTTGACGATCGGCAGGTATTCGCCGTCGCTCGCGGACAGGCCGAAGCCGTTCTGCAGGGAGACGTCGTTGGCGACGTTCATGGGGCCGATGTTGACGGTGTTGGCGTCGGGGTTCTGGTTGTCGTTCTGCTGCGGCTGCGGGGTGTCGGGCGCGGCCTGCGGCTTTTGCGGCTTTTCGGGCTTCTTCTGGTCGACGTTGAGGTCTTGATCTTTCTTGACCCGGACAAAATCAACGATCCGGCCGCTGGGGCCTTCGGTCATGGCTTCGCGCCCGGCCGCCACCAGGGTGGCCATCAGCCAGTACAGCAAAAAGGTGACGATCAGGGCGATCGCGGCACCGCCCAGTAACCGCAGCAGCTGCGGCAGTTGGGTGGTCGGGCGGGTGTTGAGGACAATCTCGGACATCGCTTACGGCTCGTTGGCGGCGATGGAGACGTTGTAGACGCCGGCTTCGCGCGCGGCGTCCATGACGGCGACGAGCTTTTCGTTGGTCGATTGCTTGTCGGCCTGGATGACGACGGAGCCTTGCGGGTTTTCGGCGTGCAGGCGTTCGATGTTGGCGCGGACGTTGCGCACGTCGATGCGACGCCGGTCGATCCAGATCTGGCCGTCGTCGGAGATGGCGATGAGGATGTTGGCCTTGTCCTGCTTGGTGGCGGTCTGGGCTTCGGGGCGGTTGACCTCGATCCCGGATTCCTTGATGAAGCTGGCGGTGACAATGAAGAAAATCAGCATGATGAAGACGACGTCGAGCATCGGGGTGAGGTCGATGCCGCCTTCGTCTTCTTCGCCCTGGATGTCGTCAAATCCTTTCATTTTCGCTCTCACTCCTTTCGTGTCGCTGGCCGCCTGTCCGCGCGGCAACGGGGTGTCCTGAGCCGGGGCTCAGGTGTCCAGGGTCAGGTGGTCACCCAGTAATTCAATCGATTGCTTGGCGCGGCTTTCGAGCCAGTGAATCGCAAACAGGCCGGACAAGGCGCCGACCATGCCGGCCATCGTGGGAATGGTGGCTTGGGAGACGCCGGAGGCCATCAGCCGGGGGTTGCCCATGCCGGCGCTGGCCATGACGTCAAACACGGCGATCATGCCGGTGACGGTGCCCATCAGGCCAAACAGGGGGCAGATGGCGACCAGGGTCTTGATCGCGCCCAGAAAACGGCCGGCGTCGAGACGCACGCCGGCAATCAGGGCGCGACGGATCTGGTGGGCTTGCCAGGAGTGGTGTTCTCCTCGCGCCTGCCAGAGCTGTTCGACGCGTTGCTGCTGTTTGGGAAAGCTCAGCATGAAATAACCGAGCCGTTCGATGATCAGCAGCCACATGATGAAAATGACCACGGCAATGGCGAGCAGCACCGGGCCGCCAGCATCCAGAAAGCTCTGAATCCGGGACCCGACGTCGAAGATCGCAAATAAAATCCGCTCCATTTTTTTTTCTCCTCCCCCCTATCCGGGATCAGGCCTCGGCGAGGACCGGTCCCGGGTGGGGCGGAATTCAGGTGCGGACGCTGGGGCTGCCCATCGCGCTGCGGCCGCGTTCCATGTATTCGGCGATCAGGCCGGCACTTTGCTCGCGCAGGCGGTGAATCACGGCTTTGGCGCGGGCGGAGGCGGCGGAGTGCAGAAACACGACGGGAATGGCGACGCACAGGCCGAGCACGGTGGTGACCAGGGCCTGGGAGATGCCGCCGGCCATGGTCTTGGGGTCGCCGGTGCCAAACAGGGTGATGGCCTGGAAGGTGTTGATCATGCCGGTGACGGTGCCGAGCAGGCCGAGCAGCGGGGCGGCGACGGAGATGATCTTGAGAAACATGAGCCCGCGGTTGATTTTGGGCAGCTCTTTCAGGGTGGCTTCGCCGAGCTTCATTTCCAGGGTTTCGGCGTCGACGCCGGTGTTGGCGTGGTAGGCCTTGAGCACGCGCCCCAGGGGGTTGCCCGCACTGGGGTGTTCGACGTCGCGCTCCTGCTGGGCGACTTTGAGGCCGACGATGGAGAGCGTGATGATGCGCTCGAGCGCGAGCAGCAGGGCGACGATGCCCAGGCCGATGATGACGTAGCCGACGATGCCGCCTTGTTCGATGCGGTCGCCCAGGGTCGGGGATTCGACCAGGCGGGCCAGCAGGGAGCCGCCGGTGGGGTCGAGGCCGAGCTCGGCGACGGGCTCGTCGGATTCGGCGTAGTCGTCGATCATGTCGAGGTAGCGGCCGGATGGCTGGCGCTTGAGCTCGGCGAGCTGTTGGTCACCGCCGCGCCAGGCGAGGTAGCGCGGCTCGGGATCGTTGGTGACGACGCCGAAGGCGCCGATGCGAATGACGTTTTCGTTGACTTCACGGCCGGCGGCGTTGAGCACGGGGGCGTCGAAGCGTACGACCTTGCCGGTTTCGGTCATTTCGCGTTGCAGCTCGAACCAGAGTTGTTCGATTTCGTCGATCGTGGAGATCTGCGAGGCGCGGCTCATCTTTTTCGCAAACGCTTCGAGGAATTCTCCGCGGTCGGGGTACTGGGCGGACACCGGGGAGTCGTGGAACACGCCCTGCAGGTCGCCGGCGGTCTGCTGGAAAATGCCGAAGAGTTCCTTCAAGGCGCCGAGCTTGTTGGTGAGCGTCTGTTCGCGGACGGTGATCTGTTCTTTGTTGGCGTCGAAGCTTTGTTCGAGTTGTTTGCTGCGCGCTTCGGCGGCGTCGCGACGCTGATTGGCTTCGGCCAGGAGTTGGGCTTGCCGGTCGCGGGCGCTGGCGAATTCGGCTTCGCGGCGCTTGAGNTCGCTTTGGTCCTGCAGGGTCTTGCTCTGGACCATGTCGAGCAGGCTGTCCAGCGATTCGGCTTGATTTTGGTCCTGGCTCTGGGCGAATGCGGGGGCGCTGAGCAGGCTCAGGGCGAGCAGGCTGGCGAGCAGGCCACTCGTGCGTCCGGTGGCGCCGGGGCGACTCAAGGAGGAAAACATCATGACTGGGCCTCCTCGGGCGTGGGCAGGGGCAGCGTCAGCAGGTCGGGGGCGACGAGCTTGCGGGCAACTTTGATGGCGTCGCGCAGGGGGTTTCGGTATTGGGCAGGCAGGTCGACCCAGGTCTTTTGATCAGCGTCCCAGCGGCCGCTCTGGCTGCCGTCGATGGTCTGGTAGTACAGGCCGATCCGGCCCACCCGCAGGAAGTCGACTTCGAGCTTCTGGCCGTCGATGTTTTCAGTGCCGGTGTAGGCTTCGATGGTACGGCCGAATTCGAGCTCGACGGTGTACGCTTCGAGCACTTGCCGGAATTTCTCGGCGACGGTGACGTCGACACGGTCCATGGCTTCGGTGACGAATTCGATCCGCTCGGCACGCTCGTCGGCGAGGAATGGCAGGTCGAGCGAGATGAATTGCTCGAGCGCGCCGACCATGCGCTGCATCAGCGGCAGAATCTGCCGGTCCACGGTGGTGGCTTTGGAGATGGAGTCGTCGAGGTCGGACAGCTCTTGCTGCTGCAAGGCCAGCTGACGGCCCAGTTGCTTGTTGTACGCGTCCAGGCCTTCGATCTCGCGCAGTACCGTGCGGTATTCGGAGGCGAGGTCTTGCTTCTGCTCCGCCAGTCCGTCCACCCGCTGCTGCGAGGCCGCCTGTGCCACCAGCCAGGCGTCCGAGGCTTGGATGACGTTGCTGACCGTTGCCGCTTGGGCCGAGCTGCATACCACAACAGACGCCCACAAGCCTCCGATCAAGATTTGGACTGCTGAAAAATTCACTTTGCTCTCCTCACGCTAATTCGTCCTTCGGTATCCCTGCCGCCACTCGGCCTTGCGAATACCGCATCGCGCTCTGACTAACCGTCGATAACGACGGGTACAAAAAGTTCGTTCACCGCCAGTCTGACTGACGATCAGTCAAGACTTAAAATACAACTCTCACCACTTGCGGCAGGCGGCCGGGACTCTTGAGCTGAGCCCCGGCGCTCACCGTTGCCTCAGATCTTCATCTAGAAGTCGAGAAAATCGAGATCGTCGGAGTCGTCCTCGTCCTCGTCCGCGCTGGGCGGCGGAGATTTCGGAGCGGGCGCCTCCGGTGACGACCTAGCGTCTGGAGTGGACATCACCTCATCCGGTTGAGCCGCGTCCGCTTCATTGGCGGTGCGTTTCGAAACACGCGCCGCACCAGAAGCGACGCCGCCAACAATTCTGAGTTCGACGCGGCGGTTGAG
>JGI24658J20074_1000573_pt1 | contig 9130 bp, 8 predicted proteins | sample MalvirmetaMSP121_FD_20074 | JGI IMG/M metagenome (IMG submission 20074) | reverse complement strand
AGCTCGTCGATGGCGGCAACCCCGATCTGAATCCGGAAACCGCCTACGGCATCGACAGCTCCCTCGAATGGTACTTCGCGCGGGCCTCGCTGCTGTCACTGAACCTGTTCTACCGGCTCGTCGACGACGTCCTGTTTCCGTCGGTCACGACGGTGAGCGACGATCGCTTCGATACCGAAGGCGCGGACCGCACCGGCTACGCGTACAGCACGACGCTCAACGGCAGCGACGGCGAGCTCTACGGCGCCGAATTGGCCTACACCCAGCCCTGGTCCTTCCTGCCGCCCGCGCTGTTCGGCTTCGGTTTCGAAGGCAGCGTCAGCGTGCTGGACGGCGAGTTCAAGACCCCCGAGGGACGGACCGCCGGGTTTCCGGGCACATCGGATACCGTGATGAACGCCGCGTTCTTCTACGAGAACTTCGGCTGGTCGCTGCGCCTGAGCTGGCAGTGGCGCAGCGAGTGGATCGACGACATCTCGGTGGACGCCGACAGCGACTATTACTGGGACGAAACCGAGCGGCTCGATTTCTCGGCGCGCTATCAGGTCAACGACTGGCTGACCGTCTACGGTGACGCCAACAATCTCACCGACGAGCTGGGCGTGCGCTACCAGGGCAGTCCCGAGCGGCCCGTGGAAGTCGAGGGTTTCGGGCGCCGGTACATGATGGGCCTGCGCGCGGTGTTCTAGCGGCGTCAGCAGCGGTATTTCGGGAGAACCAGCGAATGAAAACTCGAACCAGTGCCGCGCTGCTGGCCAGCGCCCTGCTCGCAGCTTGTGGCGGCGGCGACAGTGCGCCGCCGCAATCCGTGGCCACGCCCGCGCCCGCCTTCGTCGAGATCGAGACCGCCGAGCTGCAGCGCGAAGGCGAGCAGCTGAGCCTGAGCTGGAGTATCGAAGGCGCGGCCACGCCGGTGGACGTCTATCTCGCGAGTTCTCCGGATGCCGCCGCCGAGCGGACGCTGATCTCGGACGACGATGCGGACGGCCGTCACGTCTTCGAAGCGCCCGAGCTGCCGCGGCCCTACGTCTACCTGCAGCCGGCGGCCGGCGGCGAGGGCCTGTGGGTCGCCGAGCGCCTGCTGCCGCTCGAAGGCGGCCACAATTTTCGCGATCTCGGCGGCTACGAGACGGCTGACGCGGGCCATGTCCGCTGGGGCACGCTGTTCCGCTCCGGCACGATGGCGGGTCTGACCGATGAGGACTACGCCTACCTGCAAACCCTCGGCATCGAGGTGATCTGCGACCTGCGCACGAGCGAGGAGCGCCAGCGCGAGCCTACCGACTGGCGGCGCATGAACCCGGACCTCGAGTACCTGAGCTGGGACTACTCGATGTCCGACGGCGGCGGTTCGCTGTTCGAGGTCCTGGGAGAGAATCCTTCTCCCGCCCGGGTACAGGAACTCTTCGAGGGCTTCTACCGTGACTTGCCGGATCGCTTCGCGCCGCGTTACGCCGCCATGTTCGAAAAGCTGATCCATGGCGAAGCGCCGCTGGCCGTGAACTGCTCGGCTGGCAAGGACCGCACGGGCGGAGCCTCGGCGCTGCTGCTGACCGCGCTCGGTGTGCCACGTGCACAGGTCGTGGCCGACTACGCGCTGACCGAAAAACTCGTGGACTTCGGCTCTGAGGCCCGCGAGAAAGCGGCCGAGAACCCGAGCTATGCGCTGATGCTGAAGTGGGACCCTGAATCGCTGCGCATTCTGACCGGCAGCGATCCGTCACTGATCCGTGCGATGTTCGCGGCGATCGAGGCCAACTACGGCAGCATCGAGAACTACCTCGAGCAGAAGCTGGACGTGGATGCCGCGGACCTGGCGGCCCTGCGCCGGCAATACCTGGACCGCGCCGGCACCGAACTCGTCCAGCGCTGAGCGGCGGCCGCATCTTCGCGCCTTGGTGCCGTACGGCGCCAAGGCGCACAGGAATCTCTCTCGCCTTCCCGAACGATCTCCACCGGAGCCGGCAATGGTCCATAGAATTGGCCTCATCCATTTGTGGATCGGCACGCTGTTCGCGGGGATGGCGGCGGCGCACGGGGGCCGCGTCAGCGACCCTGGGGAAGCCCGATGGCTCGCCGGTGATCACCACATCCACAGCCGCTATAGCGTCGGCTGGGATCGCCAGACCGAGCCGCCCTCGCCAATCGTGGGCGGCGATGCCATCTATCCCATACCCATGAACGCCGTCATGGCAAGGCGCTTCGGCCTCGATTGGATGGTGACCACCGATCACGGCGGGCCCAAGCACTCGAAGGTCAATCTTGAGCATGCCTATCCCGAGCTGCTCGAATCGCGCGCCGCCGTACCGGAAGTGCTCCAGTTCTTCGGCATGGAATTCGACACACCGGGGGCGGATCACTCCAGTCTGATCATGCCGCACTCGCACGCAGAGGCGGATGACCTGCATCGCATCGAGAGCCGCTTCAACAAACGTGAGCCCTGGCCGGAGGATCCCGAGTGGGATACCGAGCCGCGCATGCTCCAAGCGCTGAGCGCGATGAAAGCGCTCGCGCGACCACCCTTGGTGATCGCGCATCATCCCTCCCGGTCCGCTCCTGGGCTGGGCGAATACGGGATGACGGCGCCATCGGAACTCCGCGCCTGGAACGATCTGGCGCCTGATATTGCCGTAGGCATGGAAGGCGCTCCGGGGCACCAGGCGACCGCCCAGATGGATCGCGGCCTCTCGCCGACCATGTACGAGAAGTATTTCGGAGCCCAGCGGCCGCGTGGCGGCTATCGGGACTACCCCACGATGGGCGGCTATGACCAGATGACCGCCAGGCTGGGCGGATTCTGGGATTCCATGCTCGGCGAGGGCCGCCGCTGGTGGATCACCGCCAATTCCGACAGCCACATCCACTGGAGCGAAGGCGGCGCGGATTTCTGGCCGGGCGAATATTCCAAGACCTATGTCTTGGCCGAAAAGAGCTATCAGGCCATTTTCGACGCCATCCGCGCCGGACGGATCTTCGTCACCACCGGCGATTTGGTTTCTGAGCTGTGGGTCAAGGCCAGTACGGACGACCGTCAAGCCGGCATCGGCGAAGCGCTCAAAGTGGCGCCAGGGACGGCCGTTTCCGTGAGCATCCGCTTCCTGGACCCGGACACGCAAAATCACCACGGCGATAGGCCGGAGGTCGAACGTGTGGATCTGATCGTCGGTCAGGTCTCGGGCGGCGCGGCAGCGGCCGACAGCGACCACAACCCGTCCACCGAAGTACTGGCCCGCTTCACAGTGGACGACTGGCAACGGGATGGCGCTTACAAAGTCATCAACTATCGGTTGGACGATGTGCGCCACGCGCTCTATCTGCGCGTCAGAGGCACCAGCACCGCTGAACTGGAGCCGCAACCCGACGAAGACAACGAGGATGCCTGGCAGGACCTCTGGTTCTACTCCAACCCGATATTTATCGAATTGCTGGAAAGCGAATGAACCGGCGCGCTCGAGAGCGACGCTCAGCGGCTGCTGTAGCGTGACGCCGAGAAAGACTGGCTGGCCGGGAAGCCGCGCTTGGCGCCGCTGCGCAGGCAGCGCGGGTGTTGTTGAGCAGCTTGGATACCGCTGGGTTCACCCACACGTTTGGTCGCATCGATGAGCTGAAATCCTCGCCGTTTGTGTCTGTCCTGTTAGGAACCGATGGGCAGGGGGCAGACTGTAGTGCTTCCGGCAAGGCCAGGGATGCCGCCGCGGCTCGCGGTCGTCGACGCTGCACCAAGCCGGTGTCGCCGAGCTTGTCGGCTATATGGCCGCTCGGCCGACCGCTGGCCAGGGGCAAGCGCGAATGTCGTTGTGGTGGGCCGACGACGACGTGACCCTGTTGTTGCCGGAACCGGCGCCGCCCGAACTCGGCCTGACGAACCGAGGTGCGGCGCTGGGCAATCAGGCGCGGATCTCTGCGCCGCCCAGGCACTCCTGGCCGTCGTAGAGCACCGCGTACTGACCGGCGACCGCGGCCCGCTGCGCCCGTTCGAAGCGCAGTTCCAAGGCGCCGTCCGGAAGCCGCGTGACGGCGCAGGCCTGCAGCGCCTGGCGATGGCGCAGCCGCGCGTGCAAGCGCTGCGCCAGCGGCTCCGGCTTCCGGATCCAGTGGAATGGGCGCGTGCGCACCTGCGTGTTCATCAGCAGCGGATGCGCCGCATCCTGGGAGACCTGCAGCCGATTGCCGGGCGCATGCTTGGCCACGACGTACCACGGTGCGTCACGCGCGCCGCGCACGCCGCCGATTGACAGGCCGCGACGCTGCCCCAGCGTGTAGAAGCTCAGCCCCTGATGCCGGCCGATGACCTGGCCGTTATCGTCGATGATCGGTCCTGGTTGCGGCTTGAGATAGTGCGCCAGGAACTCACGAAACGGGCGCTCGCCGATGAAGCAGATGCCGGTGGAGTCCTTGCGTCGGTGGTTGGGCAGGCCGGCCAGCGTCGCCAATTCGCGGACCTGGGGCTTGGTCAGGCCGCCGAGCGGAAACAGCACGCGCGAGAACTGCTCGCGTGCCACCGCCGCCAGGAAATAGGTCTGGTCCTTGTTGTCGTCCGCCGCGCGCAGCAGGCGCGGGCCGCCGTCGGTCGTTTCCAGACGCGCGTAGTGTCCGGTGGCCACGAAATCCGCGCCCAGGCGCGTGGCATATTCGAGGAACGGCTGGAACTTGACCTCGCGATTGCACAGCACGTCCGGGTTCGGCGTCAGTCCGGCTTCGTAGTCGGCCAGGAACTTGGCGAACACACGCTCGCGATACTCCCGAGAGAAATCCACGCGATGCAACGGAATCTCCAGTTCGTCGGCCACTTCGCGCGCGGACTGGAAATCCTCGGCGGAGCTGCAATAGGCCTGCTCGTCCTCGGCCCAGTTGACCATGAACAGACCGGACACGCGGTAGCCCTGGCGCTTGAGCAGCAGCGCGGAAACGGCGGAGTCGACGCCGCCGGACAGGCCGACGATGACGTGGGGGGCGGTTTCGGACAAGTGACGGCTCTTGGAAATGGCGGCGTATGAAACCGCAGTTCAGCGCAAATGCGCAAAAGCGGAATGGACAATCGTAGCGTAGTGCCCACGACCTATCGCCAAAGCGGTTGCGGAATCGGTAGCCGGCCGGCGGGTCCGGAACGATGCCGCTGAAGTTGCCGGATACCATGCAAGTCGCGCCCGCTCTGCACAGCGGGTGCGAGAGCGTCGTGACTGTTGATTGCCGGCTGAGCTTCGTGAGCAGCTGGATCGCCTACTCACGCTCAATCAACGGTCATTCGCATGAGCGCTTGTGGGCAGGCGTGCCGATCGAAGAGCGCCTGCATCAGGCTTCACTATGGGACAATTTGAATAGGCTGCACGTAGTCATGGCGCGGAGGAGGCCGGAAAAATGAGGACCAAGGGACTTGCTGCTGGTCATATCTGTGTCGCATTGCTGATCGGGGCTGGCGTGTCCACCTATCCTCAGGCTGGGCGCGCGGCACCTGGTGATCTCGATTCCGATTTCGGCGACGGTGGCGTCGCGGTAGTCGATCCATCCGACAACGCCGATTCCGTCGCAGACCTCGCTCGCGACAGCAGCGACCGGCTGTATCTGTTGAGCCATTCTTCGCCCCCCGGGGCCTACGAAGGCGCATTGACGTCGGCGAACATTCTCCGATTCGATCGGAATGGTCATCTGGACTCGGCATTTGGGACGGACGGTCGGCTTTCCCTGGAAACCGGCGATATCGCCTACCTTGGGATTGCCTACGACGAGTCGAATCAGTCCCTGCTGCTGACAGGGCAAAACTTCGCTCAGCGGATTGTAGTGAGCCGCTTGAACCTTGATGGAAGCTTGGATCCGGAATTCGGCGAAAGCGGAACGGTTTCGCTCGATGTGGCCGGGTTCGGCGGCGGCTATGTGCCCCACATTCTGCCGGACGGCCGCATCATGGTCGCGGGCGTTGCCGGGGAAAATACGGTCGCGGACGATCGGCCTGTTCTTGCCCGACTCAACGCGGATGGCGGCCTCGACGAGAGCTTTGGCGATGGCGGTATCGCGCGCTTGCCCTATCTGTCATACGGTCAGGGCATCGGTGCGCTGAGCGTCGACACAAACGGCGAGTCTCTTGTCTGTGCTCCGGCGCCGGGGACGAACGCCGGCATGCCCGGGGTCGCTTTTCCTGACGATGGCGTCTATCTGGCGCGTGTGACGGCAAGCGGGCGAGTCGATGATTCCTTCGGCGAAGTCGGTACGCAGTCGGTCGATCTGGAGGGTCGCAAGGAATGTCTAATGGTCCGGGCGCTCAAAGATGACGGTATTGCGGTTGGCGCCATCGCGGCCAGTACGCTCACTGTCGCCAAGCTGACAGGGGACGGTAGCCTGGACGCCGCATTCGGTGAAGACGGTATCCAGCAAGACGGCGTCGACCTGCCGTATTTCGGCGGAATGCGGGCCGTTGCGCAGAGCGAGGGTCGTTTTGTCTTCGCTGCCTCGGACGGTTTGGCGCTGACGCTGATTCGCGTCGAAGGCTCCGAACTGTTTGCCGATGAGTCCGCAGGCACGCCAACCGGCCCGAACGGGACCGAAGATTCCGGCAACTCGTCCGGGGGCACAATGGGATGGTTCTTGCTGCTTCTGGCCTTCGCAGCGCATTTCGCCCGGCGGCGCGAGGCTTGCTTCCACCGACCTCGGTAACCCCCTCGGGATACGGTTGTCAGGTTCGGCTCAGAGCGGCGAAATCGGTCTGGTGTTGCACGAGGCCAAGCGGAAAACGGTGCCCGGCCCGATAGTCCTCTATTGCACGCAGCACCATCGGGCTGCGGTGGCGCTCGCTCTGATCGCGAATCTGGGTTTCGCTGAGCCACATCGATTGCAGGATCGCCTTGTCGAGTTCGCGATCGGGCCGTTCGCGCAGCGCGCGGCCGATGAACATGAAGCGGATGAAGGTGTAGCCGAGTTCCGGCGGCTCGTACTCGTAGATGCCGAGCAGATCGGTCAGCTCCACGTCCCAGCAGGTTTCTTCCAGGGTTTCGCGAATGGCGCCGGCAAACAGGGTCTCGCCGCGCTCCCAGTGACCGGACGGCTGATTGATCACCGGCGCGCCGTTGACACGCTCCTCGACCATCAGGAAACGCCCGTCCTTCTCGACGAGTACGGAGACCGTGACATGCGGGGACCAACTCATGGCTTCGCGGTTCCTCGTGTGCGGAAGTGGTAGTAGCCTTGATTGTCGGGGCGGCCCAGGCCGCGCAGCAGGTTCTGCAATTGTGGCTCCGTGCCCGGCTTGGCCTTCAATTGCAGATGCAGATCGTATGCACCCTCGGCGTCGAGCGTGCCTTCGCCGGATACATCCAGCGTACCGTCCACGGTCGTGATAGCGGCGTGCTGTGTGCGGCCCTCGGTGCTCAGGATCGCGCGAAAGCTGCCCAGGGCCAGCGGCGTGCGGCCGAACTTCCATTGCAGGCTGCGCAGGTCGAGTTGGCCATCGATTGCGGTCGGCAGGCGTCCGGCAAGGTCGAGTGCGCGCAGGTCCAGCGAGAAGCGTCCATCGATCGGCAGGTAGCCGTAACCGGAATTGCGCAATACGTCGGGCAGGGCGGCTTCGAGTTCCAGATCGCTGACGCTGAGCGCGCCCAACGGCGAGATCCGCAAATGTCCCTGGCCGTTGACATCGCCTTCGCTGCGCAGCGACACCGAGACCTTGGCCAGCAGCAGCCACAGTGGTTGCAGACGCCATTCCAGCGGGCCCGCCAGCGGACGGCCGCCGGCACTGACGGTGGCGACACGTCCGTGGCTGAGCGTGCCGTCGAGGCCGTCGAGTTCCACGGCGATGCCGTCGGGTTTGAACCATTGCCACAGATTCGCAGCCGGTGCCGCGCCCACCAGGGTGACGAGGAAGGCGACCAGACCGAGCACGATCAGCCAGCGCAGCTTCATCGCGCGCGTTCCAGGGAGAGACGGGCATTGACCACACCGGCGCTCTCGTTCTCGATTTCGGCGGACACCACTTCGAGCGCGTAGCGCTTCTTGAGCTCGTCGATCCAGCGCACCAGGGCGTCGAATGACACGGCTTCGAGCCAGACGCGGACAGTGTCGTCGCCATCCGGCTGAATACGCGTTAGCGGCTTGCCGAGGGTGCTGTTCTTGCCGGCCTGGTCCACCACCGACAGCAATGATTGACCGGCGCCGATGACCGCCGTGGCTCCGCTGCGTGGCGCGCCGGGGCCGATCTGCGCACCCAGCACCTCGAGGCGCTCGGCCGTGGCTCGGGCCTGTTCGAGCCGGTCATGCGCGTTGCTATGGGCGGCCGCGAGCGGCTCCCACACGGCCAGGTAGAGAATCGTCAGCAATACGACGATGCCGCCGATCAGCAGGATTCGGCGATCGCGTGATTCCAGCGCCTGATAGCGACCCAGCAGTTCGCGCAGGGATTCGTTCATGGCACGGCCGTGAGCTTGAGGCGGATCTGTACGCCGGAGCTGCCCGCATTGGCCGACTCCACTTCCATCGCCACGTCGGTCTGTTGCTCGAACCAGGCCCGCAGCGTTTCCAAGGTCTGCAGATCGGTGCCGGTCATGTTCAGATACAAGGCATTGTCGCGCCACTGCAGGCCGCGCAGCGACAGGCCTTTCGAGGCATTCATGCCAGCGGCAAAGCGCTGCATCAGGAACAGCAGTCCGGTGTCGTCGCCACCCTGCAGGCGTCGCAATTCCGCGGCGATCATTGAATCGAGATTGATCGCCTCGACACGGGTCTGGCCGGGAAACAGCTGGCGAAATCGTTGCAAATTCGCTTCGACCTGCGCGTCCGCCGCCGCGCCGATACGCAGCAGGTCGACGATGCCGCCGATCGCCAGGACCAGAAGACAGGCCGCCGCCAGCACTGCCGCGCGCCGCCACGGCAACCAGGCACGGCGCATGTCCGAGGCCGGCGCATAGTCACCCTGCAACAGATTGATGGCATTGGCCGCTTGATGATGCCGGACCAGTGCGTCGAGAGCGGCACCGAACTCGGGAACCACGTCGACGCTGCGGCCCAAGGCCGAGAAGTCGGTCGCAACATCGCGCGGCGTGATGATCTGCAGACCCAGAGCGCGTTCCGGGTCAGCGAGATCGAGGTAGGTCAGCAGATCGGCGGGGCGACACACGAAGCCGCCGAAAGCGGCGCTGCGGACCGT
>JGI24658J20074_1000557_pt1 | contig 9208 bp, 6 predicted proteins | sample MalvirmetaMSP121_FD_20074 | JGI IMG/M metagenome (IMG submission 20074) | reverse complement strand
TCGAAATACCCGCCGCTGACCGTGCGCAACGCGCTGCGCGTCGGCACGGTCGAGCTGTGTCAGGGCGGCGCTGCCCACGGCGTGGTGAATGCGATGGTCGAACTGGTGGCAACGCATAAAAGACTCGGGCACCTCAAGGGGCTGACCAATGCCGTTTTGCGCAAAATCGCCGCCGACGGCCCAGAGGCATGGGAGGCCTTGCGCGCGCCGCGCTTGCCAAAATGGCTGCGGGGTCCGCTGACCGAAGCCTGGGGGCCCGACGCGATGACGGGTATCGAAGCCGCGCATTTCGCAGGTGCGCCGCTGGATCTGACCGCGAAACGAGATCCTGAAAGTTTGGCCGCGGCCGTGGGGGGCTCTGTCTTGCCCACAGGTTCGGTGCGCGTCGCCGATGCGGGGCAGGTCACCACCATGCCCGGTTTTGCCGAGGGCGATTGGTGGGTGCAGGACGCCGCCGCGGCGCTGCCCGTTAAAATCCTTGCGCCACAAAAAGGCGAGGCCGTGCTCGACCTTTGCGCCGCGCCCGGGGGCAAAACCATGCAGCTTGCCGCCGCAGGTGCGCAGGTGACGGCGGTCGATAACTCCAAGCAGCGGATGCAGCGGGTTCGGGAAAACCTTGCACGGGTGCATCTGCCGGCCAAAGTCGTTGTCGTCGATGCGCGCCGGTTCGAGGGGACGTTTGACGCGATTCTGCTGGATGCGCCTTGCTCTGCTACGGGCACGATCCGTCGTCACCCCGATCTGCCCCACGCCAAGGATGGGTCCGAATTCGGTGATCTGATCGAGCTGCAGTCGGAAATGATCGACCATGCGTGGTCCCTGCTCAACCCCGGGGGACGCTTGATTTTCTGCACTTGCTCCCTGCTGCCCGACGAAGGCGAAGTGCAGGTCGACGAGGCGTTGGAACGTCATGCGGATATGCGCGTGGACCGCGACGCTTTGGCTGTGCCCGGTGTTGATCCCGCGTGGACAACCCAAGAGGGCGGCCTGCGTTTGCGCCCCGATTACTGGCCTGAACTGGGTGGCATGGACGGGTTTTACATCGCCTGCCTGCGCAAGGACGCCTAAAGGGTTGACCTGACGCGGGCGGATTTGCGTCGCCCGCAAAAACCCGTGTCAAAATGCGGTGACTCAGGTGGCAACAGCGGCTAACATCCGCAAAACGCCAGCAGAGCGTACAAGGGCAGCCGCATGACAAGTACCAGCTTCAATGCGCGAAAAACGCGTTTTCTAAACCGGTGGCACGCCCGTGCCGCGACCAAAACGCGTACCCAAGCGAGGGGATTCGTTTCCTCTCCCGAACCGCGCACCATCGGGTCTTTTGCGCGGGGCAGGCAGCTGATCGCGGGCAACCTCCTGTTTTCCGGCAGTCTGATCGAAGCGCCGGACGCGTCAAGCCTGTGGGAAGTCGCCACGCCGGATCAGGACTTCGCGCGTGATCTGCACGGTTTCGCCTGGATGGATGATCTGGCTGCGGTTGGCGACGTGCGGGCCCGCGGCACGGCGCAGCGTTGGCTTTGGGGCTGGATCGACCATTACGGCAAGGGCCGAGGCATCGGCTGGACCCCTGATCTGACCGGCCGGCGGCTGATCCGCTGGATCAACCACGCGCTGTTTGTACTGCGTGGCACCTCGCAAGACGAAAGCGATGTCTTCTATCGCTCGTTGGTCGAACAAACGGATTTCCTGTCGCGTCGCTGGCATGCCGCAGCCCCGGGATTGCCGCGGTTCGAGGCGCTGACCGGGTTGATCTACGCCGGTCTTTCGCTTGAGGGGCAAGAGTCGCGCGCCGATCCTGCGATCAAGGCACTGGCCCGCGAATGCGAGGCGCAGATCGATGCGCAGGGCGGCCTGCCCACCCGCAACCCCGAAGAGCTGTTGCACGCATTTACCCTTCTGACATGGGCCGCCGCCGCGCTAAGCGATGCGGGACGCGGCACGCCAACTGCGCATATGGAGGCGATCGAACGCATCGCGCCCACCCTGCGCACCCTGCGGCATTCCGACGGCGGGCTGGCGCGGTTCCATGGCGGCGGGCGCGGGGCCGAAGGCTGGCTGGATCACGCGCTGGCCACGGCGAAGATCAAGACGCGCCAGCCGGACGGGCTGTCGATGGGGTATGCGCGCCTGTCCGCAGGGCGCACCAGTGTGATCGTCGACGCCAGCCCGCCCCCCGGCGGGGCCGCATCGTTCAATGCCCATGCCTCTACGCTTGCGTTCGAACTGACCAGCGGGCGGCGGCCTTTGGTCGTGAACTGCGGGCCGGGCGATTCATTTGGCGCTGATTGGCGGCGGGCCGGGCGTGCGACACCGTCGCATTCCGGCCTGTCGCTTGGCGGCTATTCCAGCGCGCGTCTGGCGGAGCCCGACCGGCACACGGGTGCCGAGGCTTTGATCGAATGCCCGACCTATGTGCCCGTCGAAATCGGCTCCGTCGGGGATGGCACCCAGTTTCAGGGCGCGCATAATGGCTATGTCGCGGGCTTTGGCCTGACCCATGCCCGCAGCCTAGAACTGACCCACGACGGTCGCGGCCTCGCGGGGGAGGACATGCTGCTCGCGATAGAGCCTGCTGAAAAGCGTGTCTTTGATCGGGAAATGGATGCGGTGAAGCTTGCCGGTATCCCGTTCGAGATTCGTTTCCACCTGCACCCGGATGTGGATGCCACCGTCGATCTGGGCGGGGCAGCAATTTCCATGGCTCAGAAAAGCGGCGAGATCTGGGTGTTCCGTCATGATGGGACGCATAAACTGTCATTGGAACCAAGCGTTTACCTTGAGCGCAACCGGCTGAAACCCCGCGCGTCGGTGCAAATTCTGCTCAGCGGGCGGGTCGTCGACTATGCCAGCAGGGTCAGGTGGTCCTTGTCCAAAGCGCAGGAAACTGCGATTGGCGTGCGAGATTTATCGCTCGACGATCCATATGATGACCAAGACTGACCAAAGGAACCTCCCCGATGCCTGATCTTCACCCCGTCTCCCGCGCGCTTCTTTCCGTATCTGACAAGACCGGTCTGGTCGAGCTGGGGCAGGCGCTCGCGGCGCATGGGGTCGAATTGCTGAGCACCGGCGGCACCGCCAAGGCGCTGCGCGACGCAGGTCTGACGGTGAAAGATGTGTCCGAGGTCACCGGCTTCCCCGAGATGATGGACGGGCGGGTCAAGACGCTGCACCCCGTCGTGCACGGTGGGTTGCTGGCGCTGCGTGACAATGACGAACATGTCGCGGCGATGGACAAACATGACATTGGCGCGATCGATCTGGTTGTGGTGAACCTGTATCCCTTTGAAGAAACCGTCGCCAAAGGGGCGGAATATGCCGAGGTGATCGAGAATATCGATATCGGTGGCCCTGCGATGATCCGTTCTGCCGCGAAGAACCACGGTTTTGTGAATGTGATCGTCGATGTCGAAGACTACACGACAGTGATCAACGAACTGTCCGAGAATAACGGGCAGACCACCTATGCGCTGCGCCAGCGTTTGGCGCAGACGGCCTATGCCCGCACGGCGGCCTATGACACGGCTGTCAGCACATGGATGGCCGCGCAGGTCGGGGACACCCCGCGTCGTCGTACCGTGGGCGGCACGCTGGCGCAGACCTTGCGCTACGGTGAGAACCCCCACCAGCAAGCGGCCTTCTACACCGATGGCTCGGCACGTCCCGGTGTTGCTACGGCGACCCAGCATCAGGGTAAAGAACTGTCGTATAACAATATCAACGACACCGATGCCGCCTTTGAACTAGTCAGCGAATTCGATCCGGCCAAAGGGCCTGCCTGTGCGATCATCAAGCACGCCAACCCCTGCGGCGTGGCGCAAGGCACGTCGATGGTGGATGCCTATACCCGCGCGTTCGACTGCGACCGCACCAGTGCCTTTGGCGGGATTATCGCGCTGAACCAGACGCTTGACGCCGAAACCGCCGAGGCGATCAGCGCGATCTTTACCGAGGTCGTGATCGCGCCGAACGCTACACCCGAAGCGATGGAGATTTTTGGCAAGAAGAAGAACCTGCGCTTGCTGACCACCAACGGTCTGGCCGATCCGGCACAGGCGGCGTTGTCGTTCCGTCAGGTGTCGGGGGGCTATCTGGTGCAGGACAAAGACGTTGGCCGCATCACCATGGATGACCTGAAGGTCGTGACAAAGCGCCAGCCGTCCGATCAAGAGCTGTCGGACCTGATGTTCGCCTGGACCGTCGCGAAACACGTAAAATCCAACGCGATCATCTACGTCAAGGATGGCGCGACCGTGGGCGTCGGTGCCGGCCAGATGAGCCGCGTCGACAGCACGCGTATCGCCGCACGCAAAGCGCAGGATATGGCCGAAGCCATGGGCTTGTCCGCACCGCTGACGCAGGGCTCTGTCGTCGCTTCCGATGCGTTCTTCCCCTTTGCTGACGGGTTGATCACTGCCGCAGAAGCAGGGGCGACGGCGCTTATTCAGCCCGGCGGGTCGATGCGGGATGACGAAGTGATCGCAGCAGCGGATGAGGCCGGGCTTGCCATGGTCTTTACCGGCATGCGCCACTTCCGCCACTAACCACGGAAAGCGGTCGTTATGCGTACTATTTTTTGGGCCGGTTTTGCGGCGTTTCTTGCGGATCAGCTTAGCAAGTATCTTGTCGTGCATACGATGGAGCTTAGCCGTATCCGGTCCATCGACGTATTGCCGCCGCTGATCAACTTTCGCTACGGCGAGAACCGCGGGATCAACTTTGGCCTTTTCGGTGATGGGTCCGACGCAAGTCGTTGGATCCTCATCGGGCTGGCCTTTGCAATCTGCGTGGGCGTGCTGATCTGGGCAAGCCGCCAAACCATGAGCCTTTGGGCCAATATCAGCGCAGGTCTGCTGATCGGGGGGGCGTTGGCCAATGTGGTTGATCGCCTGATCTACGGCTATGTGCTTGATTTCTTGAACATGTCTTGTTGCGGTATCAATAATCCTTTCGTGTTCAACATCGCCGATGTCTTCATTTTTGCGGGCGCTTTGGGGCTGATTTACTTTACCGGCGACACCAAAAAACCGGCGAAAGCCACACCGAAAAAGGCCCAGAAAAAAGGCCAGTGACAATTACCGCGTGACTGCGATATTGGTACAAAGACCTTAACAAGTCCTTAAGGAGATCCGTCATGCGCTTTGTCGCCGCTCTTGTCTTGCTACCGCTTGCCCTTGGGGCCTGCGGCAACACTGGCCTGCGGGACATTCGCAGCGCTGCGAAAGGGCCTGACGAATTCATGGTCCAGCCCTCCAAACCCCTGCAGCAGCCTGACAGCTATAACGCGCTGCCCGTGCCAACGCCGGGGCAGGCGAACCTGACGGACCGCAACGCGATTGCCGAAGGGGTTCTGGCCTTTGGCGGCACACCGCAAAGCAATACGACAGGCATACCCGCCTCGGATGCCGCGCTGGTGCAACAGGCCAGCCGCATGGGCGTGTCGGCGAACATCCGTCAGGAACTTGCCGAAACCGATGCTGCGTTCCGCAAGCGCAAGGCGCGGTTCACGCAGATCAAGATCGTGCCGACAGATCGCTACGACCAAGCCTACAAACGCCAGATCCTGGATGCCCCCCGCGAGGCCGCGCGCTGGCGTCGGGCCGGTGCACGCACGCCCTCCGCCCCTCCGGCAGAGTGACGCTGGCTGAATTACAATTCTGTTAGGTCCCTTGATCACCCCGTTGGGTGGCGTAAGTAAGAGGTCTCAGGACCCTGCTCAAAGGACCGACCATGATCAGATTACCGGCCCTCGGGGCCCTATTGGCGCTTGCGCTGCCCACCACAGCCGCGCTTGCGCGTGACAACGAAGACGTCACGCATTTCACCTTGGATAACGGGATGGAGGTCGTGGTCGTCGAAGACCACCGCGCCCCCGCTGTGCAGCAGATGGTGTGGTACCGCGCTGGCTCGGCGGACGAACCCAAAGGGTCGTCGGGCGTGGCGCATTTTCTGGAACACCTGCTTTTCAAAGCCACCGACAAGATGGAGTCGGGCGAGTTTTCAGCCACGGTTGCCAAGAATGGCGGGCGCGATAACGCCTTCACCAGTTATGATTATACCGCCTATTTTCAACGGGTTGCGGCAGACAGGCTTGAGCTGATGATGCAGATGGAATCCGACCGGATGAAAAACATCCGCCTGACACCGGAAAACATCGCGACCGAACGGGATGTGATCATCGAAGAGCGCAACCAGCGCACCGAAAATGACCCGAGCGCGCTGTTCCGTGAACAGCTGAACGCCGCGCAATACCTCAACCACCGCTACGGCACGCCGATCATCGGATGGATGCACGAGATGCGCGCGCTGGACCTGCAGGATGCGCTGGATTTCTACAAGCTGTATTACTCCCCCAACAACGCGATCCTTGTCGTGTCTGGGGATGTAGAGCCTGAAAACGTTCGCACCCTGGCAGAACAGTATTACGGCAAGATCCCCGCCAATCCGGATCTGCCCGACCGATCGCGGACGCAAGAGCCGCCACAGACCGCCGAACGTCGCCTGATCTTTCGCGATGACCGCGTTGCACAGGAATACGTCAGCCGGTCCTATCTGGCGCAGGAGCGGGATCCCGGCGACCAGAAAACCGCAGCGGCCCTGACCATATTGGCCGAACTGCTGGGCGGTGGCACCACATCCTATTTCGCCGAAAAACTGCAGTTTGACGCGCCTGTCGCGACCTATTCAGCGGCGTTCTATAGCGGTCAATCGCTGGACGATACGACCTTTAACCTTGTCGTCGTGCCGCAACCGGGCGTGTCCTTGCAGGATGCCGAAGATGCCATGGACACCGCCATCGCGGGTTTCATGAAAGACGGGGTGGATGCCGAGCAACTTGAACGGATCAAGCAACAGGTCCGAGCCGAACAAATCTATGCCCGCGATAACGCCGACAGCGTCGCCAACCGCTATGGCAGCGCCCTTGCCATCGGGTTGACCGTGCAGGACGTGCAGGATTGGCCGGATGTGCTTGAGGCCGTGACAGCCGAAGACATCATGCAGGCCGCCAAAGATGTGTTTAACCGCGAAGCCTCTGTCACAGGGTGGCTGATGCGCGAAGAGGTGACGGAATGAGACTGTTTTACGCAATCGTCCTGACGGTTCTGGCCGCGCTGCCCGCCCGTGCCGAGGTGGACATCCAAGAGGTGACGTCCCCCGGTGGCATCACCGCGTGGCTGGTAGAGGAACATTCGATCCCCTTCGTCGCACTTGATGTGCGCTTTCGCGGCGGTGCATCGCTGGATGCCCCCGAAAAACGCGGCGCAATCAACCTGATGACGGGCCTGCTGGAAGAGGGGGCCGGTGACATGGGCGCACGCGATTTCGCCCGTGCCGCCGAAGGGCTGGCCAGCAGCTTTCGGTTCAGCGTGGATGACGATGCGCTCTCCGTATCCTCGCGCTTTCTCACCGAAAATCAGGACGCGTCGATCGCGCTGTTGAAACAGGCGTTGCAGACGCCCCGGTTTGACCCGGATGCGATTGAACGGGTGCGCGGGCAGGTGCTTTCGGGGATCCGCTCCAGCGCGAAAGACCCGAACGATATCGCGCGCAAAAAGATGGACGAGCTGCTGTATGGCGATCACCCCTACGGCTCGCCGCTCAGCGGGACCGAAGAAACGGTGACCGCTCTGACACGCGATGACCTTGTCGCGGCACATAAGGATGTGCTGGCGCGCGACCGTATCTTCATCGGTGCGGTGGGGGACATCACGCCAGAAGAGCTGGGCCTGATGCTTGACGAACTGTTGGGCGATCTGCCCGAAACCGGTGCACCGCTGCCCCCACAGGCCGAGGTCGCTATCCCGTCGGGCACCACGGTCGTCGATTTCCCGACGCCCCAATCTGTCGCGATTTTTGCGCAAAAGGGCATTTCCCAGAAGGATGATGATTTCTTTGCCGCGACCGTGTTGAACCAAGTGCTTGGCGGTGGATCGTTTGAAAGCCGTCTGATGACCGAAGTGCGCGAGAAACGCGGGCTGACCTATGGCGTCTATTCCTATCTGGTGCCGATGGATCTGGCTGAAACATGGCAAGGATCGGTCAGTTCGGCGAACGACCGGATCGGGCAGGCGATGGATGTGATCAAGGACGAATGGGCCAAAGCCGCGGCCGAGGGCGTAACTCAGCAAGAGTTGGACGATGCCAAGACCTATATCACAGGCTCCTACCCGCTGCGTTTTGACGGCAACCAGACCATCGCGAGCATCCTTGTGGGGATGCAGATGATCGACCTGCCCATCGACTATATCGCCACGCGCAACGACAAGGTCGAAGCGGTGACGCTGGACGATGTGAAACGTGTTGCCGGCGACCTGCTGGACCCTGACGGGCTGGCCTTTGTTGTTGTCGGCCAACCCGAAGGGATCGAGGCCACGGCGCAGGAAAGCGACTGACCGCGGCCTCCAACCAAGACCGGACACAAAAAAAACGGGCGCTTCTCAGCGCCCGTTTTTCGTTTCAGGACATCGCCAGGTTACTCGCCGTAAGGGATCCAGATATTCTTGACCTCGGTCGCGGCGTGCAAGAACGCTTTGCCTTCACCCTCTGCGCCGTCCCAGTCGCGGGCCATACCGTTGTTGACCCAGGTGCGCTTCAGGTTTTGCGCGCTGGCCCGCTCGACGGTTTCGCTTTGCGCCTTGTCGCCAAAGCTCCAGACCGCATCCACGTCCATATGCCGCGCCAGTGTTTCGGCGATGTCCTTCTGCGGGCCGGTCAAGATATTCACCACACCCGCCGGCACGTCAGAGGTTTCAAGCACCTGCACGAAATCCGTCGCAGCAAGCGGGAAGGGGCCGCTGGCGGACAAGATGATCCGGTTCCCCATCGCAATCGCCGGCGCCATGCAAGAGATCAGCCCCAGCAAGGGTGCCTCCGCCGGGCAAAGCGCGCCGATCACGCCCACAGGTTCCTTCATGGCAAGCGCCACGCCGCGGATCGGTACGCCATGCACCTGCCCATCATATTTGTCGGCCCAGGCCGCGTAGGTGAACAGACGTTTGACCGCGAGATCGACCTCGGATTTACCGGTTTTAGCGCCCTGCATCGCATCCAGACGCCGTGCGAATTCATCCCCGCGTGCCGCCAGATTTTCAGCGATATAATAGAGGATCTGCGCGCGCAGATGACCTGTGGTCTTGCGCCACCCCTTTGCGGCATGAGCCGCTTCCACGGCATTGCGCACATCCTTGCGCGACGCGAGCGAGACATG
>JGI24658J20074_1000538_pt1 | contig 9433 bp, 8 predicted proteins | sample MalvirmetaMSP121_FD_20074 | JGI IMG/M metagenome (IMG submission 20074) | reverse complement strand
GCGAGATAATCGGCGGCATCCCACCAGAAACGGGTGAGGCTGTGAACGGCGAGGGGAAATGGCGATTTCATGCCTTTAGCGTCGCCTCTTCGGCAGTACGACGAAGTGGGTCGGCCGATAGAGCGATCTCAAATATCTATATCATTGAAAAGATGCCGAAATTTGGAAGCCGTCCAGCTTTGTGACGGGGATAGGGGCGTGCCGCTCCTCTGCTTGCCCCAAGGGAATTCATCGTTTCCCGCTTGAAGGCCGGGCCATTTCTTGCGAGAAAAGTGAGTGATCACAAACTTGGAGCGCTGTTTTGTATTTTCCTGATACATTGAACACAGTGATGTCGCTTGCGCCGTGGGAGGGGCTGGCCGGATGGCTGATAGTGATTGCATGGACAGCCGCACAGTTCGTCGCGGGCTGGCTGGTCGCCGATCTTGGCAGCGGCGTGATCCATTGGGCGCAGGATCGGTACGGCTCACCGCGTTGGCCATTGGTGGGATCGATTGTTCGCGACACGATCCGGCACCATCGCAAGCCACGGGGCTTCCTCTCCAAAGGCGTCTTGGCGCGCAGCGGGCGCATGTTTGGCTTTGCTGTGGCGGTTGGAATTGCTGCCCTGCTGATCGGCGCGCCAATTGCGTTCACGGCCGCACTCGCACTTGGCATATTTGTTTCGAATGAAGTGCACGCGGCCGCCCATGCGCGCCCGAGCGAGTTGCCGGGCTGGGTACGCCGCCTGCAGCGCGCCGGCGTGGTTCAGTCACCNTTGCACCATGCCGCGCACCATCGGGCGTTGAAGAATGTGAATTTCTGTACGTTGACGGATTGGACCAATCCGGTTTTGGAGCGGGTCCGGTTCTGGCGTCGCCTGGAGGCGCTGATCCGCTTGAGCCGCGGCATCCGCACACGCCGCGACCCCGTAGTGCGCCGTCAGCAGCGGCGCAGATGGCGGTCCGCCTGAGCGCTGGCCGCCGCTGAGGGCTTGATTCCCGCCGCCAACCTGCGCATTGAGCGCAGTCATGAACATACTTCTGATCGGATCGGGCGGGCGTGAACATGCCCTGGCGTGGAAAATGGCGCAGTCGCCATTGGTGGACATGGTGCATTCGACTCCGGGCAACCCCGGCATGGATGAGGAAGGCCCGTGTTTTGACGTGGCCGTCACCGACATTCAGAAACTGGTGCAGCTGACCCTGCAGGTTGAGCCCGACCTGATCGTGATCGGGCCGGAAGCGCCGCTGGCCGAGGGCCTGTCGGACATTTTGCGGGCGCGCGGCTTTGACGTGTTCGGGCCGAGCCAGCAGGCGGCGCAGCTGGAAAGCTCGAAAGCCTTCTCCAAGGCGCGCATGGTGCAATATGGCGTGCCGACCGCGGCCTATGGCGAGTTCACCGATCCGGTGCTGGCGAAATCCTATCTGCGGACGCTGGAAGCGCCTTATGTGCTGAAGGCCGATGGCCTCGCCGCCGGCAAGGGCGTCGTGATTGCCGAGACGCTGGACCAGGCCGATGCCGAGATCGACGAGATGCTGTCGGGCAAGTTCGGCGATGCCTCCGCCACGCTGGTGATCGAGGAATTCATGCATGGCGAGGAAGCCAGCATTTTCGTCATCACCGACGGCACGGGGGCGATCTATCTGCCCGCCGCACAGGATCACAAGCGCGCGGGCGATGGCGATACCGGGCCGAATACAGGCGGCATGGGCGCCTATGCGCCGGCGCCGGTCGTTACGGATGAGATCCTTGCCCGCGTGAAGGCCGAGATCGTCCAGCCCATGCTGAAAGGCATGAAGGCGGACGGCATGCCGTATCAGGGTGTGCTCTATGTCGGCATCATGGTGACAACGGACGGGCCGAAAGTGGTTGAGTTCAATGCGCGCTTCGGTGACCCCGAATGCCAGGTTCTGATGAAGGGCCTCGCGGGCGATATCGTGCCGGCGATCCTTGGTGCGGCGACGGGCGGCCTTGAGGGCAATGAAGAAGCGTTCGAGGCGCTGCTGGAGCTGGACCGGTTCGAACCGACGGCGACGATTGTTCTGGCCACGGAAGGCTATCCCGGCAGCTATGCCAAAGGCTCTGTCATTCGCGGCGTGAAGTCTGCCAATGACTTGCCCGGCGTGACCGTGTTCCAGGCGGGCACGGACATGGACGAGGGCGGCGCACTGGTGGCCAATGGCGGGCGCGTGCTGGCCGTGACGGCGAGCGGTGACGATTTGCAGGAAGCTGTCACACGGGCCTATGCTGGCGTCGATGCCATCGACTGGCCGGAAGGCTTCTGCCGCCGCGACATTGGCTGGCGCGCCCTGAAGTAGGAGATTGGAGCCCGGATCATGCGCAAATCTGTGTCCGAGGTGTTCCGATCAAACGCGCGCAAATGGGCAGGCCGGGCAAGCTTGGTGTTTGGCGCACTGTTGACGGCCTGTGCCACCCAGCCCGCCACCCCGACGCTCGAAGGCGATCTGCTGATCTCGCATGTAAGAGTGGTCGACTTTTCGGGCGAGGTGCCAGACGTACGCGAAGATGTATTTGTGCTGGTGGATGAGGGCGCGATTATCGCCGTGGCGGATACGCGGGAGGGCCTGATTGCGGCCACTGAGCAGGATGCCAGCGGGCTAACCATGATCCCCGGCCTGACGGACATGCATGTCCATATCTGGGATGAGGCGGAGCTGGGCGCGTATCTCTCCTGGGGCGTGACGCGGGTACGCAACATGTCGGGCCTGCCCTTTCACCTGACCTTGGCCGAACAGATTGAGGCGGGGAGTGTGCTTGGGCCGCACCTGGTCACCACCGGGCCGATCCTCAACAGCGCCGGCCCGAATGCGCAGGTGAACCACCAATTGGTCGAGACCGAGGAGGAGGCGCGCGCGGCGGTGGCGTGGCAGGCCGAGCAGGGCTTCACGCGGTTGAAAGTGTATTCGAATTTGACCCGCGAGGCCTATGACGCGGTGCTGCAAGAGGCAGAGGCGCGGGGGGTGATCGTGACGGGCCATACGCCGGAAGGCGTGCGCGGGCCGGGCGTGCCATTTGAAGCGCCGTTCGACATTGCGTTCGATGAGGTGCTGAATGATGGGTTCGAGACGATCGAGCATGTGGAGTCGCTTGTCTGGCACGGGTTGAGCGATCGGGAAGATGCGGTTGCCGCGCAGGCGCTGGCCGGTCAGATCGCCGAGGCTGGCGTGCCGGTCACGCCGACGCTGCTGGCCTTTCACAATCTCTGGCGTGTGGCAGACACGCAAGGCGCGGCGCTGACCCGTCCGGAGACGGACCTGTTGAATCCGTTGGTGCAGGCCACTGAAACGGACATGTACGAATACTGGTCAGGCGCACCGGCAGGGCCCACCGCAGAGCNGGATGCGTTTCACCTGCGCATGACCAGATGGCTGCACNCGGCGGGCGTCACGCTGGTCGCAGGCAGCGATGCCGGGATCTTCACCAATGTGCCGGGCCTGTCGCTGGTCGAGGAATTGGAGCTGATGGTGGCGGCGGGGCTGACGCCGTTTGACGCGCTGAAGGCGGCGACGGATGCGCCCGCTCAGGTGTTGGGACGCAAAGGTCTGGACGGCTGCGCGCTTGAAGGCTGCGCGGCGGACCTGGTGCTTTATGCCTGTGATCCGCTGGCGGACATATCCTGCCTGCACTCGCCTGAGGCCCTGATCCGAGCCGGAGTCTGGCTGAATAAAGCGGATCTGACGGCCCTGCGCGACAGCGCCCGCAATCATAATCTGGAGCGCACACAGGAAAACGTACTGGGCGGCCTCGCCGCGCAAGGCGTGAACATCTCGGCGCTCGGCCTCAATTAGCGGGCAGTTTATCCGGGTTGCGCATGGCGTAGAGCCAGGCGATGCGGCCGGTTGTGTCCGGGGCGAGGGTGAGGACGAGATCGACCTTTCCGTTCAGTCTACGGAGGAGTGCCGGGGCGCCATTGGCGAGAGCGGGCTCCATGGTCCATGTAGCGTCAGACTTGGCATCCTTCATCATCACGGCCATCAATACCTGAACAATGTCAGCCGGTCCGCGCAGCGGACGTAGTGCGGCGCGGGCCTTGCGGCCGCCATCGGTGTAGGCGATGGCCTCTGGGGCGAGCAGGCCAAGCACGGCGGCATGGTCCTGTGCAGCGGCGGCGGCCATGAAGCGCTTGAGGAGGTCCGCGACTTCAGGCGGGGCGGCGTCAAAGCGCGGGCCGCTCTCCTGCAGGCGTTTGTGGGCGCGGCTGACCAGTTGGCGGCAGGCGGCTTCGGACTTGCCTGTGACGGCGGCAATTTCGTCATAGCCGGCGTCGAAGGCTTCACGCAGGATGAAGGCGGCGCGCTCGGTTTCCGACAATCGCTCCATCGCCCACAGCAAGGCGAGCTCGCATTCCTGGGCGAGGGCGAATTTCTCCTCGACGCCAAGCGAGGGAGATTCGACAATGGGTTCGGGTAGCCACGGGCCGGGATAGGTTTCCCGGCGTGCGCGAGCCGAGCGCAGCGCGTCAATGGCGATGCGGGCGGCAGCGCGGCGCAGCCAGGCGCGAGGGTTCTCGATGCGCGTGCGGTCTGTCCGCTGCCAGCGCAGCCATGTGTCCTGCACGGCGTCTTCGGCGCCGGCCCGCTCGCCCAGCATGCGATAGCACAGGGCAGTCAGGCCGGGGCGTTCGGCCTCGAAGATGGCGGTGTCGGCGCTCATACGGGGAGGATCACTTCTTTACCGGCAAAGTCCAGTCTCTGGCAGGCCTTACCGTGGCCCATGCCGCGCTTGAGTACGGGATAGATGCGGCCGGAGGCGGCGGCAAAGGCACAGGAGAGGGCGCATTTCTCGCCGAATTCGGAGATGATCTCGCCGCGTAGGTCATCCGCCGTCGGATCACCAGATATGGCCGCCTCGGCAAAACGGTAGCCGAGCCCCATCGCGCCAGCCTCCAGCGGGCGGCCTTCGGCGCAGGCCTGCAGGGCGTCAGCATCTGCCCCGCCCGCCAGCGACATGTCGACGACCAGTTGGGCGCAAGGTCCGCAATCGCCGTCGAGTGTGGAGGCGAGCAGGGCGCCAGTCCACGGGATTTGTCCGGCGGGCGTGCCGCGATATTTGTAGAAGGCGGGCAGGCGCGACAGGCCCCAGGCCGCGCCGGGCGAGATGTCGATGATCTCGTGCATATAGCTGGTGTCATAGTTGAAAGCGCGCTGCATCTTGCGCGCCTGAGCATGGAAGAGTTTGCGGATCATCGGGCGGCCTCCTTGCGGGCAAAATTGAGCGCGGCGGCGAGGGCGAGCCAGGCCGGCAGCTGGATGGCGGTGAGATTGGAGGAAGCGACATGATCCAGCGGAAAGCCGCGGCTGATCCAGATCCAGACATGGAAGAGCGCATGCAGGGCCGGCCATGTCGCGCCGATGATGGCGGCGGCCGGTTACGCGCATAGGCGCCATAGGCGAGCGCCCCGGCGCTCATGCCGAAGACGAGCGCGATGTCGCGGATGAAGTGGAGGTTGAATGGCCCCATCATCGCAACGCCGGGGACGGCTTCGTACCAGAAATGCGGCGCAAACCACATCACCAGTCCATTGGCAAAATGAAACGCCGCAATGGCGATCAGGCACAGTCTCCACATGTTCATAACTCCCTGTTTCAGGAGTCAGACGAGACAGGGACGGATTTTGTGACAGGTGAGGCCCGGCTGCCGAAAGACAAGCGGGCCTCAGACCAGGATTTACTCGCTCCTGGAGTCCAGCATGGTGAGTTCATGCATCAGATATTGACCCGTAATCTTGCGGAGTTCGGGATATGTCTTCGATGTCTCGCGTGAACTATCCTGATTGGCTTCACCCCAGGCCGCCATGAACGCATCATATTTTTCCCTGGAAGGGCCGATATCTGCCATGCTCGCATACTTCACGCCGAGGAGGATGTTGAAGTGTCCACTGTCCGGCATGGCGCTGACCATNATGGTGTAGTCTTCAATATGGCCGAGTGATTTGGCCACGTCATTGGATTCAACCCATGTGGATTTGATGCCTTCGAGGTAATAGTCCCCCATATTGGAATCGACCTTGATTGTCGCGATCTCCCACACGGTATCGCTGATCGTATAATCTTCGTATGCGTTCAATTGCGCCAGTGCCGGAGTCGCGAAAGCCGTCAGCGCTGCTGACAAAAGTAGTCCCTTGATGTTCATTATCTGTCTCCAAGACGAAAGAGCGCCTGCGCGCTCGTCAGTGGCCCCACCGCCACCATGACAACAGGTTAATGTTGGTTAACGTCCGAGGCAAGCAAAAGACGNTCCGTAATCAAATAAAAATAGTCAGAGGGCGGCGNATTTTGCGTGCCGGTCATATCTGGTACTGATGCGGCTGTTGCAGGTCGCGTACTCAGGAGGCCGTCCCTTATGAGCTCGCCAATTCAAGCGCTTCCGCAGCGTCCATCCATTCGGATTCAGCGGTTTCGGCTGCGCTGGCATGCTTTGCGCGGTCTTTCAGGAGCTTTTCCAGTTCGTCCGCAGGAGGTGTGCCGCTGGCGAGCTTGGCGTCGATCTTCGCAATGGCGGTGTTCGCCTTTTCGAGCCGGTCTTCGGCGTCGCGGGCTGTTTTCTTGAGGGCGCTGAGGCGTTTCTTCTCTTCGGGAGTGATCTCCTTCGGAGCAGCCGGCTTGTCCTGTTTGGCAGGCTTGGCCCCCTTGGTGTCGTCGCGGTCGGCCTTCATGACGAGGGCGCGATAGTCGGCAAGGTCGCCATCATAGGGCGCGGCGCGGCCATTGTTGACCAGCCAGAGCCGGTCGGCCGTGGCCTCGGCAAGGTAGACATCGTGGGTGATGAGCAGGACCGCGCCGGGGAATTCGTTCAGTGCGTAGATCAGCGCTTCGCGGCTGTCGATGTCGAGGTGGGACGTCGGCTCGTCGAGGATCAGGATGTGCGGCGCGGCCGATGACATCAGTCCGAGCAGGAGGCGCACCTTTTCGCCACCCGACAGCTTCTCGACATTGGTTTCCACTTTCTCGTGGCTGAAGCCCATCGCCGCGGCAGCTGCACGGACTCGCGCTGGCGGTGTGCCGGGCGGCATGATGCGCTGGACGTGCATCAGCACGCTGTCACCTTCGGAGAGTTCGTCGAGCTGGTCCTGCGAGAAGTAACCGATACGGACCGCCTTGGGCACGACCCGGTCGCCGCCAATCAGCGAGAGGCGTTCGCCGATGGATTTGACCAGCGTCGTCTTGCCTTGTCCGTTTGCGCCGACAATCGCGATGCGGTCGTCCGGGTCCAGACGAAGGTTGACCTTGTCGAGGATGACTGCGTCCTCGCCATAGCCGAGGGTGGCATTGCGCAGCTCCAGCATGGGTGGGGCGAGCTTGTCCTTTGGCGGGGCAAAGTGGAATGGCGTCGTGCGGTCACCCACCGGGATGGAGATGTCCTGCATCTTTTCCAGCATCTTGATGCGCGACTGGGCCTGGCGGGCCTTGGAGGCCTTGGCGCGGAACCTGTCCACGAAGGCCTGCAGATGTTCGCGGTCCTTGTCCTGTTTGGCTTTCTGGGATTCCAGCTGGGCGAGCTTGGCCGCGCGCAGTTTCAGCCAGTCATCATAGCCGCCCGGCGTGATTGAGAGCTTGCGGTGCTCCAGCGCCATTGTGTGCGTGACACAGCGGTTCAGCAGCTCGCGGTCATGCGACGATCAGGACGGTGTACGGATATTTCTTGATATAGGTTTCGAGCCAGGCCGCGCCTTCAAGGTCGAGATAGTTGGTCGGCTCATCGAGCAGCAGGAAATCCGGCTGGGAGAACAGGACACCGGCAATCGCCGCGCGCATACGCCAGCCGCCGGAGAATTCTTTCGTGGCGCGGCCAAGGTCTTCAGTGGTGAAGCCGAGGCCGTTCAGCACTTCGGCGGCGCGCGCTTCGGCGGTCCAGGCGTCAATGTCGAGCAGGCGCTCATGGATTTCGCCGATGCGGTCCGGGTCGGTCGCGGTCTCGGATTCCTGCATCAGGGCGTGGCGCTCTGTGTCGGCGGCCAGCACGACGTCGAGAATGGTCTCGTCAGTGGCGGCGACCTCCTGCGCAACCCAGCCGAGCCGGGCGCCGGTATTCAGGCGGATGGCGCTGTCATTGCGCGGGTTTTCCACATCCTCGCGGATCAGGCGCAGCAGGGTGGATTTGCCCGTGCCGTTGCGGCCCACAAGGCCGACTTTCCAGCCGGCCGAGATCTGCGCCGTGGCAGATTCAAACAGGGGCCGGGCTTCGACCTGAAAATCGAGATTTGAAATGGTAAGCATGCGCGGCGGTCTACTAGAGACTACCGTGAAAGCAAGGGCGTGGGTGCGCTATCGGATGATGCGGGCGATCCCGGGCAGATTGCGGGCATCTGCGGGCGGGAGAGATCAGAGAGTATGCCCGCCATGCCACCAGTAGGGGGAGAACTGTAAATGGCATGACGGGCGGTTCGCTGCATTACTCTGGGGGGAGGGGGACAAACGCAGCGAACGCAAACCTCTCTCTCCAACCAGATATAGGTAGCAGGCTGGCCGGGTCCAAGCGGCTCACGCCTTCGTGAAGCGTGAAGTTTGGGTAATGTTGGAGGAGAGCCCTCAAGCACCCCGGCGCGGGGTCAGGGGGCGATGTCCCTGGCAAATATTTCGTTCATGCCAAATGTTTCAACGGTGGTCACAAGGTCAGTTACTCGGCCGTCGACTTGCGCATTGCGAAGCTTCAGCGCCTTGAGACTATCCGGAATGCTTCGCAGCGCGCGAACGCCTTCGGCCAATTCATCGGCGCTGGCGTCTATTGCGCCGCCTCATGTGTTATCTCAAGTGCGGTGTCGATCAGGCGATGAATCTCAGCGAGCTGGGCGTCCCATGGCAGCAAACCGTCGCGCAGGTAAGCGTCATAGGCGTCAAGGTTTTCGGCCACCGCATTCAGAAAGGCTCGATCCTCTCTCATAGCTTCCAAATCGCAGTCGGGTCGTGTCTGCATTTCGCCCAGCTCGGCGTCAAAGACCGGTTGAACCTTTACAAGCTCTGGTCTGAGCATCAGCAAATTATTCGCCAGGGCGTGATCTTTCTCGATATAGGCTAGAAGCGCTTCAACGCGTTGCTCATAGTCAACAAGTGCTGCGCGTAGCGCCCGGACCCCGATAATGGAAAGCCGCCCGGCATTTGTCAGCTCCGTGACCGAGGGCAAACTGAGGACATTGATATTGTAGTAATGAGATGTGGCGATCGCCATGCATTCGGCTTGAGTCAGCCGGTCTCGCTCAACAACGTCAAAAATGACTTCGGTCGCTGAGCGAAGATCATCAACGACAGACACCCTGCGCGCACGAACGCGCTCTGACGATTGCTCAACTCTGACAATATCAGGGTGCAGGCGTTCCATGAAATCGGCCTCGGCGACCCGGTTGCCGCGCACCACGTTCCAGTTGTTCACCTGCAGACCGAGGAAGACACCCAGCACGACGATCAGCGTTTCGATGACGACCGTGAACCAGTCC
>JGI24658J20074_1000466_pt1 | contig 10394 bp, 4 predicted proteins | sample MalvirmetaMSP121_FD_20074 | JGI IMG/M metagenome (IMG submission 20074) | reverse complement strand
GCTGCGATTCCTGCCGGCTGCGGCGCGAGGGGTTCGAAGCCGCCGGCATTGCCGACCCGACCCGCTACGTCGTTCGGGCTTGACGGGTTCCGATGCCGGGACTCATCGGGTATGATCCCGCCCCGCGCCGTCGTCCGGCCGTATCAATCAGTTTTCAGGGTCGTTAGCTCAGTCGGTAGAGCAGCTGGCTTTTAACCAGTAGGTCGTTGGTTCGAATCCAACACGACCCACCAAACAGTCTCACGTTATTGTTTTCGAAGTATATTTTTACTTCTAAGGCCCGCAAAGGCCGCACTTTGCGGGCCTTTCGCATGCGGACTTGGTCCTCGGAGACACTTCAGCCGGCAGCTCCGAGCACTTCCCGTAGCTCCGTCTCCGTTTTTGCATCGCGACGACCAATAAGGTCGGGCTCGGCTGGCACTATTGCGAGGCTAACAACATTGGGGGCGCGTACCAGCCCGAAGCGGAAGACTGAGCCTCAAGAATCATTGCTCGAAAGGCGACACTCTCAATAGTGGCCTGCACTTCTGTGGCAGGGTGGTCTATAAATGGAGGCGCTACTGGGCACATTGAGGCAGCGTGGACACACTTCGCGTCGACATCGCATACCGACCGCTTCGCATAGGCTGGGTCATCAAATTGGGCGACGTGCAGGCATTCCGCGAGGCTGTCCGGCTGTCTCACACTCTATGGGGTGGGCGCTTCAATCCGATCCTGATCGCTGATCGCGAGAACGAGGCCCGGCGGCTGGTGGACCTCTTCCGCTTGGACTTTCTGCTGCCGGTAGGCGATAGCGAGGAAGTAAAGGCTTTCCCGAAGAAATTCCCGCATTTGATCAATCCTTTCTGGCACGACACCCTCTTCGTCGGTGGGCCCAACGAAAGCAAGCGCGCTAACGTCTTGGACGTTCATAACGCGCTGGTGCACATGCGAGACAGTCCTGAGCGCAAGGCGCTTATGGACAAGGGGTTTCGCCTGTATAGCTGGCAGCCTGATGATCCGCTGTCCGACGTCTTCCTCATGCAGTTCGGCGCCTACCCGGATGCAGCGCAAATTGGCATTGATTACAGGAAGATGGTGAAGGAGTTCCTGGAATCTGCTGAGATCGCACTGGACGCGACGCTTCCGATCTCCGCCGACACCACCGAGTATCCCAGCATCGCCTATCTGTCACGGCATGGGATTCAACGCCATTACAGCGTCGAGGCCGGCTGGAGCTATCCGGGTTTTTTCGTGGGCAATGCGGACAACCTCGACGACCTGATCTGCCATTGGAATCTCCGGGCCTCGGAAATCCCGCTGCTCTTCATTGACCCACGGCACCTCGGGCGCTTCAGCGACATCATCCCACCGTGGGAGAAGATGATGCGCGAGTCCGTAGCGCATCGGCATGAGTGGGAGCGCAGGCTGGCCGTCTGGACGCGGAGCGAAGATGCTGAATCCGCACGCATCCCTTTCCCCGGCAAGGAACTGACGCTCTGTTCCGTATCGGAGCACATCTGGAACGGCCGCAACGTTCGGCCGCCGATGATGCACTTCGACGAGGTATCGGTCCTGGGTGTGTTGGGTCGCGACAACGGTCAGCCCAAGGTTTCGTTCCCGCTGAGCGAGAAGCCCTTTTGCGGCGACACGTGGTTCCACACTCAGCACTTGGTCGCGTCCGTATCTTTCCTGGGCGGTCTCTATGGCGATGATCACTACACCCTTCATCCGCCTTACTTGCCAGAGCTCAACGAGTTCTGCGCGCGGACGATGCACTTCGAATACAGCAAGCTGCGTCTGGAATCCGAGCGCGTCGGCATCGTCATTGACGCTGCAGATACCGATGCGTGGCTGAACGCTTTACCGGTAGCCGATCTCGTCGAACGGATATTCCGTTTGGCTGAATACCAAGCCAAGCTCAGCAACGGAGGACTGATCACCCGCCAGCTGATCGCGCGCCTCGGCGGCCTGCAAGGCGCCCGTGCATTCAAGATTCACGGCGTGAGGCGTTTGATCAAAACGCATGGTCCGTCCGGCTCATTCTCGAAGAAAGCCGCCTTGCAGTTGATCGGCAAGAGCGATCCGGGGCGTCCCGGTGCGAAATTCAGCGACCACGACGACCTGTATGTAGGCCCACGCCCTCGCGGGGAGAAACTCACACCGCCTCTGGTGTTCTCCTATCTTGTGAAGAAAGGGCTATTTCGCATTGGCCACGATCTGGTCTGCCCGAATTGCCGTCTTCCGAGCTGGATCGCCCTCGACAACCTGAAACAGCAGGTGATTTGCGAACTGTGCGGCGAGGAGCATGACGCAACGGGGCAACTGGTTGACGGCGACTGGGCCTACAGGCGCTCCGGCATTCTCGGCACGGAGAAGAACGCGATGGGCGCGATTCCGGTCGCCCTGACACTCCAGCAGCTGGATACCAACCTGAGCAGCTCCAGAAGCGAGTCCGCGTATTCCCTGTCGCTGAACCTGACCCCTGATGGCGCAGCCACCAACAGCTGCGAAATTGACTTTGCCTGGATCATTCCCAGGCCCTATCCGCGAAAGACGGCCATCATTCTTGGTGAGTGCAAGGACGTTGGGCCGATCAAACCCGAGGAGTTCAAGCGCGACATCGAAACGCTGGCGCGCATCGCGGACGCGTTGCCGGCAAAGCGCTTCAAGACCTTCCTTCTGGTATCGAAACTGAGCCCGTTCACTGCCGACGAGATCGAGTACGCCAAGGCACTGAACACTGAATACAAGCAGCGCGCCATCTTGCTGACTGAACGTGAGCTTGAGCCGTATCACATCTTCGAGCGCACGAAAGCCGAGTTCGATATTGATCAGTATGCTGGCTCGCCGGAGGACTTGGCCAAAGTAACGGCGAAGATGTATTTCAGTGCCCCGGCCTCGGCGGCCGTGCCCAAGACAGCATCCGATCCGGCATCGACATGAAATTCGTCGGCGGAGCTATCAACAAGCAGTGGCTACAAAATGTTCTTGCAGACGCGATGGAAGACTGCGTACGCGTGCGCGCTGCTGTCGCATACGCCAGCCAGGACAACATGCTGCTGTTCGAAGCATGTCAACGTACGGGCAAGCCGCTGGCCTATTACGGTCGCTATGACCACACCGTTCCCGTGCATCCGCAGATCTTGAAGTGGTTTCTCGACCAGAAGTCTCCGGGCCTGGTCTGCAAGCTCGTGCCCGACATTCTTCACGCGAAGGTGGTCTGGTGGGAAGGCGCCGGTGTGTATCTCGGGTCCGCCAATCTGTCGGAGCGAGCCTGGTTCAGCAACATTGAGGCAGGTGTATTCATCGAACATGAAGAAATGATCGAGCATGGGCTTGACGTTGAACTGGAGCAGTTCTTCGACCGCGTAGATTCAGTGTCGCGCGAATTGACGTTGGAGCACTACCAAGAGATCAAGCAACTTGCGGATGCCCGCGCCAAGGACGTCGACTCGCGCGACTACGCTGCAGAGCAGAACTTCGAGAAGACTCGTCGAATTCCGAAGAACAACGGCCTTGCCTGGGTGGACTCAGACAAGTCGGAACAGAAGCACCTCATTCAGTTCATAAAGGAATGGGATTCGACGTTGCAGTTGATGCGCGACCTAGGAGCACGGGTATCGCGCGACGAGAACCGGCCATCATGGCTATCCGCTGATGTGCCAGCGGGCGTCCAGGCCGACCAGTTTCTCCATGCCTACTACTATCAGCGCGTTAGAGAAGGATCGGCTCATCCGTACGATAAGTACTTTGAAGCAAACAAAAACAGGCCAGAGCAGGCGCTCCAGGAAATCATGACCTGGTGGAAATCAGGCACCTACGATCACGATCACGAAGAGAACACCGTCTACTCCTGGGCTCCTGCACTGCGCGCGCTTCTGGAAAAGGACAAGCTGCTCAAGCTGACCGAGCCCGAGTTTGTTCAGCTTGTCAGTATGGTTCATGCAATGCGCGACCATGCCTCGAAGCAGAAGAACACTTGGCTTGGGCTGACCGATACGCAGCAGCCGCATGACCTCAAGGTTGAAGCATTCGCCAGACGACTGTTCGTTGCTCGATCTTCCGAAGGTAAATCTGCGCTGGAAACGATCAACCACGTGCTCTACGGCGGCAAGCCATCCGATCTGGCCCAACGCCTTTGGGCCGGAACGCAATCGGCAACTTGGCGTATTCCTCACGTGGGACTGAGCAGCCTCGGGGAGATTGCCGGTTGGGCTATGCCAGACATGTTCCCACCTCGAAACATGCGCAGCAGCAAAGCGCTCCGAGCCCTCGGAAACAAAGTAAGTGTCTACATGTAGGACGCCGAAGCTTTTTCTCTCAGAGCGGACGTCGGCGACCGTCCGCTTCTGTTGAGGGTTGTCCGACAGCTGCCGTAGCTGAGCGTCACGCAAGCGCGCGGGTGGATGCAGGTGTTGGACAACCCTCAACAGTTCCAGTCGCTCGCGACGGCAGCTAATAGGAACTCAAATCTAGTCGTCTCACCTAGATCTATTGCCTGAAAATCGATCCTTCGATCCACACGCGAGAACAGTCCAACCGACAGGCTTGACTCGTCCCCCCACGGGGTCGATGTTGTCGTATTAGACACGCCCCCCAGAAGGCGGAGTACGCTAAGGCATGACCGCGATCATTCCAACAAGCCGCCGGTCCGGAGCCAGTGCGCCAGAACGTCCACCCGCACGAATTCGGTTGGAACGGGGTACGGCGGATTTCTCATCCACCAGTAAATGTCGCGACTGGCATATACCTCGGAGAACCGTTCCGCTACACCTGCTGGCGGTGCGGGCCACGCCAGCAGCGAACGCAGCTTCTGGGAGTTCTTGGCAAGAAAGGCGCGACGTCGCTCGATCTTCGCAAACTGCGCACGATCATCGCCGGTCCCGAAGATGCGCTCCCTCAGTCGGCGCGCGTCCTTCAGGCAGAATGCCGGCTGATTGTACTTGCACTCGACGACTACCCAGTGATTGGTCGCCGGCCAGAACGCGAGAACGTCGTAGTCGCCGACATCATCGAAGTGTAGCTTTGGGAAGCGGCGCATGAAGTCGATGCCACGTAGCGAGAACGGCGTGCCGCGCTGAACAATGGCGTGTGCGGTGATCTCTAACTGTTCCTCCAGCTGCGCCTTAATGGCGCGCACAGCCTCTCCCACCTTGGGCCAGTCAAAATCGGCAGGCAGGTACCCGTTAGCGATGCTGGCGCGCCAGATGCGAGCCGCCCGCTCGGCAGCCGCAGCGCCCCATCGAAACGCGCCATCCCCTTGGGCGACCAGCGGCTTGATCGTGTAACGATTGCTTCGCTTATTGTGCTCCCAGATCGGGACGTCGGACTCATCGACGGGCTTGCCAAGGAGGCGACGAACGCCCTTCGGGTCGAGCGTTGCCAGCGATATGATCGTGTCAGCCTGGACCGCATCTAGTTCTTCAACGGACTTGACGAGTATGTTGCGCAGCTGTTCACGCGTCGAGCTGTAGGACCAGCACAGATCCGATTCCTCGTTGGCCGACGGCCAGCATGACAGCACCATTAATCCACCGAGAAACTGGCCGAGCCGCACCCCGACCTCTTCGGCAAACATCGCGTTAACGCGATGCCATTCCACACTGTCTGACGTGGCTTCGGGCACCTCATCCGTCGCTGTCACGCCCACGCCCAGCTTCAGGTCGGCATTTTCTGCGGCGAACGCAGCCTCGCGCTCACTCCAGCCCTCCGAATAGAAGACGTGGGGGATGTAGAAGTGATCCAGTTCGAGCCCGGCAACGTCGATGCCGTTGTGCAGGACGTCGCTTGCGCCGTACAGCACCTGCAGCCAATCAATGCTGGCGACGAGCTCAACGATCACACGCTCGGTCACTTCGCCTGAGCCCGAGGTCGGTGCACTAAGACAGCACTCGAGCAGGTAGCGGTAGTTACGCGAATCCTTGACGAAGGTCTCGTGGGCCTGTGCCAAGCTTTCGCTTCGGTCGTAGCTCACTTCGTGATTTAGGCTTAGCTTGATCCGCGTCGACTCGACGTCGTATTTGCCCATTAGCGCGTCAAGCTGCTCGATGCAGAATGTAACCAAGTCATCGCGGCGCAGGGCTGCGATACGCTCATGAACGAGGGCACGAAACTTGTCGCGCGCAGGGTCAATGAATGCCTTGGCCGCGGCTAGCTCATACTTGCCCTCTTGTGCACCGAGGGCTTTAAAGACAATGGCTAGGTCTCGCCGTGCAAGCTTGAAGTGCTCGGGGCCGGGAACGGCGGGATCGGCAAACTGCGGCACGTCGACGCGGCGGGCCAGCGTCCTGACCGTAAAGCGTGGTTTTCGGGTCGCTGTTGCGAGCATCGCGGCTCGCGACTCCTCGGGAACAGCGCTAATCCCTAGCGTCTGGCTCAGTCCGTCGATCCAGGCCAGCACTGCCTCCACCTCGAATCGGGCGTCCGTCGGCTCGGTCAGGCGCTGATAAGCGCGGTGCAGGTTCACGTCAACGCGTGCGCGCACGTCGCCCTTGGGCGTCGCGGACGCCGACCAGTTTGACAGTAGGGGACGATGGTCGAGCGAAGCCCCTGCCTCATCGTGGCTGGTCAGCATTTCCGGGTGGGCCCGACAAGTGGTGACGATGCGACGATGCTGAAATAACGGCAAGCCAGCAACAATCCCGCCGCGCTGCGCCAGGGAGTCGCCGAGACAGTGCACCAAGAGCTCGAGAATTCGGCCATCGTCGATGGCCAGGTCCTGTTCCCGCATGTCGAAGGCGAAATGGATGATGGAATTGCCAACGACGGCGGACCACGACAGGATTGGGGCGGGCCTTCCGATCAGCCGGAACAGCCCGTCGTTGTCGCGTGTCACCTTCCATGATGCGCCGCAGTCGTCAGGAAAGAGCGGCGGCGCGTTGGCCCAGAATTCCTCTAGCTGACGATAGCGCCACTTCGATCCCCATAAAGGATCGAGGGCAATGAAGTTCGGCGTCACCGCGCCGTCGGCAAGCAGCGCATGCGAATCGCGGAATGCGCCGAAGTGATCGACCAATCCGATAGGCCCCTGTACCGCGATGTTATCCCTAGTGAAGCGCCAGAACCTGTCAAGTTCATCGAGATCTTCGATAGCGTCGAAAATCGTCACAAAATCCACCAGCGGTAGTACACGCGCGGACGTCTTCTTCGGCAGATTTAGAATGCCCGGCGCAGTGGTGATTCGCGCCAGCACGGCGATCAGCACGACGTCGGCGGCGGTGGGCTGAGTGCCATCGTTGCGGCGCAGTTGCACGCCGTGCGCGGCACCGTGGCTCCACATGCCCCAATCTCCGCGCGTGACCAAGGCCTTCACCGCCTCTTCAATCGCTGGAAGTTGCGGCATTTCCTCTTCTGGCAGCGCGATGACCAGGTATAGCTGCGAGTGACCCATCATCGCCGCCGCGAAGGTATATGGTAGACGCTCGGTGCGGTTCATCAGGCGCAGCGGCCCAGGGAATAGATGGCGTGAGTCGAAGCGTTCGCGCAGAAACTCCGAAATCGACGACGATGCGACGAGCGCCAGTGCACGTGGATCCTTGCCGCGATCCACCCAGTACTGGATGACCGCCGCCGGGCCATTGCGAATCGAAACAGGCAGGCGGCATCCGCTGATATCGAGCAAGACCATTGGCAGGGCTGATCCGCTAAAGACGCCTTCACCGAAGTCGTTCCTTGAGCGGGGTGCAGTGAAGGCCCCCAGTGAGGCGACCATGCCTAGGTCGAAGGCCTGCGTTTGAGGAAGAGAGGACACTCCGATCAGCGCCTCTCGACAGGTCGCCCAGAATGGCTCGGCTGGCACTTCCAGGTGGCCGGTGTCGATTTCAGTCGCCGAGCCGATGAGGTCGCGGTCCACGCGCGCGATAACGTAGTCCTGAATCGATAGAATCGCGTGCAGGTCCCGACGGGCCAATGCGTTGTCTCTGTGTAGCATTAGAAAGCCGGTCACGAAATCCGACAGCCGCTCGAGATTGCCGCCGTAGAAGCAGCGCAGCACCGACTGCCCGGATTCAATGCGGATCTCGCCCCAGTCGCCCTCGGGAACGTAGTCCTCGAGCGAAGGGAATTGAGGCAGGCGCACGTGGAGTTGCGTGATGAAATCGCGAAACTGCAGGTAGTTTTCGATGCGATGTGTAGCGGCAAAGCGGTCTGGGGAAATCGAGGCCAACACGCAATACACGAGTGTGTGCTTGACCTGGCTTGAGATGTTCGGCAGCCACAGGTCGGAAACGCTCAGTGACAGACACGCATCTTCAGCGTTGAAAAGACAAAGCCAGTCTTCGAGGCTGGCGCATGCGCGCGCAAATTCCGCATCAGCCTGATTCATGGCTTCGTCTATACGAAGCATGAGAGCCCGCTCGATATCTCGCTTACGGCGCCTCGCCCGCTTCTCCCTCGATTTCTTTCCCATACTTCCGAAGCCCCCCTTATGAGATTCGTTGACCGCGCACCGGAAGCCGGACGGTGGACCGCCCAACGACTGGACTATCTCACCAGCGCCGACATCCTGTGCGATGGAGGCTGCATAACCGCAAGACGCAGTGACGGTATGGCTTCATGCGCGCGCAGTTGGCGTTGCCAGACCATCGCGGGTAATCGTGCACGATGCAAAGTAGCATCGGAACGTCCGCTCTGCTGCGCCCAGATCAGAGCGCCGCGTTCCGCTTTGGGTCGGCAGCGGTCATAGCGTGGTGCAACTACAACCGGCCTCTTCTGGCACAAAGCCAAGACCTACGCTTCAACGGCACCAATCTGTTCGCGCCACGACAACGGCAATGGCTGCCACCGTATCAGCCGCTCAGACGTCCAATCAGGTGAGTGGCTACCGTCCACAAGCCGCGTGACAACCTGCGGCGCAAGGAACGCCAGTGGCAGGGTCCGCCCAACAAAGCGATCGTCAACGCCTTCCTGCTTGGCGAACTCGACCGCGGTGAGCGGCTTCTCCGACATCAGGTTCTTCCAGAAGCGGACCCCGATACTGAGCACTCGCAGAATCCGAGGGTCCGGATTGCCGGCAGGGACACCGTCGGAGGTAATGACGATCCTTCGCTCAACACCACGTCGCTTCATCATCATCGAAACACTCTGAGTCAGCCGGATGCTGTTCGGCCCCGGCAATCGGACCGCCACCGTCATGCCGTCGGTGCTGAGGTCAACCCGTTCTACCCAGCCCAGGCACTCAGCGGCGGATGCCTCTCGCGTGGCTGAGAGAAGAGCTCCCAGATCTTCTGCGCTCATGGATCTCGCCATCGCGACTTCGGCGATCTTCACCGAGTCCGACACGATCGTTGTAATGACATCGCCAACCCGTGCTTCGACGTCACGCGCCGACAGTTTCCAGCCATTGTTCGCCGTCTGACTCAATCGGTCGTCATCCAGCGCATCGGAATGAGAAACGTAGTAGCGGTATCGGCGCCCCTTCTTGTTAGCATGGGTCGGTGTGAGCGGCCTTCCACGCTCGTCGAAGAGCTTGCCCATTAGCGGACTCTCTTCCGTCTTCCGCCTCGGGCGCCCCTTACACCGGCGGCTTCCCTCCAGTTTCTCCTGAGCCGCGTCCCAGATTGCCCGATCGACGATGCCCTCATGCTGGCCGGGAAACAGCTCGCCCTTGTGTGAAATCAAGCCGACGTAGATTGGGTTCCGCAATAGGGCATAGAGGGCGCCCCGGCTCACGGCGGGTTCCGGCTCCCCGCTCTTGCGCCGCTTGCGGATTCTGGTCGGCGCCGCGATCCCCTCCCGCTTCAGTTCGAGCGATAGCTCGCGGATGCTGGGACAGTCCAGATAGCGACGGAAGATGTGGTTGACGATCGCGGCCTGCTCGGGGACCACGATGAGCTTGCGGTCCTCGACGCGATAGCCCCTCGGGATTCCACCGCCCATCCAGATGCCTTTGCGCTTGGACGCCGCGATCTTGTCCCGGATGCGCTCGGCCGTGACCTCCCGCTCGAACTGCGCGAAGGACAGCAGCACATTGAGCGTCAGCCGCCCCATTGATGTCGTGGTGTTGAATTGCTGCGTCACAGCGACAAACGACACGCCGTACCGGTCGAAGACCTCCACCATCTTGGAGAAGTCGGATAGCGATCGGGTCAGGCGGTCGACCTTGTAGACCACGACGACATCGACACGCTTCTCCTGGATGTCCGCCATCAAGCGCCGGAGGGCGGGACGCTCCATCGTCCCACCCGAGATTCCGCCATCGTCATAGGCCGCCGGGACCAGCTTCCACCCTTCGCTGCGCTGGCTGCGGATGAAGGCTTCGCAGGCTTCCCGCTGGGCCTGCAGCGAATTGAAGTCCTGTTCCAGGCCCTCGTCCGTGGACTTGCGGGTGTAGATCGCGCAGCGAAACGTTCTCTGCTCATCGGCCATCGTTATTTCCGTAGACCAAAGAAAGCCGGGCCGGACCGCTTCTGGCC
>JGI24658J20074_1000459_pt1 | contig 10457 bp, 14 predicted proteins | sample MalvirmetaMSP121_FD_20074 | JGI IMG/M metagenome (IMG submission 20074) | reverse complement strand
GTTACGCGTCGCCGGCGAGCGTTCGGCGCCCATCGCGGCGCCCATAGGTGACGACCGCCGACCTGGTCGACCGCCGACCGCCATGGATCCGAGCTAGGACAGTCGACTGGCCCCGATCCATGCATGGATGCCTGGCCGCGTGCATAATGGGCGCATATCGGGCATCCGATAGGGGAGGGGAGGAGCTGATCCCCGCCATTCCGCGGAATCCGTGTCAAGATAATGACCGTTATCTTTACAACGGGGCACGATCAGCCGTCAGCCGGCCAGGGCCTTGCAGGCGCAGGCGCCGGCGCACCAGGCGCTCGCTCGAGCGCCCGTCCGCCCGACCACCCCCCGAGGGGGGGCGGGGGGTTCGCGTACGTATATGTATAGATAACTATATACGGTGCGTGTTCAAATCAGGATTCGTTGACAGGGGGTCAACTTTCCTGTACATGCATGCCACCTGTGGGCAGCATTCATATCTGATGACACCCCGCCGTTGTTGGGGTGTCTTCTGATATCAGATGTCTGATATCTGATGCCCCCCTCAGTGAAGTGTTCTTGCTGTCCCACATGGGACGGTTCGGGTTTGTAGTGGAGGTGTTGACATGCCGCAGAATGGTGGTGGTCGTGGCTGGACGGTGGGTGCGTCTGGTGAGCGTGAGATGCCTGAGCTTTGGGGGGAGTTGTTGGAGTGGTTGCTCCTGGGGCCTGAGCGGAGTCCGCGTACTCAGAAGGAGTGGTCGGAGGGTCGCGACATTCATGTTGATTCGTTGCGGCGCATTAAGCGTGATCCGAGGTTTGTGAGGGAGTGGGATCGTCGTTGTGCTGAGTTGAATATTCATCCTGAGCGGACGCAGTCGGTGATTGATGCGTTGTTTAGGCAGGCTGCGGATGGGGATGTGAAGGCGGCGTCGTTGTATTTGCAGTACATCGACAAGTTCACGCCGAAGCGGCGTGTGGTTGTTGATGATGAGCGTGCTGCTTCTGGTTTGTCGGATTTGGAGCTGGCTGACGAGTTGGAGGTTTTGGTCGCTGAGTTTCGTGGCGGCGATGTCGATGTCGAGGTCCAGGTGGTGGATTATGTTGAGGGCTGATCGTCCAGAGCGTATGCGTTTGTTGCGGGTCGAGCGGTCTGCGGAGCGTGCTAAGGTGCGTCGTGAGGTGTATGCGATACACGCGAAGGGGTTGCGGTGCTATCTCTGGTCGTGTTGTACGGGGGTGTTGTGAGTCCGCGACCTGGTGATGAGCTTCTTGAGTGGCGTGAGGAGGCGTTTGGTGAGCGCCCGATTTTGGGTCCGTGGGGTGATCCGTTTCATGGCCCTGAGTCTGACGAGCCGTTGGTGTGCGGTTTGGAGAACCCTGAGCCGTGTGAGTCGTGCGGGTGAGGGTGTGGGTGGTGTGCGGGGCTGTGACGGTCCTGTTCGCGTGTGTTGCCTTCATGGTTTGGGGTTTGGGTCGGACGTTACAATCGTTGTTCGATTAGGTGAGGGTTTGGATTGACCAGGATCTTTGCACTGGGGACGGGATTTGTGCCGAGATTTGTCCTGATATTTTCGGGATGCATTCTGACGGGTTGGCTTACGTCAAGGAGGAGGGCTGGGGGTCGATTGCTGGCCCTGATGGCGGTGTGGGGGATCCTGCGTTGAGGATGGCTGAGGGTACGGCGTCTGTGTCGGAGGAGTTGCTTGATGCTGTTGTTGAGTCTGCTGAGGAGTGCCCTGGGGAATGCATCTACATTGAGGTTGATTGATGTCTGATGTTTGTTGGCAGTACAAGAAGGGTTCGCCGCGTCGCGGTGAGCATGCTTGGAGGGAGTGGGAGTCTTATACGACTCCTTCGAGGTGGCAGTGGGAAGAGTGCCGGCATTGCGGCCAGATGCGTAATGTCTCGCCTCGGTGAGCTTCGCCAGGAGGCGGAGTGGCGTAGGTGTGTTCGTAGTGAAAAGTATTTTCTGGAGCATTACTGGTACATAGCTCATCCTGCTGAGGGGCGCATTCTGTTCAAGTTGCGGAAAGCCCAGGCGGAGGCTTTGAAGCATTGGGGGGAGCATCGTTATTCGTTGTCGTTGAAGGCCCGTCAGATTGGTTGGACGACTCTGGTGGCTGCTCACCAGTTTTGGTTGGCGTTTTTTCACGCTGATCAGAACATCATCGACCTGTCTCGTACTGAGCGTGAATCGGTGTTGTTGTTGCGTAAGTCAAAATATGGGTTTTCCCACATGCCGAGGTGGATGTTGGATCGTGGGCCGAAGTCGCTGATTGAGCATCAGCAGAAGATGGGGTTTGCGAATGGGAGCCAGATCGCTTCGATGCCTTCGGCGTCTGATCCTGCCAGGGGCGAGTCGGCTACGTTGGTTGTGGTTGACGAGTGGGCGTTCCTCCCGAACGCTGAGGAAGCCTGGGCTTCTATAGAGCCGGTTGCCGATGTTGGCGGTCGCATCATCGGCTTGTCGACCGCTAATGGGTCTGGGAACTTCTTTCACGGGCTGTGGGTGGGTGCCACGACTGGTGCGAACAAGTTTGAACCGATGTTTTTTCCCTGGTCGGCCACCGAGGATCGGGGGCCGGCCTGGTATGCGGAGAAGAAGCAGTCGATGTTGCCGTGGCAGCTCGCCCAGGAGTATCCGACGACGCCTGAGGAGGCGTTTGTCAAGTCGGGTAATCCTGTGTTCGACCTGGACTTGTTGGAGGAGATGAGTCGCCATGTCAGGTTTGGCGAGTCGGGGTATTTGCACAAGGTGTCGGCTAGGGCTGTGGAGTTCCGACGGTGAGCCTGGAGGTGTGGGTGTATCCGCATCCGCAGCACGGCTATGTGATGGGGGTGGATACGGCTGAGGGTTTGGGGCATGGCGATTATTCGTGCGCCCATGTTTTGGATTTGAACACGGGGGAGCTGGTCGCTGCGTGGCATGGGCATATTCCGCCTGATGCGTTGGCTGACGAGGTTTTGTCTCTGGGGCTTTGGTATCGGGATGCTTTGTGTTGCGTCGAGTCGAACAATCATGGGTTGACGACGATCACGATGTTGCGCCAGTTGGGGTATCCGAATCTGTTTCGGCGCCGTTCGTTGAATCAGGTGACTTCTAAGGTGTCTCAGGAGTTTGGGTGGAAGACGACTCGGACGACGAAGCCGTTGATGATTGACGATTTGTCAATGGCGTTGCGGAACAACGAGTTGACGATCTATGACCGTCATACGATTGCGGAGTTGCGGACGTTTGTCCGCAACGAGCGGGGGTCGATGTCGGGGTCGCCTTACGATGATCGTGTGATTGCTTTGGCTTTGGCGAATCAGATGCGGAAGTATGCGTATGCGCCTGAGTTTGTGCAGAAGGTCGACGACTACTGGACTGTGGACTGGTTTGCCCGTTTGGCGGATCGTTCTGGTGCTGTGGGTGACGATTTGAGGATCGGTGGAACGACGGTGCGTGGGACACCGTATTTGTCTAAGTAGGGATCCCTACAATCCGAGAGGTGCCTTTATGGCAGTGAAGAACTTCGTGTCGTTTACTAGCGGCACGGAAACCGTTGACGGCCCGAAGGGTCAGAACAACAAGATGGAGCGTGGTGGTTCTGTCGTGTCTAACCCGATTTGGGAGCCGGCGGCTCCTAACTCGCCGAAGCAGCGCTTGAGCGACCCGAAGTACGCCAATCAGACTGGCGGCTACGGTGANATGGGTCGCGTTTCGGTGCGTGACACGCCGGTCAACCAGCANGGCNTNGTCGGCAAGGTTGAGCCTGNGAAGCCGCAGCCTGACCTGAAGGGCCATAACGCAGCTCCGCACACTAAGCGTCCGTAACTGTGGCGGTTCTGCCACCTGATGCGACGTTTGATGATTTCGTTTCATATACGGAATCTCTTCGGGGGCCTTTGGGTTCGGATGAACTCGAAGACCTGTGGGAGTGGCGTCAGAAGCTCTTGACGTTGCGTGTCGACACGAAGGCGGGTTGGCGGTCGCGTGCGTTGATGCCCGATGAGCAGCACCTGACGAAACGTGAAGTTGACGAGAAGCGGTTCGCTGAGGCGAAGTCTCAGGGCCGCAACATTGAAAGGCTTTCCGAGAAGGCGATGTTCTGATGCCTCGTAAGACTCGTAGCGAAACCCTGGATCAGTACCGGCAGCGCATTGATCGTGCGCGTCGTTGGCGCGACCAGGAGGGTCTCGATGAGACTTGGCGCCGGCTGAACGATTTGTATCGTGGCCGGCACTGGCCTCGGACTACGACGGCGAATCGTGACCTGATTGCGGTGAATCTGTCGTTTTCGACGGTGAATGTGATCGCCCCGTCGGTGTCGGTGAATCATCCGAAGATTGTTGTTTCCGCTAATGAGCCTCAGAATAGTGACAGGGCTGCGTTTGTGGAAGCGGTCGTGAACCATATGTGGCGGCATCACGATTTCCGTACTCCGTTCCGTCGGGCTGTGAAGGATTTTCTGATCTTCGGCCATGGTTGGGTCAAGGTGGGTTGGAAGTTCGTCGAGCAGGAAATGTCGCTGTCGGATGCCGAGCAGCAGGAAATGCTTGATCAGGCCATTTCGGAGGTGGATGCGTTTGCTGCTGAGGCGCCGGCTTTGGCCGGTGGTCTCCCCACTGATGATGAGATGGCTGCGAACGTCCCACAGACGGCGATGATGGTCGTGGAGGATCAGCCGTTCGTGGAGCGGGTTTCCCCGTTCGACATTTATGTCGATCCTGAGGCGACCTGCATGGATGACCTCACCTGGATTGCCCAGAAGATTGTCCGCCCCTTGGAGGAGGCTCAGAACGACAAGCGGTACCGGCCTTCGGTGCGGAAGCAGTTGACGGCCGATGGGGGTGTGAACCCCATGTATGCCGCCCAGTATCTTGACAACAGGGAGTACCTGTTCGACGAGGAACGGGTGACGATCTGGGAGTATTACGACATCCGTTCCAACACCCTGTCGGTGTGGGGGGAAACGTCTGACGAGTTCCTGGTCAATCCGATGCCGATGCCGTATGCGTATGGGCAGCCGTTTGTGATGCTCCGCAACTATGACGTTCCCGACTTCTTCTACCCGATGGGCGATTTGGAAGCCATCGAGTCGTTGCAGCTTGAACTCGACAAGACGCGTTCACAGTTGATGAATGACCGTAAGCGGTATGCCCGCAAGTATCTGTTCCATGAGCGGTCGTTTGGACCTGAGGGCCGTGAGGCTCTTGAGTCTGACGAGGATGGCCGCATGGTTCCTGTGGTGGATGAGAACAAGCCGCTGTCGGAGGTTGTCATTCCGATGCCGCAGATACCGATTTCGCCCGAGATTTATGCCTACAGCGAGATCATTGAAACGGACATCAACACGGTGTCGGGGATTTCGGAGTACGCCAGGGGTGCGATGCCTGAGATTCGCCGCACAGCGACTGAGGCGTCGATTATTGCTGATGCCCAGAATGCCAGGGCGTCGGACAAGCTCGCCACCGTGGAGCTGTCGATAGGGATGATTGGCCGGCGTGTCATCCAGTTGTTGCAACAGTTCATGACTGGCGAGTCGACGGCCCGTGTGCCGAACGCCCCGACCGATCTGTTCGTGCCGTTCAGTCGTGAGGACATTGTCGGCGAGTACGATTACAGCGTCGAGGCGGGTTCAACGCAGCCGTTGAATGACACGATTCGCAAACAGCAGGCCGTGTCGCTACTCAATGCCATGGGTCCGCTTGTGGGCACCGTAATCGACCCGCAGGCGTTGGCCGCTCACGTTCTCAAGACCGGTTTCGACATTAAGGATCCTGAACGGTTCCTGATACAACCCCAGGCTGGACCGCAGGCGGGAGGCCCTGAAGGCCCACCCGCCGCTCCCCCTGGCGGGGTTCAGGAACCAACCAGGGCGCCGGCATCCCCCATGCCGCCCCCTGGGGCACCGCCAGGAGGGGCTTTCGCTCCCACTGGCGGGGTTCCTCCAGAGCTGCTGGCGCAGTTGAAGAACCAAATGGGGCTTGAACTACCTTCGCTGTAACCCCGTCATGTGGGACAGCGTGATTTACCTTATAGGAGCAACCGTACAGGACTCCCTCAGAAGGGACATGAAGTGCCCGAAGAAAACATGGAAGCAACGGAATCCGCTGCGGCGGACACCCCAGAGGTTTCATCAGAAGCAATAACAGAACCTGGAGATGTCTACACCGTCAAGGTTGGCGGGGAGGAGTCGCAGGTCAGCCTGTCAGAGCTTCAAGACGGTTACCAGCGCCAGGCGGATTACACCCGCAAGACGCAGGAACTGGCAGAAGAACGTCAGCGTTTACAGCAGGCTGAGGCGATTGCTTCAGCTTTGGAAACCGATCCAGCAGGCACCATTGCGGCGCTTTCGTCGGCTTTCGGCGTGACGGACACCCTACCGGCTACCGAACCGAACTATTCGGACGGTGTCGAGGAGGATCCGACGACGAAGCGGCTAGCGCATCTTGAGGCCCAGGTGGAGCGGCAGGCGCAGACAAACAGACAACAGGCTTTAGAGCGCGAAGTTCACAACTTGAAGAAGAAGTACGGCGATTTCGACACGGCAGAGCTGTTCCGACATGCTTTGACGAATCGGATTCCCAACCTGGATGCCGCTTTCACGCACATGAAGTACGGGGAAGTGGCGGACACGGCTGAGAAGCTCCAGAAGGACCAGGAGATCACCGATGCGAAACGCGACGCCACGAAGGTGGCGAGCGGCAGCGGCACCCAGGCGGGGGCCGTCGTGTCGGATGGTGGTTCCGAGGGGAAGCCGTCTTCGCTGAGGGAAGCGTTCGCTCTCGCCAAGAAGCAACACGGCACCTAACAAACCCTTAGGGGGGTGAGAAACTTATGGCTGGTAACAGCTCTTTTGATGAGATTCTTACCACCACGTTACGGAACTATGTCCCCAAGCTGACAGATAACATCTTCAGCGCAAGGCCGTTGTTCTACGCTTTGACGAATGGGCAGACCATTCGTCGGATCAGTGGTGGAGCGAAGATCGTCGTCCCGATCATTTACGGGACCAACTCGACCGCTGGTTCATACAGTGGCACGGATACTATCGACATTACGGCTCAGACGGGTATTAGCGCGGCTGAGTACGACTGGGGACAGTATGCGGCCACGGTGACCATTTCGGGCATCGAGGAAGCCAAGAACAACGGTGAAGCTCAGATCATCGACCTGCTGGAAGGCAAGATCTTCCAGACGCAGGAAACCATCATCGAGAACATGAACACCATGTTCTGGGCCGATGGGACCGGTAACAGCAGCAAGGACTGGAACGGTCTAGCCAACATTGTTGGTGGCACAGGCGTGAGCCTGGGTGGAATCGATCCGCTGGGCGCTGGCAACAGTTGGTGGAAGTCCACTGAAGTCAATCAGAATGGTGCAATCACTGTAGCCAGCATGGCTAACATCTATAACACCATTTCGGTTGGTAACGACCAGCCGACTATCGGCATGACCACGCAGACTTTGTACGAAGCCTACGAGGCACTCTTGGAGAGCCAGATTCGGTACACGGATACCGACATGGCTGACGGTGGGTTCCAGAACCTGCTGTTCAAGGGCTGTCCCGTGACCTTCGATGACGCTGCTGCCTCAGGTCAGTTCCTGTTCCTGAACACCAAATACTTGCAGTTGGTGGCTCATAGCGATGTCTGGTTCAAGCCGACACCGTTCGTGCGCCCAACCAACCAGGACGCTGTGTACTCACAGTTGCTGGTCTACGGCCAGCTCACATGCAGCAACCGCGCACGACAGGGTTTCATGTACGGGGCTACCTGATCCTGATGGGACGAGAATTCGCTAACGTTTACAAGGTTGGCTCACGCCCATACGGGCAGCCCGCTGGTGGCAATTTTCGGGATTCGACACCGCGGCCTCAAACCGTGGGGTTCTCCCGCAACATCCAGCAAGTCAATCCGATAGGCGGCGAACCCGTTGTCCCAGAATCGGTCAAGTGCAGCTCTCTGACCCGCGACGGGGTGCCCTGCAAGGGGCGCCCCGTCGGGGACGGCGACCTGTGCGTCTTCCATAGGGAGTAGACGTGGACATTTCGACCATGCGGTCGTATGTCCGCTCGGTGGTTGACATCGACTCGTCGGACATTTCCGATGATGTGATGAACCGCTTCCTGGGTGAAGCCTACGATGTGATCGTCTATTCGGAGAAACGCTGGCCGTTCTTCGAGGTTGCGACCACGTTCGACACTGTGGCCTCTCAGAAGGATTACACGGTCGCTGTTGTGGGGGCGTCGGTCACGAACGGGTTGCGTGAAATAGCAGCCGTCAAGACCGACAATCATGTTCTCGAATACATCGGCCGCGATGACGGCGATGTGATCTACCCGTTGAACTCCAACACGACGGGTAATCCGTGGTATTGGTCTTTCTGGGCTGATTCGATTCGCCTCTACCCGACCCCAGGGTCGGTCGACACTGTTTACGTTCGGGGGTATAAGGATCCTGCGGCGTTCGGCGCTGGGGTCTCAGACGACACCGAGCCGTCTGATCTGCCAACCCCGTTCCACATGGTTCTCGCTACTTACGGGATTGCGCGTGCTTACGAGCAGCAGGAAGATCCGACGATGTCGGCGCAATACTTTTCGATCTTCAACCAGGAGTTGGAGAACCTTCGTGCCCGCTACGAGGACATGCCTGCGGCACAGCCGGTCAGGTTGAACAGCCGGTCGGTGTCGCGGTGGATGTCGCAGTCGTACCTGCCGAATCGGTTGCGTTATTCGTGGGAGCTGTAGGTGGCCTCCACTACTTGGAAGCTTGAGGCCCTTGAGGCTTTCACGGGTGGTCTGAATCTTCGTTCCGACCAGTTCAATCTGGCCGACAATGAATCTCCTGATCTGCTCAATGTTCTGGTCGATCCGCGTGGCGGCATTCGTCAACGTGATGGTGTGGACCGTAGGAATACGACGGCGTTGAGTGCCGACATTCAGGGCATCTGGGCGTTGCACACTGATGGTGGCACCAATCAGGTCATGGTCAACTACGGCACGGCGGTTGCCCACAGTGCGACGGCGAACTTCACCGACCTGACCGGTATCACTTCTCGGACGGACGGCAGCCGCGTGTACGGCGTGACGATGAACAACATCGCCTATGGGGTGTCCTACGACCAGGTGTGCTTCAAGTGGGACGGGACGACAGCAGCCGATTTGGGGGTCACGCTCGGGTCGGCCGGCAACATGCCGCAAGCCCAGTACATCGCAGCGTGGAACAACTTTGCGTGGGTTGCCAACACCTACGAATCGGGAACGAACCACAAGTACCGTTTGCGATGGTCGAACGCCAACGATCCTGAAACGTGGACGGCCGCCGACTATGTCGACATCGACAAGGGCGACCACGGCGACTACATCACGGGCCTGTGCCCGATGGGTGACCGCCTGCTGGTGTTCAAGTCGAACAGTGTGCATGCCGTGTTCGGCTTCGACTCTGATTCTTTCCAGGTTGTGACGTTGAGCAACGATGTCGGGTCGGTTCCGTTGTCGTCGCCGGTAGCGACCCCGTTCGGGGTGTTCTTCTGGTATGCCGACCAGGGCGCCTACCTGTACAACCGTGAGGGGTTCGTCTGGATCTTCGACAAGATGTCGCCGGCCGTGGACGACGGNCGCATCTCGTTCACCACGAACCCGCAGCTCGGGTGGGGAAACAACAAGCTGTACGTTTCGGTCGACTGGACGGAGGACGGGTCAACGACCCGTCGGACGTTGATCTACGATCCGACGATTGCCGGCGGGGCCTGGGTGACGACCGACATTGATGCTGCGGCCATGTATTCGTACCGGCCACCGAATGATTCTTCAACCGTTTACGGGGCGTGTGTCGCCAACACGGGCGTGTTGATCGACGTTGAAGACGAACAGAATCGTTCCACAGACCGGTATGCGTCCTCTGCGGAAACGCACATTTCGTCGTATTTCGTTACACGGTGGGTGTCGGGCAAGAATCCGATTGTGAAGAAACGATGGGGTCGGCCGAGGATGGTCACCTCCGCTGAGGCGACCATTTCGTTGCCTGTCTCGGTTTTCAAGGATTACGACAAGTCTGCTGCCACTGGCAGCTTCAATGTGAGCATTTCGGGGAAAACGTCTACTTCGTTGTGGGGGACAGCCAAATGGGACGACGGTGATGACACGTCGCCGTATTGGGCGGCGTGGGATGCGATCTCGCGTGATCTCACCGCCGTGGTGCTGAATCTGCCCACACTCGGGACAGCGAAATCTATAAGTGTGAAAGTAAGCGGTCCAACTTCCAACAACCATTGGGAAATGAACGCTTTGGCTTTTGCCTACACGCCCAGGAGGCTCCGATAGATGGCGACACTGGCCGTTACCAACTCGTTCTCCGCCGGTACCACGATTGTGGCCGCGGACATGAACCAAAACTTTGACGATGTCGAAGCGTTCGTCAACAGCACCCCTGGGGTGATCCAGAACAGCATTGTTGACGCCAAGGGTGATCTGATTGCGGCAACCGGTTCGGATGCCGTT
>JGI24658J20074_1000455_pt1 | contig 10494 bp, 13 predicted proteins | sample MalvirmetaMSP121_FD_20074 | JGI IMG/M metagenome (IMG submission 20074) | reverse complement strand
CCTCCGCCACCTCCGCCACCTCCGCCACCTCCGCCACCTCCGCCACCTCCGCCACCTCCGCCACCTCCGCCACCTCCGCCACCTCCGCCACCGGCGATGGTCGAAGACGAGCCCGACTGGTCAACAGGATATGGCGGATATGGAGATGCCGGATCCGAGTGGGGCTATTCCGACGAAGAAGACGCCTACGAAAATGAAGCCTCGGCACCGGCTGATGAAATCGACGATATGCGTGAGCTGTACGCAGATGATCCCGCCATGCTTGAGTTGCTCGCAGCCCTTGAGGAAGGAGATTTCTCGGATCTTGAAGCCACCGCGGCGGGTCCGGGCTATTCCGAAACCTGCCAAGCGGAGATTTCCGCACCCCGGACCTTGCTCGTTACCTGTACGGATATGAATGCCGAGACGTTTACGCAGGCCACCCATCGCATCGATGGCGACCTCATTACCACGCTGGATGCGCTCGCCATTGATCTTGCAGGAGACGGTTATGAAGTCGGCATCGTCGAAAAGCCGCTTTGTTTCTGGAGCGAGACCGTGACGCTGGACGACGCCCAACTCATACGGCCGTGCCCAGAATGGGACTATCGATATTCAGAACTCGCAGCCGAAGCGGCGAACGATTTCGACAGTGGCCGCATCGCACACCACGCGCCGGAACAGATGGTGCTCGGCCAGCCCTATTTCCTCGAAGTTGCCATCCAGCCTCTTCAGCGCAACACGAGTGAAGCCGAAGTGGATGAATCGCTACGTGGCATTATGGGCACGGGCCTTGCGCCAGGCAGCTCAGAAAGTGCCATGTCGCTCCGCTTTGACACCGTCCGCGCAAGCCAGGTGATGACGGCCTCGGCTTCCGGCGAGGGTTACGACTTCGTCGCCACCACACCTTCTGAGCAGCCTGTCTTGCCTGGGTCGCCAACGCTCTGGCAGTGGCAGGTCACGCCACGCCAGGCTGGAACGCCCAATCTGACCTTCACCGTATCGGAAACTGTCGACGTGAATGGCGAACGGTTTGCCCGCGCCGTGAAAACCATACCACTCTCAATCAAGGTCACATCGATTGAAGAATTGCTGGTCGATCCGGGGCCGGTTGCTGAAGCAACCTCGGTCGCAAGTCGCTCCCCTGCGCCTGAAGCTGACATGGCCTCCACCCTCAGCGGCGCAAATACACTGTTGGCGCCCACCAACGCATCAAACCCGTCAACGCTTTCCAGCCCCGCCGATATTGCCAACGCGGCGACCGGCCTGTTGCCCGACACCGAGATCGCNGGCTGCACATGGGTCGCCGGCCCGAATGCGGACCGTCAGGCAATGGTGCTCAGCAATCTGGCCTATACGCCCCCTGTCAGTCGCCTGACTGTGACCCATGACGATGGCGACCGGATCACCGCGGCACTGACTGGCGTCGGCTTCTCGGTCCTGCAATGCGAAGATCTCGGCCAACGCCAGACGGTTCGCGCGTTGAGTCTGCTCGGCCGCATGGCCAAGGCACGCAAGGATGCAGGAGCCTATCCGGTCACCTTCTTCTATTATTCGGGTCATGGCGTGAACGTCGACGGTACGAACTTCATCTTGCCGACCGATATTCCCGGCGCATCACCGGACGACATTCGCGACTTTGGCGTCAGTTTTGAACAGATCTTCAACCGTGTCTCGACCACAGTCGCACCGACTTCGTTCATCGTCTTTGACGCCTGCCGAACGGTAATGGATGATCAGAGCCGTGGCCTCATGCGAGCCTACAGCCCGGTCGGCTGGGCGTCCGGCGTGTTCCAGGCCTTTGCAACGGAACCCGGCAAGACAGCCGCTGATGACGGAGTCTATTCAGAAGAACTCTCCGCCCTCATCAGCACCCTCGATGATCCGGCCAATGTCGTGTTCAAGCGTGTCCAGGATGCCGTCGCTGCACGCACTGGACAGAAACAGCGCCCCATCTACACCGATGGTACAACGGGTGGCGACTTTTACTTCGTTCAGGACAGCAACTGAGCAATGGAGCGCAAGAAAGAAGCCGCCGGAACACGGTTCCGGCGGCTCTGAGGTTCAATCTGACAGTCTGCGTTACGGGCTGACCGGCACCGGCTCTTTCGGAGCTTCCGGCTGAGGCGGCTGCGGTGGGACCTCATTCTCGATCAGCGTGTCTTCCGGCTGCGGCGCCGACCCGGACACCGCACAGCAGCGAACCTGCATTTCCAGCACGCGGCTGTTGAAGCGGCACTGCTCGTCATTGATCTCTCGCAGGATAGACATGCCCCCTGCCCGATAGGTGTAGCGGGTTTGCGTGCAGCTGGTCAGCGCATAGCCGGGCCGGCAGGAACCCGTGTCGGAATTCTGTATGGTGCGGGTTTCGCACTGGACTTCCTTGCCATTAGCCTCTTCGGCCAGCGCCATCGCCGCGTCCGCGCGCGCGCTCGCCGCATCTGCGCTTGCCTGGGCTCGCGCAGCCGCCTCCGTGGCGCTATCCGCCATGTTCCGAGCCTGTGACAGACGCATATCAGTATCGGCCAGCGCGGTGCTGTTGCCGTCGATTTCCATTTTCAGTTTGCAAACAGCCTCGTCGGCCTTGTCCGGATTGGCGCAATATTCGCCGACTGTCTGTTCAGCCGGCATCATCTGGCACCCAGCCAGAAGTGCCGTTGCAGCAATCGCACCTGCGAGGAATTTCCCACTACCCATGATTTTCTCCAATTCTTTCCCCTGCCGGGATTTCCGGCATTCAAGGGGGACGGAACTGGAGCGTCAATGCTGCTCCCGCCTGAGGGGAGTCTTAGGCTTTCAGCTTGTAGCCCGACCGAAACATGAGCCAGACAGCGAATATGCCTGCAACAGACAGCAATCCCGTTACCCAGACCCCAACAATCACGGAGCTGTTAGCAACGCCCAGGAAACCATACCGAAACCCGTCAATCATGTAGAAGAAAGGGTCCAGCAGAGCCATTGTGTAGAAGGGTTCCGACATGACCTTGATGTCGTAAAACGTGCCCGACAGGAATGTGAGCGGTACGATCACGAAATTGGTCACGGCAGACAAGTGGTCGAATTTGTCGGCCCAGATCCCACCGATGGCACCTAGTGCGCCAAGCGCGATCGCAGATGTGATGCTGAACCACAGGATTGGCCAGACATGCGCCACGCTGAGATCAGCAAGGCCGCTGAGTTGGATGCCGATGGCGGAAATAAAGGCGACGAGCAGGCCGCGCACAACCGATCCGCCGATAAAGCCGATGGTCAGCTCCATGGGGGAAAGCGGCGGCATCAGGAAGTCGACATAGGTGGAATTGAACTTCGCCTGCACGAGGCTGGAACTTGTGTTCTGAAACGCATTCTGCAGGATCGCCATGACAATCAGGCCAGGTGCGAGAAACTCGATATAACTCAGCCCCTCGAAATCACCCGTCAGCCGACCGCGCTCGCCGAAGGCCAGCTTGAAAACCGTCATGAAAAGAAGTGTCGTAACGACCGGCGCAAACACGGTTTGCATCCACACTTTCAGGAAGCGGCCGATCTCGCGCTTGAACAGGGTCCAGAGTCCCAACCCGTTCATTTTGCCATACTGGCGGACAAGGCGATGGGCGGAGGTCTGGTCAGCAGCTGTATCGGTCATGCGCAGTATCTAGGCGTCTTTGCCTGAGTCTGCGAGGGGCAAGACGCGGAAAAACTTCGGAAATTTCGCTGCCTCGTTTTTGTCCACAGGCTGATGCAGTTAACCACAATATGTAGAAAGCCTGTGGAAAGCCTGCGCTGCATGTTGTGTTTCGTTTCGCTGCTGATACGATATCTAGGTGCTGAGCGGATGACGTGTATCAAGTCATCTCAATATATAGGGGCTGATGGATCGTAAGTGTTAACGATCTTGAACCGAGCTGGGAGACATCAACCATGTCCTGGACCGAAGAACGGGTAAGCGTGCTGAAGAAACTCTGGGCGGAAGGCCATTCGGCTTCCCAGATTGCCAAACAGCTGGGCGGGGTCACTCGCAATGCTGTTATCGGCAAAGTCCATCGCCTGGGCCTGTCGGGTCGCGCGACACCATCCCGCCCGGTAAAGCGCCCCCCACGGCTGGCCCGTCCGAAGCCGCGCGTGTTGCCTGATGGCAGCGTCAAGGTGGCAACCCCGGCAACTCCGGAGACCGCGGCTCCGCGCCCGGTAGAGCGCACAGAAGTGATGGCGCCGCTGCCGCCGCTGCAACAGGCTGACGGGGAACCCGCATCGATCCTCACGCTGCGCGACTCCATGTGCAAATGGCCGATTGGGGATCCAGCCGATCCGAAATTCGCTTTCTGCGGACGCAAATCTGATTGCGGTCCATACTGTTCCGAACATGCGAAAGTGGCGTTCCAGCCCGCACGCAAACGGGACAGCCGCAAAGGCGCCTATGATTATGTCCGCCGTATTGCCGGCTAAACCCGGCACGCATTCTTATGGCTGACTGGAAGCCCCCGAAGTGTTTCTTCGGGGGCTTTTCCACTCCCGGCAGGGCCACCCTCGCCTTCCGCGCAAAACGCCGTTAAGCCAGACACGTGACCACCGAAACCACCCCCGACACCATCTATGCCACGCCCGCAAACTGGGTCGCCACCGGCACCGGCGCACAGGGCAATCTGTTCCTCACTGGCCGCGCAGGCACTGGCAAGACCACGATGTTGCGCAAGTTCCTGGCAGGCGCGGGCGAGAAGGCCATCGTGCTGGCTCCCACGGGTGTGGCGGCCATGAATGCCGGCGGGCAGACGATCCATTCCTTCTTCAAATTCCCACCACGCCTGATTGAGCCCACGGACATCAAACGGCTGCGCTCGACACGGCTGGTCAAGGCCATCGACACGATGATCATAGACGAGATCTCGATGGTCCGGTCTGACATGCTGGATGCCATCGACAAAAGCCTGAAGTTAAATCGCGCCTCCAAACGGCCCTTTGGCGGCGTGCGCATGATCCTGTCGGGCGACCTGCACCAGCTGCCTCCGGTTGTCTCGGGCCAGGAAGCGCCGATCCTGCGTGAGCGCTATGGCGGAAGCTATTTCTTCAACGCACCTGCCTTCAAAGATGCCGAATTCTCCCTGCTGGCCCTCAAACATGTGTTTCGGCAGGCCGAACCTCGCTTCCTCGCCTTGTTGGGCGCGCTGCGCACCGGACGGGTCACGCCAAATGACGAGGCCGTGTTGCGCGGACTGGTCAGCACGAGATCTGCTGTCGAAGCCTCTGAAACCCATGTTGTCCTGACGCCCAACAATGCCAATGCCTACCGTATCAACCAGGCCCGGCTCGAAGGCTTGAATACACGGTCGCAAACATTTGAGGCTGACGTGCAGGGCCAGTTCGATGAGAAGGCCTATCCGACCGAAGCCGACCTCGAACTGAAGGAAGGCGCGCGGGTGATGCTGATCAAGAATGATCCCGAAGGGCGCTGGGTGAATGGGACTCTGGCCACAGTCGCCGGGTTTTCCGGAACCCGCGTAATTGTCGAGATCGACGATCATGTCTACGAAATCGAACCGACGGCCTGGGAAAAATACCGCTACGAATTGGACCCCGAAACCAAAAAAGTGAAGCGCGAAGTGGTCGGCACATTCAAACAGATGCCGCTGCGCCTTGCCTATGCCGTGACCATCCACAAGGCACAGGGCCTGACGCTCGACAAGGTCTTCATCGATTTCGATTCAGGTATGTTCGCCCACGGACAAGCCTATGTCGCCTTTTCGCGTGCACGATCTCTAGATGGCTTGTCGATCAGTCGCGAGCTGCGTCCGCGAGACCTCGTGCTGGACCGGGAGGCTTTCGCTTTCGGCAAGCTCGACACGATCGAAGATACCGATGCCTATCTGCTCGCACGCTTCGCAAAGGCCGATGGCGCCCTGATTTAGGCCATTCCGAGGCATTAACCTTTCACACACAATGACGCCGCATTCTGATCATCTCTTATACTCCGCAACAAGAGAAAGACACGTTATGAATGCCATCATTGAACGCCGTCAGCGTCGCTGCCTGCTCAGGCGCGACATGGGCGCAGCAAGCGAACGCAAGACGCTGTCACAGGTGGCTGCACAAAGACGGCGTATGCGCATCCCCGGTGGCGGCGGCAACTAGGCCAGCTTGCGAATTTCGTCGGAAAGCTGACGCTCCTGATCGGTTACGATCTTTTCCAGAACCCGAACACGTTCCTTTAACCGGTCGACCTCACCGAGGACGCGCCGGATGTCTTCGTCCGCGCCCTTGTCGGATTTGGCGTTGGCTTTCAGTTTCAGATAGTTGTTCACCACACCTGCGCCGACTGAAATCAGCACAATGAGGACGACCATGACAATCGGGTCCATTCGGTAACTCCCCTTTGTATCGTTTTTCGATATATACAATTCAGGCAAATCTTACAAGAAAATTTGCCACCTGTCGCGGACTGGAACTTGGCCAGGTCTTAGCGGAGGCCGTCGATCTCGCGACGCAAACGACGATCCCGGTCGAGAATGATGGCTTCCAGCGTGCGCACACGCTCGGCCAGATTCGCGATCTGATCGGCATCTGGTGACGCTTCAGGCGGGCGGGACTTCCCGGACCGCGCGAGTGAGACGATCACCAGAACAAAGACAAGAAAGACTAGGAAAGACAATGAGAGGCTCCTTTTCTGACAAGACGTTGGTACGAAAGTCAGTCGTTTGGAGTTCCCCGTCTGTTAGATGGATCCGCAATTCGGCGAATGCACCGCCCTCCTGAACTTATCGATATTCAATATGTAAGGAGGGGTGAACACATGTTCAAGAAGCAACCCGGATTATCTTCCGGTTGAGCCAAATCCGCCGGCGCCGCGGTCCGTCTCGTCCAGTGCGTCCACTTCTATCCATGCCAGTTGAGTGACCGGCGCAAGAACCAGTTGGGCAATGCGTTCGCCGCGCTGGATGGTAAAGGCATCCTGTCCGAGATTGATCAGGATCACCTTGATCTCACCGCGATAATCGCTGTCGATCGTGCCGGGCGTGTTCAAACAGGTCAGGCCATGCTTGGCTGCGAGGCCGGAGCGCGGGCGCACCTGAATTTCATAGCCTTGCGGAATGGCCACTGACAGGCCGGTCGGGATCATCGCCCGCTCACCGGCCTGCAGCAGGATCGGTTCTTCCTGCGAGACCGCCGCGCGGACATCCATCCCGGCTGAGCCGATGGTTTCATAGGCTGGCAGGTCGAGCCCCTCGAAATGGGGCAACGGGCGGACGGAAACGTTAACCTTGGTCATGCCCTGAGCCGTTGGCGGAGTCGCATATTCGAGTCAAGCAGATAGGGCTGCGGGCGCTAGTCTTCGTCCTGATGCGCCTCAAAGACCTCGTCTTCCCACTCCATCGTGTCGCCGCGCATCAGCTGATCGTGCTGGCGCTCGGACTCCGGCTTGCGGTCCATGAAGATCGTGTTGTCGATCCCGTCCAATGTGGTTTTCGGAATGCCGTCATTGCGTTTCAGGAAGCTCTCAAACGCGGAATCATCCGGCAGGGTTGAGCGCAGCTGGCCGTCATAGGTGCCGTCGAGCCGGTTCTGCTCGTCCCGGTCGAGGCCGGCATTGGCGGCGTCCTTATAGGCTTGTTTGGTGACATCGAGATCGCAATTGGCCTTGAGTCGCTGGTCTTCGGTGAGCTTGTGGCAGAGTAGCGCGCCAAGCGCGCCGCCCCCTCCCCCGGCCGTAGCTGGCGGCAGGGAAAACTCGATGCCCGGCACGCGCACGGGGGGCGGGCGTCCAAAAGGTTGGGGCCTGGCAAAAGGCTGCGCCGTGGTGGCAGGCTGTTGCACGGGTGGCGCAAGGGTCTGCAGCGGCGCATCAGATGGTTCCGGCAGGATGATCGCTTCGTCCGGGTCAGGTTCCAGCTCCGCGACATCGGGCAGGTCTACCTCGGGCACCGGTTCAGGCTGAGGCTCCAGTTCGAGCGGCACTTCCGCAGCAGGCTCCATTTCGGGGTCAGGCTCAACCACCGGGTCAGGCACAGGTGGTAGCGTTTCCTCAACGGGTTCTATTTCAGGCTCAATCTCCTCGACGAGGTCTTCCGGAATCTCTTCAGGCTGTTCGTCGGGAATACTTTCAGGCAGATCCTCAACCGATTCATCGGGAGTCGTTTCGAGCAATTCCTCAGGCAGGACTTCGGCCTCAAGGTCAGGCTCGGCGTCTTCAAAGGGGAGCTTCCAGCGTGTCCGGAAGCTCCTCTGGCAGCTCCTCCGGGTCTTCCATGGCCGGTTCTTCAGGAATGACTTCGACCGGCAGGCCTGGCTGAGGATCCGGCAGCACCTCCTCCTCTACGGCAAGCGGCAAGGGCTCCGGCTCAGGGATCGGATCGTCGATGACGAGGTCCACCGGCGCTTCGGGCGGCGGCAGAGCCTCTTCCATGACCAATTCCGATTCCGGGATCGGCTCAGGATCCGGCTGGGGCAACGGTTCCGGATCCGGTTCGGGGAGAGGTTCGGGCTCGATGTCCGGCAGCGGCTCCGGCGGCAATTCCGCAACGGGCTCTGGCTCTGGCTCTGGCTCTGGCTCTGGCTCTGGCTCTGGCTCTGGCTCTGGCTCTGGCTCTGGCTCTGGCTCTGGCTCTGGCTCTGGCTCTGGCGGGAGTGTCGGTGGAAGCTCGACGATGTCCACCTCCAAAACCACGGGCTCAGGAGGGGGCGGCAATTTATGTCCGAAGGCAATCGCAAAAAGGAACAGGATCAGGCCGTTGAGGCCCAATGATCCCGCCACAAAGGGAAGGCGCTCGCGCGCGAACTCTTTCCAGGCTCCACCCATGGGCCAAAGCCCTAGCAGCCAGCCTGAGGCGGCCTCAGTTACTTTTCGTACAGCTTGCGCCGTGCCGCCTATAGCGCCAGCTCCAGCCGGCCATTGACCAGTGCGGTGTAGTCATTGACCAGCGTTTCGGAGATCTGGCCCGGCTTGTAGACATGCTCGCCAATCTCGGCGACAGGCGTGATTTCAGCTGCGCTGCCTGTGATGAAGCATTCCGAGAAGGTCGACAGCTCATCCGGGAAGATCGCCCGTTCGATCACTTCGATGCCGCGCTCCCTGGCCAGCTTGATCGCCGTCTGGCGGGTCAGGCCATTGAGGAAGCAATCCGGGGTCGGCGTATGTAGGGCACCATCGCGCACGAAGAAGATGTTGGCTCCGGTCGCCTCAGCCACCTGACCGCGATAATCGAGCATCAGGGCGTCGGCGTAGCCATCGCGCTCGGCAGCATGCTTGGACAGGGTGCAGATCATGTAGAGGCCCGCTGCCTTGGCATGGCAGGGCGCGGTGTCCGGGGCCGGACGGCGCCACTTGGCATGTGTCAGGCGGATGCCCTTCATCTTGTCGGCGAAATAGTCGCCCCAATGCCAGACCGCGACCGCGAGATGGATCGTGTTGTTCTGGGCGGAGACGCCCATCATCTCAGACCCGCGCCAGGCCAGTGCGCGCACATAGGCGCTCTCGAGACCCGATTTCGCCAGCGCCTCGGTCTTGGCCTGTTCGACCTGATCAACAGAAAATGGGATTTTGAACCCCATGATCTCCGCTGAATTGTGCAGGCGCTTGGAATGGTCCAGCGAACGGAAGATCTTGCCGCTATATGCCCGCTCACCTTCAAAGACGGAGGACGCATAGTGAAGCGCATGCGTCAGGACGTGGACTTTGCTGTCCCGCCACGGCACGAATTCCCCATCCATCCAGATATAACCGTCACGGTCGTCATAAGCAGACATAATAGTTCAGCGCTCCTCGCTTGCACTTATAGCATTTTCGCGTTCATTTCAGAACATGGCCCCTGACGTCAACCTGAATAGACCTTTCGATCCGCGCCTTTTCCTTATGGATCAGGAGCTTGATAGAGGTGTCGGACTCCTGCTGGCAGGAAGCGCCGAACTGATGAGAGCCGCAGAAGAGGCGCGGCACAAGGCGGGGCTGAGCAAGCCAGAACTGCAAATACTCATGGCTGTCCGCTACTCACCCGGCCAAACAGTGGGCGAGCTGCGCGATGCGTTGAGCATGACAGTACCAACTTTCGCCCGCATCATCGGAGAACTGGACAAGCGCGGCCTGATCGAGCGCGAGCGTGAACAGGCAAGTGACAAGCGTCGGCGCACGCTGAACCTGTCGGATGCGGGCACCACGCTGACCACCCAGATCACGATCGTATTGCGCGAGCGGCTGCGTCTGGCCTATCGCGCCGCTGGCCCGGATGCGGTTGAAGGGGCGCGCAAAGTGATGGATGCGCTCGTCAAATGAACCAGGACACCGCTCATATTCTCGTCGTCGATGACGACGACCGCATTCGCGACCTGCTGAAGCGATATCTCACCCGTGAAGGTTATCGCGTGACCTCGGCGTCCGGAGCGGACGGGGCGCGCAAGATGATGTCATCAATGGAGTTTGATCTCGCCATTCTGGACATAATGATGCCGGGCGAAGATGGCCTGTCCCTGCTGAAATCCATGCGGGAGGGGCGCAATCGGGAAACGCCCGTCATGCTGCTGACCGCCAAAGGTGAAGCGTCCAACCGGATT
>JGI24658J20074_1000415_pt1 | contig 11141 bp, 15 predicted proteins | sample MalvirmetaMSP121_FD_20074 | JGI IMG/M metagenome (IMG submission 20074) | reverse complement strand
AGGGGAGGCTAGCTGAGGTTGCTAAACCCCGGAAGTTTGCTGTTTTCTGAATTAAGAACTGCTCTACTGGACTAAGGGGCCGTTCGCGGTTTTGATTGCATTTACTTATAGGTCTAATCTGCAATCTCGGGTTGACTCCAATTGGTGGGTTGGGCTTTGTTTCATTATGGCGCGAAGCCTAGGTGGGGCGCGACCTACCCGGCTCTTATGGAGTCGACGGCGTCCTTTTTGGGAAACTGAATTGGTGACGGTGGTTCGAAAGACCTACCGGATGGTGCGGCTTACTTCGGTGGTCGTATCCCCTTACTCTATGCGCCCCACCGATAAATTAGAGTAGGTGGTTATGCGTAACGAACTGAGGCTAGAAATCAAAAGGCTAAGCAAGAAGACTTTTGATGAAGAGCGATCAAAAGCTGATCAGAAAGCGAAGTACCGAGAAAAGTTTACACGCCGTACCAATGTCGACGCATCACTTCCGTCAGTTAGAGGCCAAACACCTCTGCACCGTCATTTTGACCCAAGGCACTGCAAGCGTAACGCAAACGTAATCGCTACAGCCATCTGGCATAAGGTTCTTCGAGAAGAATATGAACCCGAACCTGCATTACACTTCCTGATACCAAAGGCAGATGGAACGAGCAGAGAGATTACTGCTTTCGGTATTCCTGACGCGGCTTTGGCCAACGTACTTCTTCGGCGGACTTTGAATAGAAATAGAAAGCGGCTCTCACCTCATTCGTATGCATATCACCCTGATAAAAACGTATTTGATGCGATCTTGGCTTTAAGAGACTTTGATAAGGATGGGAAGTTATTTGCCGTTCAGATCGACTTTGAAAAATACTTCGATAACATCCCCGCCAACTACCTTAAAAAGAAAATCGCGGATCGATCTGCCGTGAGTTTGACGCCCCATGAACGCCATATTTTCAAGTCGTTTCTTCACCACCGCTTCGGTAATGTAGAGGCGCATCGAATTCAACAGTTTCGTCGCAAGGTCAAGGGAACACCCCAAGGCTCATCTTCCTCACTCTTTCTTGCCAATCTCGCCAACCACGACCTTGATCGAAAATTATCGGCGGAGTCAGGAAAGTTCGTTCGATTTGCCGATGATGTCGTCGCCATCTGCGGGAGCTATGAAGAAGCCCAGCGCCTTGAGCGCTGCTTTGATCGGCATTGCTCGGAAAGTGGATTAATTATCAATAGGCAGAAGTCGCCTGGAATCGCCGTGATATCCGATCACCAGCATGAAATCCGTACGATTAATGATTTCACATATTTGGGTTACGGTTTCAGCGACAAGGGGCTGATACTCCCTCAAAAAACAAAGAAAAAGCTAGAGCAGAAGGTGTCCCGATTGATCAATATTTACTTGATCAACGCGCTAAAACACGGGTTCAATCCTAAAAGAGCTCATAGAGCAGAGGGCTATGATTGGGACTTGCTGGGTTTGATCTACGAACTTAGGCGTGGATTTTACGGAGGGCTTAAGGAAAGCGAAATCCAAGACTTCATTTACGGTGGCAAGCGACTCTCAAAAATGCGAGGACTCATGGGGTTCTACTGCCTGATCGAAGACCCCTCCGTTCTGAGGGCGCTCGATGGCTGGACTGTCAATATGGTTCGTCGAGCTTGTGTTGAACGTCACCGCATCCTGAAAGCCAAATATCGAAGCGACTGTCCAACGCCATCCAATCAAGGGCTGATCTCGGGGAATTGGATTGCACCAACCGCTTGGCGGGATCACTTTGATTCAAATAATGATGTTGAAACTGGGTTCCCGAGTTTGGTTCGCGGTTGGCGGGCAGCAAGAAAGCACTTTTTTACCTTCGGACTCGAGGAGGTTCAGGCTCCAGGATACAACTCTTCATTTGATGTCTCATCTCTTTTTGATGTTCTTGAATATTGACGTCCAAGAGAAGCATTCCCAGCGCGTTTCCCTCCCAAAAAAACTATCGCAGCTAGTTCGTTCCCGATTACCGCCAACCAGATAAAAAAAGAAAAGTAAGAGTGTCCCCGTCCAGCAAGAGCGAGATGGGGACAATTATTCGGGTTCGGCGCTTTGATCGAAAGCGTCTTTCAGCATCTGCATATTATAGTCCCAGCCGAGTTTCATAGTTTCAGCCGTGTCCTTAGTCACTCCCCATACGGACCCTCCGCTATTCTTAGCCGTTTCCCACGCGCCTGCGAATGACGCCTGAGGAAATTGCCAGTCTTCAAGATCTGGCGCATAGCTCTTAGCCGTTTCCCATGCGACCGCTGGCGATGTTGAGGCACTGGTCCAAATCTCGTCCTTCGTCGGCACCTGCATGCCGCAAACTTCTTTCACGTCAGCAGCGTAGGCCAGAGACGGGTTGATCGACACCTCCAGTTCACGGAGGTCTTTCAAGTTATCGCAGCTGTCTTTCAACTCGTAACCCGTGACAGCGACAGCCACCCCCACGCCTAGTAGCGGGATACTTTCGCCAAAAATCGCGGCTACGTTCCTCTTCGCTCCAAGGGCTGTTCGCTTTGATATTCGCCCTACCGTATCTTCAACCGCGTGACCGAGCGGCTTTATCTCTTTTCGGTAGGTCACGTTGGGATTCTTAATCGTGGCCGAAAGACTGGCAATGCGTCGATCACGACCTGCGAGGTCATCAGTGAGCGAGGCGATGCGTTTCCTGTCTTTCGTCAATTCACCGCTTAGCTTTGCTGCCCTTTTGTCTTTAAGGTCTAGGTCAGCGTTCAGATCTTTGATTTGCTTCTCATTGACCGCGTTTTTTCTTCGAAGCTCAGATGCTACTGCTGACGCTCCGGTAACAGCTTCAAATACTGCCGACAGAGCCATCGCTATGGTGCTAAATGCAACCGTCGCGACATTCAGCGCCAGTGACGATACCAAAGCTAAGGTAAGAGCCAGATATTTTAACTTTTTCAAATCATAGGACCTTTTCTTTGAAGTTCCCCGGCCAGTGTTGACCAGCCGGGGTTTTGCTTACGAATAGCTTCGTTTTACGACGTAGTCAGCGAGCCATTGCCAGTAGTAGTTCGCGCTGATGAACCCTTGATCTTGCGCGGCCACATTTTCTGCCTCTCGACGGGACAACCCACCATCAAACTCAGCTATAGCAGCCCTTTCCTCAAACTCCTCAATGTTTGGTGGCACCATCATTGCGGCAACCTTATCTGGTCAACGATGGACCGCTTTTGCTCGTCTGAGATACCTGCGGAGTAGATGCCATAGGTGATCCCGTTCTCGGATCTAGCTGACTTGTGCCCAACCAGTGATGCCGTCCAATGCTCCGGAACTCCCGTCCTTTCGCACTGAGTGATGAACCACTTACGCGTTGAGTGGAAGACTAGCCTGTCTAGGGTTAACCACTCCCGTACCCTCGCAAACCGCTTGGTGACGAGATTAACGGTCAAGTCTGGGAACAGCGGCCCCTCAGCGGGCAGATGTTGGAACACTGCGTCCAGAGCGGAATGCAGCGGTATCATACGCTCCGCAGCATCGGTTTTCAGAAGCCGTACCTCGTTGGGTCTAATGTGGATGAACGACCCTAGGTTAGCCTTATTCACCAGATCTTGCCTTAGCAGGCCGACAGCTTCTCCCGCACGCATACCCGTAAGAAGACACGTCAGCAGAACAGGTTGGAGCACTGGATCGTTGTGACCCAGTAGACGGCGCACCTCTTCATCAGTTGGAACGGCGTAAGGTTGCTGGCGTACCTTAGGTTCGAAGCGGACCGAAAGAAACGGGTTAACCTCAAGATGACCTTCGTAGACCAGCCAGTCGATGAAGTGGTTGACCTGAGACCAGATACGCCGCTGGGTTCTCGGCGTGATCGTTACGTTGGCTTGGTTGGAGAAGAGAACCAGCTGGGTAAGCGTCAGCCCCCGGGTCGTTTCGGACTTCCCGATGATTGGCGATAGCTGAGCAACCAGCCCAAGGAACTCCCGCCCAACATCGCGGTTCAGGTCGGTCACTGGCAGTCGACCATACTTGCTGAGGAATAACCCGACTGAATAGCGAACACTCTTGAACCCACTAGGCCTGAGTTGATTGCTTCTCAGGTCCAGATAGGTACGACCCACTTCTCTTACGGAAGGCACGGGTCGCCGCATCTTGGCCTCAAACTTAACGCTACCAGAGGCCTCCAGAGCAGCCCGTAGGTGACCTATAGCGTTGGCGGACGACTGTGCCCATGGCAGCATCTCCGCGGCGCTCTCTGGGGCAACTCCGATACACTCGGTCACCGATCGGGCTTGAGATACTGTCTTTTCGAACTGGGCATTCAGTTCAGCGGCCCGCGCCCTCGCAGCAGTCGGATCGCCAGTTTTTAGGGATTGCTTCAAGACGGGGTGTCCAAGAACCAGAGCAACGTCCTTTGGGTAGTGGCGACGGTAGAGCCACGTGTGACCCTTCAAGTACGCATACTTAATCTGAGCAGACATGCGTCTCCTCCTTTTCAGTTTTGATTTGGGGGAAAGGGCCTAGCCCTCGTGAACCTTCAGGATTAGGTCGAATGACGGTTCGCCGTATTCGCCCGCTAGTGGTCCGGTGATTGAGTAGCCGCCAACGCAGTCTTCATGGACTTCCGAGATGCGAAACAGGTGCTCTGGGATGTCGTCAAAGGCGTAGATAACTACTACGGTGCCTTCTTGCAGTTCCATGGCTCAATCGAACCAACAAGCGAAGATGAGCAAGAAGAGCAGGGCCAGTAAATCGCGACCCCACGATATGTTTTCTTTGGGGAACTTCGGTAGACTAAAGGGTTGGGAAAGCATCAGAAACCTCCATCGATTGCTATCGATTTAGATACGTCGCTTCCCTCAGTTTGATGGAGTATTCCAATCGCTTAGGGCAGTGTGTGGACTAAAGTTGTCCTCCCTGTACACTGCGGCGAAGGTCTGGTTGGATACCACTAAGATCGTTGTCGTCACATCAGAAGTTGCTAAGCTGCATTATGCCCAAATATTCGATCCGACACGACAAGACTGAAGCTAAGAGCCATTTACTGGGTGACGGCAAACTCGCTCTAGGGTTCACTTTGGGAAGTTTAGCGATCGTCCTCGCTTATATCGCATATGAGGTTTTTGGTCCTACGCAGGACTTCTCAGAGTATTTGACAATCGCCCCTCTCATTATTTCATTGCTCGTTGCGATGGGATCGACCTACTTTGCAGCCAATGCTTTACTTGAACAACGCACAATGCGTGAGGCGGGTACCGATCCAGTATTAGTTGCGCATCTAGGACAAAGAGAGGACGCACGTGAGCTGATTACATTCAAAGTCTCCAATGTTGGGGCGGGGGCGGCTTTGAATGTTCAACTCGACGTGGAGCGTCCAGATGATGAAGCGGATGATTGGAAAAAAAGAAGTTTTTTGCAGAACATTTTTTTGCCCCGCCAACCTTTTGCGGTAATTCTTCAGGGACATTCGATAGAGTTTAGCCTTTCATTAGGTTGGCATTTACTGGGTCAAGATTCCACCCAGCAAGTCGATCAGAACTTGCCGCTCAACGCATTGCCACCCTTCAAAGCTAAGCTAACGTATGAAGATTTGGCTGGAGGGAAATACGATGCGGAATTTACTATCGATGTGAATGAACTGCAGGGCCTAGGAGCAAACAAATCGCCTCAGATGAGAATGGTTGCAGCATTGGAAGCAATTGCAAAAAAGAACTGAGTGATCGATGCAATCAAAACCGCGAACGGCCCCTTAGTCCAGTAGAGCAGTTCTTAATTCAGAAAACAGCAAACTTCCGGGGTTTAGCAACCTCAGCTAGCCTCCCCTCGGAGCCTGTATCCCGAGTGACGTCAGCAGCCGTGGCTGACTGATGCAGATCGAGTTTGGCGCGGGTGTTAGTTCACCCGTCGGCTGACTTCGTGCTGGCCGAGGTTGTCGTACTTTTCTTTTTTATTTAGGTTTTTCGACTGATCGCCCGCTATCGTTCTCTTAATATTCATAGCGTAGGTATTAAATTATGGTTTTTAAGAAAGTTCGGGGCGCTCTGACCTTTTCGAAAGGCGCGTTCGACTTGAACGGCGACGGTAAGGTCAATTACCGAGACTTCATCGACGGAGCGAGGATGGTGGGAAGCAAGGCGATCCCGTCTAAAGCTACCTTCGATGCCAATGGTGACGGGAAGATCGACTATATGGATGCGGTGGTTGGGGCCAAGATAGCAGGTGCTGCCGTTGTTGGTGCAGGAACTACACTGGCTGCGGGGGCTTACGGTGGAGCGTTAATCATTTCGGGTACAGCTTCGTCAATCGCTACAGGCATAGTAGGGGCTGCTGGTGCAACTGTTGGAGCTTTCACCGGAACTCTGCTGGGCACGGCCACCACGTCTACCTTCCTCGCAATGAAGACGGCTAGCGGGGCGCTGATTGTTGTTTCTGAGACAGCCGCCGCTGTTAGCCCGGGGTTGGTATCTGCGTTTTCAGCGGTAGGGTCAGGAGCTGGTGCGATGAACAGCGCTCTAGTAGCTAAGATCGCAGGGCTACCGGTGATCGAGGCTCTCGCAGTCAACGCAGGGGTATCGAAGGGGGCGTTGATCGTAATCGCAGGTGTCCCCGTAGCCCGAGAGGTGGCAATTGCCGTAGGTCTGATCTCGATCGTAATCGTCGGGGGATATGCCTACTTCCTGTTGAACAGAGGTGTTAACTCAAAAGACGTGACGGAGATCATGGGCACACCGCTACCAACCTGAGAGCGGGGGGCTCTAGTGTAGTTGTCAGGGGGAGCTAGAGCTTAAACCGCCCCACCTTTTGCCCCGGTTTTGTTGTTCGGGCAAAAAAGGCGATTCAAAACAATGATACGCGAGGTTTCCTACCATCCCAGCCAACACCACCTTTTTCAGATAATTCAAACACTTCCGAATGCCACCGCGACTGGGATCGTAGCAGGTTTTCGTAGCAGTTTGTGACATCACAGCCCGTGACAAGTAGCGATGCCGGTCCATTATCTGGCCGTCATAGAAATTCGACTTTGCGATTCCTTTTGCGAACACTTCACCCATGTTAGGGGTAGCTCCGCCACAGTTGAGTAGCAGCGGCGGAGCTCTATTGTTTCACCTAAATAAATGACGCGTTGTCATTATCCCACCCACGCGAGCTCACCGATCAGCTTGTTGCAGGCTTCTTGCGGGGTGGTAAATGCGACCATTGTATTGAATCCGGTCTGCATATCGTTACGCGCTTTTGCGATTACGGCGTCCGTTGCTCCGAGATTTCGTGCAGTAGCAACATTCTTGCTAGCGTCCTCTCGCAATGTCTTCACACTTGAGTATCCCCCAGCATACCCCGCGCATTGTCTAGCAACTATCTCCGCCCCAGCGGCTCTTCTGGCAGCGGCTTCCATTGGCGACGCCGCAGGTGCAACACATCCAGCCAATGTCACTAGCGTAACAGCAGTTAAAATCATGTTTTTCATAAATGCCTCCTTTGCATTAACGAAGAAAGGCATAGCCATTTCCCTCATACAAGCATGAATTGAATCTACCACCAACCAACTCGCTAGACACGAACTTCCGTGGATCACTCTTGTATTTGGTAGCAACACCAGAGGAAGCTAATTCGCACGTGCGTTTAATGGGGTTAGGACGGTTTTTTAAGTTGCTCTAGCTCTTCGCGCTGCGCGCTCAGATCGCCTGTCTGAAAGTCTCTGTCCGTTGGAGGCTGGCATTCGCCAGCCTCACTCCCTTCGCCTTGCCCCCGTTTCCGCCCCAGCGTGATCGATACTCAAGCAGGCTAATCTTGGTTCTCGACTGGAGACAGAGGTGATGAGAGCTGCCGGAGATAGGCATTGGTCGCGGTAAACCACCCGAAAGAGATCAGGGGCACCCGCCCCCCCTCGAATTCGCTGCCGTGCCCAGCCACCCAAGGTGGCCGAGCGGCAGCATAAAGAACCCTTGGGAAGGGTTCTGAAGTCTGTGTAGCTGGCATGGCCCCAACGGCCTCACATACTCAGGTGGCGATGCGGCCAGCAGGGGCGATGCCAAACGCGCTATTGGCTGGCCATGCCAACCATCATCGATCCCAGTGCGACAAGGTGGATCAGCATGATCGCCCTGTCATTCCACAGGGTGCCCACGATGAACCAACCGATGACGCCGACGATGAACAGATAGAGGTTCCACGGCGTCCAGCCGAATCCCGTTGCGGCGTAGCCGAGGATCTGCACGATCGATGCGGCCCATTTGATCCAGAACGCAAGTCGGGTGCTGCTGCGCAAGGCGATCAGATCAGACGGCACGGGTCAGCCCTCCGTCGATGCGCCAGTTCTGACCGGTGACATAGCCGCCTTGGTCGGACGCCAACCACCCGATGAGGGAGGAGACCTCTGCCTCGGTGCCATACCGGCCCATGGGGATGCGCGCGCGGCGGTCGTCTGTTTCGGGCAGGCTGTCGATGAACCCCGGCAAGACATTGTTCATGCGGATGTTCATGTCTGCGTATTGATCGGCGTAAAGCTTGGCGAACCCTGCAAGCCCCGCGCGGAAAATCCCTGATGTGGGGAANAGCGGGTCGGGCTCGAACGCCGCGAAGGTAGAGATGTTGATGATCGCGCCGCCGCCCTGTGCTGCCATGATCGGGGTCACCAGTCGCGTGGGGCGGATCACGTTCATCAGGTACACGTCCATGCCCTGATGCCAGTCGTCATCCGTCATCTCCAAGATGTCGCCCTTGGGTCCGTGACCGGCCGAGTTCACCAGCACATCCACGCGCCCCCATCGTTCCATAGCGCCATCGACCAATTGCGCCAGATCATCAACCGACTGGTTGGTGCCGGTGACACCGAAGCCGCCAAGCTCTTTGGCCAGTGCTTCGCCTTTGCCAGAGGACGACAGGATCGCGACCTTGAACCCATCGGCGGCAAGCTTTTTGGCAGCCCCTGCCCCCATGCCGCTGCCGCCCGCTGTGATTAACGCTACTTTTTCTACACTCATGACGTTTGCCTCCTATATGTGTTAGACAGCGCTATCGCGTCTGCTTCAACGCAGGTAAGCACTTTGCAACGCTTCGACCAGCCAGACATACTGCTGCATGACGATAGGATTTCTACTGTGCCGACCTCGAACGACCTCCCCCCTCTGAACGGGCTGCGCGCCTTTGCAGCTGCGGGCCGCCATCTTACCTTTCGCGCCGCAGCTGATGAATTGGGCGTGACCCAAGGTGCCGTGGCCCAACAGGTGCGCGGGCTCGAAGACCATCTGAACCTGCGTCTCTTTCTCAGAGAGCCGCGCGGGCTGGCCTTTACCGAAGAGGGGCGCGCCTATCACATCGCGATTGCCCGCGCCTTCGATCAAATGGCCGATGCAACAGATGCGCTGCGCACCGCGCCGTCCCACGTCACGATCAGTGTCACCCCCACCTTTGCGTCGAAATGGCTGATCCCCCGACTGGCAGCGTTTACCCAAGCCCACCCCGGCATTGATCTGCGCATCACCGCGACCGAAAGAGTGTCCAGCTTTCACGCGGATGGGATCGACCTTGCCGTGCGGCAGGGCAATCCGCCATTCGGGGCGAGCCTGCGCGCTGATCTGTTGTTCGAGCAGCAGATCGTCGCCGTCTGCGCCCCCCATTTGGCAGAAGCGCTGAACACGCCGATGGACGCGGCAGGTATCGCGGAGGCGACACTGCTGCATGACACGCACGATCTTTGGCCGCAGTTCATCAAAACGGTGTTTGGGCGCGATCTCCCGACGGCGCGCGGTCTGCGGTTCAACCAAACGACGCTTAGCCTTGATGCGGCGCTTGCCGGTCAGGGGATCGCCCTTGCCAACCGGTTTCTTGTCCAGCGTGATCTGCGTGCGAAACGGCTGGTGCAACCGATCGAAGGCGCATTGAGCGGTGGTAGCGGGTTTTACCTTTTGTCCCCACGGCAAGGCTCCCCAAGCGGTGCCGCCCATGTCCGCGACTGGCTACTGGGCCGCGCCCGCGACGACGTGGCAGAGGCCGCCCTAACTCCAAACGACGAAAGCAACCTTCCCATAGCGGAACCCTGACCCGCTGGCGGGGGTTCTTCTTCATAGATGTCACAAGACAAAGGGCCCCCTTCTCATGAAGACGACACTGACCGTTAACGGCGAAGACCATAGTCTTGACGCCGACACCCGCACGTCGCTGCTGGATGCGCTGCGCAATCACCTGAACCTCACCGGCACCAAAAAGGGCTGCGACCACGGCCAATGCGGCGCCTGCACCGTCATGGTCAACGGCCGCCGCATCAATTCCTGCCTGACGCTCGCCTGTATGCATGACGGCGACGAGATCACCACGATCGAGGGTCTGGGCGACGAACGCAACCTGTCCGACATGCAGCAGAACTTTGTCAAACACGACGGTTTCCAGTGCGGCTATTGCACACCGGGTCAGATCTGCTCAGCCACCGCCATGCTCGAAGAGTTCAAAGCCGGCTGGCCCTCTAACGTATCCGGCAGTCTGACAGCCTCGCCCGAGCTGACCGACGACGAGATATCAGAGCGGATGTCCGGCAATATCTGTCGCTGTGCCGCCTACCCCAACATTGTCGATGCGATCCGCGAAACGGCGAAGGGGCAGTCATGAAACAGTTCGATTACATCCGCGCCGGTGCGAATAGCGATGTCACCGGCACCCCAGATGCCACGATCATCGCCGGGGGAACCAATCTGCTGGACCTCATGAAGCTAGAGGTGATGACTCCCGACCGGCTGGTCGACATCTCGCGATTGGACCTCAAACAAATCACCCCAACCCGCGACGGCGGGCTGCGCATCGGTGCCTTGGTCACCAACTCTGAACTGGCGGCGGATATGACCGTACGGTCGGATTATGCCGCACTTTCCTCCGCCCTGCTGGCGGGCGCGTCCGGTCAGTTGCGCAACAAGGCGACCACGGGTGGCAACCTGCTGCAACGCACCCGCTGCTACTATTTCTACGACACCGATCAGCCCTGTAACAAACGCGACCCCGGCTCCGGCTGTGGGGCGATGGAGGGGGCGAACCGTCTGCACGCGATCCTTGGTGTGACCGACAAATGTATTGCCAGCCACCCCAGCGATATGGCGGTGGCCATGCAGATGCTAGGGGCCGAGGTCGAGATCGAGAGCACCGATGGTGTGACCCGCACTGTGCCGCTGTCCGACTTCTATCTGATCCCCACCGACCC
>JGI24658J20074_1000366_pt1 | contig 11972 bp, 10 predicted proteins | sample MalvirmetaMSP121_FD_20074 | JGI IMG/M metagenome (IMG submission 20074) | reverse complement strand
AAATCGAAAATCTGGTTCGCGAACGGATTTCCGGCTTCGCGGCCCGCCTGTTTCAGTCGTGGCATACGCGTATCCTCCCGGTCGGGAGTGTACCACCACGCGGAAAGAATGACAGGCATGACAAGGGGCCGTCACGCGAGGGAAACGGGCGGAAAGGAATGGTTTCTCGGGGGAGTCAGCCAGAGCTTTCCCATGTTTCCAGCCCGGCGCTGATCTGCGCGGGCAACATGGCGGCCAGGGCGCCAAGCTCTGGTGAGAGGCGATAGGCAGGCGTTGCTGCGCCGACCATTGGCTTGGGCTCGCCGTTTTTCTGCAGGCGGTTGAGGGTGCGGGCGAGGCGGGTCGCGTGGGCTTCGGGCGCGGCAATCACGCGCCGGAGCGCAGCGATGCGGGCCATCAGCTTGTGGGGGGAAACGGGTCCATAACTGGTACCGGAAATGTCCGGAAAGCCGCCGGGGCCTTCAAAGGCCTGGCGCGCGGGCAGCAGTTTCAGCCGTCTGGGGGAGAGGCGCGGGAAGATGGCCAGTTCGACGCCTTCGGGCAGGTCGGGCTCTGGCGCGGGATTGGCGGGAGCCGGGCGCGGCGGCGTCGGGGCCAGCTGCAGGCCGAGCGCCATCAGGAGGATCAGCCGACGGACGATTGTCTCAAGAATGCGGAGCCGGCCGGAGACGCGCTGCGCCAGGCCGCGCCCGATCCGCTTCGGCCCCAGATGCAGGTTCGCCAGCGCCGACGCATCCATCACGGCCAGGGCGGCATGCTCCAACCCGCGTTTGAGAATATCGGTCTGCGCATTCATGCGGAGAAGTATGGGACCGTGGGCTATCAGACGGACTGGCCATTAAAAGATTCGACTTTACTTAAAAGTGCGGGCAACTAAAAATTGAACGCGCAAAATGGTTGGGGGAATAAAAAAATGGCTAACGAAGCGCAAGTTACTGAACTTCAAGAATACGTGGCAGAAATTTCGAAAATAGATGTTGCAGGTACTCTTGCTAAGGCCGACTGGGACTCCATGAACTTCAATGATTGTGCCGACGATTTGAGAACAATCATTAGTATGGTGAAGCCTCTTGGAAGTCTTCCAGTGCGATTACTTCCGAACCGACATATTGGGGAGATCATTGGCAAACTGAAAAGTTTTACGGGTATTGTTAAGCAAATTGAGGCGTTCACACTAGCCGATAATGCGTCATCCAATCGTGAATCACTGGCAGCTCAACTCAAAGGCCAAGTAGAGCAGATATATAGTGTACTTGCCCCTCATGCGGCATATTTGGCGTTGTATGCTGGCGACATGGACAGAACTATCCAAAGCTTAGAAGAGCTCCGTACAAGAACTTCAGATGAAGTTGAGGAGTTCAAGCTCAATCTGTCGAAGTCAAAGGAAGAAATTGGTTCGATCTTGATTAGCGCCAGGGAAGCTGCTGGAGCCGCTGGAGTGGGGGCATTTTCTAGCGATTTTGAAGAGACTGCGAACGAACAAGATAAAGAGGCAAAGCTTTGGTTGGGTGCCGCCGCGGCGCTTGGAACGGCGTCGATTGTTGCAGCTGTAGCGTCCTACTTTCTTCCAATTGCAGCGGATGCAACTGCGGCGCAGATCGTTCAGTTGACCACCTCAAAGATCGTAGTGTTAGGACTGTTGCTGAGTACAACCTACTGGAGCGGGCGTCAGTTTCGTGCCCTTCGACATCAAATCTCTGTTAATCGGCATAGAGCAAACTCATTAAAAACATTCCAAGCATTTGTGAAAGCAGCAGCAGATGATGGTACGCGCGACGCTGTTCTGATGGAAACGACAAGATCAATATTTGCCATCACCTCATCTGGGTATCTGGGAAACCAAGGAGAACCAAGTGGCCAAGACGGGCTTAAAATCGTCGAAATGATTAGAGGAGCCAGTTCCGGAGAATAGTGGTCGCCTATTATGTCTCTCAAAAATGGCATTTTTCTTGTTATCTATCCTCAGGCGCCGCCCGCATTCTCTGCTTGCCGTGGGGTCATTTAGGCGTCACAAACGCTCCCCATGGATTGGGGTAAGCTGAAATCATTTCACGCGGCGGCCGAAGCGGGCAGCCTGACGTCTGCCGGCGAGCGGCTTGGCATTTCGCAGTCGGCGGTCTCGCGCCAGATTGCGGCGCTGGAAGAGGCGCTGGGCGTCTCCCTGTTCCAGCGGCATGCGCGCGGCCTGGTGCTGACCGATAGCGGCCACACGCTGTTCCGCTCGACCATGGAAATGGCGACGGCGGCGCAGTCGGCCAATGCCTTGCTGAAGGACCAGCAGGAAACCCCTCAGGGCGAATTGATCGTCGCTGCGCCAGTGGCGTTCGGCTCGACCTGGCTGGTGCCGCGCCTTGGCGGATTTGCCCGCAAGCATCCGGACATGAATCTCGACCTGCGCCTTGATGACAGCCGCGAATATGACCTGCTGAAGCTGGAGGCGGAATGCGCCATCCGCCTGTGGGCGGCGGACAAGGCGGACCTGATCCAGCGCAAGCTGGGCACGGTGGCGACCAATCTCTATGCCTCGCCGGAATATCTCAAAGCCTATGGCATGCCACGCACGCCGCAGGACCTCGATAATCACCGGATCATTGCCTATGGCGATGAAAGCTCGATGCTGGATGTGATGAGCTTTGCCTGCCGTGTGGGCCGGGATGACAGCCCGCCGCGCCAGGCCGCACTGAAGGTGAACAATGTGTTCGCCATGTTGCGGGCCGTGGATGCCGGGCTGGGGATTGCCGACGTGCCGGACTATATGGCCGGGACCATGCCGCGGCTTGTGAAAGTGTTGCCGGAGACGGTCGGCCCGATCTTCGATCTCTACTTTATCTATCCGAGCGACCTGCGCCGCTCGAAGCGCGTGTCGGCCTTCCGGGACTTCATCACCGCAGAGACCGAAATCCTGCGCCGTCCGGCTATGCGTCAGAATTAGTCAGAAATGCGACATCCATGCATAAGTGCATGAAAGCTTTGCTGTCATGTTGGTTGTAATCATCGGGGGAGAGGTTATCTACCACGCATGCCAAGGGCCTCGGGCATTAACCCAATCATTCCTCCGATTGGGCGTTTCCTCCCCCCTACGGGGCCCGATACTTACAGCCCGGCGCGTTCATTCGCTGCCGGGCCTTTTTTTGCTTTGAATTCAGGGCTCTAACGGCCGCTTTTTCATTAACTGAATGCAAGATTGCCGCGCCTCATGGGCGCGGTCAAGCCCATGAGGCACGGCAAGTGTTGTGCAGTGCAATATGCAGGATGCGCCAATCCAGTATTGGCGGGCGGATCAGAGGTTCGCGCGCAGCATCCAGGCTGTTTTTTCTGCGATCGCCGCGCGCTGTGTCATCAGGTCTGCGGTCACCGCGTCGCCATTGTCTTCGGCAATTTTCAGGCCTGCCTTGCCAGCGCGGCTGACGGCTTCATGCCCTTTGACCAGATTCTCGACCATCGTGTCGGCGTCCGGAATGCCATTGTCGGGCTTGATCGTGGCTGGCTCTACCATTTCTGCGGGTGATGTCGGGGCGAAATGGCCCAGCGCGCGGATGCGTTCGGCAATCTCATCCAGCGCCATCCAGAGTTCGTTATACTGTGTCTCGAACATGGTGTGCAGGCTGTTGAAGCGCGGACCGGTGACATTCCAGTGATATCCGTGGGTCTTGGAATAGAGTGCATAAGTCTCCGCCAGCAAAACGCGCAGGGCGTCAGCGGACGTATTACGGGCTTCGTCGTTCAAACCGATATCTACAGGCATGGGGGTAACTCCTTTGTCTCTCTTATCAAAGACGTAAGAGCCGCGATCGTTCCATGCCAATCAATAGGGGGAAGGCCGGATATAGGATTGTTCTATAGCAGTTTCCTATGTCAGATTTGCGCAGAAACGCTGGATGCGCGTGAGGGCTTCCTGCAGCGCCTCGGTTGAGGTGGCATAAGACACGCGGAAGGCCGGGGACAGGCCGAACGCCTCGCCGAAGACGATGGCCACCTTTTCCTGCTCCAGCAATTCGGCAGCGAAATCCTTGTCGCTTTCAATCACCTTGCCGGATGGGCTGGTCTTGCCGATGACGCCCGCGCAGGACGGATAGACATAGAAGGCGCCTTCCGGCGTGGGGCAGGTGATTCCTTCGGCGGCGTTGAGGCCGGCGACCACCATATCGCGGCGCTGCTGGTAGACGGCGCGGCGTGTGGGCAGGAAATCCTGTGGGCCGTTCAGCGCTTCGACGGCGGCCCACTGGCTGATCGAGCAGGGATTGGATGTGGTCTGGCTGATCACCTTGCGCATGGCGGTGATCAGTTTTTCCGGGCCGCCCGCATAGCCGATGCGCCAGCCGGTCATGGCATAGGCCTTGGAGACGCCATTTACGGTGAGCGTGCGCTCGTACAGGGCGGGCTCGACCTGGGCGATCGTGAAGTATTTGAAGTCGTCATAGACGAGGTGTTCGTACATATCGTCGGTCAGAACCCAGACATGCGGATGGCGCAGCAGGACGTCGGCGAGCCCGCGCAGCTCAGCCTCGGTATAGGCGGCGCCGGTCGGGTTGGATGGCGAGTTCAGGAGCAGCCACTTGGTGTTCGGGGTGATGGCGGCCTCGAGGGCTTCGGGTGTCAGTTTGTACTGGGCATTCGGGCCGCATTCGATGGCGACGGGCGTGCCGCTGGCGAGCAGGACCATGTCTGGATACGACACCCAATAGGGGGCCGGGATGATGACTTCGTCGCCGGGGTTCAGGGTGGCGAGGAAGGCATTGTAGATGACCGGCTTGCCACCCGGCGCAATGTGGATCTGGCTGGGCGTGTAGGTGAGGTCGTTCTCGCGCTGGAACTTGGCGCAGATCGCCTCCTTCAGCTCCGGGATGCCATCGGCGGGCGTGTATTTGGTCTTGCCATCGCGAATCGCCTGGATGGCGGCGTCCTTGATATTGTCCGGCGTGTCAAAGTCCGGCTCGCCCGCGCCAAGACCAATCACGTCATGTCCGGCCCGTTTCAGCTCATTGGCCTTGGTGGTGACGGCGATGGTGGCAGATGGCTTTACGCGGTCGAGGGCATCGGAGAAGCGGAAGGTGTCGGACATGAGGTTTTCCCGTGAAGTGTCACGCGCGGCGGCGTTTGCCTTCGCTTAATCCTGAGGACCCCGGCCCGCAAGGGGAGGGCGAGGGTAATTCTGACGCACGGGCCTCAAGGGCCGACCTCAAAGCCTTTCTGAGGCCTTAACAACATTCCCAAAAATCACCTGCGCGCTTGGGCCAGACTATTAGCCTTGTTTTGGCATGATGCAGGATTATGCAACCCAGTCGAAAGGCGGTCCCGAAAAGGGATCAGTGATACGGAGCCATGAGCATTTCATCGAGTATGGACCTGTTGAATCGGGTTCTGGACAAGGTCGCCGAAGTGGCCAATGAGGCCTATCTCGAATTCTCACGTTGGGTAGATCGTCTCGACGACATGGAGAAGCTGTTCTTCATGGTCGTGTTCATTCTGATATTGTTCATGCTGATCCTGGTGCGGGCAGGGCGTCGCAAGGCCGACCCGGCACGGGGGCGATCCTTCGTCTCGTCGATCGTCCTGGTGATGCTGTTCAGCTTCGGTGCGGGATGGATGATTGATTCCCGGTTTGACGTTCAGGATGTAATCAACTTCTTCTGAGGCTCGCATCCCCGGCCAAGCCGGACTATCTGTTGAGGCATGAACCCGACTGATTCCGGCGCAGCGTCCCTACGGGGCATTGACGTCATCAAGGACAATCTCAAACGACTGCCTGCAAAGCCGGGCGTCTATCGCATGTTCGGTGAGCATGACGATGTCCTGTATGTGGGCAAGGCGCGCGACCTGAAGGCGCGGGTCTCGAACTATGCGCGGCTCGGCGGTCATACCCAGCGGATCGCCCGCATGATCTCCATGACCAAGCGGATGGAGTTCGTGGTCACCGAGACGGAGACCGAAGCGCTGCTGCTGGAAGCAAGTCTCATCAAGAGCCTTAAGCCGCGTTTCAACGTATTGCTGCGTGACGACAAATCGTTTCCCTACATCCTGATCCGCCGGGACCATGAAGCGCCCCAGATCAAGAAGTATCGCGGGTCCAAGATGGATCAGGGCGACTATTTCGGTCCGTTCGCCAGTGCCGGGTCTGTCATGCGGACGCTGGACACATTGCAGAAAGCCTTCCTGCTGCGCACCTGTGAGGACAGTGTCTACAGTGTGCGCACGCGGCCCTGCATGTTGCACCAGATCAAGCGCTGTGCGGCGCCCTGCGTCGGGCTGATCGAGACCGAGGACTATCAGGCCCTTGCCGATCAGGCGGCAGACTTCCTGCGCGGAAAGGGGGCCGACCTGCAAAAGCGCCTCGCCGCCGATATGGAAGCGGCGGCAGATGACATGGAATTCGAACGTGCGGCGCGGCTGCGCGACCGGATCCGGGCGCTGGCCCATGTGCGTGCCAGTCAGGATGTGAACCCGGAAGACATCGAAGAGGCAGATGTGTTCGCCATCGAGATGGATGGCGGGGTCTCCTGTGTGCAGGTCTTCTTCATCCGGGCGGGACAGAACTGGGGGGCGACCGCGCACTATCCACGCCATGAGCGTGAGCAGGCACCGGAAGAAGTGCTGTCGGCCTTCCTCGTGCAATTCTATGACAAGCGCCCGCCGCCAAAGCTGATCCTTGTGAACAAATTACCGGACCAGGCCGAACTGATCGCTGACGCGCTTGAGCTGAAAGCCGGGCGCAAGGTGGAAGTGCGTCGTCCCGAACGGGGCAGCAAGAAGGACCTTGTCACCCAGGCCGCACGCAATGCAGGGGAAGCCCTGTCGCGCAAGCTGGCCGAGACGGCCAGCCAGACGCGCCTGCTGGCCGAAGTGGCGAAAGTGTTCGAGCTGGAGACTCCTCCGGAGCGTATCGAGATCTACGACAATTCTCACATTCAGGGCACAAACGCCGTGGGCGGAATGGTGGTTGCCGGTCCGGAAGGCTTCGTCAAGAACGCGTATCGCAAGTTCAATATCAAGGATACGAGCATCGAGCCGGGCGATGATTACGGCATGATGCGCGAGGTGATGCGACGGCGGTTTTCCCGCGCCCTGAAAGAGCGCGAAGAGGGCAATGGCGCAAACTGGCCAGACCTTGTTCTGATTGATGGTGGGTTGGGGCAATTGAACGCCGTGATCGAGGCGTTGGCCGGAATTGGTGTGACCCCGGAAGATGTGAACCTTGTCTCCATCGCCAAGGGCGTGGACCGGAATGCCGGACGGGAACAATTCTTCCGGCCGGGCCGCGCGCCCTTCAAGCTGCCGGAAACCGCCCCAGTGCTCTATTACCTTCAGCGCCTGCGCGACGAGGCCCATCGCTGGGCGATTGGCGCGCACCGGGCAAAACGCTCTGCTGCAATCAAGGCCTCACCCTTGGACGAGATCGAAGGGGTCGGTCCGACGCGGAAGAAAGCTCTGCTTCACCATTTCGGATCGGCCAAGGGCGTTTCGCGCGCGAAGGTCGCCGACTTGATGGAAGTGGACGGCGTCAACGAAGCTTTGGCCGAACGCATTTGGGGCCATTTCAATAGCGGCTAAGCTGACCGCGCAGTGGTGCGTGTCATCAGGCTTTCGATATAGCTTTCCACCAGATGGACGAGTTCATCTTCCAGAATGTTCGCATCGAGTTCCAATTCCGGTTCTGCGGCAGCCGCTCTCAGCAATTGCACGACAGTGTGTGTCAGGATGAAAGCCGCTTCCCGGCCGTGGGGGAAATCGAAATTTTGCTGCCCACTGATGGATTCAAGGAAGGCAAAATGCTGGCGGCTCATGACATCGCTGCCGCCAGAGCGAAACAGGACGTCTGAGAGGATGAGCCGTGTTTGAGGCGAACCTGTGGGGCCATGCATCAGTGCCCGGATGACAGCACGTACGGGTGATGTCTCAGGGGAATCCAGAACAATCTTCGTGATCATTTTGCGGACATTGTCGCTTTGGCGCTGACTGAGCGCAAAGAGGATGGCTTCCCGGTCGGCAAAATACTGGTAGAGCGTGCCAATACTGACGCCAGCGCGCTCAGCGATGTGGTTTGTGGTTAAATTTGTGAGACCATCCGATTCCAAAAGCTGAAACGTTGCTTCCAGAATGGCTTCCACCGTTGCCTGAGCTCGGGCTTGCCTTGGTTTTCTTCTATTTTTTTCAGTCACTTGTGCATTCCGATTTGCTTGACCCTGCGTACATCCTGATGCGAGTGGAATATCTGAGCTTTGCTTACATTATAGGGCGGCGACTGCCAAGAACACTACAGGAGGCGTTTGAATGCATCCCTCGCTCGCGCAGGTTCACGACCGGATTGAGCTGCAGAAATCAGCCTTGCCTCAAATGTATGGCGATGTCGATTTCACGCAGACACCAGAACGCTACACTCAGGATGTAGCGGAAAGTTCACTGCCGCCATCGCTGCACAATATGGCGCCGCCTCCAGCGGATATGGTTGCGCGGGTCAAGGCCTATACGATGTTGGGGGATGTGACGGCTGATGCCTATGCGGCCCTGATGGGTGAGTATGGTTTCAGGCGGCTCGTGGATATGTTGACGACGGCCTGCGATGAGGGGCTGGAAGCTGTGCCCGATGCGCCGCCGGAACTGGTGGCCCTGATCACGGAAATGGAAACCAGGCCGGACTGGTTGGACATGGGCATGGTGCGGAAGGGCGCGGCGCTGAACCGCCTCCCCATGGCGGTGACGTCTCCGTGGATGATCCGGGGGGCGTTCCTTGCAACCTTCATGAACAAGTATACCGCGCTGCCCATGGCGATTACGGGCACGCTCGGCTACTCGACGTCTGCGCGCCGCGTCAACGAGACGGCGACTTTCTTTACGGTGACCACGCTGCCCGGTGCGCTGGAGCCGCGTGGCGAGGGCTTCAAGGCCGCTGCCATGGTGCGGCTGATGCATTCCATGGTCCGGTTCAACATCCTGCGCAAGATGAAAAGCTGGGACGTGTCCGTGTACGGCATTCCGGTGCCACAAGTCGACCAGATGCCAGCTGGCCTGATCGATGTGTTCCTGCTCGCCTACCAGATGTTGGATGAGGGGCGTACCGAGTTCACTGCGGATGAGCGCGCCCGTGTCGAGTTCAGCCGCTATCGCTGTTACCTGCTCGGCCTGCCGGAAGATTTGCTGATGGACACGCCGCAGGGCATTGTTGACATCATGAATGCCCGGGGCGCGTCCATCCGCCAGGGCTTTGACGACGAGACTTGTGGCACACTGGTGCGCGCCACGCTGGAGGCGTATTTGCCACCAGACCGCAAGCTCGGTCACCGCATATTCAACGCACTGGAAAAGCGGCTCGCGCGGCTGGTCCTGGTGAAACACTTTCTTGGCGGTGACAGCCAGAAAGCGCGTGAGATTGGCGTGCCAGTCGGGCCGCTGGACTATGCGGTGGCGATGGGCCTGTTCCCTTACATCTCGGCCAAGATGGCACTGTACCGGTTTGCCCTTTCCGTGCCCGGATTACGCGGCATTGCGGATCGGCGACTGACGGCGCGTATCCGCAAGTTGCTGAAACGCTACGGCCATGCCGAGTTCACATCAGATGCTGAAGCTTACCGTCCTGCAGTCCCCGTGGCTGCATGACGGTGGGAGGGGAGTTTGGTGCCCCCCGAGGGACCCGGGTGGGCGGGGGGCATCAAACGTTTTTTAGTCCCCACTATCCATTGCCACAATGATCTGGGCATAGCCTTCCGACAGGCGTTTCATGTTCTCGACCGCGAGACGTTCATTGGTGCCGTGAAAGCCTGAAAGGTCGGTCGGGTTCAGCACGGACGGCGCGAAGCGGTAGACGCTGTCGGTGATGGCGCTGGCATAGCGGGCATCCGTGGCACCCAGCACCAGGCCGGGTGCAACTGCGGCGCCGCCGCCTTGCGCTTCGGCTACGCTGGCGAGCACGGCATAGGCCTTGTTGTCGGTAGGCGAGACTGGCGATGCTTCGCTGCCGCTGATGCCGCCGTCGGAGACCGTCACCTTAATCCCCTTGATGTCAGACGTGACGTCTTTCACGTGTTTGATCACGTCCTCGACCGTATTGTTCGGGTGCACACGGAAATTCACGGTCGCCATGGCACGCTGGGCCAGAACATTTTCCTTGGCGGAGCCGGCCAGCATGGTGGGCGCCGTGGTCGTGCGGATCATGGCATTGCCGGCCGGGATATCGGCCATGGCGGAATCCACGCTGCCTGCGAACAGCCAGAGATTGGCAAAGGCCATCTTCTGCATGAAGGGCAGGTCCGGGGCGGAGACGCGGAAAAGATCAGACACCGGAGGTTTGGAAAAGTCGGCTGGCATCTGATTCTCATCCAGCGCAACAATGGCGCGNGCGAGACGGACCGCAGCAGAGTCGCGTGGNGGTGTGGATGAATGCCCGCCCTCGGCCAGCGCGGTCAGGGTGAGCGTCAGATAGCCTTTCTCGGAGACGCCGATATAGGCCATTGGCTTTCCGGTCAGCGGGGAAGGGTCAATAATCGCAAAGCCTTCGTCCAGTGCCATGACCGGCGAGATGCCGCGTGATTTCAGCAGGGCGATACCAGCCTCGGCACCATTGCCGAGCACTTCCTCGTCATGGCCAAACATGATGAGGACGGTGCGCTTGGGCTGGAACTCGTTTGCGGCGAGCGCGTCAGCCGCTTCCATCAGGGCGACGAGGCTGCCCTTGTCGTCAAGCGCGCCGCGACCATAGACATAGCCGTCGACGATCTCGCCTGCGAAGGGCGCGCCGGTCCAGTCGTCCTCAGTGCCGATGTTCACCGGTACGACGTCCTGGTGGGCCATCAGCAGCAACGGGTCGAGCGAGGGATCTGATCCTTCCCATGTGTAGAGCAAGGACAGGGTACCGGGCACGAGTTCACGGCTCATGGCGGCGTGCGCGGCGGGATAGGTCGTCTCCAACCAGTCATGCAATTCCAGCCACGGGCCTTCCTGACCGACGCGCGGGTCGCCGGAAGCGACCGTGATCGTGCGGAACTGGATGGCTTCGCTCAGATGGCTTGCGGCGCGATCTGCGGAGACTTCGGGCACAGGGGGAAGCTCTACGCGTTCGCCCGTCGCCGCGCCGCCATATGTGAATGTGCGGAACAGGATCACCGCCACCAGAAGCACAATGAGCGCGACGACCCCGAACAAGATTTTCTTCAGCATTGGCCCATTTCCTCCCGGCACATCTTTTATCCGGTGTCAGGCCCGACCGGCGCGACGTCAACCGTTCCGGCAATAAAAAAATGACTTGGCCGTCACGTTTTTACCGGGCAGGCTGCGCACATGACTGACGCAAGTGGCCCGCGCCTGTCCCTACCGAGAGTACTCGCCTTTTCCTCACTCAGCGTCCCGCTGGCGGGGGTGGGGTTGCCGTTGGCCGTGTATCTTGCACCGCTTTATGCGAACGAGGTGGGGCTGGGGCTGGAGCTGACAGGATTCCTGTTCATGGTGCTCCGCTTCTGGGACATCCTGACCGACCCGGTGATGGGCTTCGTGGTTGACCGATACCGTAGCCCGTGGGGCCGTGTGCGCCATTGGATCGTACTGAGCGTGCCGATACTGGGGCTGGCGACCTATTTCATCTACATGCCGGAGCGCGGCGCGGGGCCGGGCTATTTCGTGGTCTGGATGCTGCTCTTCTATGTCGGTTTCACCCTGTTGCAGACCGCGCGGTCTGCGTGGGTGCCCGCCATTGCGACCGACTATGATGATCGCTCCCGCTTCTTCACATGGGCAGAAGTGCTCAGCATCATTTCGATGCTGGCCTTGCTGGCTGTGCCAGCGATCCTCGCTGCAGCTGGTGTCGAAGTGGACCGGTTCGGGCAAGTCGAGGTAATGGGCTGGGCGCTGCTTATCTCCCTGCCGATCGTGGCCTTCCTCGCCTGCACCTTCGTGCCGGACAGGCCTATGCGCGGCGACAAGGGCGAAGCAGCCAAGTTTGATCTGAAAGCCATGATCGCGGCGCTCAGGAACAGGTTTCTCGGCGT
>JGI24658J20074_1000356_pt1 | contig 12258 bp, 7 predicted proteins | sample MalvirmetaMSP121_FD_20074 | JGI IMG/M metagenome (IMG submission 20074) | reverse complement strand
TGCCGCTGAACGAATCCACGCAGGGCGGCGCCGGTGCGCGCGGTGACGTGGCTTCGATCGCGATGCGCGGCCTGGGGTCCGGCAGCACGCTGGTCCTGCTCAACGGCCGCCGCATGGCGGCGCATGGTATTTCCGCGAACGAGAATGGCGTTCCGGCACTGTCGGTCAACTCGAACGTGATGCCGGTCCGCGGGCTGGATCGCGTCGACGTGCTGCGTGACGGCGCGTCTTCGATCTACGGTTCGGATGCGGTTGCCGGTGTCGTCAACTTCGTCGTCGATACCGACTATGTTGGTAACGAAATCCAGCTGCAGGCTGGCTTCGCCGAAATCGGGTCCGGCGACGACCGTCGCCTGACGCTGACCCACGGTGACTACTATCTCAATGACAGGATGCACTGGATCTCGACCTTCGATCTCTATGATCGGGACGCGACCAAGAGCGCGGACGTCATGGGCGACTCGAACAAGGTCGATCGGGCACCCGAAGGTTTCAATTCGCTGACCGGCCGCTTTTTCGATCGCAGCTCATCAAGTGCCTATCCCGCCTACCGCGTCGGCGACTCGACGTCGACACAGTATCTGGTGCCGACGTCCTCCGGCGCGGCGTTCAGCGACACCGTTCCGGCGCGAGACGGCGAGTTCGCATCGGACTACTACTACGATTTCAACGTGGGCTACGCCTTGCCCGAGACGACGCGCCTGAACTGGTTCAACCAGGTCGACTATGAGGTCAACGACCACCTCACGATGTTCGGCGAAGTGATGCTGTATGCCGCGGATTCCACGATGGTGCGCGCGCCGGTCTCCTACAGTGCCTCGTCCAACCGCAACATCGTGCTGGGTATCGACAATCCCTGGAACCCCTACGGTACGCGCTTCAATCCCGATGATCCGCAGGAGGTGACGATCACCTCCTACCGATTCGTCGACAACGGCAACGAAACCGTCGAGATCGAAACACGTGCCTACCGCTTCGTGCTGGGAGGCCGCGGTGCGATCAATGACCGCTGGAACTGGGAATCGGCGGCGACGTTTTCTCGCTCGGGTACTCGAGACGTATCACAGAACGCCATACGCGAAAGCGCGGTGCTCGATGCGATCGAATCCGGTTCCTACAATCCCTGGAACTACGACTTCGGCGTCGTCGACGGTCAAGTGGTGCCGACGACGGCCTATGTAAACTCGCAAGACTCCATCGATCCGTTCTCTCAGGATTTCATTCAGACCGGGCGTGACATCCTCGCCACCATCGATGCCCGCGTTACGGGCGACCTGATCGACACATGGGCCGGTCCCTTGCAGGTGGCGGCAGGCGCCGAGCATCGCTGGGATGACTACTCGCTGACGCGTCCCCAGTATCACGGTCTCAACTATGAAGGTAACGCTCTGGGTCTGGATCCCGGCGACAACGATTTCATGCAGGCCTCGCCGGTCGGCAACATCGTCGGTGATCGCACTGTGGCTGCCGGTTTCATCGAGACTGTGATTCCTCTGGTTTCAGAGTACAACGAAGTTCCCGGCATCCGCAGCCTGTCACTCGGTGCATCGGTGCGCTATGAGGAGTACAGCGACTTTGGCGGGACCACCAATCCGAAGTTCACCCTGGACTTCCGTCCGGTCGATCAGGTCATGATTCGTGCCTCGTACAACGAGGGATTCCGCGCACCGAGTCTGGCCGCCATCAACTACCCGTCTCGGACCTCGGTGGGGTCCTATTCCGATCCCTACCGTCAGGATGTGACTGGTCTACCGGAGGACGGGCAGATTCAGCGTCTGCAGACCACCACCGGCAATTCCGATCTCAAGCCGGAAGAGTCCAAGGGCTATACGCTGGGTACGGTCGTGGACGTGCCGTGGATCGACGGCCTGCGCTTCTCGGTCGACTGGTTCAAGATCGAGCAGGAAAACATCATCGCCGCGCCCAACGCCAACCAGTTGCGCATCGACGATGCAGAACGTCTTTTCAATGCCACGCAGGCTGCGCTGGCCGCCGGTGTCGCCTACGAGGACATCGATCTTGGCAGCGGTACCGATGACTACGCCGGCAACGCTCTGGTTCGCCGCGCCGAGGTGACCGAGGATGACATTGCCAACTTCGAGGCGTACAACGAAGGCAGGCCGCAGTCGGAATGGGTGGCCCCGGTCGGCGCCCTGGTCGAGACCCTGACGCCGTTCGACAACCTGGACTCGTCGCTGATCAAGGGCTACGACTTCAACATCACCTATGACCTGCCGTCATTCAGCTGGGGCAAGCTCAGGCTGTCCACCGACTGGACCTATCTCGACACCTTCAAGCGCCTCGGCGGAGCCGATGGGTCCTCGTCCACGCAGCTGGGTATCGATGGCAATGCGCGTCTGCGCGGTTCGGCGGCGCTGAGCTGGACCAACGGCGCCTACGCTGCGGGTCTGAGTGCCTACTACATCGGTGAGTACGCCGATACCGGTGCCTCGATTTCCGATGCGGTGTACCAGGAGCTGGGCCAGCCCGGCTACGTCAAGACGGTCGACGGCGTCCACTACTGGAAGGTCGACGATACCGTCACCTTCAACGCCTTCGCGTCCAAGACCTTCATGTCCGACAGCATGCTGCTCGATGGCCTGAACCTGCGCCTCGGCGTCAAGAACCTCACTGACGAGAAGCCGCCGCTGACGTCCGCGACGTCCGGTTACGACGCCTCGGTCTATAACTCCGTCGCAGCAGGACGGGTCTGGACACTGCGACTCAGCAAGACCTTCTGATCGTGGTTTCATCCGCCGGTGGGGCTTCAGTGATGTTGCCCCGCCGGCCCTGCTTCTGGCGAGAATGGTAAACATGAAATCTAGAAACTCTCTACGAATTAGCTTTTCCGCAGGCCTGCTGCTCGGCGCGGTCTGCATCCAGGCCAGTCCGCTGGCTTATGGCGCCAGCGTCGATCGCGCCTGGAAGTCCGCCGCCGGTGCCGAGGATGAAACCGTATTCGCGCTCACCGGCGATTCGATCATCAATCGACGCCTTTCGACCTTCGCCGCTCCCGGCGTCGAGCAGATGTTCGGTCTGATTCGCGGAGCCGATGCTGCGTTCACCAATTTCGAAACCCTGATCCACGGCTACGACATACCCGGTGCCCAGCAGAGTGGCGGCACCTACATGACCTCGCCACGTTTCGTCGGCGAGGAACTGGCCTGGGCCGGTTTCGATCTGCTCGGCCTGGCCAACAACCACACCAATGACTTCGGCGTCGAGGGCATGCGCAGCACCGTGGCCGCTCTTGCCGAGACCGACATGGTGTTTGCCGGCGTCGGTGAGAACCTGGCGTTTGCGCGCAGCCCCGGCTATCTGGACACGCGCAAGGGTCGCGTCGCGCTGATCTCCACCTCATCCTCGTTTCCGGAGGCGATTGCCGCCGGTCCGCAGCGCAAGGATCTGATGGGGCGTCCCGGACTCAACCCGCTGCGTCACGTCGAGACCTACACCGTCACCCAGGAAACCTACGACACGCTCACCAAGCTGCGCGGCCCCGCGCGTTCCGGCATGGGCGGCGACGATTCGGGTGTACTGAAGTTCGGTGGCTCCAACTTCGTGGTCGGCGACGAGATCGGTGTGAGTTCCAAGGTCGACGAGAAGGATCTGCGCGAGCTGTCCGCCAGCGTGCGCGATGCACGCCAGCAGGCCGACTGGGTCGTCGTCTCCGTGCACTCGCATGAGTCTGCCGATCCGGCGGACCGGACCCAACCCGCCGAATTCCTTGTCGAGTTCGCGCACGCGATGATCGATTCGGGCGCCGACATGGTGGTCGGGCACGGTCCGCACATCCTGCGTGGTATCGAGGTGTACAAGGGCAAGCCGATCTTCTACTCGATGGCCAATTTCATCTTCGAGAACGATCTTGTCGGGTTCCAGCCCGCCGAGAACTACGAGAAGACCGGCCTTGCGCACGACGCGCTGCCCGGCGACTACTACAGCAAGCGTTCCAAGAACGACACCGTGGGGTTTCCGGCCAGTCGCAAGTACTGGCAGAGCATCGTGGCCGAAGTGGTCTACACCAACGAGCGCGAGCTCAAGGAAGTGCGCCTGCATCCGGTGGCGCTGGGTTTCGGTCAGCCGCGTACCAAGCGTGGTCAGCCGTATCCGGCACCTGATGCCGAAGCCTCGCAGGTGATCGACGATCTGGTCGAACTGTGTGAACCCTACGGCGCGACCGTGAACTACAAGAACGGTGTCGGCATCCTGTCCTGGAAATAGTCCATTGAGCGAGTGCCTCACATCATCGTGTTCTTGCCGCGCCATGGGCATGCCCTCTCCCCGTGTTCATGGCGTTGCAGGTGGGCGGTGCCGGCGGAGTTCCGCCGGCACCGACGCCCCCGGGATCGGCTGAGCCCGAACCAGAGTCGCCCATGAAACTGCTGATCCGGCTGCTGTGCCTGGCATCGCTCGCGTTTCCGGGGTGGCTTGCTGCGCATCCCGGCAGCGAGTCGTTCATGACGCTCGAAGTGAGCGGCGAACACCTTGAAGGCGAGCTGAAGATCAAGTTGCTGGATCTGCGGCGTGCGTTCGAAATGGACGCTGACGGCGACGGCCTCATCGGCTGGCCCGAGATCAAGCAGCGCAAGTCGGAGATCGAGGACTACGAACAGGCCCGACTGAGAGTCCTGATCAACGGCGAGGAACTGCCGCTGCGTTTCCAGCGCTTCCGCTATGGCACGCAGGACGGCGAAGACGTCATCGCCTCGCAGTTCGCGGTCGATGCGCCCGAGCCCATCCGTCAGCTCGACATCGGCTACGCACTGTTTTTCGATATCGACCTGCAGCATGAAAGCTTCGCCCGTATCGTCTGGGAGGGTTCGCCCGGTCGGGAAGCGGTTTTTTCGGTCGGCAGCGCCTATCAGAGTTTCAGTGGCTCGGCCGAGGCCGCGCGCGGGTTTCTGCAGTTCCTGAGATCCGGCATATGGCATATCTGGATCGGTTACGACCACATACTCTTCCTGATCGCCCTGCTGATTCCGGCGGTCTATCAACGCCGCGGTCGCGGTCGCGAACCGGTCGCGCGCCTGGCTCCTGCACTGTGGCGCGTGACGGCCATCGTGTCGGCTTTCACCCTGGCGCATTCGATCACCTTGAGCTGCGCGATGCTGGGCTGGATCGAACTGCCGAGCCGTCTGGTCGAATCGGCGATCGCCGTTTCGGTGTTTCTGGCCGCACTCAACAACTTCCTGCCGACCACCGCCGGCGGTCGCGGCGCCTGGCTCGCGTTTGCGTTCGGCCTGCTGCACGGCTTCGGCTTTGCCGGCGTGCTCGGTGAACTCGATCTCGGCGTGGGGCAGCTCTGGCGGCCGTTGCTCGGGTTCAACCTGGGCGTCGAAGTCGGACAGCTTGCGATCGTTGCGGTGTACTTCCCCCTGGCGTACTGGCTGAGGCGAACCCGGTTCTATCGACTGGGCGTGCTCTACGCCGGCTCCGCCGCGGTATGCCTGTGCGCGCTTTTCTGGTTCTTCCAGCGCGCGCTCTGAAGCGCGAAAGGGCTCGCATCCGCCGGCTTTCCAACGGCCATGCTGCGAGCGGCGAGCCTTGCCAGGCGGCAGCCGTCCGAAGTCGCGGGGACATTCCCTGACCCCAGGTTTCAAACCGTGTCAGTCGCGCGCACTTCGGTGCACTGATATGGCACGCCAGGCGCTATTGAAGGGCGGCTCGGCAAGACGTGGTGCATCGGCATAACGAACAGTTATGCGGCTTGGCTTCCTTTTCATTAGCTGGGGCAAAAGCGGCTTATTAAGGTAGTGCTGTCGCCAAAGAATGTGTCGTGAGTCCATCGAACGACTCTTCGGGCGAAACACCGCCAGCCGACTTTGGCCTATTGGCGCGCTCTGCTGCATCTATTGGGGACCTCTAGTGTTGATACCAAAGATATTGCCGCATGCCTGTCGAAGCCGAGTTGATCACCTATCGCCGAACGTTGCTGGTCTAGCAAAGTGCCTGTTGGGCGCACTTGCGCTCACTGGAACCACATTCGCCCATGCGCAGGAATCTTCACCTGCGGCGCCCGCGCCGACGCGGTCGTCCACGGTACTCGAAGAAGTCGTCGTCACCGGCTCTCGCGTTGCGCGCAATGGATACGACACGCCGACACCGGTGACGGTGATCGGCGAAGCCGAGATCGAAGCCGCGGCGCCGGTGAACCTCGCCGATTTCGTGAACGAGTTGCCGTCGGTGTCCGGCAGCACCACGCCGTCCACGTCCAACAGAAGCCTGAGTTCGGGGGCGGCCGGCATCAGCTCGATCAACTTGCGGGGCTTGGGCAACGCAAGAACCCTGGTGCTGCTCGACGGCCGTCGTTCGGTCGGTTCGCTGGCCCAGGGCACGGTCGACATCAACACCTTTCCGCAGGCTCTGGTCAAAAGTGTCGAGGTGGTGACCGGCGGCGCATCCGCAACCTATGGTTCGGATGCGGTATCGGGCATCGTCAACTTCATTCTCGACAAGGACTACACGGGCTTCAAGGGAACGCTGGAAGCGGGTGAGACCACCTATGGCGACGACCAAAGCTGGAACGCCTCGCTGACCGGCGGCATCCCGTTTGCCGGTGGACGCGGACATCTGCTGCTTAACGGCCAGATGTCCCGTCGCGATGGCATCTATGGCATGCCTCGCGACTGGGCGCAGGAAGGTTGGCACATGGTCAACAACCCCGCCTATGAAAGCGGAAATGGGCTGCCGGAATATCTGGTGGCCAGTCAGTCGGGACAGAGCGTGATGACCGCGGGCGGCATCATCACCAATACCGAACTGCGCGGTACCTATTTCGGAATCGACGGCACGGTCAACCAGTTCGCCTATGGCGAGACACGCGATCCCTGGACGATCGGCGGCGACTGGGCGCTGGGTGAATCCAACGGAAGAACCTCGCTGGAGCCGGAATCGAAACGGGACGGTGTTTTCTCGCGGCTGAGCTATGAACTCACCGATCGCATGGAAGTGTTTGCGGAAGCATCGTGGAACGAGAATGTCGCCCAGCAGTGGGGTGGCTCGCAGTCCGACAAGGGCAGTGTGATCATCTATACGGACAATGCGTTCCTGCCCACGGAAGTCGCTCAACGCGCCGCAGATCTGGGCATCACGCAATTCAATCTGGGCACCTACAACGCCGATATTCCGACGCGCATCACCGACAACACCCGGACCGTTAAGCGCTACGTGCTGGGCTTCAACGGTTCGTTCGATGCGGTCGGCAGCGACTGGGACTGGGACGCCTACTATCAAAGAGGCGTCACCGATACCGACGAGACCTTGCTGACCACGCACCGGGGCAGGCTGGCCGAGGCGCAGGATGCCGTGTTCGATCCTGACAGCGGCGAGATCGTGTGCCGTTCGTCGCTGGACAACCCGGGCAACGGTTGTGTGCCGTTCAACCGCATGGGCATCGGCGTCAACGACCCGAGTGCGCTTGACTACTTCATGGGCGTGCCGGAACGCAGACAGCGTTTCGAGCAGGATGTTGCGGCGGTCAATTTCAGCACCAACGTCGCCAATCCGTGGCTGGATCCGATCGGCATCGCGTTCGGTGCGGAACATCGGCGCGAAGAAATTTCCGGCTCGGTCGACGAGCAGTATCAGAACGGCTGGACCTACGGAAACTACTTGCCGACCTTCGGCGACTACAATGTGTCCGAGGCATACCTCGAAACGCTGGTCCTGTTGCCCAAGGGTGTCGAATTCAATGGCGCGGTGCGCGGAACCGACTACAGCACCTCGGGCTTCGTCACCACCTGGAAGGCCGGCCTCACCTGGTCTCCGATCGATGACCTGAAGCTGCGGCTGACGAAGTCCAGGGACATTCGCGCGCCCAATCTGGAGGAGCTGTATCAAGCCGGGCGTCGCAACACCAATTTCGTGACCGATCCGTTCTACGGCAACATTTCGACGCGATACACGCAGGATTCGACGGGCAACCCGGACTTGAAGCCGGAGGAGGCCGACACACTGGGTGTGGGCTTCGTGTACCGGCCGTCCTACGTGCCTGGACTGGGCTTGTCGGTCGACTACTATGACATCAAGATCGACGATGCCATCTCCTCGGTAACGCCGCAGAACATCATCGATCGCTGCTATGAGGGCAACCAGACGTTCTGCAACGCCTTCTACCGCATTCCGGAGTCCGATACCGGTCTGGATCTGTACATCAACAACAGCCCGTTCAACTTCGTCGGGGAGCGTGCCCGCGGTATCGACGTGGAGGTCAGCTACCTGATGTCGTTGTCCAATGTGGTCGACGGCTGGCGCGGCGATCTCACGCTGCGGGCGCTGGCCACGCACTATCTGGAAATGTCCTCCGACAATGGAGTTGATCCCGCCACCGATTCGGCCGGACAGAATACCGGTGGTGGCCCGCCGGACTGGTTGTATCGACTCACGGCGGGTTATACGCTCGACCGGTTCAGTGCGATCTTCACGGGTCGGGGTGTCAGTGCCGGCACGTATGACAACACCTACATTGAATGCACCAGTGGCTGTCCCGAGTCGTCGTCGCAGAACCGTACGATCAACACCAACCATATCGAGGGCGCGTTCTACATCGACGCGTACTTCGCCTGGAACATGGATGTCGGGAATCTGGAAAATCAGCTCTATTTCAAGATTACCAATGTGCTGAACAAGGACCCGGAAGTTGTCGGACTCGGGCCGGGCGACAGCAGCAATGTCGAACCGGGCGTCAACCGCGCGCTCTATGACTATCTCGGGCGCGTGTTCCGCATCGGCATTCGTTTCAACTGGGGTTGAACGGCCGTCCGGAAACAGGCTGGCGGCCAGAACGTCAAGCTGTCGTTTTTAGGAAGCGGCCGTACAGGCCGCTTCCCAATATTGATGATCGTTTTGATCGCATTAATCAGGAAAGAAATCCTAATGAGACAAGAAATCTCGCATCCGCGTAAGCACGGTGCTTATGCGCAGATTCGAAAGTCTTTCGCAGGCCTCGTGCTCGGCGGAACGGCCATGGTCCTGCCGATTTCCGGCTTCGCCCAGACCATCGACCAAGTCCTCGAGACCGGCGAAGCCAAGGCGGCCGAAGGCCGCGCCTCGCAGGCCAAGATCGACCAGGTGGTGGACGCCAAGCAGGGCAAGCTGATCAAGTACCGTGCGCTGCTCAAGCAGATCGAAGGACTTGAGCAGTACAACGAGCAGCTGTCCACGCAGGTGCAGGGCCAGACCGCCCTGATCGAGCAATTCCAGGGCTCGGTCGAGCAGGTCGCCCAGATCGAGCGCCAGATGCTGCCGCTGATCACCCGCATGGAAGGGGCGCTGTCCGACTTCATCGCCATCGACCTGCCGTTCCACGAAACCGAGCGTCGCGACCGCATCGGCTACGTTCAGAAAAGTCTGGCGCGTGCCGACGTCAGTGTCGCCGAGAAATTCCGCCAGGTGATCGAGGCCTACCAGATCGAAATGGACTACGGCCGCAAGATCGACGCCTACCACGACATCATCAAGATCGACGGTGAAGACCAGGAAGCCGACATCCTGCGCTTCGGCCGCGTCACCCTGGTCGCCCAGACCCCCGACGCCGGCACCACCGCCGTCTGGAACCGCGACACCGGCGCCTGGGAAACCCTGCCGTCGAGCTACCGCAACAGCGTGCGCCAAGGCATCCGCATGGCCAAGAAGCAAGCCTCCATCGAGCTCATCACCCTCCCGATCCCCGCCCCGGAGGCCGCCCAATGATTTTTTCCCACACGTCCGCCATGAGCCCCGCCCAGATCGCCCCCCGTCGCCTGATTCGCAGCCTGCTGCTCGGCGCCGCCCTGATCGGGAGTGGCATCAGCCTGCCGGCCGCCGCCCAGAGCGGCGACGAGCTGTCGATGCAAAAGCTGCTCAACGAAGTGCGCCAGGGCCGCTCGCGCGACGCCGCCGACAACCAGAAGCGCGAAGCCGCCTTTCGCGCCGACGCCGCCCAGCAAGACCGACTGATCCGCGAAGCCGAGCAGACGATCAACCAGCTCGAAGCGCGCAGCGCCAGCCTGGAAAAGACCTTCAACGCCAACGAGATCAAGGTCGAAGAAGCGCGAGCCCAGCGCAACGAACGCCTCGGCGCCCTCAAAGAACTGTTTGGCCACCTCACCGGCGCCGCCGGTGACCTGCGCAGCCGCTTCAAGAGCTCCATCACCTCCACCCAGTACCCGGGGCGTCAGGAATTTCTCGAAAACCTCATCGAGAAGATGAACGACGACACCGACCTGCCGACCGTCGCCGAGATCGAGCAGCTCTGGTTTGANATGCACCGCGAGCTCACCGCCTCCGGCCAGACCGTCAAATACCCGACCCAGGTCGGCACCGACGCCGGCCGCGAAGTCGTGCGCATCGGCCTGTACCAGCTCGTCTCCAACGGCGACTACCTCGCCTACGACGACGCCACCGGCAGCGTCTCCGTGCTGTCGCGTCAGCCCGCCGGCGTCGCCAGCGGTGCCGAAGACCTGCAAGCGGCCGATACCGGCTTCACCCCGGTCGGCATCGACCCCACCGGCGCCGCCGGCGGCGGTTATCTCAAAGCCCTGATCGACACCCCCACGCTCACCGAGCGCTGGCAGCAAGGCCAGATCGTCGGCTACATCATCACCGCCGTCGGCATTTTCGGCCTGCTCGTCGCCATCTGGCGCCTGCTCGCCCTGTCCGCCCTGTCCGCCAAGGTCAACCGTCAGCGCAAGGCCGGCACCGCCAGCGACGACAACCCCCTGGGCCGCGTCATCCTCGCCGGCGAAGCCCACGCCAACGACGACGTCGAAACCCTCGAGCTCAAGCTCGGCGAAGCCATCATCAAGGAACGCCCCGAGATTCAGCGCGGCCTGTCCCTGATCAAGATCATCGCCATGGTCGCCCCGCTGATGGGCCTGCTCGGCACCGTCACCGGCATGATCATCGTCTTCCAGGCCATCACCATCTACGGTGCCGGTGATCCCAAGGCCATGGCCGGCGGCATTTCCAGCGCCCTGGTCACCACCGTGCTGGGCCTGGTCGTCGCCATCCCGATGCTGCTGCTGCACAGCTGGCTGTACGGCCGCTCGCGCGCGATACTGCACGTCCTCGAAGAACAGACCGCCGGCATCGTCGCCGAACGCGCCGGGCGCTAGCCCGGCGCCATAGGAGGACTGGAGAACCGACGATGTTTCTACTGCTACTCGACGCCGAAGCGGCGATCGCGCACTTTTTCGAATCAGGCGGCCCCGTCCTGATCGTGATCGCCGCCGTCACCTTCTTGATGTGGGCCCTGATTCTCGAACGCTTCTGGTACCTCACCGCCCCGTTTCGCAGCGAACTGGCCGAAGCCCACGAGCGCTGGGAATCGCGGGCCGATCAAAGCTCCTGGTACGCCGAAGCGATCCGCGGCAAGCTGATCTCCGAGATGCGCGTACGCATCGAACAGAACCTGCGTCTGATCAAGGTCATGATCGCGCTGTGTCCCCTGTTTGGACTGCTCGGCACCGTCACCGGCATGATCGACGTGTTTACCGTGCTGTCGATCACCGGCGGCGGCGATGCCCAATCGATGGCCGGCGGCGTCTCGCGCGCCACCATTCCCACGATGGCCGGCATGGTCGCCGCCCTGTCCGGCGTCTTCGGCAACATCTACCTATCGCAAGTGGTGCAGAAGCGACGCCTGAACGTCGCCGAACAACTGCCACCGCACCACCACACCGCCTGAGGTCATCACATATGGCACGTAGCTACGTCACCCCCGACGACGCCGAAGAAGATGCCGCCGTCGACCTGACGCCGATGCTCGACGTCGTCTTCATCATGCTGATCTTCTTCATCGTCACCGCCACCTTCATCAAAGAGACCGGTGTCGAGGTCAACCGGCCCGAAGCCAGCACCGCCGAGCAGAAGGACAACGTCGCCGTACTGGTCGCCATCAACGCCGACAACAGCGTCTGGATGGACGGCCGCCGGGTCGACGTATTGTCCGTGCGCGCTAACATCGAACGCCTGCATGCCGAAAACCCCAACGGCGGCGTCGTCATCCAGGCCGACGAACTCGCCTCGATGAAGACCTTCACCCAAGTGCTCGATCAGGCCCGCGAAGTCGTGCCCGGCAGCCAGATCGCGCTCGCCACCGACGACCGCTGATCATGCGCTGGGCGCCTGATCCGGCAATGCGGCCGGCGCGCTGCTGGTCCGTAGTAGGAGAAACAAAATGACGGCTGCAAGTCGGACCCTGCTGGTCCTGCCCCCGGCGGCGCTGGTCACCGCCGCCCTGATACTGCTGATGGTCAGCCTGATCGAGTTTGCCGA
>JGI24658J20074_1000335_pt1 | contig 12743 bp, 10 predicted proteins | sample MalvirmetaMSP121_FD_20074 | JGI IMG/M metagenome (IMG submission 20074) | reverse complement strand
TCGAAAAGTGCCGTCGCTTCGGCTTCGGTGAAGATTTCCTGGTCACCATGGCTCCAGCCAAGGCGGAGCAGGTAGGCTTTCATGGCTTCCGGCAGATAACCCATCTCGCGATAGGCCAGCGTCGAAAGGGCGCCGTGGCGCTTGGACAGTTTCGCTCCGTCCGGTCCATGGATCAGGGAGACGTGAGCGAATTTGGGGATATCCCAGCCCATCGCCTCATAGATCGGGATCTGGCGGAAAGCATTCCTCAGATGGTCATCGCCCCGGATCACATGCGTCACGCCCATATCGTGGTCATCCACCACCACGGCCAGCATGTAGGTCGGGGTGCCGTCGGCGCGCAGCAGGATCATGTCGTCCAATTCACTCGCCTGAATGGTCACGCGGCCTTGAACGCCATCCTCAAGTATTCGGTCGCCGCCATCCGGCGCGCGCAGGCGCACAGTATAGGGGGCATCCTCGGAAGGCGCCGGCGCACCATCGCGCCACGGAGAGCGATAGGGGGCGAGCAATTCGTTGGCCTCGGCCAGCAGCGCAGCTTTCGCATCTTCCGAAACACCGTCGGCCTTGGCAGCCTGGCGCTTTTCTTCGCCTAGGTCGCGGCGCGCTTGCAGTTCTTCGGGCGTTGCGTAGCAACGGAAGGCGGTGCCGCGCGCGATCATGTCGAGGGCAATTTCCGTGTGGCGAGCGGCTTGGTCAAACTGCATGACCGGAGGGGCGTCCGGTGTCAGGCCCAGCCACTCCATGCCTTCCAGAATGGCGGCTGTCGCCTCGTCAGATGAACGGGCGCGGTCGGTATCCTCGATCCGCAGAAGAAACTTCCCGTTGTGCCGTTTCGCGAAGAGGTAGTTGAAAAGTGCCGTCCTTGCCCCTCCAATGTGCAGCATGCCAGTGGGAGAGGGGGCAAAACGCGTGATGACGCTCATGGGACAGGCAGGCTCCGATTGATGGACGCGGGTGAGGCTCTTGCGCCGCAGAAACACAACTCCCCGGCCAAAGGCAAGGGGCGCGCCGCGCAGCATGCAGCGCAGCCACGTCAGATATGGTCAATTGCGACCGTCGATGCACTGCCCCTGTTGCTCGCCTTTGCCATGGCAAGCGGCGCTGCGGCGTATTTTCTAGCTCCCGCTGAACCAGACTTTGAACCGGTATTGCTGGCGCCGCTTGCCATGGCGATCCTGATCGCGCTGGGGCGACGATTCCTGTTGCCATCCCTGCTTCAACTTTGCGTGTGGCTTGCCTTCGGCGCGGCGCTTGGGATGAGTTCTGCAGCATTGCGGGCGCGGCTGGTCGCAGCGCCCGTGATCGTTGCAGAGACCGGGCCGGTCATGGTCGAGGGCTGGCTGTCGGAAATCGAGACTGGCGCCAAGGGACCCCGTTTGCGCATCGATGTGCACGCCATCGCAGGGCTGACGCCGGAAACGACACCCAAGACCGTGCGCCTGACGCATCGCTCCCGGCTGGAGGTTTCCTCCGGACGCTTTGTACGATGCTGGGGTGTGCTGAGGCCGCCGCCCGCCCCGAGCATGGAGGGGGAATATGATTTCCGGCGGCAGGCATGGTTCGAACAACTTGGAGGCGTCGGCTATGTGCAGGGCCGCTGCCGGGGTGGCACGCTTGGCGCGCCGGATGGAATACTGCCAGATATCCGGATGAAGGTCGCAGCCTTCCGCAGGCAATTGGCGGCGCATGTGAACATTGCCGCGGGTGATCGGGCGGGTGGCTTCGCGGCTGCGCTCGTTTCGGGCGATCGCAGCTATATGCGCGTGGAGGATCAGGTCGCCCTGCGTAATTCCGGCCTGGCGCACCTTCTGGCAATCTCCGGTCTCCATATGGCGATTGTGGGCGGGCTGGTTTTCTACCTCATGCGGCGACTGCTCGCCTGTATCGAGCCATTGGCGCTGCGCGTGGCGGTGCAGAAACCCGCAGCGATCATCGCACTCGCGGCGAGTTTGGCTTATCTCATCCTTTCCGGCGCCGGCGTTTCCACCCAGCGGGCTTTCATCATGCTGGCGGTCGTATTCGGCGCGGTCCTGTTCGACCGGGCAGCGCTTAGCCTGCGCTCCTTTGCAATTGCGATGATCCTGGTGATCCTGTTGCAGCCGGAAAGCGTCATGACGCCCGGCTTCCAGATGTCGTTCGCAGCGTCAGGCGCCCTGATCGCCACCTACGAGGCGTGGACAGCGCGCCGATCCGCTTCCGACAAGGTGCTGGGCAGCTTCAGCTATAGCTGGGCCTCGCTCGCGGTCACGTCTCTCGTCGCCGGCACGGCAACGGCCCCGTATGCACTCTACCATTTTGACCGGCTCGCGGGGCTCGGCCTGCTGGCCAATCTCGCAGCCATGCCGGTGATCACGTTCGTGAGCGCGCCCGCCGCTGCGGCCGCGCTGATCCTCACACCATTTGGATACGGAGATCTGGGCTTGCGTGTCTTTGGCTATTCGCTGGAGGCCATTCTCTGGATCGCCCAGACGTGTACCGAACAGGCACCAGGCGGGCTGTCTCCCGGCAAGCAGATGCCGGGTGTCTCACTCGTCCTGTTCAGTGCGGCGTTGGGACTGGCTGTGATTGCAAGGGGCATATGGCGCTGGCTGTTTGTGGTGGCCCTCAGCGGGCCGGCAACCTGGCTCTGGATCGCGGCCCCGGCCATGGCGCTGCATTGGTCGGCTTCGGGCGACGTGTTCGTGCGGCTGGCTGGCGGCGAGGTGCACAAGATCCGCTATATCGATGGCGATGGTTTGTCGCCGATGCGGTTCAGCACGTTGGAGCCGTCAGGCCTGTGTGCAGACTGGCCGTGCATTCTGGATGCCGAGATCGGCCGGATAGCGCTGCCGCGCCCCGACGCCGATGCCACAGCCTGTCATCCTCGCGCCGATGCCGCGTATGAACTTGTCCCACACGCCCTGACGGATACGGGCGAACGATCCGTCANTTGCGCTGAGCCTGTCTTGTGGTCTGACGTGGTCCGGACAGGTGCCATCACNCTCAACACGAAAGGTGCGCCATCAAAAANGNCCGCGCCTTGTAAAGCGCGGCCTTGGAAACCTTGCGGTGTGGAAACCGATTAGTCGTAGCGACGNATCAGAGCGACGAGGCGGCCCTGNACCTGCACCCGGTCNGGCCCGAAAATGCGTGTTTCNAACGCCGGGTTGGCNGCTTCAAGCGCCACGGAGGCGCCTTTGCGGCGAAGCCGCTTCAGTGTGGCTTCTTCCCCATCGACCAGCGCGACGACGATGTCGCCGGTATTGGCTGTATCCGTGCGGCGGCAGACCACGATGTCACCTTCAAGGATACCCGCGTCGATCATCGAGTCGCCCTGAACTTCGAGGGCGAAGTGTTCTTCCCCATCGGTCAGGCCATCCGGCGCGTTGACGTGACCATTGTCCTGCTGGATCGCAGAAATCGGCAGACCAGCGGCGATACGGCCGATCAGCGGCACGGTATGTGCGCTCTGTGCCGGCGCAGGCTGACCGGAGGATACGAGTGCCGGCTTGAACTCCTTGCGGCCGCGAGGGGCGCCGGGCGAAACCGATTCCGGTAGTTTCAGCACTTCAAGGGCGCGGGCCCGATGCGCAAGACGCCGGATGAACCCGCGCTCTTCAAGCGCTGTGATAAGACGGTGGATGCCGGATTTGGACGCCAGGTTCAGCGCATCCTTCATCTCGTCAAAGGATGGCGAAACGCCGGTTTCCTGAATGCGCTCATTGATGAAGAGCAGCAATTCCTTTTGTTTACTAGTCAGCACGGGTGACTCCCTTCGGGCGAATCTATGTTCACTTATGTTCTACATGTGTTCATGCTTCGGGTCAATTCGTGCCAGCTACCCTCATTTGTGTAACGCTTTTGTGGCGGTTTATGCCCATTTTCATAAGACTTTCCCCGATAAGAAAGCGCCGGGCGCCTGTTTCGCGCAATCTTTTGATATGTTCGGGCGATGAGACGCCACTTTCGGAAATCAGCACCTTCTCAGCCGGGACCAGCGGCGCGAGGCGCTCGGTTGTGGCCAGATCGGTGACCATGCGCTTCAAGTCCCGATTGTTGATGCCAATGAGCGGAGACGGCAGGTCGAGTGCGCGTGCCAGCTCTTCCTCATTGTGGGTCTCCAGCAGGACGTCCATGCCGAGGTCGAGTGCCGTATCCGTCATCTCGCTGGCCTGAGCGTCGCTGAGGCAGGCCATGATGACCAGGACGCAATCGGCGCCATGCACGCGGGATTCGATCACCTGATAGGGATCGATCATGAAATCCTTGCGCAGCATGGGCAGGCCCACAGCGGAGCGAATTTGAGCGAAATCCTCCAGGCTGCCGCCAAAGCTCGGCCCATCCGTCAGGACAGAGAGGCAGGCCGCGCCACCGGATTCATATTCGCGGGCAATCTGGATAGGGTCCGCGCCCGGCAGGATGTCCCCGGCGGACGGGCTCTTGCGCTTCAGCTCGCAGATCAGTGCGTTCTCGTCGAGGCCNGCAATCATGGACATGGATTGAGCGAAGCCGCGCGGCGGGCTGGCCTCGGGCAGGCGTGCCTCCAGCGCGGCCAGCGGGGTCTCGCGNTTGGCGGCGGCGACTTCATCGACCTTGTAGGCGATGATCCGATCAAGGGCGGTGCTCATTCCGGATCCTGNCCGTTGGAGAGAGCAGCCAGGGCCCGCAAGGTTTGCCGGGCCTTGCCGCTGTCGATGGCCTCGGCGGCCATGGCGGCGCCCTGTTTGAGCGTGTCGGCCTTGCCATAAACATGCAGGCCGGCGGCTGCGTTGAGCAGCACGACATCGCGGAACGGGCCTTCCTGGCCCTCCAGCAATTCGGTGATGGCGAGCGCATTGTCTTCCACGCCTCCGCCCTCCAGGGTCGAAAGCGGGCTCGTTTCCAGTCCGGCGTCGGCAGGGGTCAGCTCGAATTCGTGTAAATCGTCGCCCGCCACTTCACAGACTTTCGTTGTGCCGGCGATGGAGATCTCGTCGATGCCGTCCAGGCCGTGCACGACCCAGGCGCGCTTGGTGCCGAGACGCGACAGGGTCTCGGCCATCGGTCGCACCCATTCGGGCGCGAATACGCCCAGAACCTGGTATTCGGCACCGGCCGGATTGCTGAGCGGGCCGAGCAGATTGAAGATGGTGCGGATGCCGAGTTTTGCGCGCACCGGCGCGACATGGCGCATGGCACTGTGATGGCTGCGCGCGAACATGAACGCGACGCCGCAGCCATTCAGGCATTCGAGGAAGGTCTCTTCGTCCATGTCGAGATTGACGCCGAGCGCTTCGAGCACGTCGGCCGAGCCGGTCTTGGGCGGCACCGAGCGATTGCCATGCTTGGCGACCCGTCCGCCCGCCGCCGCGATCACGATCGCGCTGGCGGTGGAGGTGTTCAGGCTTTTCCATGGCAGGCCGCCTGTCCCGCATGTATCGAGGACAGGCCCTTCCACATGCACCTTGCGGGCATGTTGGCGCATGATGCGCGCCCCGGCGGCGAGCTCGTCGGCGGTCTCTCCCCGCACGGTCAGGCCCATCAGGAACGCGCCGATCTCTTCGGGGGCCGCCTCGCCGGACAAGAGCTTGTCGAAAGCCCCCTCAAGCGTAGCGATGTCCAGTGGCTGGCGGCGGGCAATGGCCAGCAGGGCGGTGGTGAGACTGTCTGATGGCATAGGAAGGTCATCCGGGTCTGGTTCGCGCCTGCATAGGGTGTGTGGGGGCGTCAGATCAAGTCTGACGACGCCGCAGGGCGAGGTTTCACTGCATCCGCCACAAAGGCTTCAAGCAGGATACACGAACACGTGATCGCATTTGCAGGAAGATTGGGTTAGGTTCGCCGAACAGGGGAACTTCAAGAGAAAACTGACCTGATTGAGGAGGACATTATGAAACCCAATTTGTTGCTCGCGAGCGTTGCTGGCATGGCCTTGCTGGCCGCCTGTCAGACCGCACCGGCTGACGATATGTCAGACAACCTGACCGCCGAAGAGACGATCGAGGTGGAAAGGGTGATGGAAGCCGAAGGGTCAGTGGAAATTGACCAGTCTGCCGAAGCCGAGATGGCGGAGATGGCCGAGACAGCTGATGAGGCGATGGATGTTTCCTCGTCTGTCGCGCTTGCCGCGGCGCTCGCATCGCAGCCCGAAGACGTTCAGGCCCGCTACGAGGCGCGCAATCCGGGTGCGACACTGGAATTCTTCGGCATTGAGCCGGGTATGACGGTCGTCGAAGCCCTGCCGGGCCGTGGCTGGTACTCCAAGATCCTGCTTCCTTATCTCGGTCCTGAGGGCAAGCTGATCGGCGCGCACTATCCGGACGAGATGTGGATCCGCATCCTTCCAGGCGCTGACGAGGAACGCGTCGCGGGTATCCTGGCCCAGCTTGAAGGCTGGACCGAGACCGCAGAAGGCTGGGCCGGCGAGAATGGCGCGAAAGTCTATGACTACAAGCTGACGACCCTGCCGGACGACAAGGCCGAGAAGGCCGACGCCGCATTGTTCATTCGCGCACTGCACAATCTCTACCGGACGGAAGCAGAGCTTGGCACGTTCTCAGCTACCATTGCCGAGACGTATCGCATTCTGAAGCCAGGCGGCGTCGTCGGCGTGGTCCAGCATCGCGCGTCGGAAGACACGCCGGATGAGTGGGCCGATGGAAATGCAGGATATCTGAAGACCAGCTTCGTGGTCGAAGCTTTCGAGGCTGCCGGGTTCGAACTGGAAGAGTCGAGTGAGGTCAATGCGAACCCCGCCGACGATGCCGGTCCAGGCGACATCGTGTGGCGCCTGCCACCGAGCTTTGGGACGTCGGAAGAAGGCTCTGCAGAGCGTGCAGCTTTTGCCGAGATTGGCGAATCCGACCGGATGACGCTGCGCTTCCGCAAGCCTGAATAGACGCGTCATCATCCGTATCGGGAAGGGGCCCTGACCGGGCCCCTTTTTCATTGGGGCGCGAACCGTCTTGCGGAACCGGCTGCCCGGAAAGGCGTTGAGAGGGAAACACTGAAAGGAACTTCCCCTCCCATGACCCAACTCGCTGACAAGGACCTCACCGAAACTTTCTGGGATCGTCTTGAAGACTGCCGCACAGGCATGCTCGTGATTGATGGCCGGGCTGTGCCCATGTCCCACTATGTTGATGAGAACAAGCGCGAGCTGTGGTTCATCACCGCCAAGGGTACGTTCATGGCCGAACATGCCAACGGAACGAACGCGCACTATGTTCTGTGCAATGACAAGGAAGGGCTCTATGCCAGCCTGTCCGGTCGCCTCATGCCAGAAATCAACAAGGAGAAGCTTGATGAATACTGGAGCTTCATCGCGGCCAGCTGGTACGAAGACGGCAAACAGGATCCTGACGTCCTACTGCTGAAACTGTCGCTTGATGCCGGTGAAGTCTGGACGTCAAAAGGCGGCGCGAAGTTCTTCTACGAAATTGCCAAAGCCAATCTCACCGACGACAAGCCGGACATTGGCGAGCATTTCGAAATCAGCTTCTAGAGCTTGTCGAGCCAGTTCTTGAGCAAGGCGTGGCCGTGCTCGGTCAGGATGCTTTCCGGGTGGAATTGCACGCCGTAGATCGGCCGTGTCTTGTGGTGCAGGGCCATGACTTCGCCATCCTCGGTGAAGGCGTCGGCTACCAGAACTTCCGGCAGGTCTTCGGGCTTCACCGCGAGTGAATGGTATCGCACCACTTGATAGGTTTCGGGCAAACCTTCGAAAAGGTCCCCTCCGGTCTGGCGAATCTCTGAAAGCTTGCCATGCCGGACTTCCCTGGCGGTGATGACCTCGCCGCCAAAGGCTTGCCCGATGGACTGATGGCCGAGGCAGACGCCGAGGATCGGCAGGTCTTTGGGCGCCTTCTGGATCAGCCCCACACAGATGCCGGCCTCGTTGGGAGAGCAGGGGCCGGGAGACAGGAGAATGCCGTTCGCACCGGTGGCGAGGGCTTCCTCGACCGTCATTTCATCATTGCGGACCACGCGCGTTTCCGCGCCCAGCTCTTCCAGATAATGGACGAGATTCCAGGTGAAGCTGTCATAGTTGTCGATGACGAGGATCTGCTTCTTTGGCGCGCTCATTGATCATGCTCATATGCGGCGGCCAGTTCGGCAGCGCGGCGAAGTGCGCCTGCCTTGTGGACGGTTTCATCATATTCGTATTGCGGCACGGAATCGAGCACGACGCCGCCGCCAGCCTGGATGTGCAATTGGCCATCCTTCAGCACCGCGGTGCGCAGCGCGATACAGGTGTCGAGATCGCCATTCCAGCCGAAATAGCCGACTGCGCCGCCATAGATGCCGCGGCGATGGCTTTCCATCTCGTTGATGATCTGCATGGCACGGATCTTCGGCGCGCCCGAGACGGTGCCCGCGGGGAAGCCCGCGAAGAGCGCATCCACGCTGTCGAGCCCCTCGCGCAGGTCGCCTTCGACATGGCTGACGATGTGCATGACGTGGCTGTAGCGCTCGACGATGAACTGCTCGGTGACCGTCACGCTGCCATAGGCGGCGACGCGGCCGACATCGTTGCGGCCAAGGTCCAGCAACATGAGGTGCTCGGCGATCTCTTTCGGATCGTTGAGCAAGCCCTCGGCGCGGCGGGCGTCTTCCTCATCATCCCCGCTGCGCGGCCGTGTGCCGGCGATCGGGCGGATGGCGACGCGGCCATCGCGGACGCGAACGAGAATTTCCGGGCTGGAGCCGACCAGGCTGACCGCGCCGAGATTCATGTGGAACATGAAGGCCGACGGGTTCAGGCGGCGAAGCGCGCGGTAATAGCTGATCGATTGGCGCGGGAAGGGTGTGGAGAAACGTTGGCTCGGTACGACCTGAAAGATGTCCCCGGCGCGGATATAGTCCTTGCACGCTTCGACAATCCCGAAATAGCGCGCCTTGGAGGTGTTGGACTGCAGTTCCACCGGCGCGGGCGCCTGATCCTTGGGTGGAATCTGGGGCAGGCGTTCCAGCCGTGCCTCGACATCATCCAGCAGGGCGTCGATCTCGGATTCGTTGTCGGCTTCGACGCGGCCGATCAGCAGGATTTCCTGATAGATGTGATCGAACACGATGACCACGCGCGGGATGACCAGCAGGGCTTCCGGCACGTTCAGCATGTCCGGCTTTGTAATCTCCACCGGCTCGACATATTGGATCATGTCATAGCCGACATAGCCAAAGGCCCCTGAGGCCATAGGTGGCAGGTCTTCGTCGGCGCTGGCGCGGGCATCGCGGGCAAAGGCTTTCAGGGCCGCAACAGGCTCGGCATCAAGCGTCTTGGCGTCCGAGAAGTCAGCATCGCTGGCCGTCTCGGCTTTGCCATTGAGAATGCGGAACCAGCGGTCAGGTTCAAGCCCGATGAAGGAATATCGCCCGAGGCGTTCGCCACCTGCAATCGACTCGAACAGGAAGCTGCCGGGCGTTTCCGCGCCCAGCTTCAGCATGGCGGCAACCGGGGTTTCTATGTCCCCGATTCGCCGACGGACAATCAGTCTGGCATTGCTCATTGGTCTGACGTGATAGTGGCCTTGTAGGCTCTGAGCGTGCCCTGATTGGTGCGTAGCTTCATGGTGGCCGCGATCTCGGCTTCCATCGCCTGATCAAGATCGGTCTGCAGAGAGGTCAGCAGGCTGGAATTGGCCAATGGGGCCAGTTCCGACATGTCCGCCTCGCTCGGTGGTGTGATGTCGGTGATCTGCATCACCATGACTGCATCACCCGTCCGGCTCGGGAAGGTGAAGACATCGCCTTCCTTGCCGCTGAAGACGGAATTGACTGCCGCATTTGGCAGGCCGGAATCGGCAGCCGTGCGCCGTGTGATCGGCGCGAGGGGTGTTTCGACCACTTCGTTGGCAGCGCGCGCTTCAGCTTCCAGTGTGCTCTCGCCAGACTTGATCCGGTCGGTCAGATCATCCAGCGCGGCCTGTACGCCGTTGGCTTCACGCTGGCGAACAAGACCGGTGCGCACATCCTCACGCAATTCCTCAAATTCCGGCGTGTAGCTTTCAAGCACTTTGTGGGGGGATGTGAGATAGGTCGCTTCGCCAATATCGATGCGGTTGCTGGTTTCACCGACCGGGATTTCGAACGCCTGCTGGAAAGCTTCTCCGGCGCTGATCAGGCCCATGAGTGCCACGCCTTCACGGGTGCGGCCAGACTGGTCAACGGGCGCGAACGTGATGAGCGGCACGCCGACTTCCTCGGCGATCTGACCGATCGGGTAGCCAGCGCCAATTGCGCGATCCAGCGCTTCCATTTTCTCAAACAGGAGGACGGCTGCGCGTTCGCGGGAGAGTTGGTCGCGGATCTCGCCTTCAACCTGTTCCAGGGGAAAGACTGCGCCGGGCTGGACCGAGACGAGCCGCGCCACGAGCCATTGGTCGCCGCGCTCAGCCGGGCCAAACAGGGCGCCGCTTTGCTTGCCGGCCCCGAACATGGCTTCTGCGAGCAGAGGATCGGACACGCTTTCACGGCGGCCGGTGCGGGTTTCGCGCGAGGCGACGCCTTCTACGCTTGCCGGGTCTGCGCCTGCGGCGAGCAGGCCAAAGGCCGTGCGGGCCGCTTCGCGGCTGGAGAACATGAGCTCGACATAGGTGCGGGTGTCAGGCTCTGAGTACCGCTCCGACTTGCTGGCTTCATAGACGGTGGCCACTTCCTGATCAGTCACGGTGACCTCTGACAGGAAGTCTTCGGCAGACATGCGCAGCACATCAATCATCCGACGCTCAGGCTGTTTCAGCGCTTCGAGATTTTCATCATAATAGGCGCGGATTTCGTCTTCCGTGGGCGCGTCAGGCTCTGGCAGGCTGCTCGTGTCGAGAATGAACCAGCCGACATTGCGCGCTTCGCCAATATAGCGCGCTTGCAATCCGGAAAGCGTTTTCGGCGGAAAGATCGCGGCGCCGGCTGCGTCGCGCAGCGCTTTCATCGTCAGATCGTCAGACAATTGCTGTTCATAGTCAGCCTGGGTGATGCGGCTGCGATAGAGGACATCGCGATAGGTATCGAGGTCGAGCGCGCCGGTCAGCGGGTTCTTGAAGGCGTCGATGTTCTTCAGTTCTTCCACAACGGCATCGGTGGAGGGATGGACGCCGATGGAGTCGGCATAGCCGAGCAAGGTGAGCTTGGCGGCTTCGAGCTGGAAGACCTGGTCGATGACACCCTGTTCCAGCAATTCCGGCTTGGTAACGGGCTCTTCGGAGTCCGCATTGATGTTCCGGATGACGCTCTCAACGCGGCGATCGAAGGTGACGGCATCAAAGCCCCGGCTGCCCGCGGCGGCCATGTTGGAGCCGATTCCGCCCCGCAGCTGAGCGAACATCTGGTCAACACCCCAGAACGCCATCCCCGCAATGATGATCATGACAATAATCTTCCCGACGAAGGAATTCATCAGGCTTTTCATCAAGGCTAGCATATCGGCAGCGTCTTTCTGGCAGGTTGAGCGGTGGTCCAGTGCTTGCTAGGCGACCCCGTTAGGTCTTTCAAGATAGGGATAGCTTATGACCAGAACACTTATCGCCGGGAATTGGAAGATGAACGGCCTCAAGTCCAGCCTTGGGGAAATCCGAGATGCGGCTGCAGGCGTGGGTCAAGGCAAGGCCGGGGTCGAGGCGCTGTTGTGCGTACCGGCAACCCTTCTGACCCTTGCGGCAGAGGCCGCGCACGGCTCAGCGCTGCGGGTCGGTGGCGAAACCTGCCATGCGGCCGAAAGCGGCGCGCATACTGGTGATGTGTCGGCAGAAATGCTGGCAGACGCGGGCGCAACCCATGTCATTGTTGGCCATTCAGAGCGCCGGACAGACCATGCGGAGAGCAATGAAATCGTGGCCGCACAAGCCGCAGCCGCCCTGCGCGCGAGTCTGACGCCGATCATTTGCATTGGCGAAAGCCTCGACCAGCGCAAGGCGGGTGAGACGCTGGAATTCGTGGCCAGCCAGATCGCAGGCTCGATTCCGGACGGGGCCACGGCTGAACAGATTGTGATTGCATATGAGCCAATCTGGGCCATCGGTACGGGCGAAGTTGCCACGCCAGATCAGATTGATGAAGTTCATACCGCGATCCGCACGCGCCTTACAGAACGATTCGGTGCTGAGGCCGCAGACCTCATTCCGCTGCTCTATGGCGGCAGCATGAAGCCGGGAAATGCGGCTGAAATCCTTGCGGTCAAGGATGTGAATGGCGGTCTAATTGGGGGGGCAAGCTTGAAGGCGGCGGATTTCCTCGCCATTTACGGTCAAGCAAAGTAATCAAAGACTGAACCCGAAGGCTTGGCGTCTGTCCCCAATGGGGATATGCGGGCCGCTTGAATTTTACTGGAAACGCACCAGCCATGCAGAACGTCATCCTTGTAGTCCACATCCTCGCCTGTCTTATCGTGACGGGACTGGTCCTGATCCAGAAATCCGAAGGCGGCGGCCTCGGTATTGGCGGCGGCGGCGGGGGCGGCGCGGGATCGCTCATGTCCGGACGTGGCGCTGCCGGCGCCCTGGTGCGTTCCACGATCATGTTTGCCGGTATCTTCTTCGTGACCAGCCTGGCGCTGACCACACTGGCCAATCGCAACACGGATACGCGCACCAATGTCGAGCGCGCACTTGGCGCTGACGAAGATGGCGCAACCGGCCCGGTTGACCTGCTGGATCCAACCGCGCCACTGCTGGAGGGTCAGGACGGCCTGTCCACGCCAGCGCCGGAAGCGGCTGAGCCGGGTGTCCTGATCGATCCTACGGCAGACATGCCACCCGCCGATATCGAGGCTGATCCTGTGCCGGAGA
>JGI24658J20074_1000325_pt1 | contig 12994 bp, 8 predicted proteins | sample MalvirmetaMSP121_FD_20074 | JGI IMG/M metagenome (IMG submission 20074) | reverse complement strand
CTTTGCTCGGACTGGCTTGCAGCCACTTGCTCTCGTTCGGCTTCCAGCACGTTGTCGCGTTCCCCCAATGGGGGGGGCGTGGCGGCCTCGTAGTTCGGGGGCATCGCCGCGGCACTCATACTGGGACGAAGGTCTTGCTGCTCGATGTACTGGCCGTTTTGGACAATGATCACGCCTCGCTCTATGATATTTTCTAGTTCACGTATATTGCCGGGCCAACGGTAACTTTGCAGCGCATTCATCGCCTCCGGCGTCACGCCTGCGATGCGTTTTCCGTGTTTGGCGTTGTGTTTATCGAGGAAGCGCTGAACGAGGAGGGGAATATCTTCCTGGCGCTCTCGCAGGGGCGGGACCCGCACGGGATACACGCAGAGCCGATAGTACAGGTCGCTGCGGAACCTTCCCCTGCCGACCGCTTCTTCAAGCTCTACATTGGTCGCTGCGATGAGCCGTACATCCACGCTCCGTGTATGGGTGTCGCCGACACGTTCGAACTCTCCTTCCTGGAGCACCCGCAGGACCTTTGCTTGCGCGCCCGGTGAGAGTTCTCCCAACTCGTCCAGAAACAAGGTGCCGTGATTGGCGCGCTCGAACCGTCCGGGACGTGACCTCTGTGCTCCAGTGAACGCACCTTTTTCGACGCCGAAGAGTTCAGATTCGATAAGCTCTTCCGGGATTGCGGCGCAATTCACCGCAATGAACGGCTTTTTTGCACGAGGGCTCACTTTGTGGAGTGCGCGCGCGAACACCTCCTTGCCGACGCCGGTTTCTCCGAGCAGAAGTACGGTCACCGTACTGTCCGCCGCCTTTTCGATCAGGTCGGCCGTATGTCGAAACGCCTGCGATACACCGACCAAATCCCCCAAGGAAATCATTTCCGCGATCGAATACCGCAGGTGTTCCACCTGGCTTTGCAGCGTGACGATTTGTTCGGCTACGTTTTCCGGTCTGAAATAGCTAAGCTCCGTTGTGATCTTGCGACCCCATTCCTTCGCGGGTTTGCCTATGACCTTGCAGTGGTGATCGCCCTGGCCAGTACACTCCACTTCCTTGTATACGATGAACTTCTTCATCAAGGCGCTGGTGTAGCCGGATGCGTAGCCGGTCTGCATCCAGCAGACGGGGCTGTGATACAGGCCGAATTGGTTTCGGTGCTGCTCAGCTTCGAACGAATCCTCCCAGATGAACTCGCCGTAGAACCGGCCATTCGCAAGATCGATGTTGAACTCAACTGGGGTGACGTTGACGATTCCTTCCAACGAATGCAGTTCCGGTCCTTGCAAGAGGAGCTCGGCGTCTGATGCGCCGGGCATCAGGGAACGAACCATGTTCGCGTCGCTCTGCCCAGAACTGTAGCCCAGCCTAGTAATCAGGCCACGTGCCCGATCGATACCCAGGGAATCGATCAACTCCTTGCGCAGCGAAGACAAGGCACCACTATGCAGCAGCAGCATCCGCTGGTCTTCCAGCGAAATGTGTCCGCGGCGAAAGCTCAGACGGAAATCGGAATCAGGACCCGATAACTCAACAAATTGGCGTTCGGACGCCATCAATGCCTCCGGTTTTGTTTCCCTTGGGTGCCGATTTGGTAGCATCGCCGAATTCGAGCGACGGTACCGGAACTTTTCTGCTGGTTTGGCTCACATTTTGTGGGTTCCCAACGGTCTTCTGTCGAAACGGACGTTACCCCTTTAGCGGCGGTTGCGGAAGTGGGTGCGGACTTTAGTTTTTTTGCTGATGGCGGCACAAGCGCACCAAGCTTAGATTTTACTTACTCCGAAGTACCGAGTGTGTCGGTGGACGAATCGTCGCGTCATCGTGTCGAAGGTTTGTTGGCGACTACGCCGACACTCGGACACTTTCGAGAAGGCTGATAGTGGTCACAAGGAGTGTTCATGTACCGCGACTGGCGGACGACGCGTTTGGTTCGCAGATGCTTCTGCATCTCCTTGCACAGCACGCCACGAGATTGGATGTACAAACTGCGGTATATCGTTTCATGGGAAACTCGCATGGCGAGTCCGTCGGGATAGGTTCGCTTCAGCCAGTCTGCGACCTGCTGTGGCGGTCAGCCTTGGGCTGCGCAAGGACACATGGCTTGGGTCGCACGATGTGATCCCAGACCAGATCGTCAGCGTGTATGGCACGGTACTTCCGTCGACTGCCATGGCGGAAAACTTCTCGACCGATAGTCGACGGTGCGTGTCCCAACTCACGTGCGATGTCTCGAAGCGAACGATCGGCTGCCAAACCACGAGAGATGTTCTCGCGCTCGCAGAGCGTCAGCATCAGCATCCAAGGTACCGGCTTTCGTCCCTCTTCTGGTCGGATACCGATCATGTGATCGAAGTACGCAGAAAATGGACGGCTGGGAACTGGCCCGCTGTCCATGCAATTTCGCTCTGAAATTCGCCGCGCTGCCACCGATCTCACAGCTCCGCATTCTGGGAATCGGTCCGCCCAGGTATGTCTACCCGACTTGGCCGCGGATCACCTCCTCGACAAGGCGTCGATCATGAGACGTTGCATCGACTGGTTGAACGCACCGCCGACGAATTTATCGGCTGCTACAGCATGAAAAGTAGCCATGCGATGAGCCAACCTCGTCCGCAATTCCTCGTGGTTTGCACTAGCAACGAAGTGAATTGCACGGACCGTCATGGTTTGAGCGGCGCTCTGTCGGCCATACTTCCGATCCAATTAAAGGCATTGTTTAGCGCGATGTCGACATAACTATTCGATCCGCGAACGAGCGAACTAAGGAAGGTGCGATGACTTGCGGAATACCCGCCGGAGAGCCTCTAGCTGCAATTGTTGAAGTGACTGCGGGAGCACGCCTGCGATTCTGTCGGCGACTGCGAAGCAGAAGACTCGATGCAACCACGAATAACGCCTGACATAGATGGATACTATTCGCTTTCGAATTGCGCGCTGGATCATTGGTCATCGGGCCGTCGTGGGGGGGGGCTTCCTGCTCATCACGTTGGTTTTTGCGGCGGGAATTCCGCGCGTGGACATTCGCACGATCTTTACAGACCTGCTTCCGGCAGACGATCCTTTCGTACAGACGTTTCGAGATCACCCGGGATTTGGCAATCCGCTGACGGTGACGATCATGGTCAAGCGTTCAGATGGGCAGACCATCTACAGCCACGAGACCTTGCAGAAAGTGTGGGATCTGACGCGAGACGTTGACCTGATCCCGGGGGTTGACCACGATCGGATCATCTCGATCACCACCGAGAAGGCCAACTACGCGGAGGCGACACCAAGCGGGATTCAGATGTTGCCGCTGATGGGGGACAAGGTTCCCGAAGACCCGGAAGAGATCGCGGAGCTGAGCAAACGTGTAGATCGCTCTCCCTCTGCCCGTACGTTCCTGGTGTCCAAGGATCAGACGGCAACCCTAATCAGGGTTGCCTTTCATGAAGATGGTTTGGACTACGGCGACGTCTTTAGCCGTTTGCGCGTGTTGAGTGAACAGGCTTCAGATAGCAATCACGTTGTGCGGCTGGTCGGTCAACCAATGTTGACTGGATGGGTATACAAACTTCAAAAGCAGACGTACGTAATTTTCGGCGCAACGTTGCTGCTATTGGTGCTTGCACTAATTTTTTACATGCGGAACTTTGCCGGAGTGTTGGTCCCAATCGCATGCAGCTTTACGGCGGCTATCTGGGGATTTGGGTTTGTGGGATGGATTGCATCCCCGATTGAACCATTGTTGATGGTGGTGCCGTTGCTGCTCGTCGCGCGATCGTTCTCTCACTGCATCCAGTACACGGAGCGATACTACGAGGTGTATGGCCACCTCCGTGATCGTCGTAAGGCGTCGGAGGCTACGCTCGCTGTGATGATGGCGCCGAGCGTTCTCGGCATATTCACCGACTTCACCGCCATCGCGGCAATTGGCGTTGCGCCGATTCCAGCCATGCAGCGATTTGCCCTTTTCTGCGGAATGTGGGCGATCTTCCTGATTCCGACCGGCGTAATGCTTATCGCCATTTTGCTGTCGTACCTTCCAACCCCCAAAAATATCGACGCCATCGTGGGGGGCGGAAAGGAGCGGGGGGTGCACGGGGCCCAGAAGAAGCTGCTCGAATCGATGTCTGGTCTTGTGCACGGAAAGCCAGCGCGCGTGACGACTTTGGTGCTTGTGGTTCTGTCGCTAGTCGCGGTCTATGCAGCCGTGCAAATTAAGGTGGGCAATCCCGTAGAGGGAAGCAACCTGCTTTGGGAGGAGTCCGACTACAACACAGGCGTTCGCGACGTGAACAATCATTTTCCGGGAGTCAATTCGCTAGAAATCATCCTTGAGTCGAAGAACCCGGATGACGTGGCACACCGGGCTGCAAGGTCCGCAGAAGCCTACACGATCTCAAAGAAGATTCAGCGAATTGCGGAGAGCGGCGACAATCCTGCTCAGGGGACAAGGTCGTTCGCCGACTATATGGAGGAGGGAAATCGACTCTATTCAGGGGGGAGCCCTAAGTGGCTGGCGCTTGACCCTGAAGAACGTGCGGTAACCGCAGCGGGTTCGGCAATCGCCTTCGGTCAAAACCCGTTGAACTTCTCTGATATGACCGATTTTCGGTTTCAGAATTCGACCATTTCTCTTTTCTATCGTGACAACAAGCAGGAGACGGTGGATAGGGCAATTGCCACCGCCCGCGAAGCGCTCGCGATCGTGGGTGCTGAGCACGACAACGTCCGTGTTCGACTCGCCTCCGGAACAATCGCGCTCCAAGAGGCGAGCAACAAAGTCGTCGAGCGCTATCACTGGGTTCTGCTAGGACTAGCCTGTGCGGCAATCTTTCTGATCGCCACGTATGCGTATCGATCACCCATCGCCGCGGTCGTGCTGCTTATTCCATGCATTCTGTCGAACTACTACTTGATGGCGACCATGCACATTCTTGGAATCGGCCTCGATATAAATGCGGTGATGGTTACGGTCCTGGGGGTTGGGGTCGGCATCGACTACGGAATCTATCTGCTTTCCAGAATCGTTGAAGAATATACAGCGCAAGATCATGACTGGGGGCGTGCGATCACAGAGGCGATGACCACAACCGGGAAAGCGATCATGTTTACCGCGTCGATTATGCTTATTGGCATCCTCCCGTGGTACTTCCTGTCAGATCTTAAGTTCATGGCGGACATGGGTTTGCTGCTGGCTGCAATCATGCTCGTCAATATGATCCTGTCGCTAATGGTGCTTCCACTATTAGTCTGGCTGCTGAAGCCGAAGTTCGTGACGCGAACAGATTTGATGGTGGGCGAAAACCTGGACTTTTCCGAGCTCAGGGCTCAATGAGCAGGTTGAAGACTCCGGAACGCCCAATGACGCTGCAGTCAAAAAAATGCAACTGAACTTAAACCAGGGTCGTGCCTTTTTATAGATTTAATGGAGGACTTATGCGTATCAGAAAATATGACGTCGATTATGGCCGCCGCCAATTGATAAAGAATATGGCGCTTGGTGTAGGTGCCGGTGTATTGATGCCGCTGGACAAGGTATTTGCCAAGGATCTGGATATTACCAAGGCATATCCGGACGAACTCTTTTCGGTTGAATCTCAGACAAAAAATCAGATCAAAGTCGGGGACTACATTACGAAAGATAATGTGGAGCACGCAAAGCATCTGCTCGACCCATCGGTCTACGACCAGATTCTCGATCAAGGGCGGCGCATCAAGGTAAAGGCGCCGACGATGGATCTCAGTAAGCTGTTTAATAACACATACTATCAGGCAATGCAGGAAAACTTGGCTTCCGGCAGAACTGGGCAGTTCGATTCGAGTGGCAACGTCGTCGACAAGGACGGAAGCCCTTGGGGCGGCGGTTTACCGTTCTCAAATCCAAAGGATGGCAAAGAAGTCTGGTGCAACATGGCAATGAGCTGGGGGCGCGCCGATGCCAACTGTTATGCGATCAAGCAGTGGGATTTCAGCGGTGACGGAAATCTTCAATACCAGTATGACTTCCAATGGGTCGAGCTGCAGATCCAAGCACGGACGGACAGAAAGGTATTCAGAGGTCTAAAGAACGAAATTCGCCGGCAAGCAGTTTATTTTGCGGCGTCGCAGGATGTTCGGGGCACGTCGTTCCTGAGCAATTGGGCGTACGACCAGCGAAAGGTCCCGGACCTGTACGGCTACCTTCCGCAGTTCCGTCGTGTACGCCAGTTCCCGGCCAATCAAAGGTTCGAGCCATTGATCCCCGGGGCCACATGGTTCTTGACGGACCCTTGGGCTGCTGGTGATCCCTGGCTGACCTGGGGCAACCACAAGATAATTGAGCGCAAACCCATGTTGGGTGCATTCGGCGGAAATTTCGCAGGAACCGATGACAATTGGCAGCCCGTCGAAATGGAAGGAAACCCGAAATTCTGGGAGACCGAATATGAGATGTCGCCCGAGGTCATCGTTACAGAGTGCGAGCCGGTGGCATATCCACGTTCTCCTGTGAGCAAGAAGCGCGTTTACGTTGATGCGCGCAACAGCGTTCCGTGTGGCTGTATGCGTTACGACCGGCAAGGCAAGTTGTGGGCGAATTTCGAGATGGCATTCGGGCAGTTCGTTGGCGGCGGAGATGACGGCAACCGCGTCGTGTTGAGTGCGGACGGAAAGACACCGGCTTGGTCTTGGACTTACGTATTGATCTATGACCATCAGAACAAGCGTATGTCGAGAACTCATCACGCGCGTACAGCCACCGGCATTCGCTCAAGGTTCGATGCGGAGGAAGATTGGCTATTCAACACCTACTGCACTGCAGAAGCCCTCCAATCTTTGGGGCGCGCATAAGCGAGTAGCCGCTTCGTAAGCAATAAATACTTGGCTGCGGTTTCAGATGCGCAGCCAGGTATTTATAAGCATCAATCAAGCAAGCAACTAAACTTTTTTTGGTCGCCAAATAATGAAATATTGGCTCTGGATTATATTTCTTGCAGGTATGAGCGCTGAAGTGGTTTCTGCGGCTTCGCCTGTGGAAAACAAGGGCAGTAGTGCGGTGATTAGCGAAGCGACCGCCCATGATCGTCTCTTGTCGATAAGGATTTCGGGAGAGGAAGGCATTGCGGTAGGCGAAAACGGCCGGATCATGGTGTCACGTGACGGCGGAGTTTCTTGGACAGAGGAGAAGGCGCCAACGGACCTCGAGTTGATGTCGGTTGCCTTGAGTGGAAGGCGCGCCATTGCGGTTGGGCAGATGGGCCTGGTTCTGATCAGGGACGGTGGCGGTGAATGGCGGGAAATCGAAAGCGGTACACCGGAACGACTTCTACAGGTCGATATGAACGATGACGGTATCGCCATCATTGTTGGTGCGTTCGGTGTTCTGCTCAAATCGACTGACTTCGGCAGTTCTTGGAAGTCGATCGCTCCAGATTGGAAGTCGCTCTACAACGCGCCCAAAACCGAGCCGATATCGTATGACGACTTTTCCGTGCCGGTCGATGCGCCTAGCAACTACATCGTGAAGATTTTGGATAACGAAAATGTCGTCATCGGCGGTGAGTACGGCGCGATTCTTCGGTCAACTGATGGTGGTAAGACCTGGGCAATGGTCTATCGCCACCCGGTGGCTAGCGGCGTTGTCGCCCCGTCCATCTTCGGAATGGAGATTAGAAAGGACGGTGTCGGCTTTGCGGTAGGACAGAGTGGGATTGTTCTAAAAACAACTGACTTTGGCCAGACTTGGAAAGCCCGGGAAACTCCTGTTGATCGCAGCTTTTTTGGCGTTGCCTCAAATCAACATGGGGGGGTGACTATCGTAGGGATGCGGGCCGGTCTATACAGCAGCAACGATGGGGAAACTTGGAAGAATCTCAACGATTTAGACCTTGATATCAATTGGTACTCTGACATTGTAAGTAGTGCCGAGGGCCAATCGCAAGAATTCTTAGCTGTGGGGCACAGTGGACGAATTATACGTCTCGTTCCCTGAATTGGTATTTAGAACTTCGAAAGTATGCGAGTGAGGAGGTGTTCAGTGAACGGGAACAAACGGGGATTTCTAATCGCAAGCTGGGTGGTGGCGACCACATGGTCATCCGTAGGACTCGCCGAAGGCTTTTTTAGCGACTTATGGGAAAAGACCACAATCGATACTGCCCTGAGAGCTGACTTTTCGGCGCGCACGACGGATCTCGGCAATCGATATAATCAATATAACTTGCCATTTCAAGACGTGGAGGTAGCGCGGCAAGCATATACTCCGCCGGCGCTTACGGGTGGTCTGATCAATTGGACGACGTTGCCACTCGTCGGGTTTTCGGACACGGTCAAACGTAGTGATTTCGTTGGCAAAGAAAAGCAAGAGATAAATTATTCAAACATCCGCTTTACGGCAGGCGTCAATACGAAATTTACTGACTACTTTCAGTTTATCGGGCAATTCCGTGCGATTTACGGTCCGGATATATACGGCGGCTTTGACGCCAAAGACGTATCCGACATTCAGGGGGGGATATCGTCTGGCGAATACTACCGCGGCGCGGATACCGGCAGTGTTGACTACTTCGGCGCCAAAGACAGGAACGGCAAAGACTTGAATCCGTTCGAGTTCTCGGGTAAGGACTACGAAGTCGATTTTCCGACCTTTATTGTTGACTACAAAAAGAGCAACTACGATATTAGGTTCGGCAACCAGCAGATTGCTTGGGGGCAGGCCATATTCTTGCAGACCTTTGATGTTCCAACTGGTCTGGACTTCAGGCGTCATTTGATTCTTGATCGCGCAATCGAGGAATTTTCAGACAAACGAGTCCCGAAATTGGCTTTGCGTGGCACGGTTCAGCTTACCGACACCTTGCTATTTGATAGCTTCGTGTCTAAGTTCCAACCGTCAGTGCTGCCCAATCCGAATACAACGTACAACGTCATTCCTGTGTCGTTCTATAAGCCGCTAGACAACTATTACGAGAATGGATATGACAAGAAATTGGACTATGGATTTCGTTTGAAGGATGACTATGGGCAATTCGGGTGGTCTGCGTTCGCCGTTCGTCGTTACAACCCATTGGGCGTCTTCCGGTGGGCAAGAAGCGGAATCAATAAGGGTCTGATTGGTGCGCTTGGGACGATAGTCGAAACAGCATATGCGCTCAAGGTGCCGAACTGCGGTGCTGCTTATACTCCAACACTGTGTAGAAATTACAGCAACGTTGCGGAGGCCTTGGCTGATAGTCCCCTTAGTGTTGGGCCTGGAGGCGTGTACAGCGGAAATGAGTGGTTTGCGACGGCGGGAAGCGTACGGCTTGATGGCCAAGCTGCGCTGAACACCGCAATTGAGGAGTTTCCTGCATTGCAGGATATTTATGCATCGACCACGAGTACTGTGGAAGAGTCCATCAATGAATTGAATACGTTCTTTATGGGTGCTGGTGGTAGTCTTCGTGGAACGGTAGAACGCGAATATAAGCGTGAAAACGTGTTCGGTATTGGTGGAAGCTACGTGACCGATAGCGAAATCGGCGCGCTAAACGAAATTATCTTGAACTTGGAAGTGCAGTATACGCCGGAGCGCTACTACACAGGCACCGATCTAGGCGCTAGTTTTGACAAGAGCGACGAGTATATCGCGACATTGGTGGCAGAAAAGTGGACGCGCTGGAGTCCAAGATTTCCGGCAGCATACATAGTCTTTGAATTTCAGCACCGTAGTGACAGCGACTTGGTGGGCTTGAGTTTGAAGGGATACAGTGGAAATGATGGTGATAGCGACCCTGAAATTCCGGATGGGATATCGTCTGCAAACTATCTAGTTTTTGCCGGATTTCAGCCATCGTCAAATCGGAAATTTGTATTTGAATGGGCCTTTCTATACGACGTGAAAGGCGGCCTGCTTGCCCAGCCGGCGGTTCAGTGGAATCTCGGTCAGGGAATGATCGCTGAGTTTTTCTACAACTATACAAATGGACATCTCTACGGTAACCCAACAGACAATGTTGTCCGCGCCATCGATGCCGATGACGAAGTTTCCGTACGTCTCACCTATCAGTTCTAGCTGATAAGCGGTTTGCGGTAGAACTACAGTTGCGTGCCTGATGTTGCAGTCCCTGTCCTCCTTTGCTGGGGTGCGCACGAGCCCCCAGCATTCTTTTGGGCGATCATGCAGTGATCATCATTGCCGAAGCGATGGTGCAGAATTGAATAATGTTTGGCCAGCGGCGGTGCTCTGCGGCCTGATCGCTGTTGTCACGATGTTTGGTGGCATATGTGGGGCCAGTGAGGGCAAGTCAGCATCACGAGGCACCGATCACTATTCGCGTAGCAGTCTGCTCAGGCTCAATGTCGTGCAGATCTTGGCCCAGATTGATGCGGCCTCAGATGATCTGCTTGCGCCTTTGCCGACTCGCACCAACATCTACGTCAATCAACCGGGACTGTCGCGCCTGCGACTGAACGACGTAAGAATTTCTGTGGATGGCTTGCCGGTCGGAGGCCGCCGCTCTGTTTCGTTCGGTTTGGCGGAAACTGTAGCGGCATACGGGGATTGGCTTCGCGTGGGCACCGTTGCGATTGAGCCAGGCCAACATTCTGTTCAGGTTACGGTCACATTGATTGATGCGAACGATGATGCCGCCCCGAGCGAGGTGTTGGCAGGAAATATTGTTTTTGAAAAGACTCTTGGTGAGTCGAATCTTGGATTTGAGTTGCGGTCAGGCTTGTTCGGAGGCCCAAAGCTTGCCTCTGAGGTTTTGCTGGCGATTGACCAAACCGATTCTCAAGGCAACGGAACGGCTTGGCCGTGGCTAAGCCGAATCATTGGGCCTGAGAAAAATTATCGTATGGGCGACAGTAGCGATCCGGCTCTGAGCCACATACTGAATCTTGAGCGCTCCGGTGAGCCAGAAGCTGCATTGCGAGAGGTATTAAAATTTGGCGAGCTATCGCCGGCGGTAGCTGCACCAGAGTATTCATTGGCGTTCGCGCGGCTACTTCGTTCGCTCGATATGCTTGACGAAGCGGAGCTTGCTTGCGCAGTTCTCGAGGAGAATCATGCTCTACCAGAGAGCTTGGCCTTGGAGCGCCTTCGTATCGCGGAAAAGAAGATTTCGCTCGGCAAATTCGAGGCGGCCGCAGCTCTACTTGAGCGCGCAAAAAAGGGCTTGCCCGAATTGGCTCGGCCGGACTGGAGGCACGCCTACGCGAGGATATTGCTTGAGGAGAGCCGTCCAGGTGCCGCGGTAGAGGCATTTGGACGTAGTGATCAAAATATTGAGGCATTTCGGGTTATGAACGACTCGATTGATGCACAACGGGCTGCGGCATATTCGCGCTACAACCTCGCGGTTGCTCTAGTTCGAAACGGCGACGAAATGCGCGGATTGAGTTGGTTGGACCTGATAGGCAGATCTAGTTTTGACGATCAGGAACTCAAGGCGCTGCGGGACAAGGCAAATCTCGCGTTAGGCTGGTATTTTCTTGAAGAAAAGCAGGGGCGTACCGCAATGGGTGCCCTTGCCAGAGTGAGTTTTGAAGGCGCAGAGTCAAATTCAGCCCTACTTGCGATGGGATGGGCGCAACTTGCCCCGGCCGGGGAGCGCTTGTCGCGAGTGATATTGGGGACGCAGGAGTATTCCGCGCCAGTGGCCTCCGACGTTCCGGCACCGGTCAAGGCGTCCCTGCTGAGGTTGGGAGCGCTTGATCGTGAGCTAAACGGTGGCATCGCGTCAGGGGCATTTGAGGTCGACGACGCGCCGAAAGACCGCAAGACGGCCTTGATGGCGGCGCTTAGAATTTGGAAGTTACTCGCAGTTCGGGACGAGCGCGACGCGGCCGTGCAGGAGGGAATGCTGGCTCTCGGCTTCGCATACGATGAACTAGGAGATGCAACGTCGGCCGGTGCCGCGTATCACGCTGCAATTGAAGCGCTGCGCCGTGTAGAGCAGGAAATAGACAGCGACATTTCGTTTGTGCGGAGTGGGGAGTTTGTTGCAGAAATTGTGGGGGCCGGAGATGTGGACGCGCCCTACGAAACTATGGCGCGGCTCCAAATCAAGCCTGAGCGCCAGTCGGTGCACTTGTACGCCGCCATTGACGACCTGCGTAACTTGCATGATTTGAATGAAGATTTGCTGAAGGGCTTGGGGAAGTTGGAGGGTTTGGCAATGTCCGAGACTTCAGCAAGTCACGACGGTAGCCGTGTCAATGCGCTGCGACGTCGCTTGAGCCTTTTGCGCAAGGACGTGATCGCGCGGACCGATACGCTTGCCAAAGAAATTGGTCTTGGCGCCGAGGAGATCCTTGGTGAGCGCAGGAGCCTCGTTCGAAAATATCTCCTCTCCGCCCTCTTGCTCTCTGCGCACAACCATGACCGCCCTAGCGCGGGAATACTCGAAGATCGCGGTTGTGACGAACCCGATTGTGAATCACTCGATCAGAAGGAACAGGTGCCGTGATCAAAGTCAGTATCATGTATGCGAACGAAGTCGGCGCGTGTTTCGATCATGACTACTATCGTGAGACGCATATGCCGATGGTAAAGCGTCTTCTTGGGGATGCATGTCTTCGCTATTCGATCGACAGAGGAATTGCCGGTGGGGCTCCGGACGCGCCGGCCCCTTATATTGGTGTCGGACACCTGTATTGCGATTCGGTCAGAGCCTTCGAAGTGGCGTTCGCGCCGCATGCCAGGACTGTGATGACCGACCTGAAAAACTACACTAACTTGTCTCCGATCGTTCAGGTGAGCGAAATCGTCGTGGATTGAACAGGTTGGCTCTCGCTGTGGCACTAGGATGCGCCCGATGCGGCACGAATCTGCCAGTCGCGGGCAGTACGTTTAGAGCAATTCGTGATTTCTTCTGGTCAGCGAACCATAAAACTAGTCTGTCCTGCAGAACGCTCCAAGCCCGTGTGGGCACTGTGTTTGGCTGGTGCACAAGGGACATGGGTTCTCCCAGAAAGATAAAATTGGCGCATTGATTTCTGAGGGATTTGGCCTTGAGCACACCCGACTTTTTCCGCGCCCGGCTGGTCGACA
>JGI24658J20074_1000306_pt1 | contig 13567 bp, 12 predicted proteins | sample MalvirmetaMSP121_FD_20074 | JGI IMG/M metagenome (IMG submission 20074) | reverse complement strand
CATGCCGACATCGGCCAGCGTTTCCCCCTCTCCGAAGCCGCAAAAGCCCACGAAGCGATTGAGAGCGGCACGACGACCGGCGCGACGGTGCTCGTCCCGTAGGGCGGGTCAAGCCCCGCCACCAACCGATTTGACACCCAATACTTTGCGATCAAAACCGACATCGGCCAGAGGCTCACTCTGGTTGAAGCTGCCAGCGCGTGAGAAGCGCTTGAAAGCAAATGTAGTCGTCACGGCACAGTATTGGTTTTGTGTGTCATCCGCCCAGTGCGGTTCTCAAAGATGCAACAAGAGGTGCAAGCTGTATGGCGAGGGCATTACCAGCTAAACCTTCTGTTATCGACCGAATGCTTCGTAGTGTTTCGGAAATTATGGTATCTGAAGGAGACTTCTTTTTGAGTTGTGCTTTCAAAGTCTCTAATTCAGCCCGAAGTTCAATTACTTGGTCTGTATCTGCCTGTTTTATCGCACGTAGCCCTTCTATCGAAGAGATCAGCTTCAGCGCAGAATCTAAGTCCAAGCCGCGGTTGTTCTGGGTGGCGGTGTTCGAATCGCCAAACTGGACCGTACCGGAAACTGTTTGGGCCGAGAAGTTCACTGTAGTGGACGCTCCATTCGAATCGCTCCGTAAACCAATCGATCGTCGCCGAATCTTGGCCTTGTTGAGTTCCGTATGCGTTCTCGCCAGCTTCATAATTTCAAATTTGACGTCTGGCTTGGCGTTGCTCATCTGCAATCGCTCAATGCTCTTTAGCTCTAGCGCTTTGAGGACGATCTGTGTGGACTTGTACCTAACGATATCGATACCTTTGTGTAGGTCGAGGTGTATCTGATCAACGAACACGTCGAGTTCCTCAAGCGCAGAATCTAAAAATTTCTCTGCTTCGTCCGATATTGCCTGGGCAAAACGTCGGATAGTTGCTCCTGATCTATACTGACCACGTTCACTTTGTTCAGTCTCAATTGCGCTAATGGATTCCGACAGCGTTTTGAGGTGAGACGACAGGATTTGATCAATTTGAACTTTAAACTCTTCTGATGCGCTGCCCATGATCATATACCAAGTACCGATTCAGTTGATATTGAGGTGATACATTGTGTGAAAGAATCCCCATGTCGATATAATCACAAGAGTGAGCCAAAATAATACTCTGGTGACAGAGAAGCCGCCTGTCCAGCGTCCTTCGATACTTTGGTAATAATGGGTGGTCCAGCCTGCGGAGGGAGTGATAAGCTTCTCTGCGTTCTGAATGTAGCTATCGAGCTTGGAAATGTGCGACTTCAGTTCGAAGTATCTTCTCCATCCAAAAAAAGATATGAGTACTGATAAGATTGAAAGAGTGACTCTTGCGAGTGGCAGGTCTATTTTTAGAAAGCCAGTCTCTAGCATTGTGACAACGAAGATTGTGGAAATCAGCCCCAAGCAAAAGTTTTCGTTTCGGTCCGTCCTCTCGATGGCCACGTTTATTTCATTTCGGAGAGCTGGAATTTCTGATAACAGCAATTCGCTTTTGTGTATTTCATCCATTGGGAGTGTAGTCCTCTGCGACGTATATTACTCCACCTTTACTATGATTTTATCCAGACAAACAAAATAAACCTTATCCCACCCCTCTGCCCCCTGCCGTATGCTTGCGGGCATGTTCGACCGGGACTCTCTCATCAAACGCGCGCTGGAGACGGGCTGGCCTTTTGTGGCCGGGCGGATGGACGAGGTGCGCGGCGCGCTCACCGCGCCAATAGAGGGCGCCGTACCGCGCGCACTCTATTATGCATCGCTCCGTACGCTGCGCGCCCTGGAATCTCTGGTGCGCCGCATGCTCTATCTCATGTCGCTGGAACTGGAGGTCAGCTGGACCCCGCCAGCGCCGCGCGCTTCGGCTATGGACCCATCTGGACCAGTTATGGACACTTTACGGACCAGCCAGACCGGCCCCGCGCGTCAGGCCCCGGCGCGAAAGCTCGCCATGCTCGACACGCTGACGCTCTATTTCCCGCCGTTGGAGCCGCTTGAAACACATCCGGCAAGATACGGGCCTCGCCCCTCGATCTGGATGCTGGGCATGCCCCGTGCGCCAGAGCCCGAAGGCCCGCCCGAAACGCTGGATCCCGCGCCGCTGCTCGCGCGGCTGGAGCGGCTCACCACAAGTTGCGCTGACCCCGCCGCCGAGGCGCGGCGCATGGCGCTGTGGCAGGCGCGTCGCCGGGCCGAGCTTCAGGCCGGCAAGCGCGGGCGCATGCATCCGCTGCGCATGGGCCGGCCGCCGGGCTATGTGAAAGACCGGCTGAGGCGCGACACGCTGCAGCGAAAACTCTGGGATTTCTGGCAGTTCTGCCATTGGGCCGATACGGCCACGGACCCGCCCGCGCGACCCGCCGGAGCAGGGCTGGCCCCGGCCTGACCGGGGCGGCTAAACGTTAAATTCCTGTCATTTGGGGGAGGCTGCAATCTCCGCCCACCCGCGCCTTGGGAGGGGCTAAGGGCGAGCGGAGCCATGGGCGGCTGGGTGCAATTGATGGGTACCGCCCATGCAGGTTCGGTGTGCTGCAGATATTACAGGTTCCGCAGACCCGGGGGGCGCAGCGCGAATCCGGGAGAGGGGTGTGTGTTCGCGCTACGGGTGAATTATGCGCCACAGGTCTGAAGGGCGCGTTTCCGCAAAGGGCGCAATTGCGCAGGCGCGGGCAAGCCTGCGGTAACCTTGATTCATCATTTAGGATTAAGGCGCGGGCTGTAACTCCAGCAACAGGGCCGGGTCGATATAGAAATCGCCGTCCCGGCTGCGCGCTTCGGGATTGCGCCACTTTACCGCCCAATGCAGGTGCGGCCCGGTCGTACGGCCGGTATTGCCGGTCTTGGCCAACAAGTCGCCCGTGTCGACCTCATCGCCCGCCGCCACATCGACTGCTGACAGATGCATGAACACCGAGACCAGGCCATGCCCATGGTCCAGGAACACGGTGCCGCCTTCATAATAGAGATCCGGATCGGCCAGGATCACCACGCCCGGCGCGGGCGCGCGAACCTCGGTGCCCACCGGCGCAGCCATGTCATAGCCGCGATGCACCGATGTGCTCTCACACGGCTCGCCGGTCACTTTCGAGACGCCGGTATATTTCCGCGTCGGCCCGAAAGGCGACGAAGTTGGCGCATCGGCCGGTTTCACAAAACCTTCCAGCGCGCCGGGGCCGGGATTGAAGCTGGCAAACGAGTCCTGCTTCTTCACCCAGCTGCGCGAGGCATGTGCCTTCTGTTCAGCCGAGCGGGCATCGACCTTGTCGCAGTCAAAGCCCGAAATTTCGCGGTATTCATCCTGGCGCTCGGCAATCTGGAGATCCCCGAATGCGCCGCTGTCATGCGACCAGCCGACAACACTCGGCGCGCGCGTGCTGAGCCCGAACTGCGCCGTGCCCATTTCGCTGACAGTCAGCTTTGTTCCCGCGACCGTGAACGTACTGCCCGGTTCGGCTGAACAGATCACCAGCCCGCCCTGTACCAGAACGCCGTCACATGTCGGCGCGATGACCTGAACAGGTGTCTCTGTCTCAATTTCAGGCTCAGCCACCGGGGCTGGCGCAGCAGGAACAGGTGCCATGTCAGGCGCAGGCGTTGGCGCAGGAGACTCTGCCGCTGCACACGCCACCACAAATGTTGCCAGTCCCGTCAGCAGCGCGCGGCGCATCAGTGACCAGCCTTGACCATGCGCTGGCTCGCCGCCTCGGCATCCCAGTAGGCTTCCTGCAGGTCCACGCTCCAATAGCGTAGGGCCTGGAGCGGGATCTTCCGGCCGGTCACCGCGCAGGTGACATAGTCTCCCGGCGCGATCATTTCGATGTCGGCGTCGAGATAGCGAAGGCGGGCTTCGCCGGCGGGGCGGCTGGATCGGTTAAGCATATGCGCGACCATGCCTGAAACAGCACCAAAAGAAAAGATGTAGCGCGCAGGAGGTTTCCCCTTTGTTCCGCAGAACAAATATGGTACATCCGACTCAGCAACGGCAAACGGGGGCCTTGCCAAATGCGGCCCCATGGTAGACCTAAGGAGACGACTCATGGCCAAAGCGGCGCTACAACTCGTGGACAAGGAATCAGGCGTGGACAAGCAGAAAGCTCTTGAAACAGCTTTGGGCAATATTGAGCGGTCCTTCGGCAAGGGCTCGGTCATGCGCCTTGGCGACAAGAAGGTGATGGATGTCGAAGCGGTGCCCACCGGTTCGCTCGGCCTCGACATTGCGCTCGGCATTGGCGGCCTGCCCAAGGGCCGTATCATCGAAATCTATGGTCCGGAAAGCTCGGGCAAGACGACGCTGGCCCTGCACAGCGTGGCAGAAGCCCAGAAGAATGGCGGCGTCTGTGCCTTCATCGACGCCGAACACGCGCTGGATCCGCTCTATGCGGGCAAGCTCGGTGTGGACCTTGATGACCTTCTGATCTCCCAGCCGGACACGGGTGAACAAGCGCTCGAAATCGCTGACACGCTGGTCCGTTCCGGCGCGGTTGATCTACTGGTCATCGACTCGGTGGCGGCCCTCACGCCACGCGCTGAACTCGAAGGCGAGATGGGCGACTCTTTGCCAGGTCTGCAGGCCCGCCTGATGAGTCAGGCGCTGCGCAAGCTGACCGGCTCGATCTCCAAATCCAAATGTATGGTGATCTTCATCAACCAGATCCGCATGAAGATCGGCGTCATGTTCGGCAGCCCGGAGACCACGACCGGCGGGAACGCCCTGAAATTCTACGCCTCGGTCCGGCTCGACATCCGCCGCATTGGCGCGATCAAGGACCGGGACGAAGTGATCGGCAACCAGACACGCGTCAAAGTAGTCAAGAACAAGGTTGCGCCGCCCTTCCGCCAGGTCGAATTTGACATTCTTTATGGCGAAGGCATTTCCAAGACGGGTGAACTCATTGATCTTGGCGTGAAGGCTGAAGTCGTTGAAAAGGCTGGCTCCTGGTACTCCTACAAGGGAGAGCGCATGGGGCAGGGCCGCGAGAAGACCCGTAACTTCCTGAAGGAAAACCCGGCCATCGCCGACGAGATCGAGGATGCGATCCGGCGCAATGCAGGCCTTCTGGCGGATGAATTGCTGAATGCCGGCATGGAATCCGAACAGGAAGACGATCTGCCAGACGCCGCAGAAGGCTGATCCACAGGATTTCTGGTCCTGAAATACACATTTCAAGGCCAGAAATACCCTCTCTCTCTCCAGAGAACTGTCCCTTTGTGGCGCACCCCGCTTGGCGTGCCGCAAAGGGACCTTTATATCGCCGGTGTAATAAGTGCGTCGATTGACTCGGCCGCAACACTGATCGCAAGGACACAGAGCTGCCCATGACCGGCGTAAACGAGATTCGCGAGACCTTTCTTTCCTTCTTCGAGAAGCGAGGGCACCTGCGTCAGGCATCTGCGCCGCTCATCCCGCAGAACGATCCCACCCTGCTCTTCGTCAATGCTGGCATGGTGCCGTTTAAGAACATCTTTACCGGTGCCGAGACGCCCCCCGGCCCGCGCGCGACGACATCTCAGAAATGCGTTCGCGCCGGCGGCAAGCACAATGACCTCGACAATGTCGGCTACACGGCCCGCCACCATACCTTTTTCGAAATGCTCGGGAATTTTTCCTTCGGCGACTATTTCAAGGAAGACGCAATCGAATTCGGTTGGGAGCTGTGCACCAAGGAATTCGCGCTCGACCCGAAAAAACTCCTCGTCACGGTCTATGCCGAAGACGATGAAGCCGCGGCGCTCTGGAAAAAGATCGCCGGCCTCGAGGATTCCCGGATCATCCGGATCGGCACATCGGACAATTTCTGGTCCATGGGTGACACCGGTCCGTGCGGCCCATGTTCCGAAATCTTCTATGATCATGGCGAAAGCGTTCCCGGAGGCCCTCCCGGCAGCCCGGATGAGGACGGCGACCGCTTTATCGAGATCTGGAACCTCGTTTTCATGCAGTTCGACCAGCAGGCCGATGGCTCGCGCAAAAATCTCCCCAAGCCCTCCATTGATACCGGCATGGGTTTGGAGCGGATTTCGGCCGTCCTGCAGGGCGTCCACAATAATTACGACATTGATCTCTTCAAATCGCTGATCGCGGCCGAGGAAGACCTCTATGGTGCGAAGGCTGCAGGCGACCAGCTTGCCTCCTTCCGCGTCATCGCCGACCATTTGCGCACATCGGCCTTCCTGATTGCTGATGGAGTCCTGCCGTCGAATGAGGGCCGGGGATACGTCCTGCGCCGCATCATGCGCCGCGCGATGCGCCACGGACACCTGCTCGGCGCGCGCGAACCGCTGATGTACAAACTTGCCCCGGCGCTGATCTCGGAAATGGGCAAGGCCTATCCGGAGCTTGGCCGCGCCAAGGCCGCCATTGAGTCTGCCCTCGAACAGGAAGAGGCTCGCTTCCAGCGCACTTTGGGCAATGGCTTGTCGCTGCTCGACAAGGAAACGGCGGACATGAAGGCCGGCGATGCGCTGCCGGGCGACGTCGCCTTCAAACTGTCCGACACGTATGGTTTCCCACTCGACCTCACGCAGGACATCCTGCGCGGGCGGGAGATGAGCGTCGATGTTGATGGTTTTGAAACCGCGCTCGAGCAACAGCGCCAGGATAGCCGCGCAGCAGGGTTCTCCTCCGGAGATCAGGCAACGGATGATATCTGGTTCCGCGTCCGCGACGATGCTGGCGCCACAAGTTTCACCGGCTATGATGGCACCGAAGGCAAGGGCAAGCTGGTCGCAATCGCTGCTGGCGGCGCACGGGTTGATGCACTGTCTGCCGGCCCGGCTGANCTCGTTTTCGACACAACGCCTTTCTATGCAGAATCCGGCGGTCAGGCCGGCGACCATGGTGAGATAGTGTTCGGTAACGGCGCGCGCTTCATCGTGCGCGATGTCCAGAAGCGTGCGGGAGACCTGCACGTTCACATCGGGGAACTCGTCTCGGGCGAAGTCAGGCTCGGCGACACGGCCAACCTGCATGTCGATGCCGCGCGTCGCCGCGCCATCATGGCCAACCATTCGGCAACCCACATCATGCATGCTGCCTTGCGCAATGTGCTTGGCGAACATGTCACGCAGAAGGGCTCATTGGTCGAGGCTGATCGCTTTCGTTTTGACTTTTCGCACAATGGTCCGATGACGCCAGCAGAACTCGAAGCGGTCGAGGATGAAGTCAATGCCCAGATTCGCGAAAACCACCCGACGGGCATTCAGGTAACTTCACCTGACAAGGCCATCGAAGCGGGGGCACTTGCATTGTTCGGTGAGAAGTATGGCGACGAAGTCCGTGTGCTGTCCATGGGCACTGGCGATGCACAGCGCTATTCAGTTGAACTGTGCGGCGGTACCCATGTCGAGCGTGCCGGGGATATCGGCGTATTCGTGATCATGTCAGAGAGTGGTGTGTCGGCAGGTGTGCGCCGAATCGAAGCGGCAACAGGCGCCGAGGCGCTGGCCTATCTCAAGGGACGCGCCCAGATTGCGGTAGACCTTGCCGAGAGCTTGAAAGTTCCGCTCAAGGATGTCCCGCGCCGAGTGGCTGCGCTCGGCGAGGAGCGCAGGTCGCTGGAAAAGGAACTGGCCGACGTCAAGCGTAAGCTCGCTATGGGCGGCGGCGGTGGCGCGCCGGCCGGGCCGGAAGAGATCAATGGCGTGAAACTGATGGCGCGCATTGCTGAAGGTGTGGGCGGCAAGGAGTTGCGCACGCTGGTGGATGAGGCCAAGGCCCAGATCGGATCTGGCATCGTGGCCTTTGTCGGCGTCGCCGATGGCAAGGCCGGTGTTGCCGTTGGGGTGACCAAGGACCTGACCGACACTTATTCGGCGGTCGATCTTGTCAAGGCGGCCAGCGAGGCGCTTGGTGGTAAGGGCGGTGGCGGACGGCCTGACATGGCTCAGGCTGGCGGCCCTGATACCGACAAGGCCGACGATGCGCTCGCCGCTGTTCGCGCGGCGATTGCGGGCTGATCCCCTCACGCGAACCGATTGACTCCCGCCACGGGGCGCCTATGTAGAGGCCCCGTGGTGATTTGGTCGGTCGGCTTGCAGCCACGTTAAACAACTTGCTAAAAGGCTGCGCGGGAAATCCGAACACGCTCACAGCAAGATTCCGACTGGCCGAAACTGGTAGCGGAGTAGAGCCTATGCCCATTCGAATTCCTGACGGTTTGCCCGCGCGCGACCTACTCGTACGTGAAGGCGTGCAGGTGCTCGATGAATCCATCGCAACGCGTCAGGATATTCGCCCGATGCGGATTGCGCTGCTCAATCTGATGCCGAACAAGATCGAGACTGAATCCCAGATCGCCCGCCTTGTCGGCGCGACGCCGCTGCAGGTGGAGTTGACTCTGGTGCGCATCGGCAGCCATGTGGCGCGCAACACGCCGGAGGATCACCTCATCTCCTTCTACCATACCTGGGATGAGGTTAAGGATCGCAAGTTTGACGGCTTCATCATTACCGGTGCGCCGATTGAGACCCTGCCGTTCGAGGACGTCACCTATTGGGACGAACTCACGCAAATTCTCGACTGGACCGAGACTCATGTTCATTCCAGCTTCTTCATCTGTTGGGGGGCCATGGCGGCCGTGCATCATTTCCATGGCGTGCCTAAGCATACTCTCGAAGAGAAGGCGTTTGGTGTCTATCGTCACCATAACCGCAAACCGGAATCTCCGTTCCTCACGGGCTTCTCGGATGATTTCTCGATCTCGGTGTCCCGCTGGACCGAAGTGCGCCGCGAAAATATTCCGTCCGGCAGTGGTCTGAATGTCCTGATGGAGAGTGACGAGACCGGGCTCTGCCTGTTGCATGAGGCCCGCGGCAACCGGCTTTATATCTTCAACCACATCGAATATGACTCAACCTCTCTGGAGAATGAGTATCGCCGAGATGTGGCGTCAGGTAAGCAGATTGCTGTGCCGGCCAATTACTTCCCGGATGACGACCCCAGCCGCAAGCCGAAAAATCGCTGGCGATCCCACGCCTTCCTGCTGTTCGGAAACTGGATCAATCAGATGTACCAGACCACGCCCTATAATCTGGAAGATATCGGGACAGACCGTGCCGGTGATAGCAAGACCAGATAGCCGGTTTTGGTGGGTAGACGGTAAGCTTTGTGTCGTCAGGCGGCAGCGGGCAATAATGGCTCGTCACTGCCCGGTTCCCACTGGGCATATTTCGCCATCACACTCTTGAACAGGGCGCTCTGCTTGTGACCGTCCAGCCAGACCTGTAGCGCAGGCAAATCCTGCGCCCGGAACCAGTCCATGCCGGTATGCGCATACTGGCGGACGAAGGGGAATATGGCCATATCGGCCAGGCTGCGCGTTGGCCGCACAAGCTGGCCGCCATGTGCTTCCAGCCTTGAATTAAGGTCCCGAAGTATGTCGAGCCCCGCCTCTCGCGCCGCGCCGGGGACAAGATCTTCGTCGGAATACCGGTTGGGGTATTTATAGCGGTCCAGCGCGTGTTTGAACACGCCATCATTGCGGGAGATCAACATGTCCGTCGTTTCCGGGTCTGCCGCCAGCCAGCCCTCGGGGTCATTCTGCGCCAGCGCCCACCGCATCACGTCGAGGCTCTCGTCCACGACCTCACCAGAGGTCGTTACCAGAACCGGCACCGTGCCCTTGGGGCTGGCGGCCAGCATGTCGGCGGGCTTGTCGCGGAGCACCACTTCGCGAACATGGACCGGTAGACCTGCCATAGACAGACCCATTCGTCCACGCATCGCATAGGGACAGCGCCGGAACGTATAGAGGATGTGCCCTGGCGCGCTCACGCGTCTTCGCTCCGCCGCGCCTCCGGGCCCATATGTTCCTGGCCTCGTTTGCGGGCAAGGTCGATTTGCTTCTGCCGTTCGGCGAATCGTGCGCGCTGTTCATCGCTCATTTCGTCAATACAGTGCGGGCAGGAAACGCCGGGTACATAGGCGGCCTCCGCCTTGTCTTCATCCGTGATCGGCCGTTTGCAGGCATGGCACATATCATAGCTGCCGGGGGTGAGATCATGGCGCACCGACACGCGTTCGTCGAAGACGAAACATTCGCCGCGCCATTTGCTGTCGGTCTCCGGAACGGTCTCGAGATATTTCAGAATGCCGCCTTTCAGGTGGAACACGTCGTCAATGCCTTCGGCCTTTACAAAGCTGGTCGCCTTTTCACAGCGGATGCCGCCGGTGCAGAACATGGCAACTTTGGGCGTGCGTCCTTCGGCTTCCAGCCGCTCACGGAACTTGCGGAACCAGTCCGGAAATTCGCGGAAAGTTTTTGTCTCCGGATCGATCGCGCCTTCGAACGTGCCGATGGAATATTCATAATCATTGCGCGTATCGATCAGCACAGTGTCCGGGTCGCTGATGAGGTCGTTCCACTCGGTTGGCTCGACATAGGTGCCGACCAGCGCATTCGGGTCTGTGCCCTGTATGCCCATGGTCACGATTTCCTTTTTCAGGCGCACTTTGAGGCGCAGGAAAGGCATCTCGTCGGTTTCGGAGAACTTGGCTTCAAGGTCGNCCGCGCCCGGCAGGGCACGCAAAGTGGCCAGCGCCGCCTCGACGCCGTTGGCTGTCCCGGCAATCGTGCCATTCACGCCCTCAGAGGCNAGCAGCACCGTGCCTTTTACGTCCGCGCCGCACAGTGTCTCCGCCAGCGCNGCCCGGCGGGCTTCAAAGTCCGGAAAGGAAAAGAATTTGTAGAAGGCNGCAACAGTGTAGGTCATGCGCGACCTTATGCCAGAATGTTGCAGCGATTTGAATATCCGGCAGCAGGCAGACGCCTAAGCCGGCTCGGACAATATCCGCGGCAATTTGAAAGTTACCGTTTCACGCGCTGTTTCGACCTTTTCAACCGACACATCGAAGCGCTCGGAACAGGCATTGATCACGCCCTGCACCAGGTCTTCCGGCGCGCTCGCCCCAGCCGTCAGGCCAAGTATGCTCACACCTTCAAACCAGGCCCAGTCGATATTCTCGGCGCTCGCGACCAGTTCTGCTCGTGCGGCGCCCGCACGTTTGGCCACTTCGACCAGGCGAACCGAATTCGAGCTTGTGGTCGCCCCGATCACGAGAACGAGATCTGTGCCGGGCGCGAACGACTTCACCGCTTCCTGACGATTGGTCGTGGCGTAGCAGATATCTTCCTTGTGAGGGCTCGAAATGCCCGGAAAGCGCGCCTGCAGCGCCGCCACGATGTCTGCTGTATCGTCAACAGAGAGGGTTGTCTGGGTCACGAAAGCGACATTGTCCGGATTTTTCGGCGCGAAGCTCGCCACGTCTTCAACGGTCTCGATCAGGGTGATTGTATCACCCGGCAACTGGCCCATCGTGCCAATCACTTCCGGGTGTCCGGCATGGCCGATCAGCACAATTTCACGGCCTTCCCGGTGATGGCGCTCAGCCTCGACATGCACTTTGGAGACGAGTGGGCAGGTAGCGTCGACAAAGATCATGTTGCGACGCTGGGCTTCGGCCGGCACGGATTTCGGCACGCCATGGGCGGAGAATATCACCGGGCGATCTTCCGGGCATTCGTCCAGTTCTTCGACAAAGATAGCGCCCAGATCCTCGAGTCGGCTCACCACATGGGCATTGTGGACGATTTCGTGGCGCACATAGACCGGCGCGCCCCACTTTTCGAGCGCTTCCTCGACGATCTGGATGGCCCGATCAACGCCAGCGCAGAAGCCGCGCGGCGCCGCAAGTCGGATCACAAGAGGCTGCCTGTCGTTCATTTCATCCTACTTCCTGCCTGCGGGCGTTGCGCCGAGACGTCTGGGCCTTTAACACATCTGCAGCAACAGATGGACAGGCCTTTGCATCAGGCCAAGAAGGACACGCCGACGCATGATCAAATATGCCCCACTTCTCGCCGCGGTCATTCTCACTGGCTGTGGTGCCGGAAAGATCGCGGACAGTTTCGACACGCGCCAGAATGCCGGCCCGTGCCCACCCGTCGGTGCCCTCTATGATTCGTCGCGCTATGTCGAATTTGATGGTGGTGGCGAGCTGTATTCCAATATCGAATTCACGGGTGAAATCATCGATGTACGGCTGTTCTGCCGTTATGTTGAGGACAATCCACTGGAAGCTGAAGTCGAGATCGATTTCGCGTTCGGCAAAGGCCCCGCAGCGGATTCCAGTGCTCACACTTACCCTTACTACGTCGCGGTCACGCGCCGGAACGGCAAGGTGCTGGCAAAGAAATATTTCAACACCGAGGGCAATTTCCGGGGCCAGAACCTGACCGGAAAAACCGAAGTCATAGGCACAATCGAAATTCCGCGTGTGGATGAGTCGATTTCGGGCACGAACTTCGAAGTCGTCGTGGGGTTCGAACTGACCCAGGAGCAATTGGAATTCAACCGCGCGGGCAAGCGTTTCCGCATGGATGCCGGACAGTAACCAATGGCCAGCCTGATCAATGATCTGTCGGTGGCCGCCAGCGCCGCCTTTGAAGCCATGGGGCTGGAGTCGAAATGGGGCGCCGTGCGCCGCTCTGACAAGCCGGANTTCGCGGACTTCCAGTGTAACGGCGCAATGGGGGCGGCCAAGTCGGCCGGCAAGAACCCGCGCGAGATTGCCGGTGAGATCGCGGCGACANTGAAAGATCATCCCATGGTCCTGTCGGCAGAAGTCGCCGGGCCGGGCTTCATCAATATCCGCGTCTCCGACGAGGCGATGTCGGCGCGTGCTGCGGGCATCCTGTCGGACGACATGGCGGGCGGCGAACTGGCGGCTGACCCCAAGGTCACTGTGATCGACTTCGGTGGCCCGAACGTGGCCAAGCCGATGCATGTCGGACATCTGCGCTCCGCCGTGATCGGCGACACATTGGTGCGACTACTCCGTTTTCTCGGCGACAAGGTGACGGGCGATACGCATCTCGGGGATTGGGGCCTGCAGATGGGCCTTCTGATCATTGCGCTTCAGGATGAAAGGCCGGACTTGATCTATTTCGACGGATCAATTGAAGGGCCGTATCCGAGTGATCCACCCATCACGATTGAAGATCTCGCGCGCCTTTACCCCCTCGCTTCGAAACGGGCGAAAAAGGACGAGGCGTACAAGCTTCGTGCTGACCAGACCGTATCCGAAATGCAAGCCGGCCGCGCAGGCTACCGCGCTTTGCTGCGCCATTTCATTGACGTGTCGGTCGCGGCACTCAAGGTGGACTATGAGTTCCTCAATGTCCATTTCGACCTTTGGAAGGGCGAAAGCGACGTTGACCACCTGATCCCTGAATTGCTTGAGCGGTATGAAAAGACCGGATTGTCAGAGATGGATCGCGGCGAACTCATCGTGCGCGTCGCACGGGACAGCGACAAAAAGGAAATGCCACCGGCCAAGCTGGTCAATAAGGAAGGCGGGACGGGCTATCATACGACCGACCTCGCCACGATCATGGACCGGATGGAAAACATGCATCCGACGCCCGAGCTGATGCTCTATGTCGTCGACCAGCGTCAGGCGCTGCATTTCGAACAGGTCTTCCGCGCCGCCGAAATGCTGGGCCTGATCGATGAAGGCCATATGGAACACATCGGCTTCGGCACGGTGAACGG
>JGI24658J20074_1000256_pt1 | contig 15145 bp, 13 predicted proteins | sample MalvirmetaMSP121_FD_20074 | JGI IMG/M metagenome (IMG submission 20074) | reverse complement strand
GGCAACGTGTCTTTGCCCGCATCCACACGCTTGTGTTGGCGCCGGCCGTCGACCGTATCCGCCGAGTCGGCCCACTCACCCTGTACCCATTCGAGATACGCCAGTCGAGGGCAGTACACGTATTCGTTGACCATGCGCGCCGGCAACAGCGGCTGATCGCCCGTGAGTTCCGGAAATGGCAGCGCCAGTTCCTGCTGGACCGGTCCGTCAGTCAGCATGGTGCGGCTCCAAGCCGCGCTGCCGTGCGATATCGAAACTTTTAGGAATTGATATCATGCGCCCCATGCGTAGAACCCTTATCACTCTGGATGCCGACGACAAAGCTTGGCTCGACCATGAAGCCCGGCTGCGTCACGTCCCAATGACCGAACTGGTGCGGCAAGCCATCCGCGACTATCGCCGGCGCGAAGAAAGCCTCTCTCGGCCGACCCTGCAGACGGCCTTGGCGCGGACTTCCGGAATTTGGCGAAACGGAGACGGGCTGGCCTACCAGCAGGGTTTGCGCGACGAATGGGACCCGGCCGCTTGAAATACCTGCTGGACTCGGTGGTTCTGATCGACCACTTCAACGGCATCGAAGCCGCGACGGAATTCCTGGAAGAACATGGCGGCGCTTGTGCAATTTCAGTGATTACGCGGGCCGAGGTGCTGGCCGGATTCGATGAGAGCGGAGCGCGTCTGGCGCTGGAGCTCTTGAATCTCTTCGTCACTTTCCCGGTGACCGTTGAAGTGGCGGATATGGCCGCTGAGCTGCGACGCAGCCAGCGCTGGAAATTGCCCGATGCCTTACAGGCCGCCATCGCCAAGCACCACGAACTGGTACTGGTCACGCGCAATACCCGCGATTTTCAGGCGGGCGGCACGCCGGAGGTTTGGGTGCCTTATCGGTTGTGACCAAAGGGCGCAACACGTTTTTCCGCTGGGCTTCTGCATTGGCGCGATAGCTGGATCTCGGCTGTTCATTCCAGTGGTTGAAACATTCCTAAGCCGAAATGACAGCCGAATCCCAGCGCCACCGGGCCTTGGACCGGGGCCGCAAAGCTGATTTCCAACAACCGCCCGTGAGTGTCCGGTTGGGTGAGCCCGCGTTTTCCGCGAAAGCGATGAAAGTGTAGCGTGCGAAGTTTTCGCCCTCCCGACGGAATTTCTGTCAGTTCCTTGATGCGCTTGATCTCCGGAAGGTCCCCACCTCGCATGGACCACTCCCGACGCAACTGCTGTTCGATTGCAGCAAACGCAGCGTCCGGATCACGGAGGTCTCGCTTTTTGAGATGCCACGGATGCAAGTAGGGAGTGACGCTGCGCCAGGTGGAAGCGCGCTTGGTATATCCAGAAATTGCCTGGAACGCTGAAGCCGGGCCGATCCCCTCCAGCATTAGACGCAAAGGCTCGCCTTCATCGCGCCTCAGCGAACGTAAGCTTGTCAGTACCCGTACGGCATCCTGCGTCAGGCCGTCCGGGGTATGTACGAGCAGGTGATCGATGGCACCGTTTCCGTTTGCATCCTCCGGCAGCCAGAATGCGTGGCCGTGCCGGTTGGCTTCCGGCAAGTCATGCCCTGATAGTTCCGGAGGGAGGGCTTCGCGCGACAGCGCAAATTTTGCTTTGGCGTTCGCAGCGCGCCGCAAGGCTTCACCGATTCGGATGGCATCCTCGATACGCGGCAGCGGCTTGCCGTATAGCGCAAACCGCGCGGTGGTCATCGGCGTTTTTGCGCCGCCGTCCTCGGGACGCGGAGCTTTTTTTTCGGCGTTGGTTTTTAGGGCCTGCAGCGGACGCCGATAGCTGATGGTGCGGGCACAGGGCGGGGCGTTCCAGCCGGCGGCCTGTAGTCCACTGGTATCGACCGCCATCGCATCGATCCATTCCGGGGGCAGGGTCGAGAGCAAGCGTTTCTGGTCCGACTTGAGCTTCTTTCGGTGCCCTTGCGATTCCGTGGCAATGCCTGCCCGTGTGAGCTGTGCGCTGCGAAAGTTTTCATATTCGGTTGGAGGCTGAGGCGCCAGCAAGCGCACGATTTCGCCCGTGATCTCTCCGGTTTCAACGTCGACATCAAGGTCGGTCGGCACGCAGTTGTATGTGTACTCGGCTGCATCATCGATTCGGCGGGCCTCGACCCAGGATTCGGCCCGTCCCAGGTAGCCGAGATTGACTAGAAGGGCGTCCAGCAGCATGTATTGCTCTGTATTCAGCGACAGGTTTTGCCAAGCGATTACGAGGGCGTCGTCAGGTGAAAGTCGGGCAAACGCATCGAAAATGAGAGTTGTGTCCGTCTTTAGCTTGCCTTTTTTGTTCGGGTCCGGAACTAGGCCTGTTCTTCGCAAGCTGGCGTCAAATACGACTGCCCGAATTCCTTTTTCCGCCTGAGGCATGTAGTGCCGCGTGTGTGCGTGAATCACGTTTTCCGGCAGTCGATATCGTGGTGGTTCGGCCTCCGCTAGGCTGGCCAGCAAGCTGTGAAGCTGATCCCGCGAAAACTGTCCATCGAGTTTGCGGTACCACGTTGCGATAAACGCACGGCTCAGGCGCCACAGGTCCGGCGGCCAGGCGACGTCCGCTTCGTTGACGTGCCGGCCCCAGGGTGTCGCGTGGTAGCGTCCCGCCGGGAAGGTGAAGGCGATGGCGAGCATCGGTATCAGTCTGCCGCTTCGGTATCGGCAGGCGCGCCCGCTTTTCCTTTCTTGGCTTTGGTCGTCGGCTTCCAGGTCAGCGTCGTGGCGCGGCTCTCAGGCCATTGCTGCTCTTCAGCAACCTGGGCGATCAAGTCGGGAAGTGCCGATTCCAGGTCCGAGAGGCTGGGCATCACAAAGGCTAGGGGGCGTTTGACGATGATGCCTGGTTCTTCGTTGACTTCCAGATCACAGGCCGTGCGCAGGCGTAAGCCGGAACTCAACAAGGCCTGGATTTTGAAAAGCGAGAGGGCGATCAGCAAATCGGAAACGGCAGTGCCGAGCCCAAAAGCGCGAATTTGAGCAAGATCGAGATTGAAGTACGCGACGATCTTGGGCGAGGTGAACTCGGAGCGGGCGAACGGAACATTTCCGAAACCTTCGCTGCTAGTTTGTCCTTCGCCTCCCTTACCGGGCTTCACATGGTCGTTTTTTACGCCACCACTTTGTGCTTCGCGAACATCGTAAGCCTCGATAAACGACGATAAAGCACGAGGCAGGCGTAAGCGCCCGCTCGCCAAATCGGGTTTTGCCAAGAACACGCCGTGAATGAGGGCATTAATGTCCATACGTAGAAGAACGGCGGCCAGCTTCTTGATATCGACAGGCCCCTCTTCCATGCCCGCCAGCTCCGCTCTGAGTGTGTCGCGAATGCTCGTGTCCTTGCCTTCTAGGATGTAGGGCGAATTGATGCGATGTGCCTCAAGCACGGTGTTGGTCAGGGCCTTGCCATCCTTGTCCCTTACCTTGACCAGCGGCAGTCCCTTGAGTGGCGTAACCCAATCGTCTGCGGTCTTGTCCCAGCAAACCGTCTCCAGGCGATTCGCCATGCTTTGCGCCGATTCCACCAGCAGCATGCGTTCGTCGTTCGGCCCGTGGTAGGTCGCGGGTCCGAGATTGGGAAAGCCGGTGGGCTGAAAGCGAGTGCCCTGAATCGGTTGGAGGTGAGCTTCCAGCAGCAGACGGGGAGCACTGGCGAGGGAGTCGAAGTTCAGCGGCATGATTGCGATTCCTTTTAGTCGATTTGGGGCGTGGCAGTTTCAGCAGAGGGTTTCGCTTCGAACTCCAGCGACTCGATCAGCCGCTTGGTCTCGTGCGGGGTCAAGGGGATGCAGAGCGCGGCGAGCCAGCGGGCGCCGCCTCCGAGGGCGGCGATCACACGCGGCGGGTCGCGGCCCGGCAATTTCACGCCATAAGCCCGCAAACGCTGCCAGGCGATCCGGACTGCTGCCTCGACATCGTCTGCTGCCAGGCGAGCCGGAATTTCGGCGGGAAGATGAAGCGGCTGGTCTTCAGGCAGCCAGCTCAATTTCAGGCGGTGCAGCAGGTTTTCGGAGGTGAAGAAAATCTTCAGCAGGGCGAATGCCGGTGGCAGCACCGGCCCCCGACTCGCCGCGGGAAAGCCGATTCCGTACAGGTCGACACAGGCAAGCCCGCCTAGCAGTTCGTCGATGCGAACATCATCGGTAGTTCCGGCCAGGAACGCTGCGACGTCATCGCGGGTGGCGCCCGTGACACTACTTAGAACTTCACCCTCCGCGCTGAGCTTTGCCGCCTCCAGACGACGGCGGCGCAACATGACGCCAAGATTTTTCGTCAGCGGGCCGGGACCCCAGGTGGCCAGCGCGGACGACGATGCCCAGGCGCGATCGCCGTCTTTGTTCAAAGACTCGCTGACGTTCGCGAGCTGTGTGCGGATATCGAGACGGCGGCGCCCTTGGCTATCCACAAGCCTCAGCCCGGCCAAGGCGGCAGCAATTCTGAACTCAGGCGAATCGTTCATCCGTTCGCCGCCGGCCCTGATGGCCCAAGCACTCGGAAGCTGCGGCACGGGTGCGGGCACGGCGTCCTGAGTCTTCGGAATCCGGCTCAGCGCTGTCTCGATACGCCCGAGCTGTCGCAGGACGTTTTGTAGTGCGCTCCGGCTGGGCTGCTGAGACAGGGCAAACAAGGCGGTGTCGAGCCGACGGGCCGCAGAGCGAAAGGCGTTGGGTGCGCTGCTTTTGCGAGCGTAACGCCGCGCCGAGGCTAGCCAGCTTCGGTGTTCGAGATTGGTGATGAGATTGGCATCTTGATTCGCCCGCACGAAATATCGCGCAAGAGGGGTGGCAAAAAAGCTTTGGCCATTGCGCATCAAGAAACTGAAGCGCTGAAACTGCTCAATTCCCCTGTCAACGCCAAGTGTGGCAATGGCGCGAGCAAAATCCAGTCCATTGGAGACAGCTCTCGCACCTAACGTTGCTCGGCCCTCAGAGAAGAGAGCCTGAAGCTCATCCAGAGCACACGCTCGGGTCCACAATGGACACCATATTTCCATGACCTGCCGCTTGGCTTGCTTTGGCTGTTCCTCTTCCAACACGTAACTAGAATTTCCGCCTGCTGCTGGAGCGACCACGAAGGGGAAGTTGATCTGAGGCGCCGCAAATTCGCTTCGGCGCGTTGCGCTCCCGGCAAATAACAACGTCCCTTCAAGCGTCAGGATGTAGTCCCACGGGTTTGTGTGGGGTTTGCCTTCGAAGAATCCATTTGATGCATTTGCGCCACCCGCATCCTGCGGCGAGAAGTGCCCCGGCGTTTGTTCGGAGTTAACGTTGGCGGAGATTTCGCAGAACAATGCTGCGCCTAGTGCGTTGTCGTGCGCCCGCTTGGCGACGCAAGAACATATTTGTTGTGCGAAGCCGGATACATAACTGCCGCTGCCCTCGTTGCCTCCGGTGCCGAGCAGGGGGGGGAACTGTCGTCCATCCGTAGTCAGCACATAGCACGCGTCTAGCCATTGGAGCATTTCATCGGGCAATTTCGAGCGACTAATATTTAGTAGCTCAAGCTTCTTCTCGTCTGAAGCCTTTTCGCTGAACCCTTCGCGCTCAAGGAGGTTGCGAACCGTGTGGATCGCACTGCAAAAAGGCTTTAGGCGTTCATGCGTAGAGGTCTCGATTTCATTCAGAGCAGCTCTCGCCGCCTTTTCCGCGCTGCCTCCATAGAAGCCCGATCGTGCTCCCCATGGCGCCACCAGCGGTGTCGGCCGATAGTGCTCGAGAAAGAAAGCGCGAAGTTGTTCGGCCGTCAGCCGCGTTCGCAGAACAAACACATCGTCGCGCCAGAAGCCCGTGGCTTCGGCATCGCCGCCGTTACCGTCGCCCGCTTCGGCAACCAGCCGCAGAACGGCCAGCGCCTTGAGGTAGGACGCCAGTGGCGTGGGCGTGCAGCCCGGCAAGGGAATTTCGTTGACGTGCAGGGGTTCCGAGAGGCGTTCCTTCCAGAGGGTCATCAGCGGTCTCCAGTCGCGCCTGTCCGCGGCGGCCAGGGCGTCGAAGTAGCGGACGCGAAATCGCGCGTCCGCCGGGACCACCGTCACCGGCGGCAACTGCAGGCGCCTCAGGATTTCCAGCAGCCACAGGCGGCTGATCCGGCCGTTGAGGTCCGGGAACGGATGGATCGACAGAAACTCGCCTTCCGCGTAGGCCAGCAGTTCGAGCAGGCGGTCGTCGGCCTCGCCGCTGAGGTGCTCGATGCGGGTGGCGAGATTCAGGCAGTAATCCCGCATGCGTTGCGGTACTTCAAACGGAGGCGGCGGCTGATGCCCGCGGATCTGGTTCTGGGTTTGACGGTAGAGGCCCGCCTGATCGGGAAACAGTTCCGCCGTCAGCCTGGCATGGAGGTCAAGCAGCAGAGTTTCGTCTATTGCGCGTTCGGAAAATCGTTGCTGGCGAATGTCGTAGTCGAGCTGTTGCAGCGGTTCCGACAGCCTTTCCGCCAGCTCGGCATAACTCAGCGTTCCGGCGGCGGTGACGAATCTCGGGATTGTTGCATCAGCAGTCTGTGTCGCGCCTGCAGCCGTTTGAGGCTCACCGGTTCGCGTTCGAACGCCATGCTTTGCCAGATCTGCAGCGGGCTCTGCGCCAGCATGCGCCGCTGCCGCTCTTCGGGCGGGAGCGTTCTCCACGTCTGAATGTTTTGTTTCCAGCTCATCTTTCGAATTGTGCTCCTGCTCAGTGCTCACTGTCAGCCTCCTGCTCCGCACGGGTCGCCCGCCAGTCGGCGATACGCACCAGTGCCTCCAGCCAGGCGAGGCGGAAGGGCCCGTAGCGCTTCAACAGGCGCTGCGTCCGCGTGGTCCAGGATGATCCCATCCGACCTTCGCCCAGTTGCATGATGTCGAGGTGCAAGGGAATTTCCGGGAGCGTTTCGTCGTCCGAAAGTTGGATGGCGGGCAGAACGTCGCCGTCCCACACGCCGCGAGCAAACAGGCGCGAGTCGGAGGGCTCGGTTTCGTTCGGCAGAGCGCGCAGCGATAGGCGGACTTTGCCGTGGTGGGCGGCGATCAGGTAGGCGATCAGGTCCGCATCGGGTTCGTCGTCATGTTGCGCCAGCCAGGCGAGCGCGGATGCAAGCTCGTGGCGGAAGTGCTTGCGTGGCTTGTCTTCGCCCGGCACCTGATAATTCACGCGCCCACGGTAGTTGCCGCCGGATTTGGCCCAGAGGCCGTCGCCGAGGTCTTGCTGAAGGCCTTGTTGATGAGCGTCCCTGAGCATCGTCTGGAAGGCTTGGTGCGCTTTGCCCACATCGTGCCATCGCGCCGCTCGGATGACTGCAGCCGCTTCCGGCACCTTCAAGGACTCGCAGAGGGTTTCTGCTTCGTTGCCCACGTCCTTCAGGTGGCGCGTCAGCGAAACCTCCTGCGCGAGCAGGCTGCGCCGGTCGTCGTCCATCGCCTCAGCGGTGAGCGAATCCGTTCCCGCAGACTTGAGTGGCTCGACCGCTTTCGACGACTCCGGCGAAAGGCCGCGCTGTTCCGTATAGCCGCCGGCTGCGGTGCGCACCATGAGGATCATGCCGGGCCGCAGGCGCGGCTTGCCCAGGGGCAGAACCGCCGTCCATTCGCGGGCCAGCGTGTCCCACTGATAAACGTCCCCCGTTTTCAGGCGCTTGAGCAATTCGCTGGCGGCACCCAGGCCCGCACGGCACAACTCGTCGGCATGCGCGGACGGTTGATTCTTTGCGCTATCCGCGTCGGACCAGGCGCGCCAGAACAACAAGACATCGGCGTCGTCCGCGTCGCGGATGTACTGGGCAATGTCGATATCGAAGCCGGACAGGTCGGCCTCGGTGCTGAACAAGTCCAGGAAATCCTTGCGCCGCAGCACCGGATACATCGGCGCTGCGGTCTCAATGGCCGGCAGTGCTGCGGGAGAAGCGCTGCTCAGTGGTTCCAGCAGGCGCTTGGCTTCGTCGAGTTCGGATGGTTCGTAGGGTTTGGAATCGGCGATATCGATCCAATAGACCTGCGCATCGGTGGAGTCGTTGTATTCGCCGTAGCGATTGCAGCGGCCGAAGCGTTGGACCATCGATGCGAAAGGCGCCAACTCCGTGAACAGGACGCGCGAGGACAGGTCGACGCCGGCTTCCACGGCCTGCGTGGCGACGATGATGCGGCCGGGGCCGGCCGGATCGGGCAGCGTTGCCAGTTTGTCGTTGAGCGCCTTGCGCTCCCGGGCGCGAAAACGTGAGTGCACGAGCACAAGCTCGGGCGCATCCGAAAGCGATGGCAGATCGTCTGCTGCGCCTTTTCGCTTCTTCGAGGGCGGGGGCGATAGATGCTTGGTTATTTCATCGAACAAGCCCTGCGCGCGCGCGACGGTGTTGAGAATCGCGAGCGTGGTCGTTCCGGGCCGTTGCCACTGAGCGGCAAGAACCTGAGTCGCCAGTTCCTGGAAATAGGACGTCAAGGCCGCCTTGCTGTCCGCGCGCAGGCTCGCGCTGCAAGGGGCCAGCGGCTTGATGGAATCGCGCCGCGCGCTGACCGTCGCGGTGCATTTTTCCTCTTCACTCAGTTGCAGCAAGGCGAGCGCGTCGGGATCGAAATCCACGGTCTTCATCCAAGCCCGGTTGAGCGTTGCGGACACCCAAAGACTGCGGCTGTTGCGGGCACAGGCCAGTTCGCGGCGGAAGGCTTCGAGCTGCACGCCGGTGATCAAGCCCGGCCCCATCAGCTGAACCTCGTCGAATACCCACATCGCGTCGTTGTGCAACATCGCGAAGTGCACCGGCCACAGGTAGCGGCTCATGCCGTAGCCGCGCATCAATGCGCGGGACAACAGCATGTCCTGGGTGCCGATGAGGATCATGTCTTCTTCGGGGTGTTCGGCCCAGGCCTTCACGTCCTCGGCGCCACCTACGAGCACATGCACTGACACTTTGCCGGCCCCGACGTCACCCTCTATTCCGAGACGGGAGAGCCAGTCGCTGATGCTTCGCTCGGTCTGTTCCACCAGCACCCGCATGGGCAGGCACCAGATCAGTCGGCGCGGTGTCCCAGGGTCTGTGCCCTCATGGCGGCCACCTTGTCGCCAGCCGCGCTTGTACAGCCAGGCTAGCGTGACTGCCGCAGTCTTTCCGAGGCCGGTGGGAACGTTGAGCAGGTCTGGCCAAGCCTCGCCATCCCAGCTGTCGGTAGCGAGCCTTCGCTGGTATTCAATAGGTGTGAATGTAAGATCGGATTTTCGTCCGTATGCAACCCTGAAAAGCTCATCGAATGACTTAGTCATGGCGCGCGCCGTTGCCGGTTTCTGAACGGCTCAACGCGACAAGCAGAGTTTCGGGATCGCAGACCTGAAGCGACGCCTTGCGAAAGTCCTTCACATTTCGCGTTGCTATGTGGGTGACGCCCGCCTGTCGCGCTGAAGCGTGGAAAACAGCGTCTTCAAAGTCCGGCCAGTTTGCAGTCAGAGCTTCGGCGATCGTTGATTCGTCTACCGGCAGCACGCGGAGAATGCCGAGCAGTTCGCTCACAATCGCGCGTGCGCGGCGCGGGCCGTGCTCGCGTTTGATGAGGAAGTAGACGGTGCCCACTGAAGACGCAGGCAGACAGCCATGGATGATCTGGCGGTCGCAAAGTACCAACAGAGCGGCCGCCGGTTCGGACCAAGGCTTTCGATCCAGCAGCACATCCAGTAGGACGTTTATGTCCAGGGCCACCAACGGTGCTGGCGATTTCATGCGACGGTCTCCAGGAGGGGTGGAGTTGTCGCCAGAAGGTGGATTGAGTCTTTCAACCGCCCCTAAACAGGAAATTACTTCAATGTGGCCGGCGATAGCTCCACCAAAACAAGCAATTGAACTCTCTATTCGTGTTTCTTCATCAGATGTTCGTGGTACAGCTCTTCGCTGGCAGTCGAGTCGCTGAGTACACCCAGGAGGCGCCGAACTCTGGGTGTGATGTCGTTCGAAGCCGGTTCCCCCAATGCGGAGAGATAACCCGCTACCAGGGCGGAAACCGACGTGCCTCGCGCATGGGCCTGCTCTTTGGCCCGGCGAATCAAATGCTCGTCGATGCGTAACGTAAGTTTTGATTGCATGACCGATCTCGTGCGGGTTGACGTGCAAATGTTTGCGAAAGTATACGTCACTCGAAGGGTGGCGAAATTCCGGGTAGCAACGAGATACTGGTTGCCTGATCAAACTGCCCGCAGTTCGTCGCTGCGCAACGCAACAACCCATGAACGGAAAAAATTCTTCGAAAGATTCAGCCACTGATTGGACGCGGCTGCGGCAGATGTCCGATGCCGAAATTGACTTGTCCGACATCCCGGAAGTCGGTTCCAGCCTGCTCGAACAGGCGAGCCTGAAGTACGCAGGGTGCGCTGTTTCCCCGGAGGAGCTTGTCGTTCTGCGTGCAGCTCCGGACTTGGCAGGCTGGCTGCGGTCGGCGAGTGAGGGCGAGCGTAGCGAAGCACTGGATGCTTTGCGCCAAGTCATGGAACGGCATACGGCGGCCTGAGCCGGTCGTTCAGTCGAAATGCCACGTGCTTTGGCGTGCCACCCCGCGTGCCGAAAGGCAAAGCTGTTCAAGCGGGTCATCATGATTCGAGGAGCCGGTTCATGCCGAGGGTCGGTTCGATGCTAGTCGACCACGCTTTCGATTCCTGACCCTGCAAATCCTGGCCGGAAAACTTCATTTCACACCGGTAGTTGCACGCACTTTTTGGAGTGCGGCGACCTGCGGTGTCGCTTCGGCTGCTGGGTAGTGGGTAAGCGCGGCACGCAGACGGTCCGCAACGGCGTCACGCAAGGAAGGCGGTTCCAGCACTTCCACGTCCGGGCCGTAGCGCAGGATGTCCATCAGCAGTTCCTCCGCGCGGTGAAAGGGAAAGCTGCGGGTCAGCGAGCCGTCTTCATGGCGCTCGTCCTGTTGTTGCGGGTGCCAGGTTTCGGCGGCGACCCAGCGGGTGATGTGTGGCGAGAACCGGAGTGTGGCAACCGCGGTCGGCTGGCCGGAGAAGATGCCGTAGCTGGTGGCCAGCACGGTATCGAGCGCGCTGGCTTCGACTTCCTGCGCCGGTGGCTCCAGAACTTCGGCGCTGACGATGCGATCTACCGAAAAGGTACGCAGGTCATTACGTTCGTGGCACCAGGCGTCCAGATACCAGTTGTCCCGATACAGGGCGAGCCGTTGCGGAGAGACCGTACGGGGTAGCGGCATGCGGTCGTCGCTGCGGGCGTGATAGTCGATGAGCAGACGGCGTCGGCGAACCAGCGCGTCCGCCACGATCGAGAACCGGTCTCCGGCGGGGCGGGCGGCCATGCGGAGCAGCCGCAGACGGGAGCCCCATTGCGGGGTTTCGGCGCCGGTTTTGTGCAGCAGCGATTCGATCTTGCCGCGTAGCGGCCGCAGTGCTTCGGACAGCAGCCCGATGGGCTGTTGTTCCAGAACCTGGTCGAGAATCAGCAGGGCGGCGAGTTCTTCGCTGCTGAACCAGAGGCCGGGCAGTTGGTAGACGCCTTCCGATTCATAGCGGTAGGTGCCCCGTTGCAGGTCCATGACCAGCGGCGCCTGCAGCACGTCGCGCAGGAAGCTGATCGCCCGTTTCAATCGCGTGGGACCGCAGCCGATCTCCTCGCGCAGGGTTTCCGCGGCAACGCCGAAGCGGCGATTCGCCGCCAGCTTCTTGTGAAGCTCGAATACGGTTTCGATCAGCTGCACGGTGAGTGGTCCCCCGACCCGACACCCCGATTTTTACCCTAGTGTCTGCTTCGGGGAGGAAGGTGTCGAGGGCTGTGCGCGCCGTTCATAGGGGCGATTCCACCGTTGGTTCTGATTTGCGACTTCGAGGCGTCAGACCTCGGGCCCCAACTCAATCCCCGGCGCCAATTGCGTTGGCAGTTCCGACTTCGGCGCCTCCATCGACGAAACCGGAAAAGCGCAGTAGTCCGCGGCATAGAGCGCGGATGCGCGGTGGTTGCCGGATTCGCCCACCCCGCCGAACGGCGCGGCGCTGGAGGCGCCGGTGGTCTGGCGGTTCCAGTTGACGATGCCGGCGCGGATGTTGGCGTAGAAGGTGTTCCACTGCGCCTCGTCTTCGGACAGCAACCCCGCCGAGAGGCCGTAGCGTGTGGCGTTGGCCTGGGTGATGGCGTCGTCGAAGTCGTCGTAGCGAATCACTTTCAGCAGCGGGCCGAAGTGTTCTTCGTCCGGCAAATCGTCGATGCGCGTCACGTCGAGCAGGCCGGGGGTGAGGAAGGCTTCGCCGTAGGGCAGGCGCTGCATCGGTACCAGAACCTCGGCGCCGAGGTCCACCAGATTCTTCTCGGCATCCAGCAGTTGCTGCGCGGCGGTCGCGGAAATCAGCGGGCCCATGAACGGCTGAGGATCGTCGTTCCAGCGACCGACCATGATCTTGCGGATCGCATCGATGACCGTGGTGAGAAAGAAATCCCCTTCGGGGCCCGCGGGCACGAACAGGCGGCGCGCGCAGGTGCAGCGCTGTCCGCTGGAAAGATAGGCGGATTGGATCACGTCGTAGACGGCGGCGAGGATGTCGTTGACCTTGCCGACCACCAGCGGGTTGTTGCCGCCCATCTCCAGCGCGAGGATCTTGCCGGGCGTATCGGCAAACTGGCGGTTGAGGATGGCGCCGGTGCGCGAGCTTCCGGTGAAATACAGGCCGTCGAGTTGCGGGTGCTGGGCGATGGCCTGTGCGGTTTCGAGTTCGCCGGGGAGCAGGCTCAGCACGCCTTCGGGGATGCCGGCCTCGTGCCACAGTTTCACGGTTTCGATGGCCACCAGCGGCGTTTGCTCGCTGGGCTTGAAGATCACGCAGTTGCCGGCCAGCAGTGCCGGCACGATATGGCCGTTGGGCAGGTGCCCCGGGAAATTGTACGGTCCGAACACGGCGACCACGCCGTGCGGTTTGTGGCGGATCGCGCTGAGTACGGCGCCGTTCTGGTTTTCCGTCACGCCGGTGCGCTGCCAGTAGGCTTTTGCCGAAATGTCGACCTTGTTGATCATGGCGCCGACTTCGGTGCGGGTTTCCCACAGCGGCTTGCCGGTTTCGCGGGCGATGGTGGTGGCGAGCGATTCCTTGTGTTCAGCCAGCAGTTCGGCGAAGCGTCGCACGATGGCTTCCCGTTCCGCGAATGGGCGCGTTCCCCAGACGCCAGCGATCGCGCGTGCGGACCTGAAGGCGACGGACACGTCATCCGGCGTCGCGGCGTTGCCGGACCAAATCGTTTCGCCGCTGCTGGGATCGGTGCTCGAAAACGCGGCGCCGCCGCCTGGGGCCCAGTGGCCTTCGAGATAGATCGAATCGTTGTTCATGGGACTTGAATAGGTCTGGAAGTTCGGTCTGCGGCGACGAAACGAACAATGAGATCGTGCTCCGTCGCGCAGAGGTAGATGAAGCTAGGATACCGAAGCGCAGCGTGACCGAGGCGTGAACAGGCCGCGCAGCATCCGGCGAGGTCGGTACGCCGGCAAGCACAGCAGACCATCCACGAGTATCAAATGGAGGTGCAGCCATGACCGAAAAGCAGCCAAGCCCCCCGCTATTGAAGAACGCCTCGCTGTTTCGCGAAAAGGCGTATATCGCGGGCCGCTGGATCGGCGCCGATGACGGCGAATCCCTGGATGTTCACAATCCGGCGAGCGGCGAACGCATCGGCAGCGTTCCGAACATGGGCGAAGCCGAGGCGGTGCGCGCCATCGAAGCGGCGGAGTCCGCCCAGATCGACTGGCGGGCGCGGACCGGCAAGGAGCGCGCCGCGGTGCTGCGCCGCTTCGCCGATCTGATGATGAGCAATCAGGACGATCTGGCGAAGCTGATGACGATCGAGCAGGGCAAGCCGCTGGCCGAGAGCCGTGGTGAGATCGGCTATGCGGCTTCGTTCATCGAATGGTTCGGCGAGGAAGCCAAGCGCGCCTATGGCGACGTGATTCCGGCGCATCAGCGCGACAGCCGGATTCTGGTGCTGAAGCAGGCGATCGGGGTGGCGGTGGCGATCACGCCGTGGAACTTCCCGGCGGCGATGATCACACGCAAGCTGGGCCCGGCCCTGGCCGCCGGTTGCGCGATGGTGGCGCGGCCTTCGGATGCGACGCCGTTCTCGGCGTTGGCGCTGGCCGTGCTGGCCGAGGAAGCCGGTGTGCCTGAAGGTGTGTTCTCGGTCATCACCGGCAAGTCGCGTCCGATCGGCAAGGCTTTCACTGACAGTCCGATCGTGCGCAAGCTGTCGTTTACCGGTTCCACCGAAGTGGGTGCGCAGCTGATGAGCCAGAGTGCCGGTACGCTCAAGAAGCTCTCGCTGGAACTGGGCGGCAACGCGCCGTTCCTGGTGTTCGACGATGCCGACGTCGACGCTGCGGTGGAGGGCGCAATCGCCTCCAAATACCGCAACGCCGGTCAGACCTGCGTTTGCACCAACCGCTTCTACGTGCAGGCCGGCGTCTATGACGAGTTTGCGGACAAGCTGGCAGCGGCGGCGTCGGAACTCAAGCTGGGCAATGGCCTGGATGAAGGTGTGAAGATCGGTCCGCTGATCAGTCCGAGCGCGGTCGACAAGGTGGAGCGCCACATCGCGGACTGTCTGGATCGCGGCGCCAGGCTGCTGCTGGGCGGCAAACGCGGCGAGGGCACGTTCTTTCCGCCTACGGTGTTGACTGGCGTTGCTGCCGACGCCTTGCCGATGCGCGAGGAAACCTTCGGTCCGGTCGCGCCGCTGGTGAAGTTCGACACCGAGGAAGAAGGTTTGCGGCTCGCCAACGACACCGAGTTCGGCCTGGCCTCGTATTTCTATTCGCGCGATGTCTCGCGTGTCTGGCGAGTGTCGGAGGGGCTCGAAAGCGGCATGGTCGGCATCAACACCGGCCTGATCTCGACCGAGCTGGCGCCGTTCGGCGGCGTCAAGTCCAGCGGTTTGGGACGCGAGGGCTCCAAGTACGGGATCGACGAATACATGGAACTGAAGTACCTGTGCATGGCCGGCATCTGATCCTCGCCGCGCGCCTGGAGTTGCGGCGCCACTGACACCGGGCGTTTGCGCGGGCCGGTGGTTCCGGGCAATGCTCGCCTGCCCGGACATGCCCCTGAATCCCATGCCGCAACCTGACTGCGATGCCCTGATCATCGGCGGTGGCCACAACGGTCTGGTCTGCGCCGCCTATCTGGCGGCAGCCGGCCTCAAGGTGACGGTGCTGGAGC
>JGI24658J20074_1000250_pt1 | contig 15213 bp, 16 predicted proteins | sample MalvirmetaMSP121_FD_20074 | JGI IMG/M metagenome (IMG submission 20074) | reverse complement strand
CCGGTGTGCTCGCGCGTTCTCCGCTCGATGAACGCATGCACATCTTCTTCGCGGTATCGCACGAGCCTGCCGCACTTCACGAACGGCAGGCTGTAGCGTCCGGTCACGCGCCAGATCTGCAAGGTGGCCGGCTTGACGCCGAGCCGCAGGGCGACCTGCTCCTGAGTCAGCAATACGGTCTGAGCGGATGGGTCACTCATGATCGTCGATCCCTGTCGAAGGCCGGAACGTCTCGGCGACTGGGGCGATCCTTGATCCGGCTTGCTTCGAAGAAAACTCCCGGCGTTCGTTGCGCGGGGGAATTCGGCGTTATCCGGGACTTTTGGGGGCTTGCTCTGAAGAGTACGGTCCTCACATGGCCAGCTCATGCAAGTGCTGGGCTCGTGTGCGGGAGTCCTGTATCATAGGTTATTGATGATAATTGCCTAGTATTTGGGACGACTCATGCAAGGCCCCGAAGCCCGAACCGTCGAAGCAGTCAGGCGTCTGGGGGTCGCGCGGCCGCGCGACCTCAAGGCGCTCGGCATTCCTGTCGAATATGCGCGCCGGCTTGCGACGCGCGGTGCTCTGGTGCGCGTATCACGCGGGCTGTATGCCGTTCCGGATGCTGACATCTCGGCGCAGCGCAGCCTCGCCGAAGTGGCCAAGGCCGTTCCGAAGGCGACGGTCTGCCTGCTCAGCGCGCTACGTTTCCACGGCCTGACTACGCAGTCGCCGTCCGAGATCTGGATCGCGCTGGACAACCACGCCTGGCATCCGCGCAATCCGCCGTTTCCGGTCCGTGTCGTCTACTTCTCCGGTGCAGCGCTGACCGAGGGCGTCGAGACGCATAGGATCGACGGCGTTACCGTCCGGATCTACTCGGCGGCCAAGACCGTGGCGGACTGCTTCAAGTACCGCAACAAGATCGGTCCCGAAGTGGCCGTCGAGGCGCTGAAGGACTATGTCCAGCGTCACCCGCATGGCATGGACGCGCTGTGGCGCCATGCGAAGCTGGATCGGGTGGCCACGGTCATGCGGCCGTATCTGGAAGTCGTCGGGTGAAGGACAGGCCCGCCAAGGACCGGGCGGCATCGATTCGGGCGCGCCTGCTGAACATCGCACGCCAACGCGGCGAGGACTTCCAGATCACGCTGCGCAATTACCTGTTCGAGCGCTTTCTGTACCGCCTGGCGGCGTCCGAACTGCGCGAGCGATTCGTTCTGAAAGGCGCCATGCTGCTCCGGCTGTGGGCCGACCAGCCCTATCGCGCAACCGTCGATCTCGATCTGTTGTCGCGAGGAAACAACGGCCCGGCGTCCGTCGCCGGTGACATTGCAGCCATCTGCCGCGTGGAGGTTCCGGACGATGCCGTGGTCTTCGATCCCGCATCCATTGCGGCCGAGCCGATTCGTGCGGAGCAGGAATATGCGGGCGTCCGCGTCACCTTCGAGGCGAGGCTCGGGACGATACGTGACCGCTTGCAGGTCGATATCGGCTTCGGGGATGCACTCTGGCCATATCCAGAGGAACTGGTCTATCCCGTCGTGCTCGACGACCCTGCGCCGGTGCTGCGCGTCTATCGCCCGGAGACGGTGATCGCCGAGAAGCTCGAAGCCATCGTCTCTCTGGGCATTCGCAACAGCCGGATCAAGGACTTCTTCGACATCGACTATCTGGCGCGCTCGGAGCGCTGTGACGAAACCGTGCTGGTCGAGTCGATACGTCGCACGTTTACCCGCAGAGGGACGCCGATTCCGGAGCAAATACCGGTTGGGCTCACATCTGAATTTTGGACGCTGCCGGGACGCGACGCGCAGGTGCGTGCCTTTACAAGACGCGCAAAGCTCAGGCAGATGCCCGAAGACGCGGCGGACATCGGCCGCCGGGTCGCGGCATTCGTCTGGCCGCTACTTGAAGCGGCCAGACGGCCCTCAGAGGACTGAATCAGGGATGCACTGGATCCGCGGAACGGATCGATGAGTCCGTGATGCTTCGGACGCCGGCTCCCAACATGGCTTTCGCCGCCCGCTCCATGCTGTCTCGCACGGGGTCCAGATGCAGCCGGGCATAGATTGCCGTCGCTTGCGGTGACTTGTGTCCGAGACTGCGGCCGATGATCGAAAGGCTTGCGCCATTGATGGCCTGCCAGCTGCCCATGCTGCGGCGAAGATCGTGCATCAGCAAGTCGTCCAGCCGAGCCGATGAGGCGTCCAGCCCTCGCAACTGCGCCTCGTCGCGCAGCCTTTTCAGCGTTGGATTCAGGTCGCGATCCTTGGTGCCCGGATCGAAGATCTGATCGGGCGTGTGTGGTGCGCTCATAGATGTGGCGATCATTTCTGAAAGGCCAATCGCTTCGGCCCGGGCCAGGACCCGCGCCCAACCTTTCCGTGGTTCGACCAAGTGCCCTGGACCCTTGTCGATCTCGGAAGCCGGCAGCACCCAAATGTCGGTCGCGGGCGCTCGCTCACGGCGACGCTTCAGAATGTCGATCGCATTGGAGGTCAGTGGAACGGCTTGGTGTTCGCCGTTCTTGAATTCGTCGGCGTCGATGTACCAGACGCCGCTATCCAGATCGATGTCTCGCCACTTCATCGCCTGTACGTTGCCGCGGCGCTGCCCCGTGAGCAGAGCCAGGAGGATGAAATCCCGGATTTCGTCGTTGGATTCAAGCGCGACCGCCTTGAAGAAACGGGGCAGCTCGTGCGGTAGCAGGAAGCGGGCGCGGCGACGCTTCTTGGCGCCGGGGATGCCGGTGAATGGGTTGTCCTTTTCCCAAATGCTGCGTTCGCGCGCCCAGTTGAACAGCTTGCGGCCGAGCGTCAGCACGGCGCGCTCCGCGGTGACGGGGCTGCGCCCCTCTGCCACCATCCGGTCCATCAATGCCGTAATCGACCGCCGGTCCACCTGCGAGAGTTTTCGCTTGCCCATTGTCCTGCCGAGGTAGAGCCGATAATTCGATTCGTCGTGTCGCCAACTCCGTTTGTTGCGCTTGGCGTGGCGCTCCATGAACTGCTCGAACAACTGGTCGAGAGTCATTTCGTTTCGATCATCCCGGACTTGGCGGACGACGCTATGCCCCCGCGCCAACTGGCTCACGACCTCCGCTGCACGCCGGCGGGCCATGTCGATGGTGACTTCGGGGTAGCGTCCCAGCGCAATGGTCTCGTCGCTGCCGTGCTGCACGCGTTTGTGGACGTAGAAGGTCTTGGTGCCTGTAGCGGTGACGCGAATCGAAAGACCGGGCTGCCGAGCATCCTGGTATTTGGCGCGCCTGCCGGTATCCGGAAGAGGCAGATTGTCCAGTGCCGCCTTGGTAAAGTTGATTTGTGCCATACCGTGCTCTCCTTGGCCTGGGATGCCCCGAAGCATCGATTCGGGCCCACGCCGGGCCCACACTCTGGGCGAAGTCAGGTAAAGGTCAAGCTAGTCTGGCAACGAATCAATGTCAACAAAATCATTGACATATAAAGATTGGCAAAGATAGGGAAAGGTAGGGAAAACGCCATTGACGGCCTTCGCAATGCGAAGGTCGGGAGTTCGATCCTCCTCCGCTCCACCATTTCAAAGCGTCACAAGATGCGAGGACGTACCTAAGCCGCGCTTTTTGCGCGGTTTTTTGTTGGCCGCTGGCGTCACGGCGTGCCGCAAAATGCCGTGCAGCGCCGGATTTTTGGGGGTATTTCTGGGGGTATATATGGATTGCTCACGATTCACATGAGCGATACCCCCAAATGCTAACTGCGGCCACGGTGTCGTCGGCGAAGCTGGCGCTTAAGGCTTACAAAATCTCTGACGGCCGTGGCTTGCATCTGCAAGTGATGACGAACGGCTCGCGCCTGTGGCGTCTCAAATATCGAGTCGACGTGGACGGTCGACGTGCCGACAAGCTGCTCACTATTGGTCCATACCCAGGGAGTGAATGTGAGGGTGTACCTGAATGCTCTGCTGAAGTACGCGACGTCATGCCATCGGCAGTCGGGGAGCTGGGAAGGTTCTCAGGCGTTCGGCTTCTCAAGCTACGACATGCGGCGCCGGGAGAGCTACGCGGACCGGTGGTGGCAGGGGCAACGCGCCCAGTCGGCGGCGGCCGAGCGTGGCCGAGATCGAGGGGCGCTCCGATTGAATGGCGGAGCGTATCGAGCGCATCGAAAAACGGCTTGACCTCGTAGAGTGATTGAAAGCCCCTTCGGGAGCTTTCTCATTCGAGCCAGTGCATCGATACGCCGCGGTGCCTCGCTCAGCCACAGGCTAGGGAGCCTAGCCTCCCGCGCCGCCGTATCGCCGCCAGCCCCAATAGTGGGATCAGGCTCCACAGGGACAAGGCACCGCCGGAACCACCGCCATCGCCTCCGCCGCCCGTCTCGCCCCCAGTCACCGGTGCCGGGTTCACTGTGAGGCTGACGGTCTTGGTGACGTCACCGCCAGGACCGCTGCACAACAGCGCGTAGCTGAAGCTGCCCGTTGACGACGGCGTGATCGCCTGGCTCCCGGACAGGTCCTGATCACCGGACCAGCTGCCGCTGGCGGTGCAGGAGGTCGCGTCGGCTGACGACCACGTCAGCGTGCTGCTGTCGCCGAGCTTGATGGAGGCCTTCGATATCGTCAGGTCCAGTGTCGGCGCGGGATCGGGAATCACGACCTCGTTGACGACCACGAGCACTGAATCACTGGCTACATCGCCGGTTTCGCTCTCGCACACGAGGCTGTAGTCGTACTCCCCCGAATCGTTGACGATGACGTCTTTCGAACCCGCGGTGGGAACGGCGCCACTGCCGACACCGGTGCCCTGGAGCGTGCAGCTCGCCGCATTCGACGTCGCCCAGCCCAGCCTGAACGACTCGCCTTCGTCCACGGAATCGCTGGACGAGGACAAGTCGACGGTCGGGATCACGGCGACGACCGCTGTGGACTCATAGCCCTCGGCGTGGTCGGCGCCCATGTAGCTGATCAGGCCGGCGAGGTTGGCGATGGGGCGGATGCCGGCAATGACGCCCGTGCACTCTCCAGTGTCGCCGTTTATCACCTTGTTGGAACCGCTATGGGTTGCCAGCAACGAACGCCCCGGTCCATACCAGCCAGAACCAGAGGCGCCGCCACCCATGAGCCCGTCGGTCAACTGAACACTAACAGCCCCGGCTGGCTGAGATGGATCCGTGCTGCCGTCACTATTATCAGCCCGTGTAGCGGTTGCGGTCGCATATTGCTGAACATACCCTTCGGCGTGATGCACCGCATCCACCTGCATCCCCACCCACGCATCCTTGGATATCTGTCGCGCATCCCAGGCTGCAAAGTAGGCGCCGGCTGGCGCCGGTCGATCGATTTCGACAAGCGCGAGGTCGTTCAGGCCGTCAAGCGCAATTACGCGAATAGTTTCTTCGGCCCAGTACGGGCTGGCAGCGCTCTCCGCCGGCTCATCCGGGGCACCGCAGTCTCCGACAGCTCGCCAAGACACGTCACCCTGGTATGTTTCGCCCTCTTCGGGTTGTCGATGATCGACACAGTGCGCGGCGGTTACAAAGCGCGAGGTCTGCGTCGTTCCGTCCGGGTCAGCAATTAATGTTGCAGAGCACGTGATAAGTTGAACAGTTGCGCGCGACGCAACGTCATCCGAGGGCAGAACACAAGCCGCCTGCACAACTTCGCAGACCGCCGCATTGGCGGCCATGCTGGCTATGCCTATGAGAGCGCCGATGGCGACTTTCAACGTGATTCCCTTCATGAAAAATTCCCCCCGGATCCTGGTTGCAGCTTAGGGTGAAATTGTCCTAATCACAATTCGGCGGGCTGGGCGACGGCGGGGGCGTGCGCTCCGCGCACCGTGCTTCTCCGGGTTGCGCATTCGCTCCAGCCGGCTGCGCCGGCCAAGCCCTCCGAATCGCTCGCCCGTCCGCCGTCTGCGTATTCCGACGAAGCCGGCCACCGATTCCGAAGGAAGCCGGCCGGTGATTCCGAGGCAAGCCGGCCACGCCGTCGGCGGTACGGGGGAAGGTCGGATTATGGATGGGTGGCGATGGTCTCGGTCAAGCCGACGGCGTGCTTTTTGCGCATGGATTCTCCGCGCAGGACGATGCGATGGCTGGCATGGACGAGGCGATCGAGGATCGCGTCGGCGAGCGTGGGATCACCCAGGTAGTCGTACCAGTGCTCGATCGGCAATTGGCTGGTGACGAGGGTGGATTGGCGCTGATAGCGATCGTCGAGGACTTCGAGTAGGTCGCGACGGGCCTCGTCGGTGAGCGGCGTGATGCCCCAGTCGTCGAGCACCAGGACGTCGACGCGGGCCAGTTGCTGCAAGAGCTTGGCGTAGCTGCCGTCGGCGCGGGCCAGGGCCAAGGCTTCGAGTAGACGGGGCAAACGCTGATACAGGACGGAAAAGCCAAGGCGACAAGCCTGATGGGCGAGCGCACAAGCGATCCAGGACTTGCCGACGCCGGCCGGGCCGGTGATCAGCAGATTCAGGCGCTCGCGGATCCACTGCCCGGTGGCGAGCGCGCCGAGCAGGGCGCGGTCGAGCCCACGCGGTGTCTTGAAATCCAGATCCTCGATGCAAGCCTGCTGGCGCAGCTTGGCGCGCGTGAGCCGGCTTTTCAGCAGGCGCTGAGCCCGCTCGGTTTCCTCGCGATCGACGAGCAGGCCGAGCCGCTCCTCGAAGCCGAGCTGAGTGATGTCGGGCTGGTGCTGCTGCTCCTCGAAAGCCTGGGCCATGCCCGCCAGGCGCAGGCTGTGGAGTTTGGCGAAGGTGGGATGTCTGAGCATGAAACACTCCTTGGGGTCAGTGGAAATAGCCGGCGCCACGCACATGGGCGTGATCGCGCGGGGCGGTGGAAACAACGGAAGATTCGGCCTTCTGGTCGAGGCCGGATTTGAGGATGGATTCGACGGTTTGGTAGCGAAACGCCGACAGGGCCGCGGCGCGGCAGCAGGCGGCTTCGAGACGCTCGACACCGTAGCGGTCGGACAGGCGCAACAGGCCCAGGCAAGCCCGAAAGCCCTGCTCAGGATGACGGCGCGCGGCCATGATTCCGGCGACGCAGGTCGCGGTCGCCGGCCCGATGTTCTCGGCCCAACGGATCAAACGCTCCGGTGTCCACTCGGCGTGACGGCGATGCGACTCGGGCATGTGCGCCGCCACGGTGGTATGCGTTCGCTTCAGAGGTGAGCGCACATGACTGGCGACACGCTGGCCTCGGTGCAGGACCTCCACCGTCGAGGCCGTAGAGCGCAGCTCGACTTCCTGACGGACCAGTGCATGCGGCACCGAGTAGTAATGCCCGTCGAGTTCGACGTGGTAATCGATATTGACGCGGGCGCGCTTGAATTCGGCGAATTCGTAGCGCTGTGCCGGCAAGGGCCGCATCGCCGGGCGATCGATCGATTCAAACAAGCCCCGGCGAGTGCCCGGCAGCTTGCGGAAGGCTCGGGCATTGAGCCGATCGAGGCCTTCACGAATCGCCCGATTGGCCTGATCCAGCGAGAAAAACCTCTGCCGGCGCAAACGCGCCAGAATCCAGCGCTCGACCAGCAGCACGCCGGCTTCGGCCTTGGCCTTGTCGCGCGGCTTTCGGACCCGCGCGGGAATCACGGCAACGCCGTAGTGATCGGCCAGTGCCTGATAGGCCGGATTCAGATCGGGCTCGTAGCGATGAGCCTTGGTGACGGCGCTGCGCAGATTGTCCGGCACCAGAATCGCCGGGCAGGCGCCGAAAAACTCGAACGCCCGCCCATGCGAGCCGAGCCAGTCCGGCAACGCTTGACTCCAGGTCGCCTCAGCATAGGTGTAGCTCGATGCACCGAGCACGGCAACAAACACCTGCGCGTCACGGACTTCGCCCGTCTGGCGATCGACGATGGGCATCGTCTGCCCGGCGTAGTCGACGAACAGTTTCTCGCCGGCGCGATGCGTCTGGCGCATCACCACGTCCAGCTTGCCAGCCCACACGCGGTACAGATCGCAGAAGCGGCTGTAGCGATATCCGCCGGGATGATCGGCGGCGTACTCCTCCCACAGCAATTGCAGCGTCACGCCGGGGCGGTGCAGCTCCTGATGCAGCGCTGCCCAGTCCGGCAAAACCTGATGGCCCTGCCGGCCGGGACGCAAGGGATACAGGGCCGTTTCAAGGGCCATATCCGACAGCGACGCCGGCAGCGGCCACGACAGGCCGGCGGCTTCAGCGCGGCGCAGGCACTCGGCGATCGTACTGCGGGCCGCGCCGACGCTGACAGCGATCTGGCGCGCCGTCAGGCCCTCGCCCTTCAAACGCAGAATGTCTCGGATTTTTCGCATGGATAACCTCGGCTGGGGCACGATCACTGTCCTTTCGGGCAAAAGGACGCGAGCGTGCCAGGGTTATCCCTCGCACCACCGCCGGGGTGGCCGGCTTCAGTCGGAATCGGTGGCCGGCATGCCTCGGAATGGGCGGCCGGCTTCGCTCGGAATCAGTGGCCGGCTTGCGTCGGAATACGCAGCCGTCCCGGCGTCCGGTGAGTGCTCCCCGTAGTCCTCCGGTCTGAAGGGCAAATGATCTCTGTCTGCTGGGTAGGGTCCCACGGTGCTCGCGGCCTCAAGCACCGTTCGACGCCCGGCACTTGCCTCCGATGTGACCCTTTCGAAATCGTTAAATCCCGTCGCTCTAGCCGACGTTGGGCCGGCCGACGAACCGCTGCGGCTCGGTACTTGACCCCGCTGCGACTCCGTGAAGGGGGAGGGCGCAGACAGCGCTCATCCGGAGCGCTGCAAAAGCGAGGTTTTTGACGATGAACAACATGAACAGCAGCGCGGCGGTGGATGTGGTGGACACGGTTGAGGGTTTGGGCTTGGCGACCGTTGCACTGGAGAGTTTGAGCAAAGGCGTTCAACCGAAGGCGATGTTCGCATTGCCGGGTTATCAAGCGATCGAGATGTGGGCGCACATGGCGTACGAGCTGGTGGACGAGGTGACGCCGAGCGCATGCTGCTGGATGCCGCTCATGGGCTGAGGCTGATTGCGTTGGGCGATGCCTTGCGCCTCGATGAAGCGGGCCGCGAGCGCGCCGGTCGGCTTGCAGACATGGTGAGGCAGCTCCAGGAGGCGCTGGAAGCTGATTTCACAGGCTTGTGGTGGTAGGGCGTTGGAGGGCTACGAAGCCCGGTCGGCAGCGGCTGGGCTTTTTTCGTACACTCGGGATTCTTGGAGGTTGCTATGGCTGAGTTCGACAATCTGGTGCTTGAGCATCTGCGGCATATCCGCAGCACGGTTGACCGTATCGACCTGACGCAGCAAGACCACGGACACCGCCTGAACCGCATTGAGGCGACAACGGCGAGTCTGCGCCGTGAGCAAGCCGGCGATGCGGAAAGCGTGGCACATCTACAGGCGCAGTTCGATCGATTGCGCGAGGAGCTGGAACGGATCAAGCGCAGGCTCGACCTCGTTGAGTAAAAGAAGCCCCCGATCGGGGAGCTTTTTACTGTCTAGCAGCCACCAAACACAGCGCCATACGCGTTGCGCAGTTTGCTAGCTGCAAAGAGGAGCATTGTGTCTCGAATCGATAGGCTGATTTCTTCATCCTCGACCATGGAAATTGCTAAATCAATCGATTCCAGCTGCGCACCAATGCGCCCCTCATCCCACAACTCGCGTCCCTTGTCGGCGATAACGCGGCCACTGCGTTGGCAAACTCTCGGCCAAGTTCATCACCTTTCGGGTGCTGTGGGTCGACGCTGACCAAGCCGAGTGGTATTGCCAGAACCGCGGTGGCCACCGGCTCGAAGAACAGCTCTAGGAGCTTCTCTGCCGCTTCATTGTCATTCATGGTCTGCAGCGCAATCTGATTAAAATTCATCCCGACTACTCCTTCTTCGCGCGGCGCGAGGCCGGCGCGGTGGGCTTGGCCAGCGGGCCTGCCGTGTTCGCGATTGTTGTTCCTCCGATTGCCAGCCCGCCCAGTTCAACGGGAACTGCCGCACCGAGAACAGGCTGCCGTCCCGAGGCCGCGGCTCGCGCCACCGATCCAGCAGGCGATGGACGTCCGGGTCGGCCCACAGCGTGATGTGGACACAGGTGCCCGTCTTCAGCCCCTGCGAGAGCAGCCCGGGCAGCACCTTGATTCGCTTCAGGTCCACGCCGACGGCTGGGGTGGCCTCGAGGATGAAGCCGGCGGCGTCCCCATTGAAGAACAACTGCTTGTCGGGGTCGTAGCTCTCGTACGGCAAAAGCCCGGACACGCGCCGAGCCGAAGCGATCCGTTGCATCTCCGAGACGGTCGGCGGCGGTAGCCCCCGGCCGAACAGCGCACCGGGCGGCTCCTCCGCGAACCACCGCTTCAGCTCGGCGCCGACGCGGCCGCGCAGGCGGTCAAGGCTCGACGGGGTGAGGGGTTGTTCGCGGATGTCCATCCCAGGATTCGGCAGGCAAGCGGAGAAGGTGCTTGCTCGAAGCCTGGGGGAAGGGGGTCACGGTGGGGAACCGGAAACTTCGCTGGCCGGTGAGGTGATTTCGGTTACGATTCGAGGTCCGCTCTGTGCCAAGAGCCGACACTCGCCCAGTGACCGCTCTTGCGTTGGGCGGTTCTCGCAACGGTGGACGAAGTGGCCCGCTTAAGCGACGAAGCGATCGAACAAGCTGACCCAACGATCAACGAATTTTTCGTCTATTGCAGTTGGCCCCTTTTCTAATAGGCGCCTTTTTACGTGCCGCGCCAGATCGACTTTCCACCCGTCGTCAAGCTTCAGTAACGCAGTCTTTGCCCATTCTTCGATCTGAGGGACGATCGCCTTAGAAGCGACATGAACGTCTGAGAACGCTGTCTCTGGTCCACGCTGCCATTTGTCAACAACGCCCGCGACAAATTCTGAAGGAAACATATCTTCGACTTCGGAGTCAGGAACACTCGAGAAATCGTTCGTTGAAAGGACCCTGTCCTTGGCCTCTTGGTACAGGCCGTTCTTTAAGTCTTGAGCCACTTTTCGGCCTGCGGCATCTCCGTCAAACAATGCCACTGGCATTCCCTGATCTTTCCCAGACAATATGGAGGCGATTACTTTCGCATTGCCGGCGCCGTGCGCAGGAGTGAACACGAGTTCGCGCTTCGGCTTTATCCGCCCGGCGGCAACCAAAAGAGTCTTGATTGCCGAAAGATAGTGCTGGTCAGACGGGCCCTCAACGATTACCGCTTGGCATCCGTATAGGACACTTTCGGCGACACTCATATTGAGTGCCGAGTATATGGCGTATGTCGCCCCGGATTTCCTCGGATCCTCGAATCCACGCCGCAGATCGGCCGACGCCTTCGTTGTGCCGTCGTCAGATACATAAACCTTGCGTGCGCGTTCCAGCATGTCTGCGTCTACTAGGAACGGAGAGTGGGTCGTGTAGAGAATCTGGTTGGTCTCTGACAGGCTCTCGAAGAAGTCCGAGAGGTCGCGCTGCGCAAGTGGATGCAACGACAAACCGGGCTCGTCTAGCAGCAGAATCGCATCTTTGTGTTCGTCTTGACTTTCAACCAAGAACACCAAATAGAAGCTTAGAAACCACTGCAGTCCGCTACTACGGTCCTCGAGTTCCACTTTCTCTGGCCTACGCGCGTCACTAACCCATATCCGAAAGTGATCGCCGTCAGCTTGCAGTTCGAATGTGTAGTCACCTTGGCGCCACCACTCCCGAAACCGCTTCGTAAGATCGGAAGCAGCGGCATGAAGCAAAGTGGTCCGCGTACGCTTTTTGTCGGCAATCTCAGCGATCTGCTCCGGCGTTGGCTTTTTTCCCTGAGGTCCACCCTGGAAGTCTCGGCCGAGTTCGAGAATATCGGCCGGGGGGAGTCGCACGAAGGTAAACAGAACTTTCAGTGTGCGAGCTTTGGCTGATTCCTTCGAGCCCAGGTCATCGCGTTTCAGGTCCTCAACTACGTGAGGAAGGTAGATCTCCGAGTCCAGATTCCCGTAATTAGAGTAGTACACAAATTTCGGGAGGTTTTTAACCACATACTGCCTGGCTTCCTTGTTCGACCCCGGATGCGGCAGCTTCAGGCTCAGAGCGAGCGCACTTAGGTCTTCGCGCAACCGCAGCAGTCTAGGCGCGATTGAACTGGTCGGTGGCGGTGACGCCGGCGTCAAAGCCTGAACGCGCTCGACCAGTGCTTCTATAAAGGATGCTTCGACCAGAGCATCATGCGCTACGGCAGTCACCTCCAACTGAAGCATGTCTGCTGCATCCGTCTTCAGAGTGCCCTCTTTCGCCAAGGCAGCAAGACCCTGTAGTTCAGCAAGAGCTTCCTTGAGAATATTCTGGACCTCAGCGAAGGTGGCACTACGCTTCGGGACATGATCCGGAAACGAGACGAGGTACATCGAATCGTATCGGCGCGCCACCTGTACGCGACGAAGAGAGTCCGCAGAAATCCCGCAAAGTCCGGAGAGATGTTCCGCGTGCGGCCCTGTTTCGAAGATCGCTGTTACAAAAGTGAACGCTTCGGGCTCTTCACGAATCGCACCGTACTTGGTCTTCGGATAGTCCGAGTTCGGGCGGAGTTCACCACCTTCTGCTGGATTGAACTTCCAAAGAGGCAACAGAAGATTTGTCTTGCCTGACTCATTGACACCGATCAGCGCCGTGACCTGTTCCGCCTCAATCCAGCCGCTATCGATGACTGACCGAAAATCAGTAACTTTGTATTGAACCAGTCGCATATTCATGTCTCCTGACCGCCGCCGCGTAGAGCTTGAACTATTGGCACCCGCCGGCGCCGACTACCGCCAACCTACCGCCTCAACGTAGCGTAGTGGGCTTTTCTTGAAGAATCTATGTCTGCGGTAAATCGGGGCGTGCGACCGCTACGGATTGGTTGCAACGATGCACTAAGTGCTGGAAGAGTCGCTTGACGAACGTCTACTTTTGAGCCGGCTCGTCTCGCAGGTTGAGGGGCAGCTCTGGGCAGGACACCGACCGCACCTGGCCAGTGTCCTGCCTTGAAAGCTTATACCTCTGTCTGTTCGGCCATCTCCAGCGCATCGTCAACCTCGATACCTAGGTATCGCACAGTGCTTTCGAGTTTACTGTGCCCAAGCAGCAACTGTATCGCTCGGAGATTCTTGGTTCGGCGGTAGATCAAGGTCGGCTTCGTGCGCCGAATCGTGTGCGTTCCATACGCGCTTTGGTCTAGACCAATTTGACGCACCCAAGACCCGACTATCCTTGCGTACTGTCGGGTCGAAAGATGGGGCGACTCATGGATGCGGCTGGGGAATAGGAAATCGCCAGAGCGGAGCGCTGCTTTGGCAATCCAAGCGGCCACTGCATCGCGAGTTGACTCCGTTATCTCGAACTGCACCGGCCGCTGAGTTTTCTGCTGCATCACGATGGCTCGCGGCGAAACCCGGTCACCATGACAAATGTCGTTCACCCGTAGCTTGACCAAGTCGCACGCTCGGAGCTTGCTATCGATGGCGAGATTGAACATCGCAAGTTCTCGCACTCGGCTCGCCAGTTGAAGCCTTACTCGAATAGCCCAGATCTCTTTGAGCTTGAGAGGAGCCTTCTGGCCAACCAACTTGCCCTTGTTCCAGGGCGCGTGAACGACTGCTGTACTGATTACACTTTCCATGGCGAACTCCCGCTGGAGGAAAGTGCAGTCTGCTCTTACCACCAGTTCCACCCGAGCGGCAGTCACCTAAGGCGGACACAACCGTGCCAGAAGCGGTCGCTCATCCAGCATGATTTTGTTTCGGCGTCATAGACTAGCTACTCGCGAGTCGCTAGCCTTTCGGAGCGAGCTGCTCCCAATAATGTTGTAACGGAGGGGTTTGCATGGCTTCCGAAATCGATGAGTTAAAAAGCAAACTGGAACTGAGCTTCCGATTGGTGGACACCGCCTATTTATTTCGAAATGAACAGGTAAGTGATTCCGCCAAGCGCATAGTAATGCGAGTTCAGCTGATACAGGTAGACAACCTGCTGGTGATGGTGCCCAGGCTGAAGAATCTGATCTTTGGCAGCAGACAGAGCAGTGATCGCACTGCGCTCGAAGAGGCGATTGACGAGCTGAAAAAGAGTTACGTCAACTCCTACGACCTCATCAGAGACAAGGTCGCAGCTCACGGCCAACAATTGGACGCAATGTCCTGCTTTTACGCTTGGGGCGGCCTGGATTATTCGACGACGGAAGTGCTGTACGGCGACATCAAACATCTTCAGTCTTTGGTCGAGGCGGCGCTAGACCATCGCTTCCCCACGATCCCGGACTACGCGCCTTTGGATATTGCCGGCAACGCGTACCTTTCTGTGCCGACCGGTGCAGAGATTCGGCTCGACCGCTTTGCGGCCACTCGGCCCAACACGGGCTACATGCTCCCGCTGTGCTCTTCGCAGGACAAGGCCCAGATCGTCCTTTCAATTCTGGATTTTCTGAACGTGGATTTTGCAATCACCGCGATCGTGGATGATCCGAAGACGCTTTACAGACGGTTTCTATTTGAGATTGGTTGGTTGATGGCCGTGATCGACTTGTGTTCACTCATCGATAACCTGTTCGTCGATGACACGTACGGTAAGTCCCTATTAAGCGAGTGGAAAGACGCCGGTGTGGCAGGGCACAGCGACTTGCTTCGCTTAGAGGGAGCGCGCGACGTGGCGCTTGAGAACGCCCTCCGCTTGTCTCGAAACAAATTGGGGGCGCACATCGATCGGACAGAGGATATCCAGGTGCTTCTGGATAGATATTTCTCTCTGGACCTGGGAAAAATAGATCGCTACTTCGGCATGCTGATTGATGGCTTCTACGCTGCGTGCAGGAAGGATTTCCGCACCAGGATGTTTCTTATCCACACCAGCCCCATCACTCGCATGGTGAACATCTCAGGCGAAGGTCGGCCGTTCGACGACAGATGACCGATGCATCTCTCGCTAGCAAAAACATAGCTTGCTGCCGCACAACTCCACCGTCCGCTTTGGGCTGGAAGTAGACGTTCACCTTTGCCCCATGATGAGGGGTAAGTACCTCGTCAGTTTCACTGGACGGCCTCTGATTGAATCCATGCGGCAACACCCAGCACCTCGCGGCGCGGATGTTCGTCCGCCTGAATCAACCAGTACGCATGGGTGTTCTCCGCATCTGCCTTGGGCTGTCCGACCGTGACGAGCCGGCCTTCGTCGATCAGCGGCTGGATCAGCCCCAGGCGCCCCAGGGCCAGGCCCTGACCCGCCACGGCGGCCTGGATCACGAGATCGTACTGGTTGAAATGGAGAATTCCCCGCG
>JGI24658J20074_1000234_pt1 | contig 15834 bp, 10 predicted proteins | sample MalvirmetaMSP121_FD_20074 | JGI IMG/M metagenome (IMG submission 20074) | reverse complement strand
CCGAAGCAGCGGGACGTGTAGAAGCCGCGGCTATCATTGACGGCAATCGGCGTCTTGCGGATGGCGAGCACATAATCGACCGCCTTGGCGAGGGTCGCTTCGCTGGTCTTTTCACCGCTGATGATTTCGACAAGCCCCATACGCTCGACCGGCGAGAAGAAGTGGATGCCGATAAAGTTCTCAGGGCGCTCCGATGCTTCAGCCAAGCCTGTAATCGGCAATGTGGATGTGTTTGATCCGAAGACAGCATCCTTGTCGAGAACAGCTTCAGCCATCTTGGTGATCTTGGCTTTCAGTTCGACATTCTCGAACACGGCCTCGATGACCAGGTCAGCGCCTTTGACATCATCATAATTGTCGGTCGTCGTGATCAGGTCGAGCAGTGCGTCGCCCTTCTCCTGTGTGGACTTGCCACGCGAGACGGCCTTTTCGACGAGACGGCGGGAATAGTCCTTACCCTTCTCGGCATTCTCTTTCGAGACATCGACGAGAACAGTCGGGATACCAGCCTTGGCCTGCACATAGGCAATGCCCGCGCCCATCAGGCCCGCACCGACGACAGCGATCTTCTTGAATTCGGTCTTCGGATGACCGGCCGGGCGGTTGCCGCCCTTGGACAGTTCCTGCATCGACAGGAACAGGGACCGGATCATGGCTTTCGCTTCCGGGCGCTGCTGGGTGTTGATGAAGTAGCGGGTCTCGATCCGGAGACCTGCATCGATCGGCACCTGAATGCCTTCATAGATGCAGGACAGGATGTTCTTCTGGGCCGGATAGTTGCCATAGGTCTTGGCCATCAGCATGGCATTGGACATGGTCGCGACCTGGCCCGCACCGGGGCTACGATGCACGACGCCGCCCGGAACCTTGAAGCCCTTTTCATCCCACGGCGCCTGCGCCTTCGGATTGGCCTTGACCCAGGCCTTCGCCTTGTCGACCGTTTCGGACGATGGGGCGAGTTCCTGAACGACACCCATGGCGAGCGCCTTCTCGGCATTGAAGCTTTCACCTTGCAGGATCAGTGGCAGAGCGGCCTGAACGCCGATCAGGCGTGGCAGGCGCTGGGTGCCGCCAGCGCCTGGCAGGAGGCCGATCTTGGCTTCCGGCAGGCCGAATTGCAGCTTCGGATTGTCATTCGCCGCAACGCGATAATGACAGGCCAGCGCCACTTCGAGACCGCCGCCGAGGGCGAGGCCATTCAGCGCAACGGCCACCGGCTTGCCGCAGGTTTCCAGTTCGCGCAGCGTCTTGTTGAGCGAAAAGCCGCGATCGAATTGCGCCTTTTTCAGCTCTGCTTCGGACATGTCCGCAGGCGACTTTCCGGCGCCAGCGCTCTGGTTCATTTCACCAAGATCCGCCCCGGCGCAAAAGCCGCTCGGCTTGCCCGACGAGATCACCAGGCCCTTGATGGCGTCATTGGACGCGACTTCCTTGGAGATTGCGATGATATCAGCGACAGCTTTTGCCGTCAGCGTGTTCATGCTGCGGCCTGGCACATCAAAGACTGCGTGCGCAATGCCGTCACCATCGACGTCCCAACCGAATGTTTCGAGTTCCATATCGTGTATTCCGTTCGTCTGTATCTTGATTAAACGCGTTCGATGATCGTGGCGGTGCCCATGCCGGCGCCGACGCAGAGGGTGACAAGGGCGGTTTCCTTGCCGGAGCGCTCCAATTCGTCGACCATCGTGCCAAGGATCATGCCGCCGGTCGCGCCGAGCGGGTGGCCCATAGCGATGGCGCCGCCATTCACGTTCATCTTTTCATGCGGGATGTTGAGGTTCTGCATCATCAGCAGGACGACCGATGCGAAGGCTTCATTCAGTTCGTACAGGTCGATGTCACTGGCTTCCATGCCGGCCTTCTTAAGGACCTTCTGGGACACATAGGTCGGGCCGGTCAGCATGATGCCCGGCTCGGAACCGATGGACGCCATGGCGCGGATGCGTGCGCGCGGCTTGAGGCCGAACTTCTCGCCCATTTCCTTCGAGCCGAACAGGACCGCTGAAGCGCCATCCACGATACCGGACGAGTTACCGGCATGGTGCACATGATTGATCGCTTCCAATTCAGGATAGCGCTGCTTGATGACTTCATCGAAGCCCATCGCGCCCATGCCAGCGAAAGACGGGTTCAGTGCGGCGAGCGACTGCATGTCAGCGTCCGGGCGCATGTGTTCATCATGGGCCAGTTGGATGCCGCCCATCTGGTCTTTCACCGGAACGATGGATTTGGCAAAGCGGCCTTCTTTCCAAGCCGTTGCGGCGCGCTTCTGGCTCTCGACCGCAAACGCATCGACGTCATCGCGGGAGAAGCCATACTTGGTGGCGATCGTGTCAGCGCCAATGCCCTGTGGGGCAAAATAGGTCTTGAGGGCGACTTGCGGGTCGGAAGACCACGCGCCACCGGACGCGCCCATTGGCACGCGGCTCATGCTTTCAACACCGCCGCCGATGGCCATGTCGGCCTCTCCGGTCATGACTTTGGACGCAGCCATGTTACAGGCCTCGAGGCCGGAGGCGCAGAAGCGGTCAACCTGAACGCCCGCGGTCGTTTCAGCATAATCAGCATTCAGAACGGCGACGCGCGCGATGTCTGCGCCCTGCTCGCCCACCGGGCTGACGCAGCCAAGAACAACATCGTCCACCTTGGACGTGTCGAGTTCATTCCGGTCACGGATGGCCTGCAGGACTTGGGTCGCAAGGCTGAGCGCGGTGATCTCGTGCAGTGATCCGCTTTTCTTGCCTTTACCGCGGGGCGTACGCACCGCGTCGTAGATATAGGCTTCAGTCATTGGAGAGGCTCCTTCTAAACATAAGATCAGGTTGCCGGTTTCAGTACCGGATTGAGGGTCAGGCTCGCGGTGGAACGGGCAGCTTCCTTGCCGCGGGAATCAAACAGTTCGGCTTCCGCGAACAACATGGCGCGGCCGACATTCCTTAGACGCGCTGTAACTTCGATGACGCCCTTGCGGACAGGTCGTAGAAAATGGGTATGCAAATCAACCGTCGAAGGGAGCTTCGTCTTGCCCGCCTTCATTCCGGCGAGCATGCCAATCGTATCATCCATCATGGCGACAAGATAGCCGCCCTGGATAACGCCTGCCGGATTGCAGAACTCCGGGCGGCCTTCAAAGCGCACCCGGGTTGTCAGCGCTTTCATGTCGAGCGCCAGGAGTTCAAAGCCAAGCGATGTCGAGGACGGGCTCGGCTTCGGAAAGACATCACGAATGAGATGACTGTCAGGCATGGGAAACTAGAGCGTCCTCGCGATCAGCATTTTCATGACTTCATTGGCGCCGCCATAGATACGCTGAACGCGCGCATCTGCATACATCTGGGCGATCGGATATTCGTCCATGTAGCCGAACCCACCATGCAGCTGGAGACACTCGTCGACGATCTTGCACTGGAGATCAGAGATCCAGTATTTCGACATGGACGCGGTGGCGGCGTCGAGCTCTTCCTTGAGCAGGCGCTCCGTACAATGATCGGCAAACACTTTGGCGACGGTCGCTTCGGTCTTGCATTCGGCCAGTTTGAACTGGGTGTTCTGGAAATCGAAAATCGTACCGCCGAACGCCTTGCGGCCCTTCACATATTCGACGGTCTCGTGAATTGCACGCTCAATCATGCCGACGCCCTGAAGGCCGATTATGTGGCGCTCCTGCGGCAGTTTCTGCATCAGCTGGATGAAGCCCTTGCCCTCGACTTCGCCAAGAAGGTTGGAAGCTGGCACACGCACTTCATCGAAGAACAGCTCCGATGTATCCGCAGCATGCTGGCCAACCTTTTCAAGGTTCCGGCCGCGGCGGAAGCCTTCCACCTTGTCTGTCTCGACAACGGCAATCGAAATGCCCTTGGCGCCCTGGGTCGGGTCCGTCTTCACGCAAACGAGGATCAGGTTTGCGGTCTGGCCATTCGAGATGAAGGTCTTCGAGCCATTGATGACATATTCGTCGCCATCGCGCTTGGCGGTCGTTTTCATGCCCTGCAGGTCAGAGCCTGCACCGGGCTCCGTCATCGCAATGGCGGTTACGAGTTCGCCCGAACAAATGCCGGGCAGCCAACGCCGCTTTTGTTCTTCGGTACCATAGGCGACGATATAGGGTGCAATAATCGCATTGTGCAGGGTTATGCCGAATCCGTCGACACCCTTCCACTGCTGTTGTTCGATGATGATGGCTTCATGACGGAAATCACCACCCGCGCCGCCATATTCTTCGGGCACGGATGCGCCGAGCAGGCCCATTTCGCCAGCCTTTTTCCAGATTTCCATCGGAACAATACCGTCCTTGCGCCACTGGGGCACATGCGGCACGCATTCCTTTTCGAAGAACTGGCCAACAGCGTCAGAGAAAATCTCAAGCTCTTCGTCCTGGCGCCAATTGGCCTTCGGGACATCTAGTGGGCTGGCCTGCATTCGTCTTCCTCCGCTATGGGCGGCTTTTGCTTGCCGCTTACGTTCACGTAAACATGTAAGCGTCGCTCCGAGGAATTCCCAGCCCTCTCCCAACGTCAGAACGAGCGGAATCGCATAATTTTTTTGTGTGATAGCGCGTGAAACCCACTTATTTGGGCCACGCGCCATCAAAATCGGACTGGCGCGCTAAAACGCCTCCGCTGGCAACGCCATCATCGACTTCGCGCCGGTCTTCACCTTGGCCAGGTGTGCAGCACCATCCGGCACCATCCGGTCCACAAAATAATAGCCGGTTGTGAGCTTCTCTTCATAGAAGGGATCGCCCGCCGCCTTCTTCTCCAGCGCAATCTTGGCCATTTTCGCCCACATGAATGCCAAGCCTGTGAGGCCAAACAGGTGCAGGTAATCGTGGCTGGAAGCGCCCGCATTGTTGAAATCGGTCATGCCATTTTGCATCAGCCAGGTTGTGGCCTCCTGCAACTGGGCCTTCAGTGTCGTCAGGCCCTCGATAAACGGGGCCATATCGGCATCGCCATCGGCTGAATTGATGAATTCGTCAACTTCACCAAAGAAGCTGAAGACAGCCCGGCCACCATTGGACGCCAGCTTGCGGCCAACGAGGTCGAGCGCCTGCACGCCATTGGTGCCTTCGTAAATAAGAGTGATACGGCAATCGCGGACGATCTGCTCCAGACCCCATTCACGCGTAAAGCCAGAGCCGCCGTGAAGTTGCAGCGCCTGATTGGCTTTCTCAAAGCCCATATGGGTCAGGTATGCTTTGATGACCGGCGTCAGAAGGGCCATATAGTCGCCCGCCTTTTCCCGCACTTTTTCATCTGGAGATTTGTGCTGAAGGTCACCCTGGAAGGCCGTCCAGTAAGTCAGCGCGCGCGCGCCTTCGAGGAATGCCTTCTGGTCCATCAACATGCGGCGCACGTCCGGATGAACGATGATCGGATCGGCAGGCTTTTCAGGTGCTTTCGGCCCGGTCAGGGAACGCCCCTGAAGACGGTCCTTCGCAAAATCGACTGCATTCTGATAGGCGACGACGGCTTGGGACAGACCCTGCAGGCCCACGCCGAGGCGCGCCTCATTCATCATGACGAACATNGTGCGCATGCCTTTATGCTCTTCNCCAACAAGAAAGCCTGTCGCGCCGTCATAATTCATGACGCAGGTCGCATTCCCGTGAATGCCCATTTTTTCTTCGAGGCCACCGCANGAACAGGCATTGCGCTCGCCCAGCGAGCCATCTTCNCCCACCATGTATTTCGGCACAACGAACAGGGAAACGCCTTTGATGCCTTCTGGCGCGCCTTCGATGCGGGCGAGCACGAGGTGGATGATGTTCTCNGTCAGATCCTGCTCGCCGCCGGAAATCCAGATCTTCTGGCCTGTGATCTTGTAGGAGCCATCGCNCTGCGGCACGGCTTTTGTTTTCATCAGGCCCAGATCCGTGCCGCAATGCGGCTCGGTGAGGTTCATCGTACCGGCCCATTCGGCCGACGCCATCTTCGGCCCGTACTTGGCCTTGAGTTCATCGGAGCCACCCGCCATCAGCGCTTGATAGGCACCGTGCGTCAGCCCCGGATACATCCCGAACGCCATGTTCGACGATGATACCATTTCAGTCCAAGCAATGTTTACAACGTGCGGAAGCCCCTGACCGCCCATGGACGGATCGGCCGACAACAAAGGCCAGCCGTTTTCAACGAGTTGTTTATAAGCTTCTGGAAAGCCATCCGGGGTTTTTACACTGGCGTCATCGCCGCGCACACACCCTTGCTGGTCGCCCACAGCGTTGAGCGGAAACAGGACTTCCTTGGCGAATTTGCCTCCCTCCTCGAGGATGGCATTCACCAGGTCCGGCGTGGCCTCTTCGAAACCCGGCAGGTTTGAATAGTTCTGGATCTGCAACAGGTCCTGCAGGATGAATTGCATGTCGCGGATCGGCGCGTCGTAACGTGGCATTTTGTATTTCCTGTCAATAAAGCACGAAAATCGCAGATATCTGCGGCGCGCTTGTACAAATTAATTTGCCCCACCGTAGCATCTGCTGGGTGGGGCACAATTTGGTCGATGCAGATTCAGACTTCGTCGAGCTGCCTGCGGGCAATTTCGTCATATGCCGCAAGCTGTCGCTTGTTCTCATCAGACGGGCCGGTATTCGCTATTTGCGTTTCCAGCCATGAGATGCCCTTGCGCAACTCCGTCAGGGCGGTGTCGATGTCGCCTCTCTGAATTTCCAGCTCCTTCACTTGCTTGCGGAACTTGTCAAGCGACATTCGCATCTGAGCGCGCTGTCCGTCATCGAGCACGTAAAGGTCTAGGATTTCACGGATATCGGCAAGCGGCAGGCCGAGACGCTTTAGCCTCACGATGATGGTGAGCCGCGCGCGATCCCGATTGGAATAGACCCGGGTCATGCCATCCCGAGCGGGATGGAGCATGTCCTTGTCCTCGTAGAAACGCAGCGCCCGCGGCGTAACGCCAAACTCGCGAGCAAGCTCGGAAATTGTGTAGGTGCGGGAATCCGCAGCGGAAATCTTGGAGAGCTTGTTGTTCATCATTCCGCAAATCTAGATCAAGGCTTACGCGAACGTCAACGTAAACTTTTTTGGCATTCTTCGTTTCCCCGCAGATTCCCTTGGTAGAGTTACCGGATTTGGAGGTTTTCTTTACCTTTAACCTGCCCTTAATCCGGCTCCTGTCATCACCGATGCTGAATCTGAATGATTTTGCCCGAAGCATTAACAATCGCGGGCAAAATGAGTGCTTAGGAGAGTGGGGATGAGCCAGACGGGGCCTTGGAGCGTCAAAGGAATTGACCAGCGCGCGCGCGACGCCGCTCGCGAGGCAGCGCATGCTGAAGGCATCACCTTGGGGGAATATCTGAACCGGCTACTTATGTCGGTCGATGCCCCCCGGCCAAACGAAGTTGCGTATCCTTTCCAGAATCGCCGACCAACGGCAAACGCGGCGAACGACACGCTCGACACGTTGACGCGCCGCATTGAGGCAACAGAAGCGCGCTCCACACTTGCCATAACGGGTATGGACCACACGATCCTCGGCCTGGTGGCTCGCCTGGAAGAGGCCGAGCAAAATTCTGCTGCCGTAGCGGGCCATGTGGATAGCCTGATCGAAGAACTGAAGGACACACATTCCGCTTTGCAGGCAAAAGTGCAGAAGCTTGAAGCCGACGACACGACCCGCGAAAATCTCGAAGCGCTGAAATCACTCGAACAGGCGCTAGGCAAACTTGCCAGCCATGTCTTCGAAGAAAGCGAACTGGCTCAGAATGAGGCCCAAGCCATTCAGGGCCGGGTCGAGACAGGCTTCACCGAGTTGACCGACCGCGTTGAAAACATGGAAGTGAAGGTCGAACAGACCCTGTCCGATGCGGCCTCTCGCGTCGAGCGCGCCGTGGACCAAGCAGAGTTGCGCGCCGAGGGCACAGCCCGCGAGCTTGCCGATCGTCTATCCAATCTGGAAACGCATGTGAACTTGCGTCTGTCTGAGGTCGACAAGAGCGATGCGCGTCTGGAAAGTGTCGAGACGAAGATTACGAAATCCCTGGCGACTGTCGAAACCACACTGGCTCAAACACAGGACCGGTTGAACCGAGCAGAAACCACCACGGATGCGGCCCTGCTCAGCCTTGAGTCCACATTCAACAATCTTGACGCCAAGATCGAGACCCTGTCGAAAACGGTCGAGCCTGATTTGGCGGACCGCCTTCGGGCAGAGTTTGAATCGCGCTTCGACGAAATCATGACGACTGTCCGCAGTACCGTCGACACGGCCCGCGCAGAACTGGCTGAAGAAATATCTCGTGCGGCCTCGGGCGCCAGTGAGGAAGCCGTTGCCGAACTTCAGACCGGTCTGAACGAAGTTCGCGAAAAACTGGTCGCAGGCGAAGATCGTCAGACTCAGTACATGAACAAGGTCTCGTCCGAGATCGGACGGATTGGTGACCTGGTCGGCACACGGATGGAAGAATTTGGCGCAAACCTCGACAAGCGGGTCAATGCAAGTGAGCAGCGTAGCGCCGAGGCAATTTCCCAGATTGGGGATCAGGTTGCGACCGTCGCCAACCGCCTGCAAGCGCGCCAGGACAAGGCCCTGCAGACCCTCGCTACCGAGATTGATGAGAACCGCAAGCGCGCAGACCTGAAGCTCTCCGAAGCGATATCAAGTGTCACCGATAAACTCGAGCAGGCGCAAACCCAGACCAGCGCATCCCTCTCGCCAATCCAGAAGGCGATGGCGTCACTCGCGACGCGATTGGAAATGCTCGAAGACACCGCTGCGCCCTCCAAGTCCGGTGCAGTCGAGCCAACTGATTTGGCAACCATGAATGCGCTGAACGAGACTGATCGCCTGCTCGAAGAATTCCAGGAAGAGGAAGACGCATCGTCTGATCTTCTCTCGGATGAATATGATGCAGTGTTTGAGCCCGGCCTGCCCGAGGACATTGCAGATGACGATACCAGCGACGCATTCCTCACAGACTGGACCGAAACAGAGGAAGTCGAAGAAGTCGAGATAGAAGCTGGGACGAACGCCAAGTCAAATGCTTATGAAGAAGACTACGATCTCGTCGAGGACGAATTCGAAGTTGACGCAGATCCGGACAATGCAGAAGACGATTTCTACGACGCATTCGCCGATGCTGATGAAGCTCCTTCCCCAGTCGGATTTGATGCACTTGCCGAGCTTGAGGACTACGGGGACAATTCTGCCGAGCCACGTGAATCGGATATTTTCGAAGACGATGAATTCGACACGGAAGTCGATCCGGCCGGAGAAACATTCGCCGACCCTGAGTTTACAGAGGCGCTAGAAGACGAGCCTGAGGCCGCCTCGCCGGCTGCGAACTATATCGACATGGCTCGCCGCGCTGCGATTGCGGCGTCGTCGGGTCGCAAGGATTCTTCCCCATCGCTTGCCCCCCCAAGTGATCAGGCTGACAAAGGCTTGCGCTTCGGAAACGGAAAGCTCCCACTCTATGCTGCGGCCTCAGCCGTTATCATCACGGGCGCCACTGTGGGCGGGTACCTTTATCTGCGCGGTAAGCAGGCCCCGACTTCGGTAACCGAACTGGCCGCGCCCGTCGATGGGGTGGCTGCGAGTCTAATTGAAACAGAATTGCCACCCGCAGAAGCCGCCGAGTCATCCGATGATGCCCTTCTGTTCGAAGATGATGTCGCGCCGCCAACTGACTTGGAGACTGCGGCCGCAGACAAGAGCGGCGAGGTTGCACCATCTGAAGAGCCATCCGACCCGATGGCTGAACTGATTGAACCAACGCCAATGATCGCGACCGCGCGTATTGAGCCGACCACGAGCTACCCGCCGATCCCGAAAGTCGACACGCTGGCAAATGCCGCAGCATCCGGGAACGGCATCGCGCAATTCCAACTAGCGCAACAGCAGCTTGCCGATGGCAACTTGAAAGGCGGCGCAGTCCTGATGCGGCAGGCCGCAGAGAAGGGCCTGCCAATTGCTCAGTACACGCTTTCAAAATTGCACGAAAAAGGTACGGGTGTACCGAAGGATCTGACACTGGCCCGGGAATGGACGGAACGGGCTGCAAACGGTGGCAACGTGAAAGCAATGCATGACCTTGCTGTCTTCATGGCTGAGGGCGAGGGCGGAGAGCAAACCTATGCCGGTGCCGTTGGATGGTTTCGAAAAGGCGCAGAGTTCGGCATTGTCGATAGCCAATACAATCTCGGCGTACTGTACGAGCAAGGCCTCGGCATCAGCCCAAATCTGACCGAAGCTCTTTACTGGTTCATGGTCGCTGCCAAGAATGGCGACGCAGGCGCACCGGCAAAAGTCATGGAAATTTCCAAGCGCGTCTCACCAGAAGCGGTGAACCATGCCCGTGTACAGTCTGAAGACTGGACCGCCTCCCGCGCCAACGCAGCAGCCAATGGCCGGTTCGGCGCGCAATCATGGAACATCGGGAATGCGGCTCAAGTACGCGCGACACAGCAGGCCCTGACCGTACTTGGCTACAACATTGGCTCCGCCGATGGAGCCCTTGGGCCGGATACAGCGACCGCCATTCGCGACTATCAAACCGCTCAGTCTCTCGTCGTCACAGGAACCATCACGCCGGAACTGATCGAAAGTCTGAACGCTCGCGCCAAGTCTTAGTGTTATGGCCGTGTAAAAGCGCGCGGCCGTTCACTCTCATCCAGGCTGAGATAACGGTCACGCAGTCGCGTTTGGCGGGACTCGAGTGACTGCTGCTCGCCGGCAATGATGACAGCGATGGGTGCAGACGCGACCTCCAAAGGATCCCCGTCCCAACCAACCACATCCGCGGGTGCGCCGGGCGCGAGGCGACCATACCCCGTCAGGCCGAACATGTCCGCCGGGGCGGTGGTCAACGCCGCCAAAGCATCATCGAAGCTCAGTCCGTTGGCGACTGCATTGCCGGCAAGCTGTGTCGCAAGCCGCGCCTGATGGCTGCTATCCCCAACATTGGCAATGGCAAATGTAACGCCTGCTGCGGCCAGTCGCGCTGCATTTTCAGATGTCGCTGCCAGTTTCTCAAACGAGCCCGGAAGATTGGAAAACGCATTGATGATCACCGGGATATCCATCTCGGCCAGCCGTGGCGCCACACGCCACGCTTCGTCCGCGCCGACAATCACGATCTTCAGTGACGGCTCCTCCTCGGCCAGATCCATCACGGCATTCAAGTCACTGGCACGACTCGCTTCAATCAAGATTAACTGCTGGCCCCGTGCGGCGGGCGACAGCGCTTGTGCATCAATCCGGTTCAGAACCGCACCATCATTCTGCGTGATGTAGCGCGCTGGATAGCTGCGCGCATCATCCAGCGCCGCCCGCAGCAGCGTCATGGCAGACTGCCGCGAGCCGCCAGCAAGACCCGCGCCTGCTTCACCGAGCTTGATGAAGGTGAACGCCTTCTCATCCAGCTCCGTATCGAGATCACCGCTCGTATCAGCTACGAAACCCTGCCCGGCAAATAGCGCATTGCCGGTGTTGGGTACAACCACCAGGCGCGTAAAACCTTCGATCCGGGTGACATCAATCGCAGTGGCGTCCGGATTGAACCCATCGGCTGCATTCAGCGCGGCTGAAAACGGAGACATTGCCGCCGCCGTGTCATTCGTAGAATCTTCCGCGCCAACTTCAACCAGGCCTGTTCGGGCAAAGGAGGCGATCAGACCAGGCGTGACCCATTCAGCGGAAATCTCGGTGGCGCCACCTGGCACTTCAGTATCTGCCCCGCCGACCGTGACAATCCGGTCGTCCTCGATGACAACAACGCCGTTTTCGATCATACCTTGAGCGGTGCCGGTCCAGACCGTTTCACCGCGAATGACGAACGTATCGGCGTACGCGGGCGCCGCTGCGAGACCCAAGGCGGCAACGCTTGTAAGTAGTGTACGGATCATTTGCGATCTCCTTCACCAGGTTGGCCTATTTCAAAATCCATCACAGGATTGGTCTCGGGATGGTCGCGGTCAAACATCAGCGCGCCGTCAATAAAGACTTGGTCTGCCTTGGCGTAGACGCTGAACGGGTCATCGGACCAGACGACGACATCCGCCATCTTGCCGGGCTTCAGGCTGCCCGTACGATCGTCAATGCCCAATGACTTGGCCGGGTTCAGCGAAAGCCACGTCCAAGCGACCTCTTTCGGAATATCGATACCTGCCCTCAAACCATCAGACCATGCCTTGGCGGCTTCCTGGTTGAGACGTTGAATACCGACATCACTGTCCGAATGGACGATGGCACACGCGCCGGCCTTGTGGACCATCGGGATGTTCTCACGGACGCCATCATAGGCTTCCATCTTGAAGCCCCACCAATCGGCCCACATGGAAGAACACGCACCATATTCGGCCAGCTTGTCGGCAATCTTGTAGCTCTCAACGGCGTGGTGAAAGGCGGTGACCTTGTAGCCAAACTCCTTCGACATATCCATGATTTGCGCCATCTCATCGGCGCGGTAGCAATGCATGTGCACGAGGATGTCGCCATTCAGCACACCCGCGAGCGTGTCCAGTTCGAGATCACGCGCAGGTGGTTCACCGCCTTCGTCCTCGTACTTCTCCCATTTGCGCTTGTATTCTGCAGCCTTGATCCAAGCTTGCCGGTACCCTGCCACATTGCCCATCCGAGAATAAGGGGCGCCACCAGGAAAACGCCCGCCGCCATAGCCATACACGCGCTTGGGATTCTCGCCGCAGGCCATCTTCAGCGTATAGGGCGCGTCCGGAAATTTCATGCCCTGAACGGTCCGGCTCGGCACGTTCTTGAGGATCACGCCGCGCCCGCCGAACAAGTTTGCGCTGCCCGGTAGCACCTGAAGCGAGGTGATGCCTCCGGCTATCGCCCGCGTGAAGCCTGGATCTTGCGGCCAGACACCGTGCTCCGACCACACTTCCGCTGTGACCGGCGCAGAAATTTCGTTGCCATCGCCGTGCGCGGTCACACCGGGCGAGGGATAGACGCCGAGATGGCTGTGATTGTCGATAATGCCCGGAGTCACCCAGCGACCTGTCGCATCAATGGTCTCGGCACCATCCGGGGCTTCGATATCGGCGCCTAGTGCGACGATCTTGCCATCCTGCAACAGCAGGCTGCCATCTTCGATCAGGTTACCTTCGCCATCGAGGATTGTGGCATTGGTGATCAGGACAGGCGCATTCGGATAGGGCGCATATGTGGAGGGATAGGGATTGCGGTCGAACGCGTCTTCCGACGACGCAGCCTTGTCGGCATCGTCGCCTCCACCGCACGCTGAAAGCAGGAGTGCCGCAGCGCAAACAGCTGCCAGCCCATAAAGTATTCGCATTTCATTTCGCCCCGTGTCCGCAGAAAGGTTTGGCGCATACTGCTGACATTTCTCCCGGCTTCAAGGCCTGAGCCGGAAACACGCGTGAAATTCTTGCCTGCCCGGCCGGATTTGCCGCAATTTGTTTCTACTGTTCCGGTTGAGACGGGTCTTTCTTGTCTCGGCCGAACACCAAGCGCATCAGCCAGTTTGGCGCAAACCGTTCGACCCGGGGATGCCTTGCCAACACGCTCTCCATCCACCGCCTGCCCCACATCGCGTTCCGCCCCAGCAGCACGACACCAAGAATGGCAATCGGCAAGCCAACAGGAATGATCGGCGTGACGAAAGCGATTGGAATGGCCACCACGATCATGATCAGACCGGTAAGCGCCAAAATCTGGCGGAACGCTACGTTCACACCATTGCGCAGCCCCGCCGCAGGCTTTGAGGAAGCTGCGGTCTGTTCCGTTTTCATGTGGGTTTCGTCATCGGCCATTAAGCTGAATATGGGAAAAGAAGCGGGCGCCGCCAGCGATATCGTCATGATGTGGTCAAAGTCTGGTGTCTGCGTTACCTGATTGCTACAGATTGCCCGCTCGTTCCGCGCGCAGGGCGGGATGAAGTGTTGCGTGAGGCCCGGAATGAAACTGCAGTCTATTCAGGTCCTGCGTGGAGTGGCGGCCCTCCTGGTCGTTCTCTATCACACCAGAGCCCACGAAACTCGCGGCATCGCCCATAATGGTGGCGGCGAGTTGGCTTGGCTTGGCGGCATTGTGACGAATGGTTTCGCCGGGGTCGACCTGTTCTTCGTGATCTCCGGCTTCATCATGGTCGCCGTGACCTACGAATTGAAGCCCGGCATCCAGACAGCTCTGAACTTCGTGTTCCGTCGGCTGACCCGGGTCTATCCGGTCTGGTGGCTGTTTGCCGGTATCACCACAGTCGGTCTGCTCGGCTATTTCCAGTTGGGCAATATGGTCGAAACGTTGCAAGTCACGTCGCGTCCGGAGCCAGACTGGATCTATATCATCAAGTCCTTCCTGCTGATTCCACAGGAAAAGGAGCCGGTACTTGTGGTGGGGTGGACGCTGATCCATGAAGTCTATTTCTATCTCGCGTTCAGCCTCGTCTTGCTGCTTCGCAGATCCTGGTGGCCCTATGCGTTGCTTGGCTGGGGAGCTGCAGTCATCGCAGGATGGATGTCTGGACTGTCCGGCCCGATCGTTACCGATTTCCTGGCGCTGTTTTTCTCGCCCATGACCATGGAATTTCTGTTCGGCGCCGCCACAGCAATGCTCGTCGCGTCCGGAGTTGCGTGGCGAGGTGGGATCGTGATGCTGGTCGCCACGCTATGGATGGTGGCGTCCCTGTGCCTGCAGGGGCCCCAAACCGATTACACACTTCAATGGGGCCGCGTCATGATGTTCGGCTTGCCGAGTGCCGCGCTCATCTACGGACTCGTCACGCTGGAACTTGAAGATCGTTTGGCATGGCTTGTCCCGGCGGGTGTCGGTGCTTTGCTGACTATCGCGGTTTTCCAGCTCTACGGACTGGGAGAAACAGCCCCTCTATCCGTGCGGGTCAATGCCACTATTGTTGCAGTTCTGGTGGGCGGCTTGGGCACACTTGCTACATTTTGGACAGGTTGGCTGGCTGGTCAGACCAAACCTCGCAGCGTGCGCGCCCTGTTTCCAGCCTTGCGCAAAATACTCGCTGCGATGGTCCGGCTCGGGGACGCCTCTTATTCGCTCTACCTCGTGCACACGATCGTCATCGTGGCCCTACGGGTCCTGTTCGGACGCCTCGGAGACATTCCCGTTCTCGCGCCTGTTTTCCAGCTCGGCCATCCCGGCCTGCTCGACAATGTCGCGTTTGCGCTTGCCTGCGTGACCGGATCGATTATCGCCTCGCTGCTCAGCTACACCTATTTTGAACGGCCAGTGGGCGCGCTCTTCCGAAAGTCACGCCCAACAGTGCAGAACGCTTCCTGATCCTTATTCCGCCGCGACGGAACTCGTTTCTGGCGGCGTCCACTTGAGCACAGGCTTGCGCGCTGCCTGCGTCTCGTCCAGGCGACGCATCGGGGCGAGATAGGGCGCGCCCTTCATCGTTTCATCGCCCTGTGCAGCACGCCGGGCAATCGCCTCCAGCGAGTCACAAAAGCGATCCAGCTCGGCTTTCGATTCTGACTCGGTCGGCTCAATCAGCATCGCCCCATGCACGACCAGNGGGAAGTACATGGTCATCGGNTGNTAGCCCTCATCGATNAGNGANTTNGCAATNTCNATNGTCTCGATCCCGTCNGCNGTGAANGCATCNGAGAACANNGCCTCATGCATGCAATAGCCNTCGAANGCTGGNGTCATGACGGATTTCAGGCGCGCCTGAATATAGTTGGCGTTCAGCACGGCATCTTCAGAGGCCTGCTTCAAGCCGTCTGCGCCGTGGCTGAGCATATAGGTCAGCGCCCGTACGAACATGCCCATCTGGCCATGAAAGGCCACCATGCGGCCAAAGCTCTCGCTCGCATCACCTTCCATGTCCTCCACGAGGCGGAAGACCCCGTCTTCATCCTTCAC
>JGI24658J20074_1000227_pt1 | contig 16027 bp, 18 predicted proteins | sample MalvirmetaMSP121_FD_20074 | JGI IMG/M metagenome (IMG submission 20074) | reverse complement strand
ATGGCGCACCCAAGAGGATTCGAACCTCTGACCTCTGCCTTCGGAGGGCAGCGCTCTATCCAGCTGAGCTATGGGTGCAAACCGAAGCTGGTGAATACGGCAACCGGCGAGTGAGTGCAACGCCGGAGTGCGGTTTGCGCAGCGCTGGGTGCTTGCGCCTTGATCACTTTGGGCTAGGTCTGGAACAGACACAGATTCAGGAGCCAGACATGCGGACTTTCACCATTGCGATGACCGTCACAGCCATGGCGCTGTTGCTGGGCCTTCCGGCCTGCGGGGCACGGGAAGAGCCAAGCCCGGCAGTGCCTCAGGAAGAGCCCGCAGACCGAGCGGCGCAATTGGAAGCGCAGAAGGCTGCTTATGAGGCCGCGTTGAGCGAAGCGGAAGCTTCCCGAGGGGCAGGGGAGCCAGCCTTGTGGACGCTGCAGGACGAAGACACGACGCTTTACATATTTGGTACGGTGCACTTGCTCCGCCCGGAGTTGGAATGGCGCAGCGATGAGATGGATGCCGCCCTCGCGGAGGCTGATACGGTCGTCTTTGAGGCAGATGTCACAAGCCAGGCTGCGGCGTCCGAAATGATGAAGTTCATCTCCACACAAGGCATGCTGCAAAACGGTCAGCAATTGTCGAGTTTGCTCAGCGAACTGGAGCGCGCAGAGCTTCAAAAGGCGCTGGACCATGTCGGACTGCCCCTCGGCGCGATTGAGCCGATGCGGCCGTGGTGGGCGGCGGTGAATCTCTCTGTTCTGCAGATCAAGAAGGAAGGCTTCGACCCGAATGCCGGCGTAGAAACCGTTCTGGGCGCAGAAGCTCGCGCGGCAGGCAAGTCATTCGCCTATCTGGAGACAATAGACGAGCAGTTGGGCCGTCTCGCCAATATGCCCACAGATGTGCAGGTCGATTTCCTTGTGAGCTCTGCCGAGTCCATCGAGGAGGGGGGAGATGTGCTCGATACGCTGGTGTCCGAGTGGGTTGATGGCGATGTGCACGGGATTGGCCTGCTCATGTCCAACCCGGACATGATGGGGTCAGACGATGTCTATGATGCGCTGTTGAAGTCTCGTAACGAGATCTGGGTTGGCAAGATCGAAGCCATGCTGGAAGAGCCCGGTACGCGCTTGATCGCTGTCGGAGCCGGTCATCTGGCTGGTGAAGACAGCGTTATCGAAATGTTGGAAGCCAAAGGCTATGAGGTCGAGGGCCCGTAGGCGCTCATGTATCGGCAGACCGGCGGAGCGCCAACAGCGCTTGCTCGAGGATTTCCGCGCTGGCACAGCAGACGATCTGACCGCCGAGCTTTGGTTCGTTGCCACGCCAGTCCGTCGCGAGGCCACCTGCGCCCCGCACAACCGGGATCAGCGCGGCCACATCCCATGCTTTCAGACCGCTTTCCGCCACAAGGTCGATCGTGCCGGCGGCTAGCCGGGCATAAGCGTAGGCGTCCAACCCATAGCGGCTGATCCGAGCTGTAGCTCTCAGATGGGTCCATGCGCCCTGTTCGGCGGGGTTCAGGATAAAGGGATCTGTCGTGGAGATGACTGCTTCGCGGAGGTCTCGGCAGTCGGAGACCTGGATCGGTGTTTGTGTCCCCGCGCGCTGAACCGCTGCCCCCCCCGGCCAGCCGAGATAACGCTCGTCCAGAACGGGCTGGTCAATGATGCCGATGACGGGCGTGCCCGTTTCATCGCACAAGGCAATCAATGTGGTCCAACTCGGCAGGCCGGCTACGAAAGCGCGCGTGCCATCTATCGGATCCAGTAACCAGGTGAAGCCGTTCTTCGAAGGTTTAGCGGGGAATTCCTCGCCAGTAACGCCGTGATCGGGCCGTTCCGCTTCTATCAGGGCGCGCATCGCCGCTTCGGCGCCCGTGTCGGCGGCCGTCACGGGGTCAAATTCGGCGTGGGGTATTGTGATCTTGTTGTCGACGGCATCCAGTGCACGAAAATGCGGCCGGATCGCTGACCAGGCCGCATCTGCGAGACGACCTGCAAAGGTCAGCTCATCTTCGAGGGAGTAGGAATTTGTCATGCGGGCATGGGATTGCCCCGCCCCGGGCTGGGCGTCAAGCGACGCCCGTGCTGCTGGTGTCGCCTTCCAGCGCCTTGGCCAGTTCCAGGAGGCGTTTGCGGGGGCGCTCGCCGAGGCGATAGTAGGCGCGAACCAGTTCCAACGTCTCTTTTTGCGAAAGAATATCGCCTTCCATGCGTTCGGCGTCATTCGCAGCATCCGGTGCGTCTGCTGCGGGAATGCCGTCGAAGAAGTATTGCACTGAGACGTTCATGGCTTTCGCCAGTTCATAGAGTCGAGATGCCGTGATGCGGTTGGCACCGCATTCATACTTCTGGATCTGCTGGAAACGCACGCCTACCTGACTCGCAAGGTCCTGTTGGGTCATGCCCAGCAGGCGGCGGCGGCGGCGAAGGCGTTTGCCTACGTGCAGGTCGGTTTCATCAGCCATGTTCAGCTCCTTGCGGATGGGACCGCTCTCAGTCCCAAAACGGGATGTTCGGGCTGGTCTCTCGCAAATGGCGTGCCGGTGGTCACATTTGCCTAAAATTTGGGCTGCATTTCCAAATTGCAGGAATTTGCCAAATCATCGGTTGCGTTTTGTGCGCCGCAACATAAATCTGGTCTTGCACTCCGGTGCAGACGCCTCTGGCGTTTCCTCCCTTTGACCTTGGCCGCGCTCTCGTAGCGCGGCCTTTTTTTTGGAAGTAACGCGGATCTGTTGCAATTGCAGGGTATTCCGACGATCAGCGCCGACCGATCTGGGTCGCGACGTCGAGGATTTCGACGACAATAGCGGACAAGACTTGCTGCATTTGCGCAAAGCCGGCACTGGTCTCGACCGCTTGTTCATCCATGTACAGTCCGCGATTAATCTCGATCTGTACCGCATGGAAGTCTCGCTTGGGGCGGCCATAACGACGTGTCGTATACCCTCCTGCATAGGGCGCATTCCGCGCAACGCTGAACCCGTTCGCTCGGAATGCGCGCTCAATTCGCCCCGTCAGACGTGGGTCACAGCTGGAGCCGAACCGGTCCCCCAACACAATATCTGCCAGATTGCGACGCCCAGGCTGGACGCTGGGCATTGAGTGGCAGTCAATAAGGAAGGCCCGGCCGTGCCGCTCCTTCAGACTGCCCAGCTCAGTCGCCAGGCACTGGTGATAGATGTCGTGAATGCCAGACAGGCGCGCTTCTCCTTCTGATCGGGTAAGGCGGCGCGCATAAATCGCCTCTCCCTTGGCTGCGACACGCGGCAAGCAGCCGAGCCCGGCTTCCACACGCGCTGTCGGCATGCCGCAGGGGCGAGGGACTCCATCACTGAACATGTTCGGGTCGAGTTCCCGTGGGTCGCGATTGAGATCAGCGACTGTGCGAGCATATTTCGCCGCCACGAGTATGCCACCCTGCTCAGGCACGGCACTGAACAACTCGTCCACGAACGCATCTTCCGTCCGGCGTACGGTGTCCACCGGTACGCAGAGTGCCTCACGCATCTCATGTGGATAGAGACTGCCCGAATGCGGCGAGGCAAAAATGACTGGCGCCAACATTTTTTCCGGGGTTACCAGCCGGTACGGCGTTTCATAACGAGGCGTGGCCGCAGGGCTGTCCTGCGAACCGGCCGTTCGCTGAAAATGTTCAGGTCTGTCAAGAAATTGGGGGGCGTCTGTCATTCAGCACATCGTTTCTTTGTTTGCCTGAAGGTCAAGCCTTTTCACGAGAATCCAGCCGGTGCCCGCAGTAATTTCCGACTTTAAGTCCGCAGATATTCACGCCTGATTTACCGAACTGCGTCTTTATGCTTAGGGTTCTGCCGAGAAGAGGGTATTCCGCGTGACCAAGATTTTGCTGGCCGAAGATGACGATTCCATGCGCTTGTTCCTGGCCGCCGCTCTGCGTCGCGCCGGACACGAGATCCAGGATTACGCTGACGGCGAAAGCGCGTTGTCCGCGTTGGAGCGCGAAGTGTTCGATCTACTGCTGACCGATATTGTCATGCCCGGCCTTGATGGAATCGAACTGGCACGCCGGGGCGCCGAACTCGACCCGGCCATGAAAATCGTCTTCATTACGGGGTTCGCCGCCGTGGCGCTCTCCTCCGGGGCTCCGACACCTGCAGGCGCGAAAGTGCTGTCCAAACCCTTCCATCTCCGCGAAATCGTGGATGAGGTCGACAAGGTGATGGCGGCCTGATGGGGCGGGGCTCCGACATTGAGCCTCCCAAGCTGCTGAAATCCCTATCCCATGACGCTGGCCGGCACTTCTTTGATGCGCCGGCTGCGATGAGTATGGATGAATGCATGCTGCGCCTGAATTTTCTGGATGGCGCGAACATAGTGTCTCTTACGCCCTCGGAGCTTGGACATTGGTTGTCTTTCGAGTTTGAGGGACATGCCTTTTCCGCAAATGATCCGTTTGGCGAAGTCTGGTTTTTTGCCGAAGATCCTGCGACACCGGAGCCAATACTGCAGAAAATTGCGCTCTGCGTCGTTACACCGCCAAACCCGGCTTGACGGCGCGCGCTGAATTATCCATTACCCCTGCTTCCGAATGGATCGGGCGGTTAGCTCAGTGGTAGAGCACTACGTTGACATCGTAGGGGTCACAAGTTCGAACCTTGTACCGCCCACCATTCCGAAGTCTTCCGAAACCTCCTGAAACCTGCCGCGTTGTTTTAAAAAATGACGGGATGTTTCCATGATTGATCCAGATTTGCCGGACGCCAATATGTTTGTCGTCTATTATACCGGCGGGAAAATGCTGCAGGCCTCCAATATCTCTCTGATGACTAGGAAGCTGGATGAACGTCTGTTTCTTGTTTCGACGCCGGAGACGCAGTCCAGACTCTACCACCACGTCAAACGCCTAGCCCAGCCGGACGCCCTGTTCGTCGGTCGCTTGGACTCCCTGCCCAAATTCAAAGGGATGGAAGAAGGCACCACGAAATGGGTCCGCCGTATGATGGACGTTTAAAAAAGGAAGGCGAACTGGCCGCCTTCCTTCATGTTCGTTTCAATTCCGGGGCAGGGGCCTTGTCCTAGCCGTCAAGGTCAACCATCGGTTCGCGATCCCAATGGCGGAGCTTGCCGAGTGTCTTCACGAAACCGGGCACATCTTCGGTCTTGCTGAGCGCGACGCAGCCCTCATCCTTCGCATCCCAGACGCTGGCCTTCTCCATGAGAGGTTGGGCCGTTTCGACATAGCCGATGAATTTGCAATGCGCGAACGCGTCGGCCACGAAATCCCGGCTAGGGGCGTCGTTCTTGACCATGTCTGCCCCCTCTTCGGAGATCAGCAGGGCGACGGCATCGAAGAGGACCGATGGACCGCCATCGATTTTCTCGTCGGCCTCCATGTGCGACCAGTCACTGAGTGTGATGCCGCCCACTTTCGGGCTGATCAGCATCGTCATGCCGCCAGCGGAGGTCACTTCCTTCTTCAGCGCGTTCAGGAGGTCTGCATCCGCGCCGTCCGTGGCAAAGATACCCAGTTTGCGGCCTGCGAAACTGTCTGGAGCGTTCTTCAGGATGCTCAGGGGATCGGAAGCAGGCAAGTCCGTGATGGGAGGGCTGGCCGGATCAGCCGCTGGCGGCATGTCGGTTACGCCGAGGCCATCCGCCACTTTTTTCGCCAAGTCTTCATCGATGTTCAGCAGGTGAGACAGCATGCGAAGACGGATTTCCATCTTCTGAACCTTGCTGAGCTCGAAGGTCAGGGCGTCTGCCATGTGTTTTTGCTCGACCTTGGTCTGGCTCACATAGAATTGGCGGGCCTGGCTGTAATGATCGGCGAAGGATTCCGGGCGCAGGCGCGTCTTTTCTCCGCCAACCGGCTCGGCATAGGATCGATACCCCTTGGCGGGATCTTCGCGCGGTCCGCCTTCTTCCGGTCCCCAGCTGTTCGGTTCGTAATTGGCGCGGCCTTTGGGATTCTCCATCGCCATATGGCCATCCTGCTGGAAATGGCGCATCGGACATTGCGGACGGTTGATCGGGATATGTGTAAAGTTCGGGCCACCAAGGCGCTTCAACTGGGTGTCGAGATAGGAGAAGTTACGGCCCTGCAGCAGCGGGTCCGCAGTGAAGTCGACACCGGGCACGATATTCTGTGTACAGAAGGCGACCTGTTCAGTCTCAGCGAAGAAATTGTCGACGACGCGGTTCAGGACCATGCGTCCGACAATGCGGACGGGCACTTGTTCTTCCGGAATGATCTTGGTCGCATCCAGTACGTCGAACTCAAAATTCTCGGCAAATTCCTCGTCGAACAATTGCACACCGAGTTCCCATTCCGGATAGTCGCCCATCTGGATGGCATCCCACATGTCGCGGCGGTGGAAGTCCGGGTCGGCGCCATTGATCTTAAGGGCTTCGTTCCAAGCTACCGATTGCAGGCCCTGCTTTGGTTTCCAGTGGAACTTCACAAAGGTTGCTTTGCCTTCGGCATTCACAAACCGGAATGTGTGGACGCCGAAGCCTTCCATGAACCGCAGGGAACGGGGAATGGTCCGGTCGGACATGATCCACATGACCATGTTCATGGATTCCGGAGACAGGGAGATGAAATCCCAGAAATTGTCATGTGCTGTCTGGGCCTGCGGAAAGCCCCGGTCTGGTGCCGGCTTGGCCGCATGAATCAGGTCTGGAAACTTGATGGCGTCCTGAATGAAGAAGACAGGAATGTTGTTGCCCACAATATCCCAGTTGCCTTCTTTCGTGTAGAACTTCACGGCAAAGCCCCGCACATCGCGCGCAAGATCGGGCGAGCCCTTATTGCCAGCCACAGTAGAGAAGCGGGCGAAGACATTGGTCTTCTCACCTTTTCTCTGGAAAATGTCTGCCGTGGTGACGTCCTCAAGCGTATCCAGTGTCTCGAAATAGCCATGCGCACCGTAGCCGCGGGCATGCACGACGCGTTCAGGAATGCGCTCATGGTCGAAGTGGAAAATCTTTTCACGGAAGATGAAGTCTTCGGTCAGCATCGGTCCGCGCGCGCCCGCTTTCAGATGGTTCTGGTCGTCGGCAATGGGCACGCCTTGCTGGGTGGTCATGGTCTCGTAGCCATCCTCAGTTGACTGATGAGGTGCGCCGCCCTCGTCGAGGGAAAGGTCTGGTTTGTCGGACATGAGAGAAATCCATCTGCTGGTTGGAGGGTGTTCTAATCAACTGCGCGACGGGCTCATTGGTTCCTCGCATATGCGGCTTTCATCCCCCTTCGAGGGAATCCAATGAAAGGGGGCGGCTCCAGAAAACAGAACCGCCCCTCAAAATTTCTGCTATGCCTGTATTCAGCTCAAGCTGTCCGCAAAGGCTTCGCCAGAGCGGGCGCTCGAATAGGCTTCTTCCAGAAGGGCGCGGGACTGGCCCTGGACTTCGGACTTTTCAAGGCGATCCTTGATCGAGTCGGCCAGGTGTTCTTCGCCGTCATCAATCGCCTCAAGGGCAGCTTTTCTGTCGTCCTGAAACATGGACGAGAACTCGGTCAAGGCGCGATGAAGAGACCCAAGCGTACCACCCTCAGTTTGGGGTTCGCCGCCGAGAGTACGGACCTGCTGCTGGAAGCGGCTGATCAGTGCTGCGCGATCACTGGCGCGCTTCTGGAACTGGGTACGAAACGCAAAACTCTCATCTGAGAGTTCAGCGCATTTTTCGTAGCCTTTGCGGCTGTCGATCAGTACCTTGGTGACGTCATTGAGGGCGTCAATTTCGGTTTTGTTGATTGTGTCGGTCATTTGGAAACTCCTCGTTGTCTGTCCTGACCAACAGAGAGACAAGGCATGAGTTCCAGATAGAAAACCTTAAATGACGGACATGATCAAAGGCGCTTAGCCCTCGAACGGGTCTTTCATCAGGATTACGTCTTCGCGCTCCGGCGACGTGGAGACCAGCGCGCACGGTTTGCCGACCAGTTCTTCGAGGCGGCGCACATATTTGACCGCTTCTGCCGGAAGGTCCGCCCAGGATCGCGCACCGGCGGTTGAGCCTTTCCAGCCCTGAAGCGTCTCATAGACGGGCTCTACAGCGGCCTGGTCGGTCAGGCCGGCAGGGTAGTGGTCAATCGTCTCGCCATTCAGCCTGTAGGCGACGCAGACCTTGATCTCGTCAAAGCCGTCCAGCACGTCGAGCTTGGTCAGGGCGAGGCCGGTAACGCCGGAGGTCGCACAGGCCTGACGCACCATCACACTGTCAAACCAGCCGCAGCGGCGGGCGCGGCCCGTGTTCACGCCGACTTCGCGGCCGACCGTGCCGAGGCGTTCGCCGATCTGATTGTCCTGTTCGGTGGGGAAGGGACCTGAGCCAACACGGGTCGTGTAAGCCTTTGCGAGGCCCAGCACATAGGAGATTGCGCCAGGGCCAACGCCTGAGCCAGCGGAGGCATTTCCTGCCACCACATTGGACGATGTGACGAAGGGATACGTGCCGTGGTCAACATCCAGCATCACGCCTTGAGCGCCTTCGAACAGAATGCGACTGCCTGCGCGGACCTGTTCGTCGAGCAGTTTCCAGACCGGCTTGGCATAGGCCAGGATCTGGTCGGCGATCTTGAGCAGTTCTGCTTTCAGCTCGGCGCCGTCTGGTTCTGGCAAGCCAACGCCGATGCGCAGCGGCTTGTGATGCGCCAGCAAGCGCTCGATCTTCATGTCGAGGGCGGCGGGGTCTGCAAGGTCAGCCACGCGGATGGCGCGGCGGCCGACGCGGTCTTCATAGGCCGGGCCGATGCCGCGTTTGGTGGTGCCGATCTGGCCAGCGCCAAGCGCGCCTTCGCGGGCGGCGTCGATGTCCTTGTGCCACGGGAGAATGAGCGAGGCATTGTCAGCCAGCACGAGCGTCTCAGGCGTGACTTCGACGCCCTGGGCCTGGATGCCCTTTATTTCTTCCAGCATGTGCCAGGGATCCACCACGACGCCATTGCCGATCACCGAGAGCTTGCCGCCGCGCACGAGGCCGGAGGGCAGCAGCGCAAGCTTGAACACTTTGCCGTCAATGACCAGCGTGTGGCCGGCATTGTGCCCGCCCTGAAAGCGGACGACCACATCGGCGCGGCTGGACAGCCAGTCGACAATCTTGCCCTTGCCTTCGTCGCCCCATTGGGCCCCGACAACCACTACTCCGGCCATGATTCCTGCTCCTGCAAAGTCCGCGGCGACATGGGCAGGATTTGGCCACCAATTGCAAGAGGGGGGAATGAAATCCCTTTGTCGCAGGCGGGCGCGGATGCGCCCCTATCCGGACACGCGGCCTGCGCTCCGGCAATCTATCTGCATGTGGAGTGGCCTCAGCCGGACTCCTCCCATGTCGCCTCAAGCGAGGCAGTGAGGAGCCCCGGCAGGGCCGTGGAAAGCGCCCCGAGTTCCGGGGACAGCCGGAACGCGCTGTGTGCATGTCCCGTCATGGGCCTTGGTTCGCCGCTGGCCTTGAGGCGCTGGAGGGAGTGGGCAAGGCGCTTGGCGGCGCTGTCCGGGGATTTCAGGACGCGGCGGATCGCCCGGATGCGCGCGAGCAGTCTTGCGGTCGGGACCGGTCCTTGTGGTCCATAAGAGGTCCCGAAAGTGTCCATAACCGGTCCAGACGGAAATGGGCCGCCCGCACGGGGCAGCAGCGCGAAACAGGGGTCTGCCATACCGGGGAAGGTGACAAGTTCGACGCCTTCCGGCAGGTCTGGGGCTGGCGCACGCTTGCGCGGCGGCGCGAACACGATGTGCAGGCTGAGCGCCATGAGGGTGAGCAGCCGCCGGACGATCTGTTCAATTTGTTTCAAGCGACCATTTGCCTTGCCCCGGCGCGTGCGCGGCATCTTTTCAGGCCGCAAATGCAGATTGTCACGCGCGACCAGATCGGTCAGCGCGCGCTCCGCAACTTCCAGCCCCATGCTGAGGAAAGACCGGTCAACACTCATGGGCCCAAGTGTGAGGGCGATGTGCGTCAGACGAACTGGGGGACGCTTATCCTCGTGAGCGGGGGCGATAGGAGAGGACAAATCCTCGCTAATTTCATGAGGTGGAGGCTTTGTTCGTATCTTCTGCTTTGGGCGCATTTCCAGACGTAAGGATTCGCGCTTGATCAGATCAATTTTGACCCTTCGTCATCGATCGCGCTACAGAAACCAATGACTTAAGTCGCCCTAAAATGGCCGCTCGCAATCTTCATTGAAGCACATGTAAGCATTTTGCTTTTTGTGATGATGGATCTATTCTGCGTTCGGATCGAAGCGGAGATCGCATGTTCGGGAACAAAAAGAAGAAACGAAAAGTTCTGAGACTGCTCGATGACGCGGCGGACAACTTTCAGTTCCCAATGCTCGACAATGGAAACTTATATCTGGCCGCATCGCGCTTATCGGTTTTTTGCAACGATCGAGACTGGGCATTCGTTTTCGAGATCTTTGGGTTTTCACCCAGAGCTGGTCAACCTGACCTGAGTGTGCAGACAATTGCCTCGTCAGTTGAGAACAGAAACCCTCGATCCAACTATGCTAGCGACGAGGCTTACAACAACTACCTTAAACACAATCAAAATTACGAATTCAGAAGTTTCTTTCCCATAGAGAACGACGACTGGATCGACGAAGAAAATCCAGAGCTAGTCGCGTTATCGGGTGAGGTTATAATTCGAGGCAAATCTATTCCGCTTCCGTCAAACCCAGAGTATGAGGCGGCCGGCATCCGCTTGGAGTTTGATCGGCCAGCTGTTCACGAACTATGCAGACTGCTCGCCGAACAACACCGAGAGCTGTTACTTGCCTCGCAAACGGAGCGGAAAACAAATCTCCCTAATTCACTGCCGCATTTGATTACTCTCGATGATTGGCAGCACCCAGATTTAGCCAACGGGCAAAAACCAAGTGAGGTTGCCACGTTCAGTAAACTCGCCAATGTCGTTCAAACTGGAGACCCCAACAAGTTTTCAATCGGCGAAGCCGGAAATACAAATTGGCGTAATTGGCCAGAAGGTGGCCTTCTCTAAAGCGCCCGAAAGCACTTTGAGAGCTCACAGGCGATCATCGGAGAGAGTCCTATTCTCGCCCCACAACGGCCGCTCGCAGATTCCGAAAAGGGCGCAATACCAGACATTAGAATCTCAGCACCATCCGGCGGCTTTTGGCCCTAACCCGCCTTTCGGCGATCAAAAACCGATGACTGCTCTTGGCGTCAGAACGGACGTTGGCATTTATAGAAAAATGTCGCTACTTGATTACCACTTAGAACAACGAGCAGTGCGAATGCCGACAGCCGAACACTTTTGGGATTGGTTCCTGCAGCACGAAGAAGAACTTCGCAGCATTAGGCGAGACCGCAGGCTGTTTCAGCTACTGGGAGAGCATTTGCTGATTTTGGACATCCCCAAATGGGAAATTGGACCGTTTGATACGAATGGTTCCAAGCACTTTCTGGCGCTGTCAGGGTCCAAGGTTACTGAGACCGGTAAGAGAAATCGCGAACAACTTCTTGAGATGGACGCTCCATCGACTTGGATGATTTTGCCTTTTCGACCACCGAAACGATGGAGCCGTCAGTTTCAATGGGGACCTGATAGGGTGAGCATCAATGCGAATGGTTGGCTATTNGAGGTCCATAAATTTGATGATGGCATGTTCGACCTAATTCTGCATTCCGACATTCACGAGATTTCGAACGCCGCGGANAAGAGAGACGCTCTAATCACAGCGCTAGACAATGAGTTGGGAGAGGCCNGNATGATCGAGAAAATCAACGCCGTTGAGTTGCGTGTAAATGTAGATTCATCTGATCGCGAGCGATTGATACCGATGAGCCACCTTAAAGAAATTATCTTGTCTGAAACCCGCAAGCGGTAGGGCAGCTCTCGGCGTCTAAGTAGACATTAGCTTTCTCGCTCATTCAATCCCAAATGCGTTTCCAATTGTGATTGAAATCACTGAGAGAGGAAAACTCGGTGACCCACGGAAAATCTGGCGATCGCTCCTCTCGCCAAGTGAGGTGAACGACATAACAAGGAGCAATCACGTCCGCACCACAAAAGAGGAAATCATCTCTTCCGGTCAATCTCGCCACGGCCTTCATCGGCGTTGCGTGTAAAATGTGAGCACCACAAACTTCACGGTGTAGCTCATTCGTGAATTTCATGGACTCTTCCGGCGATAGCGCTGCCCATCGATAAGGAAGATTCATTTGCTTGCCCATTCTCGCGAATAAACATTTCTGTTGAGTGAAGCCAAGTAGGGTGTCCGCTTTCGGCGTAAAGCGTACATCGGGATCCACGCTACGTTCGATTGGTGTAGTAGATTCACAATGACAGGGATCGCTAAACCTCGACAACCTCGGCCCAATGAATGCGCAACCTTCGAAACGAAAGGTGGCGAGACCATCGTCTCGATCGTCAAGGTCGGGAGCGCCGGGTTTTACGTGTACGTGTCTAAGTTGCGCTATGATGAGGAAGAAGACGTCCGATATTGGAGTGAGCTCTCGCAAAACCTCGGTGGCATTTACGACAGCGTTTCGACGGCGCACAGAGAAGCGTCGCATCTTTTGAATGAACAATTAATCAAGAGAGATACGAGCGCCTAAAGGCCGCTTTCGGCGTCAGCGGACGTTATGGGACATAAATTAATCCGGGTTCTATGAAATAATCATCCCCACACTCAGTGATTTTTGCGTGCATTACCAAGTCGCTGACGTCTCCACCATCTGTCGTCAGGTCCACAAGCACTTCCCAGCACCTGCCGTCCCAAACGCAAATCGAAGATTTCCAACTTTCTTTGGTCAAGGGACCGAGCTTGTCTGGGTAATCTTCAATGTTACTGCGACTAATCTCAAGGTCACCGTCTTCGATGGCGCTGATTACAAAGCCTTCAATAGGGTCGAGCGCCGTCTTCTCCACCATGGCATCCGCCAACGCTCCTAACGCCGGTCTCCACGCGGCTGGAACCGGCAGTTCTTGGTCTTCGGATTTCGAAACGGGGACATACTCCATGTCAGATCGTCTATTTGCTGACTACACCCAGTTCAACCTTATCAATTGAAACCCCTATGTCCCCGCCTGACCAGAAGCTGCCGTTAGGAAAGTTTCATCGAGTGTCGCCTTTCGGGATGAACCGGTCTCCCGAGCATTGGTTCGCCTGAGGTTCCAAGTCACCCTCGAGCCCCTCACACCAGCTCATAATCCTCCAGCTTCACCTCGGCGACGGCGTCGGCATAGGCGCGGGTGTGGCCGGACCAGTTCTGGGTGATCTTGCCGGAGCCGGTCTTGTACCAGCTGTTGCAGGCGGGGTCGGCCCAGACCGTTTTCGAGAGCTTTTCCTGCAGATCCTTGTTGAAGGCCTCCTGGGCCGCTTCGGTCGGAACGAGGGCGGCGGCGCCTTTCTCTTCCAGCGCTTGCAGGGCCAGAATCGTGTATTCGACCTGGCGTTCCAGCATGAAGGTGATGGAGTTGTGGCCGAGATTGGTGTTGGGCCCGTAGAGGACAAAAAGGTTCGGGAACCCGTTCACGGTGATGCCGAGATAGGCTTCCGGGCCGTCGTCCCACTGATCTGCGATCGTCACGCCATTGCGGCCGACCACGTCGACAGACCAGCGCCAGCCCGTCGTTTCGAACCCTGTGGCAAAGGCGATCACGTCATACTCATGCACCTGGCCGTCTACCGTCTTGATGCCCTCCGGCACGATCTCCGCGATGTGATCGGTGACAAGGTCGACATTCGGTTCCATCAGCGTGGTGAGATAATCGTCTGAAATCAGAATACGGCGGCAGCCGACCGGATAGTCCGGCGTCAGCTTCTTGCGCATCTCTTCATCAGGGACCTGTTCCTGAAGGTGATCAGTCGCCAGCCGCGTGAAATGGGCCCGGCCTTCAGGTGTCCATTCGAAAGCCTGCCAGAAGAAATAGTCGGCATTCTCATAGATCAGCTTGCGGTTCATTTCCGCGAATTCCATCGCCTTGTCCGGGATGGTGAACATCAGCGCCATTTCCTCTGGCGCGATGAAGCGGTCATTGCGGGGGATGACCCAATTGGGCGAGCGCTGGAACACGCCGACCTGGGCACAGGTTTTCGCGACTTCGGGAATGATCTGCACCGCGCTGGCGGCAGAGCCCACAATGCCGATCCGCTTGCCTTCCAGTTCAACCGAATGGTCCCATTCGGCAGAATGCATCACCGGTCCGTTGAAGCTGTCCTTGCCGGGAATGTCCGGCCAGAAGGGGCGGTTCAGCTGCCCCAGCGCGCCGATCACAGCATCCGCCTCTAGCGTGTCGCCCTTCGCTGTGGTGACGGTCCATTTCTTCGTGTCTTCGTCCCAAACGGCTTTTTCCGCAGCCTCGTTCAGGCGGAGGTTCGGGCGCAACTGGAAACGATCTGTGATCTCCTCGGCATAGGCCTGAATTTCGGGCTGCTGCGGATAGACGCGCGTCCAGTTCATCGACTGCGCAAAGGAGAGCTGGTAGGCAGCGACGGGAACGTCACAAGCACATCCCGGATAGGTGTTTTGCGCCCAGGTGCCGCCGACCCGGTCTGCCTGTTCCAGAATCGTGAAGTCGTAGCCGGCTTCCTGCAGCTTGATGGCGGCGGTCAGTCCGCCCAGGCCAGCGCCGATGATGACGATATGCTTGTCCGGCATGCGTGTATCCTCCCATTATTTTTATGGGAGAAGAGTGTCACGATACCTGCGTTTCACAAGGGGTTCCGCCGCGCGAGCCTTACCTGTCGAATTTGTAGGATATGCGCACGCCGATATTGTCCAGGCCCTGATTGCGGCCATTGCCGAGAATCTGGCCGTGACTGAGATGTTCATAGAGCAGCTCTGCGCCCCAGGCCTCGTTGATGTCATAGTGCAGACCAAACGTGGTGCGGAACAGGTCGCGTGACCCGAGCAGGACATGGTCTTCGGTGAACGCATCACCTTCCGGGCTGCCCTGCGGGAAGGGGCTGTTCAGTTCGCCATCATGCAGCACATAGCCCACGCTCGGTTCAAAGGACCATTTGTCCGAGAAAGGGAAGGACCAATGCAATCCGACGCCGCCAAAGCTTGTATTGCTGTTGGTGCTCAGGCTGCCCATCACATAGGGCTTGGGACTCCAGATCAGGTCCAGAAACTCCGGAGATGTGAAAAGGAGCTCGGCGCTGATGTTCTGGCCGGGCTCCTTATTGGCATTGTTGCAGTCGGTGACGCAGATATTTTCCTGCATCACGCCCAGCCGGGCTTCGCTCAGAATATCGGCCTGCGCGGATCCGGCGAAGACGGTTGTGGCGGAAAACAGCAAAATGGCGGCGCGGTTCATACATTACCTCGAATTAACGTTAATACACAAAGATGGAAGTCAATGCGGCACCGTCAAGCGCGTTCCGTCAGCTTTTTCCTCGCGCCCAGCGTTGGGTGGCATTTGCGACACGTTCACCGAACAATTCCGCCGTCTTCAGATCAGCCGCATCGGGCCCATCTTCGGCGGACAGATCGGTGAGGGCCTGTGTGGCGAGTCCATTGGAATGCCCAGCGCGGTTGAGCGCTTCCGAGAAATCGTGGCCCGAAGCATTGAACCCGGACTTCATGCCGAAATTCACCCAGATCATGCCTTGCTGCGCGGCGAGCGTGGCGAACTGGGCGAGCGTGCCGGACTTGTCGCCGGCCAGAGAGCCGGAATTGGTGAAGCCTGCGGCGATCTTGTCTTTCCAGGCATCGGTGAACCAGGCCTTGGACGAGGCATCCATGAACTGTTTCATTGGTGCTGAGGCGGAGCCCATATAAGTCGGCGCGCCAAAGATNATGGCGTCGGCCGCNGCCAGCTCGTCCCAAGGGCCGGTGTCGGGGGAGGCGAGATCTTCGGCCTTGTAGAGCGTGACCTCGGTGCCGGTGGTTGTGGCGCCCTTGCGCACATGTTCGGCAACCTTGGCCGTGTGGCCATAGCCGGAGTGATATACGATAGCGATCTTGGTCATGAGGATGTCCTTTCGTGGTGAAAGGAGCAAATAGGGCGGGCGATCCCCCGGATCAGCCCGCCCCATTCGAATAGGATTTATGCAAGTCCGGTATGAAAGCCGGCCTGAA
>JGI24658J20074_1000219_pt1 | contig 16326 bp, 16 predicted proteins | sample MalvirmetaMSP121_FD_20074 | JGI IMG/M metagenome (IMG submission 20074) | reverse complement strand
CGAGAAAAAGGCCTGCGAGATCGCCGCGAAGAAGGTATCGGCGGTGACCGCGCTCCAGTTCGGCTTGAGATAGAAGATGAGGCCTTCGGTGGCGCCGGGTAGCGTGACCGAGCGGACCACCAGCACCAGCAGCAAGGCAAACAAGGCCGGCATCAAGACCTTGTTGGCTCGCTCGATGCCGGCATTGATGCCACCGATGACCACGATGCCGGTGATCAGCATGAAGCCGCCGGCATACACGATTGGTTGCACCGGGTCGGCAACGAAACCGCCGAACAGGTCGGTCAGCGCCGCCGAGTCGGTCGTATCCAGCGCACCCTGCGCCATGTGCACGATATAGGCGAGCGTCCAGCCCGCCACCACAATGTAGAACGAGAGGATCACGAAGCCGGTCAGGACACCGAGGTAGCCCACCAGCGGCCAGGCGCGCCCGCCGAGGAGCTTGAATGCACCGACGGGATTGCGTTGTGCGGAGCGCCCGACCAACATTTCCGCCACGACCAGCGAGATGCCGAAGGCCAGAATGATTCCGAGATAGATCAGCAAAAAGGCGCCACCGCCATTTTGGCCGGTGGTGTACGGAAAGCGCCAGATGTTGCCAAGTCCGACGGCGGAACCGGCCGCCGCCATGATGAACCCGAAACGACTTCCCCAGTGTTCGCGACTGTTCATTGCAATTGTGATCCCCGTAAATGGATCAGCCGCCGGTAGTTCTCACTCCGACGGCTGTACGGACTACTTCCAATGGTCCGTCTTCAATAGACTGTTTGTAGCAGGTTTGATGCCTGACCGACGAACGACCGCGTACCGTTCACCGTTCCACGATCGCGACGACACCTACGCCGCCGGCCGCGCAGATTGAAATCAGCCCGCGTCCCTTGCCGGCCTGCGACAGGATCTTTGCCAGATTGGCCACGATCCGTCCTCCGGTCGCTGCGAACGGGTGGCCGGTCGCAAGCGAACCGCCCCTCACATTGAGCTTGCTGCGATCGATCGCTCCAAGCGGCTTGTCGAGGCCGAGCTTTTCCTTGCAGTAAACCGGATCCTGCCAGGCCTTGAGCGTGCACAGCACCTGCGCCGCAAAGGCTTCGTGGATTTCGTAGTAGTCGAAGTCCTGCAGGCTCAGGCCGGCGCGTTCCAGCATGCGCGGAACCGCGTAGGCCGGCGCCATCAGCAGACCTTCCTTCTTCTGAACGTAGTCCACGGCCGCGGTTTCACAGTACGTCAGATAGGCTAGCGGCTCGATTCCGCGAGATTTCGCCCATTCCTCACTCGAAAGCAGCACGGTGGACGCACCGTCGGTGAGCGGCGTGGAGTTGCCCGCCGTCAAGGTCCCGTTCTGCCGGTCGAAGGCCGGCTTGAGCGAAGCGAGTTTCTCCAGCGAGATGTCCGCGCGCAGATTGTTGTCGCGCTTGACGCCGGCGAACTCCACCAACAGATCATCGTAGAAGCCCTCGACATAGGCCTGGGCGGCCTTGTGATGGGACTCGTAGGCCAGCTGATCCTGCTCGTCGCGCGGAATGTTCCATTCCTTCGCCATCACTTCACAGTGCTCGCCCATGCTCATCCGGGTGCGGGGCTCCAGTACGGATGGAACCGCAGGCGCCAACATCGATGGCCGGATACGCGCCAGAACCTTGAGCCTTTGGCCGGTGGTCTTGGCGCGATTGGCGTCCAGCAGGATCTTGCGCAGTTTGTCGTTGACGGCGATCGGCGCATCGGAAGTCGTATCCACGCCGCCGGCGATGCCGACCTCAATCTGGCCCAGAGCGATCTTGTTGCCCACCAGAATCGCGGCTTCCAGACCGGTGCCACAGGCCTGCTGCACGTCATACGCCGGGGTTTCGGGAGCCAGGCCGGAGGACATCACGCACTCCCGGGTAAGGTTGAAATCGCGTGAGTGCTTGAGCACCGCACCGGCGGCGACTTCGCCCAGGCGATCTCCGTGCAGTTGGAACTTGTCGACCAGGCCCCGCATCGATGCCGTCAGCATGTCCTGATTCGACTTGTGGGAGTACGCCGTGTTCGATCGGCAGAACGGAATGCGCGTGCCGCCCAGAATCGCAATCTTGCGGATTTCAGTCATTTATCAGAGTCCTTGAAAGGCGTAAAATTTAGGTTTGCCTATGTTAGCCCGCATTGACGCTGCGCTGGGACGGGGCACGTTCGTCTTTAGCCGAAGGCTCGCGCATGTCCGTCTTCCGGGTCAGGGACGTTGTCCGCACGACTCTGGGGCGCCGACGCCGCGCTTGAATCGGGGGCGTCGTCCTATGGATGCCGGGCGGTTCGGAAGGCAGTGCGAGCCGCGGCATTTGCAAAGGCTCAAAAAAATAAGCCCCGCCAAGCTGGCGGGGCTTATTTGAGGTGCCGCGAAGCGCGATCAGTTCTCGCCGGCCAGCCTCAGTTCGACGCGACGGTTCATCGCACGACCGTCTTCGGTTTCATTGTCGGCAAGCGGCTCACCTTCTCCGTAACCGTTAGAAGTCAGGCGATCGGCGGCGATGCCCGCATTGATCAGGTATGCACGGACCGACTCAGCGCGTTGCCGGGACAGCTCCATGTTGTAGGCCTCGGCGCCTTGCGCGTCAGTGTGTCCGGCGATCTCTACCGTCATCGACTGCGTGTACTGCGCAACCTGTTCGACGATGGCGTCGAGAATGCGCTTGGAGTTGATATCCAGCTTCGCGGAAGCCAGTTCGAAGTTGACGCCATCCAGCGACATGACCTGCGGCAGGGCGCAGCCCGAGACATCGACTTCGAGGTCGGTCGGCGTGCTGGGGCAGCGATCGTACTGGTCCGGGACACCGTCTTCGTCACCATCCGGCAGCGGCTCGGGCTCGGGTACCGGCTCCACCTCAACCACGCGCACTTCCGGTACGACTTCCTTGACCTCCGGCATCGGGGACGCTGTGCGGTGCAATGGAATTTCGAGACCCAGACCGAACTTGATATCGTTCACGCCGCCATCAAATGCATCGAACATGTACCTTGCGTCCGCACGAACGCGCAGCCCAAATGGCCCGATTCCCTTGGACGCTAAGCCAAGTCCGATATTCGCGATCGGTTCGAGTTCGTCTTCATCTCCCGGTGCGACGTCGTTATACGCGAGCCCGCCGCCGGCCAGAAGGAATGGTGTGAGATATGGAATAGTGGAGAGCGAATAACGAACGTCGACCGCGAGCCCATGACGGTCGAAGTACTCAAACCCGTCAGCCTCAGTGCGCAGTCGTTCAGTGAAACCTCGTGCCTCAAAGCCCCAGCCCGGCACAAGACTCCAACCATAAATGGCTTCAACTCCCTCACCGCTACTGACGCCGCGCTTGCTGTCGGGGTCCACATAGTTGCCAAGTATGCCGATATACGATTCGGACTCTGCCGCGTCGTCTTGAGCCCAGCCGATTGAGGGCGCGAGCGCCGCCAGCAATACAGAAATGCCCAACTTGGGCAGGAATCCCTTCATGTTTGCGTCCCTTGGATTTGTTGTACTTCGATTTTGATTGGTGCACCGCACCAGCGCGAAGGGTAGCCGAAAAACCGAAACGGGAAGTGAGAGAAATTGAAAGGCAAAGTTCATCGACAGCGATTCGAGTTCCGCGTTTAGTCAATTGCGCCCTAGCCGTGACCATATATTTTGAATGCCGGGAATGCCGCCCAAGAGCGGCGGGCGCTCATACGGGCGGCAACGAAAAAGCCCCGCGCGGGCGGGGCTTTCTTGACACGCCGAAAAAACAATCAATCCTCAGGCGGGCTGGCGTCCAGACAAGGCTCAAAGGCCGCCACGCTGAATTCCGCCAGATCGACCGACAGAACCGTGGCGCTCAGGCCAAGCTTGATCGAGTTGTAGGGTGCGGTCGTGAACAGGCCGACCAGACCGGGTTCACCGGCCACGATGGGTACGGTGAGCAGATCAAGAGCCAATAGCTGATCGTAGCCGGCCGAATCCACTTCCGTACCGTTCTGCAAGGTGGTGACGGTAAGGTTCTCGACCAGCCCGAGTTCCAGCAGCGAGTCGGCGAAGGCGATACTGAAGCCGGCGAACTTTCCGGACTCCACCTCGCCAGGAAGGGTGATCTCCAGTTCGAGTGAACCGCCCAATGCTTGATCGAGTGCGCCGATCGTATAGTGAAACTCGGCGGCCGTCGTCGGGTCGCCGTCGGCAGCCAGCTCTGGCGTGGTGACGTCGCACAAGGAAAGTGGAGCGAGCAATCCGCAAACCAGACCGTTCTGATTCACGGTGGCGATGGATCCTGCGGGGGCGAACTCATTGCAGGTGTAGTCGCTGAAGTCTCCGTCTCCGTCTCCGTCTCCGCCGCCATCGTCGTCATCGTCGTCATCGTCACAGGCGTCGCCGATACCGTCGCCGTCTGTATCGAGCTGCAAGGGATTGGCAACCAGCGGACAGTTGTCGCTGCCATTGCTGATGCCGTCCCCGTCCTCGTCCCCGTTCGGGTCCAGATTGCCGCCGCTGTCGGAACCGTCGGCGCTACAGGCGGACAGCGCCAACAGCGCTGGCGCGAACAGCGCCAGCAGCCATAACTTCTTGAGATAAAGTATCTTATTCATCATCTTGCATCCTTTATTTCATGTTAACTGTCGGGCTGGCGCTACTGCTCGCCAGCCAAGCGCAGTTCCACACGACGGTTCAATTCGCGACCTTCTTCAGTCTCGTTGTCGGCAACCGGATCGGATTCTCCGTAACCCGCGGCGCTGAGCCGGGATCCGTCGATGCCGGTGGAACTCAAATAGGCGCGAACCGATTCGGCACGCTTTTCCGACAAGCCCTGGTTGTAGGTTTCGCTTCCCAAAGAATCCGTATGACCGGCAATTTCCACATCCATCGCTTCGGTGTAGCCCTTCACCTGTTCGACGATGGCGTCGAGAATCCGCTTCGAATTCGCGTCCAGGCGCGCCGAGTTGAACTCGAAATTCACGCCGTCGAGGGCCAGTACCTGCGGTAGCGCACAACCCGAGACGTCCACTTCCAGTCCCGTCGGCGTATTGGGGCAGCGGTCGTACTCGTCCGGTACGCCATCACCGTCGCCGTCCGGCAGCGGTTCGGGTTCCACCACACGAACCCGTTCGACTACTTCCGGCTCCATCGCCACGGCCGGTGCCGGCTTGTTCAGCGGAATTTCGATACCCAGGCCAATCTTGACGTCGCCGAAGCCATCGTCATAGAAATCATAGATATAGCGGGCATCCGCACGCAGCCGCAGGTCATAGCGGCCGATACCGGCGCTTGCCAGACCCAGCCCCGCGTTGACGAAACCGTTGAATTTGTCGTCGTCTGGCGCCACATCGTTGTAGGCGCCGCCACCGCCCAGCAGCAGGAACGGGGTGAAGGCGGGCCGGCTGGCGAACGCGTATTGCACGTCCAGACCCAGGCCGTGGCGGTAGAAATCGGTGAAGTCGTCAGTATCTGTTTCCAGATTCTCGGTGAAGGCGCGTGCTTCCAGCAGCCACGGCCCGCTCAACTGCCAGCCATAGATCAGTTCGACACCGGTTCCATAGTCAACATGGCGATCGTCGTCGGCTTCGACGTAGTTTCCGAGAATGCCGATGTAGGCAATATCGTTTTCGGAATCGTCGACGTTCTGAGACCATGCAAGAGGTGGCGAAAGCAGCATCAGTAAGGCTGCGCCCGCCCGGGGGGATATCCCTTTCATTATTCACTCCCATCGAAGGTTTGTTTGCTTCCTAGCGTTGTGTGCAGTGCACAATTACTAGCGTACCGGTTATCGATGATTAGTGAATAGTGGACGTTTGCCCCAGGCTGAGGATAGTGAAACAAAATGTGTTTCAGGTCACAGCGGCTCGATGCGCCGGCAGCGGCCCGGGCTAACCAGGCCGCCGAATGACCAGCAAAAAAAGATTTCAGGGAAGCCCTTGAAAAGGGCCGGGCGGCCCATATCATTAGCAGCCCTCGTGGGAGACTGCTAACAGCGAGGCTGATTGCTGCCTAAGGGCCCATCTTTGATGGACTACTTAGGCTGCACGTCCGCCCGCTGTTGGGTGAGAAATCCGCGGGCCAACCCAGTCATCAATTTTTTTGCGGGAGACATTTAGATGGAATTGAACCTGCGTCCTCTGCACGATCGTGTGATCGTCAAGCGCCTGGAAGAAGAGCGCACATCGCCGGGCGGCATCGTGATTCCGGATTCGGCTGCTGAAAAGCCGATCAAGGGCGAAGTCCTGGCCGTTGGCCCAGGCAAGCTGCTCGACGACGGCAGTGTCCGTCCGAGCGATCTCAAGGCCGGTGACACCGTGCTGTTCGGCAAGTATTCCGGTACCGAGGTCAAGCTCAACGGCGCCGACTACGTCGTGATGCGTGAAGACGACATCATGGCCGTGTTCAGCTAAACACGCGCGTACACCTTTTAATACGAACATCTGGAGAAACGAACAATGGCAGCTAAAGAAGTCAAGTTCGCCGACGACGCGCGCAGCCGTATGGCCAATGGCGTCAATATCCTCGCGAATGCAGTCAAGGTCACCCTCGGTCCCAAGGGCCGCAACGTCGTTCTGGACAAGTCCTTCGGTGCCCCCACGGTCACCAAGGACGGCGTCTCCGTCGCCAAGGAAATCGAGCTGAAGGACAAGTTCGAGAACATGGGCGCGCAGCTGGTCAAGGAAGTCGCTTCCAAGACCTCCGACGCCGCTGGTGACGGCACCACCACCGCCACCGTGCTGGCCCAGGCGATTCTGGCCGAAGGCCTGAAGTCGGTTGCCGCCGGCATCGACCCGATGGACATCAAGCGCGGTATCGACAAGGGTGTCGAGGCCGTCACCGCCGAAGTCAAAAAGCTCTCGACTCCCTGCAAGGACCGCAAGGCCATTGCCCAGGTCGGCACCGTGTCCGCCAACAGCGATGAAGCCATCGGCGAAATCATCGCCCAGGCGATGGACAAAGTCGGCAAGGAAGGCGTGATCACCGTCGAAGATGGCTCCGGTCTCGAAAACGAGCTGGACGTCGTCGAAGGCATGCAGTTCGATCGCGGCTACCTGTCCCCGTACTTCATCAACAACTCGCAGAGCCAGCAGGTCGAGCTCGAAAACCCGGTGGTGCTGATCACCGAGAAGAAGATCAGCAACATCCGTGATCTGCTGCCGGTGCTCGAAGGCGTGGCCAAGTCGAGCCGCCCGCTGATGATCATCGCCGAAGACGTTGAAGGCGAAGCGCTGGCGACCCTGGTCGTCAACAACCTGCGTGGCATCCTCAAGGTCGCGGCCGTCAAGGCCCCGGGCTTTGGCGATCGCCGCAAGGAAATGCTCAAGGACATCGCTATCCTTACCGGCGGCACCGTGATTTCCGAGGAAGTGGGCCTGTCGCTCGAGAAGGTCAGCCTGGAAGACCTGGGCAACGCCAAGAAGATCCAGATCACCAAGGAAAACACCACCGTCATCGACGGCGCCGGATCCAACGACAAGATCAAGGCCCGTGTCGACGAACTGCGTGCGCAGCGTGACGACGCGTCCAGCGACTACGATCGTGAGAAGCTCGACGAACGTATCGCCAAGCTCGCCGGCGGTGTTGCCGTGATCAAGGTCGGTGCCGCCACCGAAGTCGAAATGAAGGAAAAGAAGGCACGCGTCGAAGACGCCCTGCACGCCACCCGTGCGGCCGTCGAAGAAGGCATCGTGCCGGGCGGCGGTGTCGCTCTGGTGCGCGCCTCCACCGCGCTGGAAGGCCTCAAGGGCGGCAACGACGACCAGACCGTCGGCATCAACATCCTGCGTCGTGCGATTCAGGAGCCGCTGCGTCAGATCGTCAAGAACACCGGTGAAGAGCCCTCCGTGGTTCTGAACAAGGTGCTCGAAGCCAAGGGCAGCAACGGCTACAACGCCGCCAATGGCACCTACGGCGACATGCTCGAAATGGGCATCATCGATCCGGCCAAGGTGACGCGTCTTGCGTTGCAGAACGCGGCCTCCGTCGCCGGTCTGCTGCTCACGACCGAAGCCATGGTCGCCGAGCTGCCGAAGAAAGATGCCCCGATGCCGGCCGCGCCGGACATGGGCGGCATGGGCGACTTCTAAGAAAGTCTTCCCAGGCAGTACCGCTGTAATTGTCGGGGCGCCTTCGGGCGCCCCGATTCTATTGAGAAAGCGGAAAAATCGAGGCGGGCAAGCTCAAGGGCCCACCTCCGTCACCGACCAGCTCCCGTCCTGCCCTCGTTCGTAGATCCGTTTGGCGTGCAGGCGCTTCCAGCCGGTCTGCCAGATCCCGATGCGGCTGGGCACCAGCTGAAATGCACACCAGCCAGCGGGGCGGGGAACGCGCTCCATCCGAAACCGATCCTGTACTTCATCCTGAGCGCGGCGAAGTCCGGCTTCGTCCTGCAGCGGCTGCGACTGCTCGGAAGCCCAACCACCCAGCTGCTTCTCCCGCGTCTGGCTGTTCCAGCAGGCATCAGCCTCATCGTCCGCCAACAGCTCGGCCGCGCCTTCCATGACCGCCTGATACCGCAACTGCGGCCAGTACCAGCACAGCGCCGCCCGCGGATTTTCCCGAAGCTGGAACGCCTTGCCGCTGTGCGCATTGGCGAAGAACACCGCGCCGGACACGCCGAGCCGAAACACATCGATCGTCCGCACCGACGGCGCTCCCGACGCGCTCGCCGTCGCCAGCGCCGCGCTGCTCGCGTCCGGTTCGCCCCGGCGCGTGGCTTCGTCCACTAGCTCACGCAATCGGGATATCGCCTGCGCGTATACCCTGTCACCGATCGTCATGACGATTTCTCAGCGAGGTCGTCCGACAAGTGTACGCAAGCTGCAAGGACGGCCAAGCGCTGGATCGGTATGAATTGCCCACTGTGTCGGTGTGCACGACACGCGCAGGACGGACTATGCTTTCGCCTGCGGCGGCGTCATCAGCCGCACGACCAAAACGACAAGAAGTACGTCCTGCCGGACTCAAGGCTCAGGTTCTGAGCCGGTCGCCTTCAAATAATGGAGGCGAGATTTACGTGCGGGGGACGTAATGCGGTCCAGTCACAATTTGATTACAGCCGGAACCGTGCCACCAAACGCTGAGGCGGCGCGCGCGTCACTCGCAGGTCGGCGGGTTGCGCACCAGCAGTCGCCCGACACGACGCTGCCCGTGCTGCTGATCCTCGGTAAGCAGCGTGTCGCAGTTGGCCTGAATGGCCGCCGCCGAAATCGGGCAATCCCCAAACGACAAGCGGTACCGCCGACGCAGCGGCAATGCCGTATTGAGCATGGCCTCATCGGCAACTTGTGGCGGCGTTACGCCGTAGAACTCGGCCCCCGCTGGCGACTGATGGCCATGTTTGGCTTCGATTCCAGGAGCTTCAGCGCCCAAGCATGGCGAGCATCGCCCGGAGCCTGCGGGCCGTGTGCCGAGAATGAGCTGCCTGCGGCGCCCAGCCGACTCGAACATGCCCGATCCGATGTCTCACCAATTCTTGGTTTCACGGCGCCACGGGTTACGCGCTCAACCGACCCTTCGTGACGGGTGAGCACCATGGGGTTTTTTTGCTCGTCCCACAGAGCGCACAGACAAGGCCGATTGGCTGACCCTGCAGAGGCCCAGACCTTGGTTGACGAGATGGCGGTATCACACGCCGGTCCCCATGGTGTCGCTGATCTTGCGCTGTGGATGCAACGTTTGCCGCAGCCGGGATTCGGCTTGAGTGCGGGCGGGTCATGAACGAACTTCATTCATCGGAATTGAAGAGCATTCTCCATTCCAAACGCGCCCACATCTACTATCTGGAGCATTGCCGAGTTCTGGTCAATGGTGGCCGGGTCGAGTACGTTACCGACGCCGGCAAGGAATCGTTGTACTGGAACATTCCAATAGCCAACACCAGCACCATCCTGCTCGGCACCGGGACGTCGATTACCCAGGCGGCAATGCGGGAACTCGCCAAGGCCGGAGTACTGGTCGGCTTTTGCGGCGGCGGGGGGACACCGCTGTTCAGCGCCAATGAAGTCGATGTCGAAGTCGCCTGGCTCACGCCGCAAAGCGAGTACCGGCCCACCGAGTATCTTCAAGCCTGGGTACGATTCTGGTTTGACGACGGCCTCAGACTCCAGGCCGCGAAAGCCTTTCAGCGCGCCCGTTTGAAGCGTATTGCCGCACACTGGCTGCGTGACCGGGAACTGAAGGAGGCGAACTTCGAGCCCGATCCCGGCGAATTGTCGGCGCTGCTTGAACGCGCCGAACAATCCATCGACGCGGCCCTTGATACGGAATCGCTGCTGACCGGCGAGGCACGTCTCACCAAGGCGTTGTTTCGAACCGCCGCCCGCGCCAGCGGTTATGGCGACTTCACCCGAGCCAAGCGGGGCGGTGGAGCGGACCCGGCCAATCGCTTTCTCGACCACGGCAACTACCTTGCCTATGGGCTCGCCGCCACCGCCACCTGGGTGCTTGGTTTGCCGCATGGACTCGCCGTCCTGCACGGCAAGACCCGCCGCGGTGGTCTGGTGTTCGACGTTGCCGATCTGGTCAAGGACGCCGTGATCTTGCCGCAGGCCTTCATTTCCGCCGTCCGCGGGGACGAAGAGCAGGAGTTCCGCAGGGCCTGTATCGAAAGCCTCACACGCAGCGAATCCTTGGACTTCATGATCGACTCGATCAAGCAGATCGCGGTCGAGACCGGGAGCGAGGGTTGACGCGCGCCGGCCGTCCAATCGCCGAGCGGTCATGCAGCGCTTCCTTAACGCGTCCAGTCTTCCACGCGCAGCCCGGGCATCTGGGAAAAGGCCCGGTCGTTGCTCACCAATACCGCATTCTCAGCGCTTGCATGCGCTGCGATCATCAGGTCCAGCGGACTCAGGGTGCGCCCGATTCGCTCAAGTTCCGCACGCAGGTTTCCGTAGCGGGTTGCCACCGGTCCATCCCAAGGAAGCACTTCGAGCCGAAGCAGCAGCTCATGAACGGCTGCATGCAGTCGAGTGGCTTCGGGTCTGCGTGCCAGCCCATAGCGCAGTTCCCCTTCGGTCACTGCCGAGATGCAGATCGTCTCCATGGGCACCGAGATCAACCGTTTTCTGATTTCAGTGTTCCCACGAAGCAGGTGGCTGACGGCATTGGTATCCAGCAGATAACGTGTCACCCGTCGATGTCCGCCAGGGGGTCACGGTCTTGCGCGGCTTGTGTCCGTTCGGCGGGGCTGAGGAAATCTTCCGGAACGTCGACGCCGCCCAGCGCCGCGAAAAAGCCGTCCCAATCGGCGGGGCGCCGCGACAGAATCACATCGCCTGTCGCGTCGTCACGGCGGATGAAAACCTCATCCGTATCAAAGCGGAAACTGGCAGGTAAGCGCACGGCCTGGCTGCGTCCATTGGCAAAGACTTTTGCGGTTTGGCTCATGGCGATAATCCTCAAGCGTGATGTATACCAAAGTATATACCGACAATCGTTTGTTCGCCGTGACGGCGGGAGAGCTGATTGTCCGAGGCCTGAAATTTTGGCCCGCGCTCCAGATTTTTTGAAATCCCGCACTCGGAGGCCGGTTCACTGCCGCACAGGCAGCTCAGAAATAGCCAAAGATCGTGTCCTATGGACTGATGCAAGCTCTGCATTTGAGCCGGTCGCCTTCACATTGTGGTTGTGGACCTTGCGTGCGAAGGCGCGGTGCAAGATGCGAATCGGCCGGAAGCCCGAGGAATCCTGGATTCGGGTCGAATTTCACCTTGCGGAATACTCCGCCGCAAATAGGTTGATCATCTGCAGTCGTACGCGGTCGATTCCTACAATTTCAAATTCGGGAAGCGTGCTTGTGGTGTTGTTCGCTGCACTCTCACGCACTATTTGCACGGGACGTAACAAGATCTCACCATTGAGTCGCTCCTCCACTTCGAACTGGCGTCCGGCGTACCGCTTACCAAGGGTGATTTGTCCACTGGTTCCGACGGTTTTGAACACGGCTAATCTCATGGATCGTGGATTCATGGTGCCATGAATGGGTTCGGCTCCGTACGAGGTAAGCGCCATGGATTTCTTCGCCCATTTCCACTGCGCGCGCCGAATGATGCATTCACTGTCATGCAGGCTGCTCAGGTGAAACGAAGCCCACACTGGAGCATCACGCTCGGCATTCGAGCCTCAATCAACCAGAATGTCAGCAATGAATATGGATTCTGTGCTTCCCGAAACTGTGATCCAGCGTGCACGCAGCGCAAGTCGCTTCCTCGATGACTTGCTGAACCGATTCCCGGAGTGGCTGGACGCTCCGGATTTTTCGGTGCCTCGTGGCGCGGGAGACATCGCTGCTCTGATCCAAGCAAGTTGTTCGGCATTGTCTGTGGATTCGGAACTGATGCAGGCCTTGCGGCAGCAGCGGCAGCGCGAAATGGCGCGCATCGCCTTGCGTGAGCTTGCGGGTTTGGCTGATTTCGATGAAACCCTGCGTGATCTGTCCGATCTGGCGGATGCCTGCTGTGCGGTCGCGGTGGACAAGGCCAGCGCTTCCTTGTTCGAGCGCTATGGTGTGCCGCGCGATGCGCAGGGCAGGGCAGTGCGGCCAGTCGTGCTGGGTATGGGCAAGCTCGGTGGCCGGGAGCTGAACTTTTCGTCCGACATCGATTTGATCGTGGCCTACACCGCGCGTGGCCAGACCGATGGCCAGCGTCCGATCGAGAACGAGCAGTTCTTCGCGCGCTTGGCGCAGGAGATGACACGACTGCTGTCCGCGCGCACCGAGCACGGTTTCGTGTTCCGGGTGGATCTGATGTTGAGGCCGTTTGGAGCCAGCGGGCCTCCGGCGGTGTCGTTTACTGCCGCGGAGCAGTATTACCAGGAGCATGGCCGGGAGTGGGAACGCTATGCGCTGATCAAGGCGCGGCCGGTTGCAGGTGATCTGGCGGCAGGGCACGAACTGTTGAAGCGTCTTCAGCCTTTCGTCTATCGACGCTACCTGGACTTCACAGCCATCGGCAGCCTGCGCGAGCTCAAGCGGCGCATTCGCGACGATGTGGCAAATCGGGGACAGGAGGACAGCATCAAGCTTGGCGAAGGCGGCATTCGCGAGCTGGAATTCATCGTGCAGTCGTTCCAGCTGGTGCGCGGCGGCCAGGATGCGCGCCTGCAGGGCACGCGTTTTCGCCCAACGTTGAAACGGTTGGCGGAGATCGGCCTGATGGACGGACCGACGGTGTCGCGGCTGGATCAGTGCTATCGCTTTTTGCGCCGCCTCGAAAACGCCGTACAGATGTATGCGGATCAGCAGACCCATGTTCTGCCGACGCAGGATGCGCCGCGCGCTGCCTTGCTGGTGGCCATGGGGGTCGATGACTGGGACTCGTTGGTGAAGCGGTACGCTGAGGTCCGTGCGTTCGTGCATGCGGAGTTCGACCGGGTATTCGCAGCGCCCAGCGCCGATGCCGAGGATGCGACCTGGGATCGGGCAATGGATTCGGCGATGTCGTCGGGCATGGATTCGAGCGCGTTGACGCGAGAACTGGTTCATCTGGGACTGGATGCGTCGGCAGCGGGCGCGATCGTGCCGCTGCTCCAGGCGCTGGCGTCTTCTCGCCGCGTACGTGTTTTGCCGGATTCCGCGACACAGCGCCTGCGTGCGGTCGTGGCGCGGCTGATGCAGCAATGTAGCGAGCATGCGGACCCGGTGCTGGTGGCACAACGCAGCCTGAAGGTGGTGGAGGCGATCGTCGGCCGTAGCACCTATCTGTCACTGTTGCTGGAATCGGATACGGCGCGTTCGCAGCTGGTCCGGCTTTGTGCGGCCAGCTCGTGGGTTACCGATTTCCTGGCGCAGTCGCCGGCCTCGCTGGACATGCTCCTAGATGCGCGCCAGTTGTACGCACCGCCAACGCTGGAACAGATGCGTGAGGACGTCCGCGCGCGTATCGAGACGGTGGGCGACGCCGGGGACGGTGGATCGGCGGCAATGGATGCGCTGCGGCGCTATCGCCAAGAGACAATGTTGCGAATCGCGGCGGCGGATGTGATCGGTCTGTTGCCACTGGTGAAGGTGAGCGATCATCTGAGCTGGCTTGCGGAAGCCGTTTTGCAGCAGGCGCTCGAATGTGCGGAGCAAGAGATGCGCATGCAGTACGGAATGCCGCCGGGCAGCGGGGATGCGGCCCGCATTGCGGCGATCGCCTACGGCAAGTTCGGCGGCTTCGAACTGGGGTACGGTTCCGACCTGGACCTGGTGTTTGTCTATGATGCGGAATCGTTGCAGGCTGACACGCTGGGGGGCGCGCGCAGTCTCAGCACTGCGGCCTGGTTTGTGCGCCTGGTGCAGCGTCTGATTCACTGGCTTTCCACGCTCACGCCAGCCGGGCGCTGTTACGAAGTGGATCTGGAGTTGCGACCCAGCGGACGTTCCGGCCTGGTGGTCAGCACGCTCAAGAGCTATGCCGAATATCAGCGCGACAAGGCCTGGACCTGGGAACACCAGGCGCTGACGCGCGCGCGTTTCGTGGCGGGGGACTCAGATTTGGGCGGGCGCTTCGAATCCTTGCGTAAGGACGTGATCGCAACCCCGCGTGACGCAGACAAATTGCGGCACGACGTTCTGGATATGCGCGACCGCATGCGTAGCCAGCGTGGCCGCACGCAGGCCGGACGTTGGGACATGAAGCTCGGCACCGGCGGTCTGGTGGATATCGAATTCATCACGCAGTACCTGCTGTTGCGCGAGGCGCCGCAACAGCCGGATTTGACGCGCTGGTCCGATAACTGGCGCCAGCTTGATGCGCTGTGCCAGACCGGAGTGATCGGTGCGGCGGACAAGGATCGTCTCATCGAAATCTACCGGTCCTATCGGCGCGAAACCCACGCCGCCGCCTTGCAGCAGCGGGATACGACGGTGGATGAATCCCTGTGGCACGAATCGCGGCAGGAGGTGGTGCGTCTCTGGAATCGCGTGTTCGGGCTCGAAGGTGAATCCGCCCTGCGAGCCAGCTGAGAGGCGGTATGCCGTGACCTGCGTCCCGTTGCGGGCGCGCAGCCGGCAGCGCTTCTATAATAAACGGCTTGCCGCGCCCCGCCGATTCTACGCCGTACGGGGCCAACGCCCATTCCACCGCATCACGCAGTTCACAAGAGGCCGAAATGAGTACGTTTGCCGACCGCGACGGGTTTATCTGGTACGACGGAAAACTCGTGCCCTGGCGTGAAGCCACCACCCATGTTCTGACCTATACGCTGCACTATGGTGTGGGTTGCTTCGAGGGTGTGCGTGCGTACGAAACGCCAAGCGGTACGGCGATATTCCGTCTTCAGGACCACACCAAGCGCCTGTTCGGTTCCGCCAAGATTCTCGGTATGCCGATGCCTTACAGCGAGGACGAGATCAGCGAAGCGCAGCTCGAAGTGCTGCGGGCCAACAAGTTGAGCGAGGCCTACATTCGCCCAATGGTGTTCTATGGCGCCGAAGGTATGGGCCTGCGTGCGGACGGCCTGAAGACGCACGTCATCATCGCACCCTGGGCCTGGGGCTCGTATCTGGGCGCCGAGAACCTGCAGCGCGGCATCCGCGTGCGTACGTCTTCGTTCACACGCCATCACGTGAACTCGGCGATGTGCCGGGCCAAGGCCAATGGCAACTACATCAACTCGATGTTCGCGCTCAATGAGGTGTTGCGTGATGGCTACGACGAAGCGCTGATGCTGGACACCACCGGCCATATCGCCGAGGGCAGCGCCGAGAACATCTTCGTGGTCTACGGCAAGGCCCTGCATACGCCGGACCTGAATTCCTGCCTGGACGGCATCACACGACGCACGGTGATGCAGTTGGCGCGTGATTTTGGCTACACGGTGACCGAGCGCCGCATCACCCGCGATGAACTCTACATCTGCGATGAGGCCTTCTTCACCGGTACCGCTGCTGAAGTCACGCCGATTCGCGAGGTCGACAACCGGCCGGTGGGCGCAGGTACGCGCGGACCGGTGACCGAGCAATTGCAGACGGCCTACCTGAATCTGGTGAAGGGTCGCAGCGACCATTATCCGGACTGGCTCGCCTACATCTGATGTCGAGTTCCAGCGCCGGCGCCCGGGCCTCATGAGCAACAAGCTGCCGGATTTCTCGGGCGCGCGTGTGCTGGTGGTTGGCGATGTGATGCTCGACCGTTACTGGCACGGCCCGACCTCGCGGATTTCGCCCGAGGCGCCGGTGCCGGTGGTGCGTGTGCGCGATCACGAGGCCCGGCCCGGCGGCGCCGCCAACGCGGCGCTCAACGCCGCCGCGCTGGGCGTGAAGACCACCCTGCTGGGCGTTGTCGGTCGGGATGAAGCGGCGAGCCTGCTGTCCGAGCATCTGCTTGCCAGCGGGATTGATGCGCGGTTCGTGGAAACGGCCGACTGCCCGACCATCACCAAACTGC
>JGI24658J20074_1000180_pt1 | contig 18325 bp, 20 predicted proteins | sample MalvirmetaMSP121_FD_20074 | JGI IMG/M metagenome (IMG submission 20074) | reverse complement strand
ACGTGGTCGGGTTTGAAGTCCATGTCGGCGGCGGGCAGGGGCGCACGCCGCACCTCGCGACCCTGGTCAACGAGTTCGTGCCGGAAGCCAAGCTGCTCGACTATCTCGAAGCCATCATGCGCGCGTACAACCGCTTCGGCCGCCGGGACAACAAATACAAGGCCCGCATCAAGATCCTTGTCAGCGAACTGGGCGAAGCCGAGTTCCGCCGCCTCGTGGAAGAGGAATATGCCGCCCAGCGCGACAATGAGAAAATCGACCTGCCACAGGCCGAGATCGACCGTATCCATGCCTATTTTGCGCCGCCGGAACTGGCCGCGAAGCCAGACACGTCTTCGGCATTCGAGGCCCTGAAGGCCGATGATGCAGAGTTTGCGCGCTGGGCGCGAATCAACCTCCATCCGCACAAGACCCCTGGCTACACGTCCGTCACGGTCAGCCTGAAGCCGATTGGCGGTCTCGCCGGAGATGCCACCGACGCTCAGATGATGACCGTAGCGCATCTGGCCGAGACCTATGCCTATGACGATATCCGCGTCAGCCACGCCCAGAATCTCGTCCTGCCACATGTTGCGCTGGATGACCTGCCGGATGTGTATCGCGAGTTGAAAGCCGCCGGGCTGCATACCGCAAACGAAAGCCTGATCACCGACATGATCGTGTGCCCAGGTCTCGATTACTGCAACCTTGCCAATGCCCGTTCCATTCCAGTCGGGCAGGCGGTTCAGGAAGTGTTCGCCGATCCAGACTATCAGGAAGATATCGGCCGCCTGCACATCAATATTTCCGGCTGTATCAATGCCTGTGGCCACCACCATGTCGGCCATATCGGTATTCTCGGCGTCGACAAGAAGGGTGAGGAATTCTATCAGATNACCTTCGGTGGCCGCGCAGATGAGAAGGCCGCGATCGGNGATATTGCCGGCCCCGGCCTGAAGGCTGATGACGTGCCCGGCGCNCTNAAACGCGTCGTCGACACCTATCGCGAGNTGCGCGCCGACAAGGGCGAGTTGTTCATCGAGACGCTGGCCCGCCTCGGCCATGACCCCTTCAAGGAGGCGCTTTATGCCGCTGGTTAAGAACGGCACGGAGATCGACAATATCTGGGCCTTTGTCCCGGATGAAGGTGAGCTGTCTCCTGGTGGATGTATTACAGTTTCGCTCGGACGATTTCGCAGCGAGCGAGACATTCTTCTGGCCCGTAACACCGATATTGGCGTGCGGCTAGAACCGGGCGACGACCCGCACGAACTGGAGGAATATCTCGACCGGTTGCAACTGATCGAGATCAGTTTCCCTAAATATACTGACGGTCGTGGATACTCCCAGGCCCAGCTTTTGCGCCGTCGCTTCGGCTATGCCGGAGAGCTTCGCGCTGTGGGTCACGTCCTGCGGGATCAGATATTCTATATGAACCGTTCAGGCTTTGACGCTTACGAGACCGCCCGTGCTGACCTACATGAAGTGGTGAACGCANTGGAAGAGTATTCCGACGTCTACCAGCCCGCAGCGGGTGATCGNACGCCGGTGTACCGCAAGAGACACGAAAGCTGATCCTTATGCCTTATGGCGACAGTCTTGCCCGCAANTCCGAAGCTGCGGANGTCCGCCTCGCTCGCCTGAATGGTGAGTTGCGCGACGCCTCCGCTCAGACGGTGCTGCGCGTCGCCATGGTTCGCGAATGGGCCAACAGCCTGACCTACGTATCCAGTTTCGGCGCCGAGAGTGTCGCTATGCTGGCCCTGATCGCGGACGTGAAGCCTGACCTGCCCATCGTGTTTCTCGAAACCGGTATGCATTTCCCGCAGACGCTGGACTACAAGGACGAGCTGATCGAAAAGCTCGGCCTGACCGGTGTGCGCGAAATTCCGCCGAGTGAGACCGAGCGGAAGGTGCTCGATCCGAAGAACAATCTCTGGAAAACCGATCCGGACGCCTGTTGCGCCCTGCGCAAGGTGCGCCCGCTGGAGCCGGCTCTGGAGGGCTTTGATGCCTGGATCACCGGTCGCAAACGCTTTCATGGTGGGGCCCGGATGAGCCTGCCGGTCTTCGAGTTTGCGAACGGACGCTACAAGGTGAACCCGCTGGCCAACTGGACTCCGGACGATGTGGAACTGTTGATCAAGCAGCGCAATCTGCCGCGCCATCCGCTGGTTGCTCAGGGCTATCCGTCCATCGGCTGCTGGCCGTGCACGAAGCCGTCCGACAATCCGGACGATCCCCGCGCGGGTCGCTGGGCCGGACAGGAGAAGTCCGAATGCGGCCTCCACATCGACAAGACGGAACGCCCGCGCGTCTTCTAGGCCTTCGCCCCGAATATGTGAGCCATGGCGATCGCTCCGGCGGTCGCCACGTTCACACTGTCAAAGCCTTCCGTCATTGGGATGCGCACGGGCGTACAAGCCGCGATCAACTCGTCCGGCAGCCCCGGTCCTTCGGCACCGAGCAGGATGGCGAGTCGGTCCGGCATATCCATTTGCGTGATCGGCGTTGCCTCGGAGCGCGGCGTCATCGACCAGACTTCATAGCCTGCCGCCTTGGCCGCGTTCACCATGTCCAGGCCCGTCCCGCCATGGGCATAGGGCAGCCATAGGCTACTGCCGGAGGAGACCCGGATGGCCTTGCGATAGAGCGGGTCACAGCATTGACCATCCATCAGCACTGCATCTGTGCCAAAGGCGGCCGCATTACGAAAGCAGGCGCCGACATTGTCGTGATTGGACAGGTCTGACATCAGGAGCAGGGTAGAGAGACCAGCCTCTATGGCGGCGAGAAACGCGGCCGGTACGGCGATGTCGCCTTTCAGCCCACAGGCAAGCACGCCGCGATGCATCGGAAACCCTGCGACCGCATCCATCACCGACTGGGGCGCGACATAGACCGGCACGTTCTCCGGCACGAGGGCCATCAATTCGGCCAGCGGTGCGACCCGGTTCTCTGCAAGGAACACACTTTCCAGCGCAAAACGTCCCCGACGCAGCGCTGTCTCCAGCGCTACTTTGCCCTCGACGATGAAGCGCGCGCCATGACCTGAAGTCAGGTCCTTCTCGCGAATGGATGTGTAAGCCTCCAGCCTCGCATCTGTCGCGCTATCAACTTCTATCGCAAAACCCATCTCAATTTCTCTATGCTGAGGCGCAAGACGTCGTCCAACTGGCGGGGCGTCCATGACGTGGAACGAATCCGGCTCGGCCGACTACGAGCATACTTCACCCATACGGACAAATCGACGTCCGGCACAGACGATCCAGGCCGAACATTCTCCTGCAGGGGATCCCCCCGCACTTCAGCTCAAATAATTCTCCCAATAGGAGAAAAATTCTACTGTTTGGTATTGTTATCGCAATCATAAATAGATAGAGGGAGATTGCGAAGGATTTGCAGGCGGGCCGGGGGGACGCATGAATATCATGATGAAAACCATTGTGGCGCTTTGGCACCATAGGCTCATCCTTGTATTGTTGCTGGTCGCGTTTTGCGTGGTCGCGATCTCTGCAGGAAACCGCATGCACCGCAAGGCGATGTTGGAACACGTTACGGACAAACAGTTTCAGTTAAATTTGGAAATGACCCGCTATAGCGGGGCAGAGGCTCCACCAATTCTCCTCAGCTCGCTGAGCGAAGATGATATAGGACTTGTCCATAGACTGCGGGAATCGCACGAGCTGGTACATGTGGGGTTTCCCGAATGTCGCCGCGCTCCAGCCAGATCAATTGTTGGCCCTCAGCCTGATCCCTTGATCTGTGAAGTCCAGATTCCTCCAAGAAAGCCGTCAGACATAATTTGCGAGTCTGAAATCGGTTCGCATCCCTATGTGGCTGCGGGCAGGTTCATCCGCGGAGCCTATTCGGCATGTCTGATGACACTTTGGTCAAGAGAACAGGGAGAATGGTCGCTGAATTCTGCCGCGGTGGGTCCAATGAAAAACGGCCCACTGTTAAGCGGGCCGTCTGAGCTGGATGAAGATGCGTATTCGAACCTGACCGGTCACTAAGCCGGGTTGGGGGCCATGTTCGGCAGGCCCTGATCCTTGGCCATACGCTTCATGGCTTTCTGGAGCTTTTCGAACGCGCGCACTTCGATCTGGCGAATACGCTCACGCGAAACACTGTAAACCTCGGACAGTTCTTCCAGTGTTTTCGGCTCTTCCGACAGGCGGCGCTCGGTCAGGATGTGGCGTTCGCGCTCGTTCAGGTCTTCCATGGCAGCGGTCAGCAATTCCATCCGCGCATTGAATTCCTGCTTGTCGGCAAACTCCTCGGCCTGGCCCTGATCATCGTCGGCCAGCCAGTCCTGCCACTCCATGTCGCCATCGGTGCCCATGGGCACGTTCAGCGAGGCATCCGAGCCGGACATACGTCCGTTCATCGAATACACTTCAGCTTCTGTCACATTCAGCTTTTCGGCGATCAACTGGGCCTGTTCAGGGCGAAGGTCACCTTCGTCCAGAGCCTTCATTTCGCCTTTCAGGCGGCGAAGGTTGAAGAACAGTTCTTCTGCGCGGCCGTGGTGCCGAGTTTCACGAGGCTCCAGCTGCGCAGGATGTATTCCTGAATGGCGGCACGAATCCACCACATGGCATAGGTTGCCAGCCGGAAACCCTTGTCAGGGTCGAATTTCTTCACGGCCTGCATAAGACCGACATTGCCCTCGGAGATCACTTCGGCCATCGGCAGGCCATAGCCACGATAGCCCATTGCGATCTTCGCAACGAGACGCAGGTGGGATGTCACCATCTTCTCGGCAGACTGGGTATCTTCCTGTTCGCGCCATTTCCGCGCGAGCATGAATTCCTCATTCTTCTCGAGCATGGGGAACTTACGAATTTCGGTGAGATAACGGCTCAGGCCCTGCTCCGGGCTGAGTGCCACACTCGCACTGGCGGTTTTGTTCGCCATATCTAATCTCCTCCTTTGCAGACCAACCCCGCATTGCGGCGATCGTTCCGGCAATCAGATCTTCTTCCTGACGTTTAGCCCCGCATGGCGGCGGCGTCGCCCCGTATAAACCGCATGAATGTCATCGCGGTTTAACATAAATAAGCATTCGGCCCCTGCTTTTGAAGGGGGTTCAAGCGTCTGATTTCACGCTTGCCACACCTTGCTGTCAGAAGTTGCGGAACCGGTTTGAAGGTTGCGGGGTTGATTGCCCAGATATGACAGGACACAACCAAATGGGCAGCACCACTCTCACCCGCACGGACGCCTTCCGGCAATTCGTGCAATCAGATTCCTTTCCCTGTATTGGGGCAAAATCGGCAATGGTTCGCGATCAGCTGGTCATTGCGGAATTCGGCGACATAGATTCCGCTGCAGGTGACATCAATCTCAGGCGCGCACTGGAAGAGTTTATCGAGGAGCTCGATTTCAGCTCCCCTGTGGTTCAGTCCTTCGTCGCCATCTTCACGGGGCCGACCGAGCTGTCAGAGACTGAATTCGAGCGTGCGCTCTGGAATCGACTTCAATCCTTGCACAATCTCGATGTGGTCGAGGGCAGGGGGTGGGCCGAGAGCGCGGAGCGTGATCCGGAATCGGCACATTTCTCGATGGGCTTGCTGGGCGAGGCCTTCTTCGTCATCGGCCTGCACCCGAACGCATCCCGACCAGCCCGTCGTTTCGAGTTTCCTGCGCTCGTCTTCAATTCGCATGAGCAATTCGAACGCCTGCGCCAGGATGGCCGGTTCGAGAAAATGAAGCAGATCATTCGAGAGCGCGACAAGGCGCTTGCCGGTTCGGTTAATCCGATGCTGGCAGATTTCGGCCGGGGGTCTGAAGCCGCGCAATATTCAGGCCGCGAAGTCGGTCCTGAGTGGAAATGTCCGTTCACCCCGCAGGAGCCTGCGAAATGAGTCACCGTATCCCCCCGAAATCCGGCACGGCCTTCATCCTGCGCAAGGGCGAACGCCTGACTGTGACAGATCCCGAAGGCGAACAAGTCAGCGACATGGTCGCCTACAATCTGGACGACCGGAAGGAAGTAATTTCATCCGGGCGTTCCCTCGATTATGCCGGGCGCATGTTCCTGACCACGGGAGACATGCTCTACTCCAATCGCAGCCGTAACATGTTGAAAATTGTCGAGGATGAGGTCGGCCGTCATGATTTCACGCTGACGCCCTGCTCGAAGGATACGTTCCGCAAGCTGTACAATGAAGCTGATCCCCAAGGTGGTTGTCAGGAAAACCTCGAAGCAGCCCTGGCCGAATACGGCATAGGCCCCGATGATATTCCGATCGCGTTCAACATCTTCATGCATGTCGCGACAGATCCTCAGACGGGCGAGATCAAGGTTTTGCCACCTCTGAGCAAAGCGGGGCAGTCGATTACGTTCGAAGCCTGCATGGACCTTCTGATCGGCATGACCAGCTGTTCCGCAGGAGAGTCCAATAATTTTCGCTACAAGCCGATAGATTATGAGATCGTGCAGGCAGTCGACTGATGGATATTTCAGCAATCTATTACGACGGATGGAAAGATCTTGTCCGTATCGCGCTTGCCGCCCCAGTCATATATTTCACCATCATCGCTTTCATCCGGCTCGCTGGAAAGCGGTCTACGTCTCAGATGAACAATTTTGACTGGGTGGTGACCGTGGCGCTGGGCTCAATCGCTGGAGCGGGCATCACCTCGAATTCCGTCACGGCCGTCGAATCCTTGTTCGCCATTGCAGTCCTCCTGTTTATTCAATGGGGGCTGACATTCGTTCTGGCGCGCAGCGACTCTGTGGAATGGCTTGTGAAATCCAGTCCACGACTTCTGGTATATCGGGGTCAGTACCTTATGCAGAATATTCGCGATGAACGTCTGTCCAAGTCCGAAGTGCTCGCCGCGTTGCGTGAGAATGGCCTGACACGCGTTGCCGAAGCTGAGTTGGTCGTGCTCGAAACGGATGCGTCATTCAGCGTGGTCGCGCGCAAGAATGCGGATGTATCGCCCGAACATCTTGCCCAATCTGTCGTCGGAGTTCCAGGCCACTCCTGAAGTGTGCGTCACAATAAATTCATGAAAGTCAAAATCTTGTACGCTGTTGTGGCTATTACTGGTTACAAAGTTTTCAGACTGTGATGATAGCGAGAACCCATAAGGCCTTTTGGGTGGGGCAGATGGGTTTATTATGAGATTTCGCTCCACGTCATGGATGCATTTTGAGCCGCTCTCTCTCGGAGACAGCTTTGATGCGGTATCCGCGTTTTTCGTCAAGAACCCTGAAGCGACACTGTGCCCGGTTGTCGATTTTAACGGCAAGCCGACAGGGTTTGTGTCCCTTCAGGCTTTCCAGCGCCTGATCTCAAATCCGTTCGGCTATGCCCTGAATCAGAAAAAGGGTGTGTCCGGCATAATGGATCGAAACGTGCTGGTGATGGAGCTATCGGAGGATGCCGCGACCGTATTCGGCAGTATCCGGGACAAATCAGACCTGCTCACCAACGGACTGATCCTTGCGCATGAAGACGGCATCTATGCCGGATGTCTCAACGCGCTTGGTGTGTTTCCATGCCCTTACCGAAATTCATGCCAGTATGCTGACTGAACTCAAGGCCGAGATCGAGGAGCGTGAGCGCGCCGAGCGCAAGATCCGCCAGCTTGCCGACACAGACCCATTGACCCGAATCCTGAATCGCCGCGCCTTTGTGCGGGAAATGGAGGCTCTGGTGGCACAGGGCCAGCCCTTCATGTGCGCCTTGATCGACCTGGACAGGTTCAAGCCCCTGAATGATCGCTATGGTCATGCGATAGGGGACCATGTCCTGAAGGTTCTCGCCACGCGCCTGTCGGAGATGGAGGGCTGCCAGCATGCTTGTCGCCTTGGTGGAGATGAGTTTGCGTTTATCATTCCATCGGTTGGCGATAACGCACTGGCATTGGCTGCGCTTGTCCAAAGTGCTCTGGTTTCTCCGATAGAAACCGATCTCGGGCTCGTCACGGTCGGCGCCTCCATCGGGGTCGCTGCGTTTCCGGATGACGCGGCTGACAAGGCCAATCTGATGTATGCGGCCGACAAGGCCATGATCCGGATAAAGTCGGAGGGCGGAGGGATTGCGGTATTCGATCGCCGTGAAGACATGGCGGACATGGACGCCGAAGAGTTCGACAAGACCATTATCGGGGCGGTCAAGGACAATTGCTTCCAGCCCGCAGTTCAGCCGATTCTGGATTTGCGCAGTCACTCAATTGCCGGTTATGAAGTGCTTGCGCGCTGGCCGCATAGCGGCCTCAGCCGGCAGCCCTCGCCTAAGCAATTCATGCCGGCAGTGGAGCGCCTTGGCCTGATCGACAGTTTCTTCTGGTCCATGCTGAACCAGGCTTTGCGCTGGTTGCCCGGGGGTACCAGCTTCCTGTCATTCAACGTCTCTCCCTCTCAATTGACGTCTCTGGAATTTGCTGACCATTTCCTGAACGCGCTCCGTCGCCATGGCATAGCGCCTGAACGGATCGAACTCGAAATCACAGAAAACGTCCTTTTCAGGAACATCGATACGAGCAAACACGTGCTTGGCAAGATTGTCGGGGCAGGGGTCTCTCTGGCTCTGGATGACTTTGGCACCGGCTATTCCTCGCTCTCCCTGTTGGAGGAATTGCCCTTCAAGAAGGTCAAGCTCGACAAGAGCCTGCTCGGCAAGAAGAGCGATTCCGGTGTCCTGCCCAAAGTGCTGACTGGCAGTCTGAAGATGTGCCGCGAGATGAATCTGATCAGCTGCGCCGAAGGCGTGGAAACCAGCTGGCAGCTCGAACAGCTCGCCGCGCGCAATTGTGATCTCATACAGGGCTATCTCATTGGTCGGGCCGTGCTTTGCCAGGAGATGACCGCGCCCGATATCAATGTGCGGGCGGGCTGAAGCAGCCTTCTTCAGGGCATAATCGCGTCCTTGTCCCGCAAGGAATCCGTTGCGCCTGTTGCCAGTAGGGGTGCCCGCGAGAACGTATCCGCCGCCTCTACGCGCCGGACATATACTTGCGCGGATGGACAGCCTGTTTGCGCCCCCACCGGTATTGAAGCCGCATCTTCAGCCATTCCGTTTCTGGATATGGCTGCAGCTCATCCTTCTGCGCCTGTATGTGCGCCGAACGAGAGGTCGCGGCACGCCGTTCCTCACCATGTGCGATGCGCGAGGGAATGTCTGGATCGCGGCAATCGGGGATATGCCAACAGTCGCGCGGCCTGACCCTTTGGCGTTCACCCTCTCAAAGGCCTGTCAGGTCGCGATGGGCAGCGCATCCGAACCCGCGCCTGCGCATGATGCGGGCGACCATCGCGTCGGAACAACGCTATTTCCGATGATTCGCCCGCATGATGCCGAGTTGCGCCTGCCTCCCCCCGATACCTGACCCGGGCGCTTGCAAATTCCTGATCTTGTCCACCGAGCGCCTTCATGGGCGTTGCAGGCGCAGGTCGCTCCGGCGGGCTGGTACACGATTTGCCTGTCACAGGACGAACGGCATTGTTGCTGCTGGTCCTGAATCTGGTCTGGCGGCTCCGAAATCCCGGGTGCCATACCGAAAAGGACACGCGCATGCGTCTTCCTCATCTGACATCACTGCAGGGCGGGCGCGCCATCGCTGCGCTCATGGTCGTCTTCTATCACCTCAATATCTTCATCTTGCCAAAGCGGCTTTATGCGGAAACGGGCGAAGCGCTGCATCCTGTAGCGAATATGGGCTATTCGGGTGTTGAATTCTTCTTCGCCCTGTCTGGATTCCTGATGCTCTACATCCATCGTCGGGATTTTGGTGCCCCTCAAAAGGCCTATAGCTACGCGATCAAACGGGTCTCGCGCATCTATCCGGCCTATTGGCTGGTTCTCATCCCGATGGTCCTGGCCGGTGCCCTGATCCCGGCCGTCGGACTTGGCTATATGCCGGGTCTTGGGCAATTGCTGCCGAACCTCTTCCTTGTGCCAATGGAAGACACTCCGATTCTTCAGGTTTCATGGACCCTGCAACATGAAATGTTGTTTTACGCCATATTCGGCCTCGCTATCCTGCATCGCTGGGTCGGTCTCGGCATCCTCAGCATGTGGTTTACCGCCTGCGCGCTCACCGTATTTGGCCAGGACGTACTGTTCCCGGCGGACTTCCTGTTCTCACCCTATAATTTGATCTTCCTGTTCGGCGGTCTGGCGGCGCTGTCCTTCCAACACCTGGGACGGAATGCAGCGCGCGGCCTGTTGGTCGGCGGTTTGCTGGTCTTCCTGATGACGGGGCTCAACGATATCTATCGCCCCGTCGAGATCGGGTTTGGTGTGCGCACGGTCCTGTTCGGTGCCTCTGCCAGCGCGATCATTGCCGCGCTCGCCGCAATGGAAACCGCTGGCCGCCTGAGCATTCCGCGCAGCCTTCGTTTGGTCGGCGACGCGTCCTACATGCTCTATCTTGTGCACATGCCAATGATGACCGCCGGTGTGCCGGTTGCGAAATTCCTGCACCTACCGGAATTCCTGCCGCCTTGGATCATGGCGCTGCTGTTCGTGATCGGGTGCACAATCGCTTCGGTCGTCGCGCACCTATACCTGGAACGCCCTCTGGTTCGCTACATCTCGCGTAAGTTCGGCGCGCCGAAAAACCTGTCTGGCCAATTGAGTCTTGCAGACGCCTTGCGTCAGGCGGCGTCTAGTCGGCTTCCAGTTCAACACGGGCCTCGGACAAATAATCCGTAGACCGCATTTCATGCAGGCGGCTAGCCGTGCGTTCAAACTCGAAACTGCCATCGCCTTCGGGATATAGGCTCTCCGGTTCGGCGGCTGCGCTTGCCACCAGCTTGATCTTCGCTTCATAGAGCGCGTCGATCAGTGCCACGAAGCGCGCCGCCTCGTTGCGGTTTTCTGGTCCCAGCGTCGGAATGCCTGACAGGATCACCGTGTTGAAATTTGCGGCGATGGCCAGATAGTCCCGCGACCCGAGCGGCCGGGCGCACAATTCCTCGAAGGTGAAGCGCGCCACACCCGCCGCTTCGCGTTGGACTTCCAGTTTGCGGCCTTTCACCGTCAGCACGCAATGCTGTGGTTCTGCCCCAAGGGTCAGCCGGTCCCAGGCCCGGTCCAGCGCGGCCTCGGATTCGGGGCCCAATGGCGAATACCAGACCGGCGCTTCGATCAGGCGGTCAAGGCGGTAATCCCGCTCCGAGGCGAGTTCCAGAATTTCGCAATGCGCCTTCAGATGCTCGATGAAGGGTAGGAAGAGGGGGCGATTGATCCCATCCTTGTAGAGATCATTGGGGTGGCGGTTCGAGGTCGCCACCACCGTGACTGCCATGTCGAACAGTGCCTCGAACAGGCGGGCCAGAACCATGGCATCAGCAATCTGGGTGACCTGGAACTCATCGAAGCAGAGCAGGCTCGCCTCGGAGGCGATCTGTTTCGCCACTGGCGCGATTGGATCATCGCCCGCTCCCTTCACGCGCCATTCGGACCGCTTGCGGTCGTCTTGCGAGAGCTTGCGCCAGGCATCCAGCCGGTCATGCACTTCGGCCATGAATTCATGGAAATGGACCCGCCGGCGGGCTTCAACCGGTGCACTCTCGAAGAACAGATCCATCAGCATGGATTTGCCCCGACCAACGCCGCCCCACATATAGAGACCCGTGACGGTCTCGGCTTTCGAGAACCAGCCGCCGGTCTTGCGGTTGGCCAGTCTGTGTTCCAGATCGTTCAGCGCCGCAGCGGCGGTTGCCTGAACCGGGTCCGGCGTCAGCTGGCCGCTCTCGATGCGGGCTTNGTATTTCTCAAGGACNGTGGTCATNCGGGTCAACCCAGCCGCTCGGCGATCTGGGCCAGCAGTGCGCTCCAGGCTCCGGGCACCAGCAGGAAGGTCAACGCCGCACCGGNCAAGGCGCCGCCCAAATGCGCGCCATGTGCGATCATCGTATTAGGGCGTTGCGACAGGAAGAAGCTGACCGAGATAAACAGAACTGCCGCAACAATCGCCCACATCGGCAAGATGAAAAGCAGGTACAACACCGCAAACGGCGCCAGCACACTGAACGCGAGCACGATACCGGACGTCGCGCCCGACGCGCCGACGGCGCGGTAGTCGGGCTGGTCGCGTTTGTCGACGTATTCCCATGCGTTTCCGGCAAACAACGATCCGAAATAGATGATCAGGAATGTTGTTGCGCCAAGTTCGCGTTCCAGCACTCCGCCAAACTGCCACAGGACGAACATGTTGATGAGCAAATGTGTGCTGTTCACATGCAGGAAGGCTGAAGTCACGAAGCGCCACCATTGGCGGCCCTCTCGGATCGGCGCGATCCAGAAATTGTTGTCCTCGAAGAAAGCGCGGTTTGACAGGCCAATCAGACTGACGAGGACATTGGCCGCGATCAGGCTGATCGTCACGGGATATTCCATCATCGGGGGTGCCGCCTTTTTCCTGTGTCGCCCAGCAAAAAGCCGCCCGGACGTATCCTAGGCGGCTTAGCAAGGGGAAGGGGCGCTTCGCAAGCNCCCGCATGGATTAGGCCGCGCGGACGGCCGTGGTTTCAGCGGCTGGCATCAGGTCCATCAGGAAGTCTTCAAANGCATCGGGGCGCTGGATGAAGCGATTGAATGGCAGAGTGGCCTTGAAAATNGCTTGCGGATGAATGTTCGCGCCACAGCGCAGGGCAGACTCAACAGCCTGGTCGCGCACATCCATGGAAGAGACGACCGCAATCCGGTATTTGCCCATATTGGCAACCCGCGCGATGGTCATGTCCGGGTCAAAGGAGTCTGGCAGGCCGAGGTCGAGCACGACGAGATCGAATCTTTCGAGGCGCAACCGGGCTTCCGCCATCATCAGGGTCGGCGCCATGACCAGGTCAACCTGCACGCGGGAGCGCGCAGCCTTGTCCGCGGCAATCGCCAGCATGTCTCTGACTGGCTCGTGATCTTCAACCCAAAGAACTTTCATCTACACTATTCCCGATTTATTTGCCCGCGAAGGAAAGCCTTAAGCCAACCCCCCTGTGGCGTTCACAATGGCACGTGGCTCTTACGTCTTGGTAAAGCGAAACTTTCCGAAGTGTTTATATTTCAACACAATGCAGCGTTCCGGTGGCCTGCGCGAACGGCCATTCCCCTGTAGTTCCCGCTTTGAGGGATTCGCCCCAACCCCTATGTATATAAAGGGAGAACGGAGTGGCCCACGCACCATGAGCGACGAGAGCCTGATCGCAAAATCCTCTACTTTGAGAGGATCGGCATTTCTTGATGCAGAAAAAAATAATGACCAGCATATCGTCGATACGCTGATTGAGGAACGCTGCCCGAAACTGCGCGAGAGCTGGTCGTGGCCGCTTGTCCGTCCGGTTCTCTACAAGACGCTTGGGTATCGGCGGGCGCGGGAAATGGCCGACACCATCATGCAGCTGAATGGGCGGGACTCGTTCGATCATCTTTCACGCCAATTGAACTTCTCTCTTGAGGTCGACGGTCTCGAGAGACTTCCAAGTGCTGGCCGGGTGATCATTGCGGCCAACCATCCAACCGGTTTGGCAGATGGTGTGGCGGTCTGGGATCTGCTCAAGCAGGTTCGGCAGGATATCGTATTCTTTGCCAATGCCGATGCCATTCGCGTCAATCCGAACTTTCAGGATGTCATCATCCCGGTCGAATGGGTGGCCGAGAAGCGCACCCCGGCCAAGACGCGCGAAACCCTGAAGCGGGCAGGGCAGGCCTTTGCCGAGGAAAAATCCGTTGTCATCTTCCCGTCGGGGCGGCTTGCAAAGAAGGAAGACGGGCGGCTGGTCGAGAAGGACTGGTTCTCTACCGTGGTCGGCCTCGCGCGGAAACAGAAGACACCCGTCCTGCCGCTCAATCTCGATGCGTGGAATTCGAGGCTCTTTTACTTTCTCAGCGAGCTGAACCCGGAATTGCGTGACATCACCCTGTTTCACGAGTTGCTGAACAAGCGCGGCGCGCAAGTGCGTATGACGTTCGGCCAGATGATTCATCCAGACCAACTGGCAGGCGACGCCATCGAGCTCACAGAAAAACTGAAGCACCACGTCGCTTATGATCTGGGCCGTGACCGTTTCGCAGTCTTCGAGCCTTAGCGTATGTGCGGACGATTCTTCCGGCATGGCGTAACGTGGGAGGAATACCACAATGCGCTGAATCTGATTCACCCGAACGGCATCCAGCCGCCGGAGCCTGCGTACAATATTGCGCCCACCCAGTATGTGCCCATCATCCGCATGGCGCCGGAAGGCGAGGATGTGCCGCGTCACGCCATCCAGATGGCTCCGGCCATGTGGGGACTGGTTCCCAGCTGGTGGAAAAAGCCGTTGAGCGAGAAGAAATTCTCGACGTTCAATGCGCGCAGCGAAGGTCTTGAAGCGTCCAACACGTTTCGCGGGCCTTTCCGGCATCATCGCTGTCTGGTTCCGGCCAGCGGCTTCTATGAATGGACAGGCCCGAAGGGCAAGAAGCAACCCTTTGCTATCGGCCTGCGAAACCGGCGATGGTTTTGCTTTGCAGGGTTATGGGACCGCGCCATGATCGACGGGTCCGAGATCGACACATTCACCATCCTGACCACCAAGCCCAACGACCTGATGGCGGGGCTGCACACACGCATGCCGGTCATCCTTCATCCGTCGGACTATCGGACATGGCTGGATGCTGACAATCGCAAGGTGGAACACCTCTACGAACCATTCCCAACCGAGGACATGCACGCATGGCCTGTAAATCCTGCCGTGGGAAATGTCCGTAATCAGGGCGTCCAGTTGATAGAGGAAACCTAGTTCTTCTTCCAGGCCACCTGATAGAGGTCCAGTCGACGATCCTTGAGGTTCTGTACCGCGCCGGATTGACGAGCTGTGAGCAGGTCTGAAATGGACAGGTCAGCCAGCGCAATCGTTTCCGTGTTCGGGGCTGTATCGGCTGCTACGCCATCGCGTGAGAAGGGGAAATCGGACGGCGTCAAGATACAGCTCTCCGCATAGTGAATGTCCATGTTCTCTACATTCGGGAGGTTGCCCACAACCCCGGACATGGTGACATAACACTGGTTCTCGACCGCACGGGCCTGACAGCAATACCGCACCCGCAAATAGCCACGCCGCTCGTCGGTACAGAAGGGCACGAACAGCATCAGCGCGCCCTGGTCGACAAGGTGGCGCGCAATTTCGGGGAACTCACTGTCATAACAGATCATCACGCCTATCGGGCCACAGTCGGTCTGGATCACGGAGTTTCCACGACCGCCCTGAATGTTCCACCAATGGCGCTCGGACGGGGTCGGATGCAGCTTCTGCTGGGTATGGACCGAGCCGTCGCGCAGGAAGACGTGGCAGACATTGAGAATTTCGCCATTCGCCATCTGGCTCGGATGCGTTCCGCCAATGATGTTGATGTTGTAGGAAACTGCCAGCTTCTCCATGAACTCCACAAAACGCGGCGTATAGTCAGATATCTGAGAGATCGCATCGACAGGGCCGAGCGGGCGTTCAGACAGCGACAGCAATTGCAGTGTCAGCATTTCCGGGAAGACCACGAAGTCTGACTGGTAGTCTGACGCGATATCGACCCAGTATTCGACCTGTCCTTCAAACTCGTCGATGGAAGTGATCCGGCGCATCTGGAACTGGACCGTGGCGATCCGCACCCGTTCGGGCAGGGACGTGTCGCCAAAGCTCGTATTGGTCTGGATCTTCTCCTGCGCCAGTGGGTTCTCCCAGAACATGTGCGTGGCATGTCCCATGGAGTCGATATCTTCCGGCAGGTAATGGCGCAGTACGCCGAGCGGCTCATACCCCTGATTCAGTTGGAACGTGATAACCGGATCGCGGAGCTTGGATTCGCGGACCGCCTTCACATAGTCTTCCGGGTTGGGATATTGTTTGGCGCGGCGAGCATAGCCAGGCATCCGACCGGCAAATACGATACCTTTCAGCTCCAGCCACTGGCATAGTTCGCGCCGTGCCTTGTAGAAACGCTGGCCAATGCGCAAGCGACGGAACGCCGGGTCGACCGCGACATCCATGCCGTAGAGCACATCCCCTTCGGGGTCGTGACGGGCGGCATATCCGCCGCCGGTAATCTGCATCCATGTGTGCGGACCAAAGGCATGTTCGGACGCGATCATGAAGGTGGCGCAATGGCCAACAATCTGGCCTTCATATTCAGCGATGAACTGCCCATCCGGAAACCGGTTGATCTGCGCCATGAGGTGGTCGCGGGAATACTCTTCGCCCTCGCCATAAACGCGCGCCGAGAGGCCCTGAAGGCCGGGGATATCATCCGGCGTTGCATTGCGGATGATCAGTTTTGCTTTGCTATTGCTCATGGCGAAGGAATGTCTCTGGAGGGATAAGGTTCAATGGGGCAGGCGCAGGCTGGCCCGCAGGCCACCGAGAGGGCTGTCGCTGAGGCGAAGATCTCCGCCATGCGCGCGCGCCGTATCTCGGGCGAGGGTCAATCCGAGCCCTGTGCCCGGTGTATTCTGGGTGCGGGCCTCATCCAGCCGCATGAAAGGGCGGAAAGCATCCTCGCGCAGCTCCGGGATAATGCCCGGTCCATTGTCATCGACGTGTATATCGGCCGCATGCGGACCGTTCACAAGAGTGATTTGTGTGTCGGTCGCGAATTTTGTCGCATTGGAGATCAAATTTGTCACAGCGCGCTTGAGTGCCAAGCGACGGCCATTGACCTGAACATGATCGGGTCCGGTTACGGTAATGTGCGGGCCAAAGCCCGCGGCGGCGTCGCGCAAGAGTTCGGCAAGGTCAAAATCGCTCGGCTCATCGCCTTCTTCGCCGCGCGCAAAGGTGAGATATTCGTCCAGCATCATGGACATGTCATCAAGATCGGCCCGCGCGGCTTTGATGTCATCGGTCTCGTCCATCATGGCCAGCGCCAGCTTTAGTCGGGTGAGGGGCGTGCGCAGATCATGGCTGACCCCGGCTAGCATGGCGGTGCGCTGTTCCGCAAAGGCGGTCAGCCGGTTCTTCATGTCGATTACCGCCCGGGCCGCCTCGCGCACTTCGTTGGCGCCAGACGGGCGGAAGTCCGGCACATCCCGGCCACGGCCGAACGCTCGCGCGGCCTTTGATAAGCTCAGGATCGAGCGCACCTGCTGGTTCAGGAAGCCGATGGCCAGCGCAACCATGAACAGGGAGAACAGGATCACCCAGACAATAAAGATGTGAGTATTGGCGGCGAGCACACGTTTACGCTCGACAATGATTTCAACTGTGCGGGGCCCCGACGCGAAGCGGAGGTGCAGCATTGAGTCCTGGGGGTTCAACGCCGTCTCCACCGGTACGCCAAGCCGGGTCTCCAACTCCTTGTCCAGCGTGCCGCTATAGGAGAAGACTTCAGCATAGCTTCGGCGATCGAGGCTGGCGGAATCGCTGTCGCAAGTGAAGGTCAGGTCCAGGCGCTCATCTATGGTCTTGCGGTCCAGCACGGACTCCTCGCGGCGGTCGCAATATGCCTGGACGAGGCTCGCATCGCGCGCGATGGATTGGGCGAGCTTGCGGTTCACCTCCGCAATATGGCTGTCGTAATAATACCACGACATGAGCGACAGGATCAGCACGACCGGCGCGATTACCATCAACATGCTGCGGGCATACAGTCCGCGCGGTGTGATATCCCTCAGGCGCAGCATCGGCTCAGTCCGGCATGAGGCGATATCCGACGCCTCGCACGGTCTGGATATGGATCGGCTCTTTCGGATTGGGCTCGATCTTGCGGCGCAGGCGCGTCACCTGCACATCGACAGAGCGCTCCATCCCGGCTGAAGTCAGGGAGGCCAGCTCCTCACGGCTCACCGGTTCGCCCGGATTTGAGGCCAATACCGTCAGCAATTGCAATTCGGCTTCGGTCAGACGAATGCGCGTGTCGCCCTCCTTCAGCTCCCCGCGTTCTGCATTGAACACCAAACCGGACATTTCGACTTCTTCGGGCGGCTCGGCCTTGTGCGACCGGCGCAGGATGGCGGCGCAGCGCAAGGACAGCTCCTCTGGCTCGAAAGGCTTGGCGAGATAGTCATCTGCGCCATGCTTCAGCCCTTCGATCCTGTTGGACGCTTCGCCTTTGGCGGTCAGCAGCATGACGGGTGTTTCCCGATTGCGCCCCTCGCGGATGGATTTCAGCAGGGACAGGCCATCTTCGCCCGGCATCATTATGTCCAGAATGGCGAGATCAAACTCCATTGATGACATCATCTTGCGTGCTCCGTCCGCTCCGGACGCCGAGGTCACGCGATATCCTTCACGGGTGAGATATCGCTTCAGCAGGTCGCGAATGCGGTCATCGTCATCGACGACGAGAATATGAGCGGTGTCCTGGTTCATTTGACGAGCGCATCCATCACTTTGCGCGCCCCTTCAACCGCATCC
>JGI24658J20074_1000159_pt1 | contig 19914 bp, 19 predicted proteins | sample MalvirmetaMSP121_FD_20074 | JGI IMG/M metagenome (IMG submission 20074) | reverse complement strand
GCACGAATTCAAAAAACTCGAACCGGTGGGATAGATCGAATGGGTACTCAGACCGCCATTATGTCATGGGCCGAGCTGTGTGGGGTTGACGATATTCCCCTCCGGGGGTCTCGGCGGGTAACGCTCGATGCTGAAGAAGTGGCCGTGTTTCGGACCGCAGCGAACACCGTGTTCGCGATCCAGAATGTCTGCCCGCATAAGGGGGGGCCACTCAGCGAAGGGATCGTACATGATACTGCGGTCTCATGTCCCCTGCACGCGATGGTGATTGATCTGGAGACGGGCAGGGCGCGCGGCGCCGACACCGGTTGCGTGCGCACCTACCCAATCGAAATTCGGGAAGGTGGCCGAGTTTACATCGGTCTTCAATCCGGCTGACCCCCCCAATGGACCGTATGCGCCCGACAGCAGAAGAAGTCTCCACAACATGCCCTTACTGCGGTGTGGGCTGTGGCGTTCTGGTCAAACCTGACGAAGGTGGGGAAGCCGCCACAGTGCGCGGGAATCCCGATCATCCGGCGAATTTTGGCCGACTTTGCTCGAAAGGATCTGCGTTGGGGGAGACGCTGGATCTGGACGAACGCCAGCTGTTTCCAACCATTTCTGGAGAGAGGGCGAGTTGGGATTCTGCTTTGGACAAAATCGGCAACGGATTTTCAGAGGCGATTGCTACCCATGGGCCCGATAGTGTCGCGCTCTATGTCTCCGGACAGATTCTGACAGAAGACTATTATGTCGCCAACAAGCTCATGAAAGGCTTTGTAGGGTCGGCGAATATCGACACGAATTCGCGACTTTGCATGGCGTCTTCCGTGGCCGGTCACAAGCGCGCGTTCGGTTCGGATACGGTTCCCGGCTGTTATGAGGACCTGGAACGGGCTGACCTTGTTGTGATGGTGGGCAGTAACCTGGCCTGGTGCCACCCCGTGCTTCACAATCGGATCGTGGCGGCAAGGGAAAAGCGTGGCACGCGCCTCGTCATTATCGATCCCCGCAAGACGGCCACCACCGATGCAGCTGACCTTCATCTTCCGATCCGTCCGGGAGCAGATGTTCTGTTGTTCAATGCGCTCTTTGCTCACCTTGCTGCGAGCGACGCTCATGATACGTCGTTCGTTAATGCGCACACCAAGGGGCTGGACGCAGCGCTGGATGCCTCAGGGCCCCTCGGACTGGCCGAACTTTCCATAGCCACAGCGCTGCCAAAATCTGACTTGCGGACCTTCTTTCAGTGGGTGGAGCAGACGCCCGCGACGGTAACCATCTATTCTCAGGGTGTGAATCAATCCTCGGCAGGTTCAGACAAGGTCAATGCGATAATTAATTGCCACTTGGTCACGGGACGTATCGGGAAGCCCGGATGCGGGCCATTTTCCGTGACGGGCCAGCCCAATGCCATGGGGGGGCGCGAAGTTGGCGGTCTCGCGAACCAATTGGTCGCGCACATGGATTTTGCACCGAAGGATGTCGACCGGGTGCAGCGTTTCTGGCAGGCGCCGAATATGGCCACACAACCTGGTCTGAAAGCGGTCGACCTGTTCGAGGCTGTGCATGAGGGAAAGATCAAAGCACTCTGGATCATGGCAACCAATCCCGTCGTCTCGCTGCCGAATGCTGATCGCGTTCGAGCTGCCATTAAGGCGTGCCCCCTGGTTATTGTGTCGGACGTCACCGGGCGGTCTGATACAGCCAAGCTGGCTGACATTGTGCTCCCGGCCACGGGCTGGGGGGAGAAGTCAGGTACGGTCACCAATTCCGAACGCCGGATCTCCCGTCAACGGAGCTTTCTGAGAGCTCCCGGCGAAACGCGACATGATTGGTGGGCGATTTGCGAAGTGGCGCGCCGCATGGGGTTCAACGGGTTTGACTTTACGTCAGCCGCTGAAATCTACCAGGAGTATGCTGCGCTATCTGCGTTTGAGAATGATGGAACACGCGATTTCAATATCGGGGCCCATGCCAATATTGACGAGAAGGCATATGATGAACTTGTTTCGTTCCAGTGGCCGCTGGCGGAAGATACCCCTCGCTCTGGCAATTTGGCGGCCCTCAATCATCGCTTCTTTTCCGACGGCCAGTTTTTCACGGACGATCACCGCGCCAGATTTGTTGCGACGCCGTTCCTGCCAGCCCTGTCGCAACCGAGCAAGAAACGTCCTTATGTATTGAACACGGGCCGTGTGCGGGATCATTGGCACACGCTGACACGGACAGGAAAATCGCCGCGTCTATCCGCCCACACCGCAGAACCATTCCTCGAAATTTGCCCTGAAGATGCTGACAGGCTGGGCTTGCATCCAGCGGGGCTTGCGGAGGTAAAGAACGAGTATGGGCGTGTAGCCCTGCGGGTTCTGGTGACGGACCGGGTTCAGCCCGGAACTGTATTCGCCCCGATGCACTGGACGGCTCGGTACAGTTCAGGCGGCCGCGTGGACTGCCTGGTTGCGCCAAATGTAGACCCGGTGTCGGGACAACCCGAGTCGAAACATTCTGTCGTGTCCCTAGCACCTCTACGGCCGGATTGGTTTGCATTCGTGGTATGCAGAACAGAGCTACCGGGCCAGGTTCTGGGAAAGCTGGACTATTGGGCCTCTGCGCGCGCGAGTGGGGGATGGCGATATGAATTGGCTGGGTGCGGAAAACTGCAAGAATGGGCAGAACAATTATGTCCGGACATCTTGGCGGTCCAGATGATCCGCGCAAACGGTCAAATCGCTCGCGCGTCCTTTCAAGATGACTCCCTCGACATATGCTTGATCGCGTCAACGTCCGGACCTGTGAGCGCGGATCGTGGCTGGCTCGCTGGCTTGCTTGCCGTCGACATGGACGAGACAACGAGGCTGGGCCTGTTGGCGGGACGTCCTCCAAGCGGGAAATCGTCCGGCCGGCTTATCTGTTCCTGTCTGGGTGTTGGCAGCGTGGCAATTGGCGAGGCGATCCAGGCCGGGAGCAGGAGTGTTGAGGGGGTCGGGGCCGCTACGGGCGCGGGTACCAATTGCGGGTCATGCAAACCTGAAATTCGTGCCTTTCTGGAAAAGTTGAAGCCGGAAGAAACATCCCCACACACGTTGGCTGCGGAGTAGGCACATGCTTGGAAAATTGACTTTGATCGGCTGTGGTCCGGGCGCATCGGATCTCCTGACAATACGTGCCGCGCGCCGGATCGTTGAGGCAGATATTGTTTTTCATGACCGATTGGTCGAGGCTGATGTGCTGGAACTCGCAAGTCCCGCGGCCACCCTGCAATATGTTGGAAAAAAATGTACGGATGGTGGGCGTCAGCAGACTGACATCAACAGCATGTTGCGTGGCGCCTTGCTGGCAGGACGCCATGTTGCACGTCTGAAGTCTGGCGATCCCATGATATTCGGCCGAGCCGCTGAGGAAATTGCGGTGGCTGTTGAGCTTGGCGCCGAAATTGAAATCGTTCCGGGTGTGACCGCGGCGTTGGCGGCGGCGGCGGAATGCTCGATCCCAGTGACCGAGCGAGCCGAGTTGCAGAGCTTTGTCGTGACGACAGGCGCTCTGCGAACAAGGACAAGGAACCCGATTGGGCCAATTTATTGAAACCCGGAATATGCGTGGCTTTCTATATGAGCGTAGCGCAGGCATGGCGCATTCAGACCGCCTTGATGGCGCGAGGTGTGCCGGGGTCACTCCAGGCGGAATGGGTGGAGAATGTCGGAAAACCGGACTGTCGCAGGGTAGAAACTCGCTTGGACCGTCTTGCTTTGGATGCGCGGCAACACAGAGTCCGGAACCCTGCCATACTTTTCATTCGTTACCCGCTCAGTGCGAAGAATGTGGAAGTTATTCCCGCTCCAGCTGACGGTATGACTATTTAGCCAAATGGGTGATTTGGCTCGTGTCGAGGGCGCCGAGCCGACTTCTCTGGTCTCTGATGGTGAAGCCTGAAATGTAGCCATCAATATTGGTCGGATCGAATATGCGCCGATCCATGAACTGGTCTGCCCCCATGGCGACGGGCTCTGTTGCATCACTCAGTAGCCAGGCATGTTGATGCGCACCTTCCATTTTTTCATCGGCGCTGGGGCAAGCTATGCCCAGTCGCTCGACAGCCTCGCAGTAGATGTCAGGTCGGAAAGCCAGCCTGGCGATAGCACTCGCATCCACATCGTCTGGAGCTTCTCCCCACCGGATCATCTGGGACAGGATCCACTTGGCGTGTGACCGCCAGGGGAAGTTAGCCGCGTAGCGGTGGAAGACGTTGAAATCGGGCATGTCTATGCGGAGTTCACCACCCGTCTGTCGGTTCTTTCCCGTCAGTGAGCCTACAACTTCGTCGAAGGGCGCATTCACATAGTCGGGGGTCGAAATGATCTGGGCTGCGGTTAACCGGTTGTCCAAGTCATCCAGCCAGGCGCAAGTCTCCGACAAAGCGGCGATGAGCTTTAGATGCCATTCCTTGTTCTGCTCGGTCCAGTCCTGACGTACTCCAAGAACTTTTTCAGGGCCATTCGACCAGATCTCTCCGGATGTGATCAGTGTGCGTCCAATACCCGCAACCACAGCGGCATTGTTCCACGGCTCGCCGACGCAATAGCCATCGATCTGTCCGGCCGCGAGCGCGTCGACCATCAGGGATGGCGGCACGACGACGAGGTTGAGATCGCGCATCGGATCAATGCCGGCGGCGGCCAGCCAGTAGCGCAATTCAAGTGCATGCATCGAATGAGGATACACATGCGCAAAGGTCAGCGCGGCTTTGCCATCTTCCTTGCGCTGGTCTATCACGCGTTTGAGGGCGTAGGCGGAGAGCGGACGACGAGAAATGGTCTCCGGTGCCATCTGCGCCATGGCTTCGAACAAGGTGGTTGAAACGGTGATCGCATTGCCATTGAGGTTGAGCGTGAAGGCTGTCGTGAACTCACCTGGGAAGGGACCGATGCCGGCTGCCGAGGCAACGACCATGGGTGACAGCATGTGGGCGCCATCAATCGCGCCGGTGCCGAGCGCGTCGCGCATGGCTGCCCAGGAAACAAACCGTTTAAGGGTCACATCCAGTCCATGCGCTGCGAAAGCACCACGCTCCTTGGCTACCGCCAATGGGGCGCAATCTGTGAGCTGTGCAAATCCGAGTGTGAGAGAATGTGCCATCAGATGTTGTCCGGTGCATGCTTGCCGGCAAGCATGCCGACAATGGTCAAAATGTTTTCAGCCACCTCTTTGATGGGCTTGCCCTGTTGTTGGGACATGGTGCGTATTGAGGAGAAGGCTTGGTCCTCCGTCATGCCATGATGCTGCATCAGCATGCCTTTCGCGCGCTCTATCACTTTGCGAGCGGCGAGATCGTCCTTGGTTTTTTTCAGTTCGTTGCGCAGGCCATCCATGTGACGGAAGCGGGCAATGGCCGTGTCGATGAGGGGCTGGACCCGTTTGGGGGTTAAGCCATCAATCACATAGGCGCTGACGCCGGCTTCAATTGCCTCCTGCATACCGCCGCCACCTTCTTCCTCCACGAACATCACAATGGGTTTGGGGTTGGATTGGGCGACCAGGCGCAGGCTTTCAATCGTGTCTCTATCCGGCGAATTGCAATCCATGATGATAACATCCGGACTGATCCGGGCGATCAGGTCGAGGAGAACCCGTCCATGGGTTTGCGTGGCTGTGTGCACCACGGCATTGGCGATCAGTCCCTCTTCAACCTGCCGGGCCCGTTCCGGATCTTCATCAATCAACAGCACGCTCAAAGGCGCAGCCGAAGTGACTGCGCCTTGAGCTGGAACAGCTTCAACTTCCTGACCCTTAGAGGGCGAAGTCAAACTGGATCCAGAACTTGCTGGTGTTTGTGGCGAAGTCATCTGCGCTGTAATCCGCATATTTGAGGGTGATACCGATCTTGTCCCATTTTGCAGAAGCCGCGAGATCGAGTTCGCTGCCATAATCGGCCCCTCCGACATCTGCGCTGAAATCATGATAGACTGCAGTCAAGGCCACACCACTGAACGGGCCGACATCGCCAACCTGATACGCTGCCTTTGCATAAATATCTTCCACACCGGTCGTGGGAGTGGTCAAAAACTTGTCGGCCCAGCCCTGGAATTTGTGAAGCGTCGCCAGCGGTGTTTGAAATCCGCGTGCATCGTCGCCGCCGAGCACTTCAATGCCGGCGCCGAGCGTAACTGCTTCAACAGAATATGTGCCTTCAACGAGATAGTAATCGGCCGAGTAATCCAGGGAACTGGAGCCATAGTCGGACTGGGTAGCGTAGGAAACTGTGTATCCGAGCTTTCCGGTCCCGATGGCCTGCTTTCCCGCCAATCTGGCGCCGACTGTCTGGGACGAGAAAACGCCGCCAGCATTGTCAACGTCAATCTGATAGGCAAAGCCAGTCAGCGTGCCGATCGGGGTGGGGTGACTGAGGTTCAGCAGATAGGAATCGCCATCCCAGCGTCCCACGGCGGAATCATCTCCAAAGATGCGGTTGATCTGGGCGATATAGGTGAAATCGACCTTCAGTTCACCCAACGAGGAATTCTGAACCCTTGCGCCATCGAAGGTCTGCTCATTCTGGCGCCATCCGACATTGCCCACAAAACGCGCGTCATCCAGGCCGATCCTTTGGCGACCCAGCGTGATTATCGTATCCGGCAATGAGGTATTGGTTAGTTGAAATCGGTTCAATTCCGTTGCATTCGGATCCGCGACGACCGGATAGCCGGTCTTTCCATTGATGGTCGAATTGAAATCGTCGATGAGGTCGTCGATGTGATCGAACTCGACCAAGAGAGCGGTGTCGAAGATTTTGCCTGTCTCGAAGCCGGCTCGGAAGCGATAGGTGAGGGCGCTTGCATCCTCCGGCAGGCCTTCCTGTTCGACGCCCTCATAGCGAAGCCGCGCATTGAAGATCGGCTTTGTGTCAGCCAGTGCGGTTTCCCAGCGGGAAGTGGTCTGGTCGGCTTCGGCTGCACACGGAAGTGCAACGGAGAGCAACACGACAGGCGCGATGAGCGCGCGGAAATTGGGTTTTGCAGACATGATCAGTCCTCGGTCTGAACTGGCATCGCCGTGAAAGGCGTAGACCAGCAGAAAGAAAAATAGCCCGGAAACCAACGTCCGGACGGTTCAACTTCTTCACCGAAGATTTGCGCCCAGCTTCGGGCGCGAAGACTTTGACCATTCAAAGCTGGCTAGTTTTTGCCCCGGGCCACCGAACTGTGCAACGGGATCAAGGAGTGACAAAAAACTTCCGCCAATTCAGATCAGTCTCTGGGCGGGATGATTGAGGTCTGCCAGAAATTCAGTCATTCTGGGCAGGTCGGGAAGATGTAGCGGTTTACGCTGCTGTCACGGGGAAAGGATCTTTGAATGACGGTCATGGGGTGCCTGTTCGCGGGAGGCGCAGGACGCAGGCTCGGCGGCGTTGAAAAAGCGTTGATCGAATTTTCCGGAAGTCCCCTCTGGAAGCGCGCCACCCACCGGATCACCCCCATGGTCGACCAGATGGTGGTCACGGGTCCTACCGCGCCGGAGTGGTCGGAGGCTGTTCCGGGGCTGGTTTTCGTGCAAGATTTCCAGCCGAACGGTGAGCCTATCGGCCCGGCGGGGGGGCTTCTCGCAGCATTGGAGCATTGTCTGCGAGAGAAAGGACCAGAGAGCTTACTGCTGACCGTTCCGATTGATGCCCCGTTCTTCCCGGTGGACCTATTCGCACAATTGTCCACTGGCCGCGGTAACGCACGCGCCGCCCTGGTCGAAACGGAGTTTCGTCTACAGCCGACATTTGGCCTTTGGTCATGTGCGCTCGCGCCAGATGTCCGCTCTTGTGTCAAGCAGGGCAAATTGGCGCTCCACGCAATCGCCGATCATGTTGGGGCAGTCAAAGTCCGGTTTCAGGCCGAAGATGAGGCGTTCCTGAATATAAATACGCCGGAGGATATTCAGCGCGCTGAAGCTGTAGCGGCCTTGTTGGAACGGTCTTAGTCTGCCTCTCTGACGGGTTTGATCAATCGATCAGGCCAGCCAGACACCTTCCACCATATCTCCAGCCGCCAGGGCCGGCGCGTCAGATGGGCGGTGAATAAGGAAGTTCGTCTCGATAAAGGGGGTGAGCAGAGAGCTGTCCTGGTTGCTGGCGGGGGTGATACTGGGCGCCTCATTCTTGGTGTGGGCTAACGTCCCTCTCAGGAAGGCCTCTCGCGCTCCGTTTGCCGGTAAGGACGCTACGAGAGGCGCCTGCATCCATTGGGCGTCGGCTGGTTGGCCTTGAAGGGCATTCATCAGGGGCCTCAAAAAGAGATGGGCGCAAACAAGAGCCGAGGCCGGGTTTCCCGGTAGTCCCAGAACGTATTGATGATCTCGTCTGGAATGCCAGGTCGGCTTTCCGGGCTTTATGGCGATTTTGGTGAAGATGGGGTCAAAGCCGAGATGCCCGAAAACATCCTTCATGTGGTCATGATCGCCCACGGACGCGCCGCCGATTGGGACAAAGACATCCGGGTTACCCGCGTCTTCTACGCGGCGTCTGATATCGGATGGGTCATCCCTTGCTGTACCGAGATTGATGGCCTCTGCTCCCCAGTCGCGGATCAACGCCTTCAGTGCATATTCGTTGGAGGATATGATCTGTCCGGGTTGCAGGTCGGAGCCGGGAGGTTTCAATTCGTCGCCATTGGTCAGTAATGCCACACGTGGGCGACGATACACAATCATGTATGCATGATTGGCGGCCGCACAAATAGAGAGGTGAGCTGGCCTGATCCGGGCACCTGCTTCAAGAAGCACTTGCCCTGCGTGAAAATCGACCCCCGCTTGCCGGATGTTGCGCGGCGATACCTGGGGCACATTGATCCAGACTGTGGTGTCCTGCCGCCGGACATCTTCCTGAATGATGACATGGTCACATCCGCGCGGGATAACCGAGCCGGTGAAGACCCGCACACATTGGCCGGGAGCGACAATGCCATCAAAGGGCGTGCCTGCGGCGGCCTCTCCAATCAATGCCAGAGGCCCATTGCTGAGCGCTTCTGCGAATCGCACGGCGTAGCCATCCATGGCAGACATGGCCGCGGGCGGATGGGTCAGTCTCGCCGCCACATCTTCCGCCAATATTCGACCGACACACTCCTCCAATGGAAGCGTTTCCGTTTCCTGGATGGCTGGCACACTGCCGATATGCGCCAAGGCTTCCTGTCTGGTAATCATGGGATCGGTCTATACATGACTGGTCAGAAGGCGGAAGGCCACGATCAACACAAGCAGTGCAGTGATTGCTTTCACCCAACGCTCGGGGAACATGCCGAGAAGGAGTTTGTGCCCCAGCCAGCTGCCGAAGGCGACAGCGATGAGGAGGGGCCAGAATTCCCAGAGATCGATCGTCATTCTGCCAGTCTGCAATGACAGTGACTTTCCGACCAGTGCGGCAACAGAGTTGGCCGCGATATAGGCACTGGACAAGGCAGCTATGGTTCGTGGAGGGGCCCATCTGACGAGATGGAGGATCGGTGCCAGAAAGATGCCGCCGCCAATACCGACAAGGCCTGACACATAGCCAATCCCTGCGCCTATTAAAGGGGCCGCGAGTTTTGGCAGGCGCGACGTGCTCAATGTCTCAGGGGACGTGCGCATGATGCTTGTCCATGCCAGTTGGATGCCCGCTGCAAGCAGGGCGCCGCCCAGTAGCAGAACCAGTATGCGTTCGGGGATAGGTGTCAGTCCGCCCAGGAAGGCTGCCGGCACAGACATGGCCAGGATCGGCAGGACGCGAGAGTTTGGATACAGGCCAGCCTTCCAGCATTTCGCCGCCCCCAGGCTGGACACGAGGATGTTGCAGCAGAGGGAGACAATCGGCACCAGCATTACGGGCACGCCCGAGATCACCAGCAGGGCCGTATACGTCGAGCCGCCGCCGAACCCAACGCTCGAATAGAGAAGTGCCACAAGCGCGAAGCCGAGCGTAAGCCAGATCATCGTATCTTGGTGCCTCCTGAAAAAAGGGATGTAAACATGCGGCTATCCCGCGCTAGGTTGTCCGGGTTGTCAGGATTGTTCGAGGAATTCCAGCGTGATCCGTATTCAAAGCGCTCCGTTGGACATAGAGTCCGAACTTCAGGCATATCGCCTGAGCTCTCCGGATTATGGGGCGCTGGCCAGTTTCGAAGGGTATGTTCGAAGCGAGCATGGGAACGTCACGGCGCTCGAACTTCAGCATTATCCTGCCGTGACCGAAGCGGAGATCGCCCGGTTCGAACGAATGGCCCGGGCTCGGTTCGATGTGCTAGACTGCCTGATAATTCATCGTGTTGGTCGAATATTGCCTTCAGAAGCGATTGTACTGGTAGCGGTTCTGGCAAAACACAGGAAACCTGCCTTCGAAGCTGTCGACTTTCTTATGGATTATCTGAAGACAAGTGCTCCCTTTTGGAAAAAGCAGATCGGTCCCGACGGAGAGACCTGGATCGAGCCCAGATCGAGCGATCATGCGGCCGCAGCTGCGTGGAACAAAGAAAGTTGATCCCGTATGACCGATAAGCCGGAACTGCCAGCGCCCGGGGGCAAAATAGTGATGGAGCGCGCCTTCAAGCCCGTTCGTATCGCCCTGCTGACCGTTTCGGATTCGCGCGATGAATCGTCTGATACGTCAGGTGCTATTCTCTCAGCGCGCGTAGAAGAGGCAGGTCATATACTGGCAGCCCGGACGCTGGTCACGGACGACAAGGAAATCATTTCCGCGACAGTCCGGACGTGGATCGACGCGTCGGACATCGACGTCGTGATCTCGACGGGAGGAACCGGGTTGACGGGCCGGGACGTCACGCCGGAAGCTCTGATGCCGTTGTTCGAGAAGCAGATCGAAGGATTTGCCGTCGTCTGGCACATGGTGAGCTATCAGAGCGTCGGCCTGTCCACATTACAGTCTCGCGCCTGTGCTGGCGTGTCGAATGGCACGTTCATCTTCTGCCTGCCCGGGTCGAATGGCGCTTGCCGGGACGGCTGGGACAAGGTGATCCGGTGGCAATTGGACAGTCGCCACGCCCCCTGCAACATGGTCGAACTGATGCCCCGCTTGAAAGAGAGATGACGTCATGAGCGGAGAGGGACTGACACATCTTGATTCCCAGGGACGACCACAGATGGTCGACGTATCCGCGAAGGATGTCAGCGCGCGGGTCGCGATGGCTGAAGGCGTAGTTCGCATGTCCGCCGCAACGCGGGATCTTGCATTGGGTGGAACGTCGAAAAAGGGGGATGCGATCACGACCAGCATTCTGGCGGGGATCATGGCCGCGAAACGGACCGCCGAATTGATCCCGCTCTGTCACCCGCTTCCCTTGTCACGGGTGAATGTCGATATTACGCCCAATGAAAATGGCCTTCGAGTGGTGGCAGAGGTGCGCACTTCTGGCCGGACGGGCGTGGAAATGGAAGCACTGACGGCGGTGAGTGTCGCTTGTCTCACGCTCTACGACATGCTGAAGGCTGTGCAGAAGGACATGGGGGTTTGTTCCATCCGACTGCTGAGTAAAACCGGAGGCAGTTCGGGTGACTACTCCGCGTCGCCGGCTGAGGATTCGGCTTGAAGGTTCGTCTTATCGGGCCCGGTGAGGCGGAGGTTGGCGCATCAGGCCAAGCACCACCGCGTTCCGCGCTCATCGATGGGGCAGGGCGGCGGGTCAGCTATCTTCGGCTCTCGGTCACGGACCGGTGTGACTTACGATGCACCTATTGCATGCCGGAGCGTATGCGGTTTCTGCCGAAGACGGACATTCTCAGTTTTGAGGAATTGGCCAGGCTGGTTGATGGGTTTATCGCGCGAGGCATCACGAAACTGAGGATCACGGGTGGAGAGCCCCTTGTGCGCCGAGATGTCATGCAATTGCTGGAACATCTTTCGCGCAGACTCGGCACGACCGGTCTGAAAGAGATTTCCTTGACCACGAACGGGACGCGCCTCGAACACTATGCAGCGGATTTGAAACGTCTGGGTATTGAGCGCATCAATGTGTCTCTGGACACGCTGTCGCCGAAGATGTTTCAAAGGGTCACGAGGAAAGACCAGTTCGAGACGGTCATGCGGGGGATCGCGAAGGCCCGTGATGTCGGATTGAAGATCAAGATCAACACTGTGGCCTTGCGAAACATCAACGAAGACGAGATCCCCGAAATAGTCGAATGGGCTCATCGTCAGGCCTTTGATGTCTCCCTGATTGAGACCATGCCATTGGGCGAAGGTGTGGCCGCTCGTGAAGACCACTACCTTTCGCTTCTTACAGTACGTGAGACGTTGGCTAAGCGCTGGAGCCTGGAGCCGTTGGTCTATTCGACTGGTGGACCTTCGCGGTACGTACGAATTGCCGAAACAGGCGGCCGATTGGGATTCATTTCACCGCTCAGCCACAATTTCTGCGGGACGTGCAATCGTGTGCGCGTTACCTGCACGGGTATGTTGTATACCTGTCTTGGATACGAGGCCGGGGTAGATCTGCGCGGTGCCCTGCGTGCAGAGCCGGATGGATCAGTGTTCCACGACGTATTGGATCAGGCATTGCGCCAAAAGCCTGAGGGCCATAATTTCGATGCAGAGCGCATTGACCAGCCCGCCACACAACGCACTATGTCTGTTACGGGAGGCTAGGCGTGGCGAAAGGAAAAATCCTGTTCTTCGGAAAGCTGTCGGATCTGGCGGGCGCCAACGAATGGCCTATGCCCGAATTCGATGGAGACTTGCCTGCAACCAGGTTTATTGCGCACATATGTCAAACGCGTCCTGACCTTGCCGCGGTGCTCTCCGAACAGCAAAATCGAATCTGTGTGAATCATGAGATTCATCCCGCAGCGGCAACGCTCCGAATTTCAAGTGAGGATGAGGTCGCCTTCATTCCTCCAATGAGTGGGGGATGACTGCATGGCCTCAAGAAGGTGTTGTCAGGGCAAACATCTGGAGGCGACCAATGCTGGTGTTTAGCCTGAGGAAATGGCCAAGAACCCGTGTCGCTACTTTAAATCCTCGCCTGAAATCATCCAGCTTGGCGTGTTGATGTACGTCTGATTTCCGCTGTCGCTCCAAAATGTCGAGGACCTTGTCCACAAGCGAGGGAGGGATAGATGTCAGCTACGAAATCCTGAGGCTCTGGGTTGATCGGTTCGGCACATTGCTCGCACACAAGATCTGGAGGCGGCGCTCAGAGTCGATGCGAAGAAGCCTCCAATGGCGGTGGCACCTGGACGACGTCTTCGTCGAGATTCGCGGCTTACGCCACTACCTCTGGCGAGCCGTGGATCATGAAAGCGAAGTCTTGGAATCGTTTGTCGCGAAGAAGCGCCATAAGGCTGCTGCGTTGAGGTTTCCTCAAAAAAGCAATGAAGCGACATGGGAATCCACGAATTATTGTGACTCGTAGATGGCCGTCTAATCGGGCCGCGATGAAGGTCATCGGAAGTGAGGCGCGCCAAGAAACTGGTCGCCATCTGAATAAACGCGCATAAATTTCTCACCTATCCTTCCGCAGGCGAGAGCGGGCGATGTCCCGGCTCAGGCGGATGCGAAGTCTGCAGAAGTTCGTCTCAGTTTCTTCGTCAGTGTACAATCACTTCAACTTTGAAAGGCACGACAACACCAGAACCCTGTTCAAACAGAAACGAGACACCGCGCTTCGCGAGTGGCGCGACCTCCTTGTTGCCTAGCACCTGCTCGTCCGCGAATTGTGAAGACTGGTTCGCATTAGACTGACAGCATCCGCGCGAACATGCTGAGCGATGCGGCCGATTCTCATCTTGGCGGCGGTTCCGAGACTAAGCCTGGGGCTCGGACGGGCCCGCCGGTAGCCGGGCTAAGCCCCAAACCCATGGCGGCTGACGAAAGTATTGTAACGATTGCCGCCGTCAGCAGGGCTGCATAACCACCGATCTGGTCCAGAAGACCGGCGCTGCTCGCACCGAGCATCATGCCGAGCGCCATTGATCCCATCATTAAAGCATATGAGGTGGCCGCCACGTGCTCTTCACACACGCGCATGCCCAGTGTCACCATGCAGAGGTAAAACCCGAAAACGATCAGGGTGTAAAACAGGTACCAGCTTGAAAAAAACAAGTCGGTTGTCGAAGCGAGTGCCACAAAGATGAATATGGCGATGACACCGGCCACGATACCCGATGTCCAATATCCGAGTGTGGCTGGCCCGATTTTGTCGGTTACCCAGCCCCCAACCAGCAATAAACCGGCACTGGAGATCAGATATCCAATCCCCGCCAAGGACGAATATCGCGTCTCTCCCCACTGCATTTCCTGGGCTGCGAATGCCGGCAGCGTCGCTTCGATTATGCCTTGATGCATGCCGTAGAAAACGCAGAGACCAATGATCAAGAGCGGGTCACGCCGAAGCAAGACGCGGAACGTTTCGCGCAACACAGGCCCCCAGGCGTCTGGTTTGGCATCGCGGCTCTGGACCGACGTCTGGCCCTCATTCCATGGAAAGAGTTTTTCACCCGGGCGTTCCCGGATCAGGATGGCGGCGAATGCGGGGATCGAGAACAGGCAGGCGGTTGCGATCATCGCAATCGGAAAGCTCTGATACTCAAGGAAATACCCAACCAATGCCGCGCCGCCAGCCATGCCCACAGACTTTCCGCCCAGCATGAAAGCATTGATCTTTCCGAGTTCATTCTTGGGAGTCAGGTCGATGATCATCGCGTCCAGCGCCACGTCCTGAACGGCCGTCATGGCCGACAAGACCGCGCCAAAAATGATGATCGTCGCCAGCTCACTCGGCAAAGGGCTCCGAATGGCGAAGGCGATGAGCGAAATGATCAAGCAGGCCTGCGCGCCAACAAGCCATGCGCGCCGACGGCCCATCGGCAGAAAGGCATACCGGTCGATAACGGCGCCAATAAAAAACTTGAGACTCCAGGGTAATGAGATTGCTGCGATAAACGACCCGATCGCCCCAACGGGCTGTCCGTTCACGGCAAGCCAACTCGGAATTGCGACGAAGAACAACCCCTGGGCCAAGCCTTGCGCCAGATAAAGTAAAGTACCGGTCGCAAAGCGCAAACGTGCATTTTCGGTATAAGCTGGCAGCTTAGAGGTTCCGGCTTTTAGAGCGATATTCGCGTTATCCGTCATATCAAAGTGCCTCACTCAAACAGGGTTGTGGATAACCGGGAGCCAAGCCTGCTTATCGCCTTTGCCGGAGACCTCTGTTGCCAGTAAAATTAGGGGGGGCATCCAGAAGTCTCCGGTCGACACAGCTATGCCAAGCCTCTCGGTCGGAGGTCCGATAAGCCATGCAGCACACTGTTTTTATTAATGTAATCCGAGTAAACTGTGCAGGGTCACGGCGACCACCGTCAAGCGATGCAAGCGTCAAAATAGTGTCAAATCGGTCGATAGATTATGTGACCGTGACGGGTGCGGACCATACTGAGAAGTAAATACGACACCCCACATATCGAGGTTTGACCAGGAAACGGGGTGCCGTGAAAGAATTCCGCACTGTTAAATGCCGGCTTTATTTAAGGTCGATCTCATGCACGATGTAGCTGCCGGTGATTTCGCGCAATTCTGGATAGGTCTCAAGCGCCCGCTTTGAACCCGCATCAGCTTGCTCCTGGCCGAGCGCGTCCATGAATGCCTCGTACTTCTCTTTCGATGGAGCCATATCGGCAAGACTGGCATACTTTGTGACAAGCAGCAGATTAAAATCACCGCTCTCAGGCGTAATGCTCGAATAGATGGAATAGTCCTCAATATAGCCGAGCTCTTTACTGATTTCCGCGCCCCGAACCCAGGTCGCCTTCAGACCCTCGAGATAGTGATCGCCCGCATTGGTCTTCACCTTGATAGTTCCGATTTCCCAGACCGCGTCGCTGATTTCATAATCAGTGAATGGCTCTAGTTGGGCCTGCGCAGGTGTGAGTCCGATTGAAAATGTGATCAGTAGCAAGCTGAAAATTCGTTTCATGGTTTCTCTCCGTAATTCCCTTTTTGGGTACGCGGAGGATGGTGCTCTTGTGCCAACACGGTCAATTCGAGGTGGCGTCAAAAAAGCGTTAATTCGCCTGGGACTTAGCGCGGGTCTGAGGGGATAAGATCCGGCCAACCATATTTTTCCCACGCCTCAACCATGCCAATGTCTTCAGCAAACGCCATGAAATCCGGGTGCTGAAGCGTACGGCCGATGGGGTCGATGTCGGTCCAGAGGCTCATCAGCCCCGGCATATTGGCAGGGTGAATCTGTTCACGATAGACCTTCATCACCAAGTCAGAATGCCCCATCCAGACCGCTGGCCAAGCGACGGTTTGATCGTAGGGGTCGAGCAAGGTTTGGTGCAGCATGTCAATCAGTTTACAATAGGTCTGGCGGGCCTCTTCATTGCCGCTGCAAATGCCTTCCGCGGCGGTTTTCAAATAGAAATCGCGCGCTTCGTCTGAGATTTCGTCCGCGCCAGGTGGCGACATAATGAGTGTTCCGACATAACGCCGTGTCTCAAAATAAGTTTTGACAGCGGTTTCGTGATTGCCGGCAGCAGCTTGAGCGACCCCGAGATAGAAACCTGGAATCCCGAGATCTGCCATCCGTTGTCCTGCACGCATGGCCGCCTCAAGATCTCCAACATTTAAGTGTGCGACACAAAGCATGACATAGTTCCGGCCATAGACGGGATCCTGTTCAATCGCTGCTTCGATATAGGGCAAGGCCTCTCTTGTGCGTCCGAGATACAATAGGCTGGATCCCAGTCTCAGGGTCACATCGGCATTGTGGGGTTCCAGCCTATAGGCTTCCAATGCGTATTCCAGCGCCCCAGCGGGATTAAAGCACGTCCATTCATGGATACTGAGTATCGCGTAGGCATAGCCTTGATTGGGATCGAGATCCAAAGCGCGCCGCGCGCAAGATGCCGCTTTTTCTGATAGCGCAACGCGCTCGAGACAGGGCGTATAGACAGCGACATGAATGAACGCCTCGCCGAGGGCCGTCCAGCATTCAGCAAACTCCGAGTCAATCTCCAAGGCTTGCTCAAGCAGCTCGACAGCTTTTAGCAATCCCCCTTCCAGTGTTACCCGCTGGGTCAATGTTCGCCCCTGCAGATACAGCGCATAAGCCTCACGGCTGCGCGTCATAGTCCGTACCGGCCGCGAATTTCGCTCAAGACCCATGGCATGGCTTAAGCCCGCAATGGCATTTTCGCCGATTAACTTACGCTGATCGAAAAAGTATGTTTCGGACTCAACAATCTCATCGAACCATATCTGTTTGCCGGAAGCCCCCTCTATCAGTCGTATGGAGAGCTTGACTGAACCTGTGGATCGATGGACCGCGCCTTCAATGAAGTGTGTCACGCCAAGCTTCTCGGCCATCTCTGGAAGCGTTAGTGATGATCCAGCCACCGCCTCCACAGATGTTTGTCCGGCAAGCGCCAGTCCGTTCAATCCGCCAAGACGTGACGAGAGTTCCTCAACCGCCGCATCTGCGAGAAACAGATCGCCACCTACTTCGTCAATCTGCTTGAAGGGCAGGATTGCAAGTCCTCTACGTTGACGTAGTCGAGATATGCCACTCCAACCGTGCCAGGCTTGTTCTAGAGCTTCATGACGCTCGTCTAGCCCGCTCGCTCTCAGCGCCGACAACAGGCGCTGTGTGGAAATCCGAAGTCGGTTTTCGATCTGACCACGCTGGATTGCGAGCCATTGAGTCAGGTCGTCTCCCAAATCGAAATTCGCGAGCAGAGGCTTTCCGGATAGCTCAAGCAGAAGCTGTGTTGCAAGGACATCATCTCTCTCTTTCAAGGCTGTTTCCAGCGATTGAAGGTCGGTGTGGATCAAATGTGATTTGACCGCGAGCTGAGTGTTGGAGATCTCCAGAATTTCCCAACCCGAGCCTTGAAATTCGCGTTTGAGATCGTGCAGGCATTGTCGCAGACTGGCGCGCGCCTGAGGCTTGAAGCGGCCCGCCCATATTAGCTTGCTGACCAAGTCCCGGCTTAAGCTTTGCCCTGGATTTATACTCAGCATAGCGAGAATGGTACGCGCGCGCCGGTTGGAAATGTCGATTGGTGTTTCGGATGGTGTTGCGACTTGAAATGAACCAAATAGCGAAACGTGGAGTTGGAACTCGAGGTCTTCAATTAGCGGCAAACCCCGTTCTCCCAATATTTTCGGTTATGTTGAGCTTACCGACCGGGCCTTCTCCCAGCAACCAAAATGTCGTTTCCAATCATTCAACGAAAAAAAAAAAAAAAAAAAAAACCCAATGACGTCTTCCAGCGTCATTCGCCCCGTAACATCAACGCGCCCAGCTGAGACAGGTACGGACAGGCCTCCGAACGGCGTATCTATTGGGAAGGAGTTCTGTACCAATTAGTGAAAATCACGCGCACCAGCCAAAACACCATCAGTGCCAGAACGGCGACAATTGGGGCGGTGAGAAAGAATGGTGTGCGCAGGACTTCCGGCAGTACGTCATTGTTACCGAGAAAGAAGATCGTCACGGCGATGAACAGAGACAGACACATCCGCCAGAGATGGCGCGCAATCCGATGCTTACCAGTACAGCCACCGCGCCGGATCACAGCAACATCATACGCCCCAAACAGCCCCGCGAGCGCGGCCAGGATGAAAAAGGCGGCGGAGGGAACATCGTCCTGTAAACGGAGCCCCGCGGATTGTTTCGGTCAGGCCAATTCCGATTGCGAACGCGCATGCAAGGAGAATGAAAAGACAATTCGCTAGCTCAAACCGCTCCGTTTTACCTTCGCGGCGTATCACGGTCGCCCAGCCACTCGAGAGCAAATAGAAAGCCATCACGCTCAGGAAAATAGTGAAGAGAATGGATCGCGTGACGCTGAAATAGAGGCCACTTGCGATCAGGAGGAGCATTGCGCCAAAGAACAGGTTTCCGGCCAGCCTGTGAAGACGGAGCCCCTTTGCGACCGCCAATGCTCCCGCACCAGAGATGACGGCCCGTGTGCCCATCAACAGATGTGCCAACCCCATGAGTGGAAGTTCAGACATGTTGTTTCATCCTGATAATATCGGGCACTCAGGTCGCTGAGGGCATCAGCTCAGGTGACCTGCGGGCCAGCATCACGACACCCACCCAAACAAACCAGACGATCTGGCTGAGCCCGAAAACAGCGTTGAGCGGTTCGAAATCTGGATAGATCGTCACGATTCCGGCAAGCCCGATGAAAACGCCGAACAGGTTCAACGCACTGGGCAAACCGCGACGCCGCAGTCCGGCCAAGCTGGCTAGCGTGTTCCAGACGCCGCCAACCAACTCGGTGCCCCCGCCCAAAACATTCTGCACAATGCCAACAGCGAGCCAGACCGTTGCGGCGCGTTCGGTATCAGTTTCAGCAAGGCGCGTGACGCTGTCTGCGCCAAGGATGGAGAGCATGCCGCTGACCTTCTCGCCGGATAGGTTTCGTCAATGAGCAAGTCAGAACTGAAGCGTTTCATCGCAGCCCTGTTGACGGGTGCAGGAATGTTCGAAACAGGGATACCGGGGAGTTCAGCTGTTTCGCATAACTGAGCCAGTGGGTTGCGCCCCGGTCATTTATGAACCTTGTATCATGGCAATCCTGAATGGCGCCAAAGAGGCAATCCTCGATGGAGACCGCCATATCTATGACAGTCGTCAGCACATGTGCTGCTCCCTAAACCTTCCCGTCGAAGCCGGGGCGCCCAAGGCGTCGCCGAACGATCCGCTCCTCGGCGTCTATATCGCGCTCGATCCGCGCGTAATGACTGAGCGCACCATGGAAATAGAAAGTATTGGCGGTATCGACGCCATGTCGGCCGAAGGAGCTATGGTTCGAGGTCTTTCGTTTGCGGGCTGGAGCCCTGATTTCACCGAAGCGATGTTACGCCTGATTCAGTTGGTCGGCAGTCCATCAGACATTGCGATTTTCGGGAAAACCCGTCTCCGGGAAGTTTACTATGCAGTCTCTCTT
>JGI24658J20074_1000157_pt1 | contig 20107 bp, 15 predicted proteins | sample MalvirmetaMSP121_FD_20074 | JGI IMG/M metagenome (IMG submission 20074) | reverse complement strand
TCGGCCATGATCATGCGGTAATCATCGTCAAAACTGATCAGATGTCGGTCAAAGGCGCGATCATGAAGGGCGTTCAGGCAAATGCCATTTTCGGGGTAGAACCGTTGAGCATCGTCCTCTTGCCACCCGACGATATGGCTTGCGGTCAGCAGGCGCGTATCGTCGATACCCGTTAGTGCACAGCGAGAGCGATAGTTGTTCAGGATCATCTCGCGGAAGAAGCTTTGTCCGCGCCGCTGCACAACAGTACGTTCAGTGACTTCGCATTGCTTTGCGATCCAGTTTGCCTGCCGCTGCTCGGAAAAACCGGGTGTCTGCTGGGGTGACGGCAAGATCTGCGCTTCATAGGCATTAAATACGATAGAGGGGTCTTGCCGGAACCGCGCCCAGACTTGCCGGTCCATCGCAGAAAGGTTGCCAAGCCCCCTTTGCGGCATCGTGTCATCCAGCGCGGCAAGATTGGACAGTTTCATTGCCACGGCCGATGGCGTGCGTCCGATCCGTTCTGCCATGCGGATGATCTGCGGTGTGCCGGAATGGAACTTGCCAAAAGGAAGCCGCAGATACAGTGACAAAGCCTCAGTGACCTCGTCTTCGGTCCAATTTCGACGTGTCGTCATATACCTGCCGTTTTCGCTCGGAAAATCCTGCCAGGTTCAATTTATAATTGCAATGTCAAAGGTCTTGCTCTGGTAGATTGTGGCGGCGATCTACCGCACCTGACGCCGCGAAAGCCAGTTGTCCCAACTGCTGGGGCTACCGGCATAGACGTTGATGTCGATGTCGCCGGCGGCTCCGGGGACGCGGCCGGTGCTGGTGTATTGCCAGAAGGTCCAGCGCTCGTCGGGGTATTTTTCGGACGGGTGGGCGGCGGTGGAGCGGAGCCAGAATTCAACACCGCGCAGACGCCCCATGTCATTCTGGGCATAGAACTCCGGCGTGGTGTAGACGACGGGCTGCTGCCCGTAATGCGCGCGCAGGATGCTTAGAAAGGTCTGGGCGTTGCGGCGGACGGTATCGGCGGGCGGGCGCAGGGTGCAGGTGGGGGAAAAGGGGTTCCACTCCAGATCCAGCACGGGGGGCAGCATGCCCGGCGCTTTGGGCACGTTTTCGATGAACCAGCGGGCCTGTTTCTCGGGCGTCGTGCAGAAATAATAGAAGTGATAGGCCCCGCGGGCGACACCGGCGCGGCCGGCACCCTCCCAGTGGTTCTGGAACATCGGGTCCAGCAGATCGCCGCCTTCGGTGGCTTTGATGAAGGCGAAGTTCACGCCGGAGACGCGGGCCTCGCCCCAGTTCAGCGGTTGCTGGAAGCGCGCCACATCGATGCCGTGCACCGCATAGCGGTCGGGGCTTTGGCCGGGCCAGTCGAACGGCTTGCGGTCGCCGAAATTGGCTGCCGTCACGTCCCCCACAGGGACAGAGAGTTGCGGCGCACCACAGGCCGAAAGGACAAGGGCAGAGAGGAGGGCAAGAACGCGAAGTCGGGGCATAGGGTCACGGCTTTCGTGCGATAAAGGCCAGATTATTGGCGGGCATGTCGATCCTGTCGATCGGGCTTAGTGCAGCATCGCTGAGCCAACGCGTGATGTCGACCGTATCCTTGTACCCGATCGCAGGATCGGCGGTGCGCAGCTCGGCATCGAATTTCGCATCTCCGTCGGAGGTGAGCACACCCTCGCGGCGGAACGGACCATAGAGGATCAACGTGCCACCGGGGGCGAGCGCAAGCGCGGCTTCGGCGATGACCTGCTGCGCGGCCTCTGTCGGGATCAGATGCAGCAGGTTGGCGAGGAAGATCAGGTCTTGCGGTGGCAGTGGCTTGTGCCAACCCGCCGCTGCTGCATCCAGCGGGGCGGCGGGGGCGACGTTGGTCAGCCCGGCTTCGGCGATATAGGCGTCGATGCTGTCGCGGCGGTCGGGGGCAGGCTCGGTCGGCTGCCAGTACAGATCGGGCAGGGCGCGGGCGAAGGCGGCGATATGCTGCCCCGTCCCGCTGGCAATCTCGAGCGCGCGACCTTTTTGCGGCCCGTGGTCACGCAGCAGGTCACACAGGGCGTCTTTGTTCCGGTCGGCGGCGGGGGCGTGCAGCATGGCACCGCGGGTGGGCAGCGCGACGCTGGCGCTTGGGGGAAGCTTGGCTGTCATGCGCGCAGCCTATCGGGGCGCAGTGCCTCGACCACCGGATCGGGCAGCGAGGGGGCGTTGCCAAGGGTCAGATCGGCCACCAGTTGCGAGGCGGCGGCGCTGGTCTGGAAACCGTAGCCGCCTTGTCCCGCGCTCCAGATAAAGTCGGGCTGGGCGGGATCGGGGCCCAGCACCAACGTGCGGTCCACGGCGAAGCTGCGCAGCCCCGCCCATGTCGCGATGGGTTTCGTCAGCGGCACGGCGACCATATTCTGATACCGCTCCAGCCCTTCGGCCAGCACCATGTCGTCGGCCCATGCGTCCTGCGGTTCGGTCGCGTCCTCATCGGCGGGCGAGATCAGCAGCGCACCCGCGTCGGGCTTGGCGTACCATGTTTCGCCCACGCCAAAGAACATCGGCCAGCGCGACAGGTCATGCCCGCCCGGTGCCGCAATGCGGGCCATGGACCGGCGGTAGGGGGTGATGCCGATGGGAGGCACACCGGCCAGAATGGCGATCTGGTCGGCCCAGGCTCCGGCGGCGTTAACCAGTTTTGCGGCGTGATGGATGTGCGGGCCTGCGGTGACCTTCCACGTATTGCCCGTGCGGGTGATGGATGTGACGGGATGCCCGGTTTCAATCCGTCCGCCATTGCCGCGTAGTTCTTTGGCGAAATCCTGCAGCAGACGGTCGGTATCAATATCATGGGCGTCAGCGTGGTAGCCGGCAAAGGCGATGCGCTCGGCGGCCAGGATCGGCACAAGGCGCAGCGCATCGTCGGGGGTGATCTGTTCGACCCCCATATGGGCGAGATCGCTGTGAAACGCCTCTTCCTCGTGGCGGTCGGCGATGATCATCAGGCCGCGCGGGGACAGGTAGCCGCCGTCGCGCAGGTAGCCGACGGTGGCCTTGTTCAGCGCCTGCACAGAGGGCGCACCGTAATTCTCTTCGATCAGCGCGGCCGACCGGCCAGAGGCGTGATAGCCAAGCGCTTTTTCCCCTTCGATCACCGTGACTTTTGCATCACCAGACAGGCGCGCCGCGGCCGAGATGCCCGCGATGCCGCCGCCGATGACAAGGATGTCGGATGTGTTTTCTGTCATAGCTGCCCCCTGTCCCTTGCACTGGTTTCACGCAGGCCTGTCCCGCCGGCCCCACGTTCCGTGCTTATGGGTGACATGGGCCGGTGGGACGTGCAACCGCGCGGTTAGGCATCGGTTTTGCCGCGCGCGGTGGCGCGACCATAGGCGGGGCGCGCGTGGATCATCTCGACAAAGCCAGCGAGTGCGGGATAATCCTTGGCGCGGCCCTGCTGCATCGCGATCTCTGCCGGAAAGCTGAGCATGATATCCGCCGCCGACAATGTATCCTGCACAAAATGCCCCGAGGCCCGCACGCGGCTGTTCATGTAGCTATAGTGGTTGTCCAGTTCAGACGAGATGCGCGGATGCAGCGGTGCACCGGCGTCGCCCAAACGGCTGACATAGAGGTTCAACAGGATCGGCGTCATCGCGGACCCTTCGGCGAAATGCATCAGTTCAAGGTGCTGCAGATAGGCGGCGCTGTCACGATCGGGGATCATTTGCGGCGCGAAACGGGTGCAAAGCACCTCGGTGATGGCCGCGCTCTCGGCGATCAGCGTGCCGTCGATCTCGACCATGGGGGATTTGCCCAAGGGGTGCACGAGCTTTAGCTCGGGCGGGGCGAGGTTGGTCTTGGCATCGCGGGTATAGGGGATGACATCATAAGGCGCGCCGATTTCTTCGAGCAGCCACAAAATGCGATGAGAGCGGGACCGGTTCAGGTGGTGGATTTTGATCATGACGCTGATGATAGCGTGTTGCAGCCGGATGGGTAGTGGGCATGCATCCCCCGCGCCGTATTTGACAAACGGCGCGGGGGCTTCAGGTCAGGTCAGACGGTGGCGCAGCGCGGGTAGGCGCGACAGGATCAACACATCGACCGCCAGCACGCTCAGCAGCACGGCCCCTGCCATGGGGAAGGCCATCGACACGAACAGCCCGACCAGCACGGCACCCTGCCACAACGGCAGCTCTGACGGCATGGGCGGGGCGGACAGGCGGCCGGCGGCGGTAGGGCGACGCTTCCACCAAAGCACCAGCGCACTGACGCAGAGGAACAGCACCGACAGGCAGACCAGCGTATTGGCCAGCACGCTCAGCAGCCCCAAGGTGCCCATGTGCAGCGCAATCCCCACCGCCATGGCTTTGCCCGCAAGCGAATAATCGGCATAGCGCACATCGGCGAGGATATTGCCGCTGTGCTGGTCGATATGCACGGTGCGGTCCGACATCGGGTCGGTGCTGTCGGTGTTCATGGAATCGCGGCTCAGCGTCCAGACGCCGGTATCGCCCTGCGGCAGGTTCATCTGATAGCGCGCGTCAAAGCCGATCTCGCGCGCCAATGCATCGATGCTGTCAATGGTGACGGCCCCTGCAACGCCCGCCTCCCCAGCCGCGCTGCCAGAGGCAGGCATCGGCGTCTGTTCCAGCGCCCAAGGCACCTCGCGGCGGTGGTGGTTCATGCTGGCGTGGATGTCGTCCGATAGGGGCACGGCATCCCATTTCTCGGCAGGGAACTGGCTCCAGGCTTGCACCATCTTGCCGCCCCAGATGCCCGCCCAGGACAGGCCCGAGATCAGGAACAGCACCAGAAATGCCGATACCCAGATGCCCACAACACCATGCAGCGATTTCCACATCGCACGGCCCTTGGTGAAACGTGGCACCAGCGTCCCGCGCCAGCCTGCACCACGCGGCCACCACATATAAAGCCCCGTGGCGATCAGCACCAAGGCGATCGAGGCCGCGGCTTCAATCATGCGATCACCGGTCACCCCCAGCATCAGATCACTGTGGATGCCATCCGCGAAATCGTACCAGCCGGACCGCCGCGGAAAGCTCTCGATCACCTTGGCCGTATAGGGATCAACCGCAACCATCACCGCATCCCCATCGTGGTCCACGCGGAACAGGGCCGCCAGATCAGGCGCGCGGGGGGCCACATATTGCACCAGCGTGCCGCCGGGCACGGCCTCGACCGCGGCTTGCGACTGTGCCGAGACCGACAGGACGGTTTCCTGCACGGTCACCGGGGTAAATTCACCGTCGCGCCCGTCAATCCAGGCGATCCACAGCATCGCCATGCCGGTTATGGCGAGAACCGACAGAAAGGGCAGCACGAACAGCCCGGCATAGAAATGCCAGCGCCATGCAGCAAAGTAGAGTTTGTTCACGCCGCCGTCGGGCTGCGTGGTTTGGGTAGGGGTCGTCATATGAGGGCTCCAAGCCTAAGGGCCTGCATCATCGGCAGGCGGAAAGAATGAACAGATGGGATAGATGTTCAGACTTGGGGCGGGGCGCGGGTCAGCCGGCTGGGGTCAGGCTTGCGTGTGTGCAGCAGCCGTTTCGCCACAAAGCGCAGGGTTTGCGTTTTCTCAAGCACGGGAACGGGCAGGCCGGTGACCGCTTCGGGCAGCGCCATGGCACCGATCAGACGGCAGGTCTTACAATCGGCCATATTGCCTGAATGCGGGCTATCACCAGTGCCGCAGAGGTCCGCCAGCGCGCCGCCATTGGCAACATAGGCTTGCAGCTCGGGCGACAGGTCTACGGGCGCGAAACGATGCGCAAACCCCGATGTCGCAAGCGACAGCAGCACCAGAACGGTGGCAAGCAGCTGGCAGGGGAAGGCGGGCAGAAAGCGCATGTACCTTCTGTAGGCAGCTTGAATGCCCCGCACCAGATGCGTTTTGTCGCAAGACGGGGCACCGCGCTGATTTCGCAACAAAAAAGGCCCCGCGGATGCGAGGCCTTTGATCGTGTCAGGTCAGTGTCCGGCTTAGTTCGGAATGTCGCCCTTGATGCCTTCGACATAGAAGTTCATGCCCGCCAGCGTGCCGTCATCGGCTGTTTCGCCTTCCGCCAGGAAATCGGAACCGTCCTGCTTTTTCAGCGGGCCGGTGAACGGGTGGTAGGACCCATCCGCGATCGATGCTTTCAGCGCCAGCGCTTCTTCTTTTACGTCGGCAGGCACGGCGTCCGTAATCTCGCCGATACCAACCATGCCGGCACCGATGCCGTCCCATGTGTCTTTGCTTTCCCATGTGCCATCCATGACCGCTTTGGTGCGGGCGATGTAATAGGGGGCCCAATCGTCAATGATCGACGAGACGCGCGGCTTGGGCGCGTATTGCGCCATGTCGGACGCCTGACCAAAGGTGATCACGTCGCCGGCTTCTTGCGCCGCCGCCTGAGGTGCTGTGGAATCGGTGTGCTGCAAGACAACATCCGCACCCTGTTCGATCAGAACCTTGGCGGCGTCTGCTTCTTTGGCGGGGTCAAACCATGTGTAGGCCCAGACGATCTTGAACTCGACATCGGGGTTCACCTTCTTGGCGTGAATATAGGCCGAGTTGATGCCACGGATCACTTCGGGGATCGGGAAGGACCCGATATAGCCGATAATGTTCGATTTGGTCATCTTGCCCGCGATGTGACCCTGAATGGCGCGACCTTCGTAGAAACGCGCGGAATAGGTCGACACGTTGTCGGCACGCTTGTAGCCGGTGGCGTGTTCGAATTTCACATCCGGGAATTTGCCCGCGACGTTGATGGTCGGGTCCATATAGCCAAAAGACGTGGTAAAGATCAGGTCCGCGCCGTCCAACGCCATCTGCGTCATCACACGCTCGGAATCGGGGCCCTCGGCCACGTTTTCAACAAAGACGGTTTCAACAGCGTCACCGAATTCTTTCTCGACTGCCAGACGGCCCTGGTTGTGTTCATAGGTCCAGCCGCCATCGCCGACGGGGCCAACAAAGACAAAGCCGACTTTGGTCTTGTCTTGGGCATATGCGCCGCCCGCAAGCCCAAGCGCCAGTGCCGCGCTGGCCATAAGTGTGGTGAATTTCATAACGTAGTCCCCTGAGTAACGCGCCTTTTATCCGGCGCTTGAAGATAGGCCCCTAGTGAGAGGCGTGGAAAGTGCGGCCCAGCGATGCCGGAGCAGCGCTTTTATCCGCGGAAAGGATCACCAGCACAAGGATGGTGATGAGGTAGGGCGACATTGCCAGATACTCGACCGGAATGGCAACGCCCGCGCCTTGCAGATTCAGCTGAAGCTGCGTGATACCGCCAAAAAGATAGGCACCCAGCAACAGCCGCCAGGGCTTCCAGCTGGCAAAAACCACCAGCGCAAGGGCGATCCAGCCCACACCGGCGGTCATGCCTTCTGTCCATTGGGGCACACGGATCAGGCTGATGTAGGCCCCGCCCAGACCGGCACAGGCCCCGCCGAACATGATCGCCAGCGTACGGATGCGCACCACCTTATAGCCAAGGGCGTGGGCCGCCTCGTGGCTTTCGCCGACAGCGCGCAGGATCAGCCCCATGCGGGTGAATTTCAGCACTGCCCAAACGGCGACGACCAGCGCAAAGCCCAAGTACAGAATAATGTCATGGGAAAAGAAGATCGGCCCGATGACGGGAATGTCATGCAGCGGGCCAAAGTTCACATCCGGCAGGCGCGGTGGTTTGATCCCGACATAGCTTTGCCCCAGCAACGCCGAAAACCCCAGCCCGAACAGCGTCAGCGCCAAGCCCGATGCGACCTGATTGGCCAATGTGATCTGCGTCAGGAAGGCGAACAGCAGGCTCAGCAACGCGCCCCCCACGGCCGCGGCGGCAAAGCCCAACAGGGGCGATCCGGTTTCAACGGCGGTCGCAAAGCCGCAGATCGCGCCGATGATCATCATCCCTTCGACCCCAAGGTTCAGCACGCCGGATTTCTCGACCACCAACTCGCCCAAAGCGGCAAAGATCAGTGGCGTCGCCGCCACCAGAAAGCCCGCGACAAAGAGCACGGGATTGATTGCAGACAGATCCATTACGCGACCTCCGTCCGGCCAAGGCGCAGCCGGTAATGGGTGAAAAGATCAAAGGCGAGCAGGAAGAACAGCAACATCCCCTGAAACACCTGAATGGCGGCGGCAGGCAGTCCCAACTGGCTTTGCGCGATGTCGCCCCCGATATAGGTCAGCGCCATCAGACCACCGGCCAGCAGGATACCCACCGGGTGCAACCGCCCCAGAAAGGCGACGATGATCGCGGTGAACCCGTAGCCCACGTTGAAATCGATGGTGATCTGCCCCGCAGGACCCGCGACCTCGAACATCCCTGCCAGACCGGCCAGCAGACCCGACATGCCCATGCAGAACAACACCAGCCGTGTCGGGTTCACGCCGGAAAACCGCGCCGCCCGCGGCGCCTCCCCGGTCACGCGGATGGCAAAGCCCAACCGGTGCCGCGCCAATAAGACATAGGCAAAGATCACCGCGATCAGGGCGGCAACCACCCCCCAATGCATCCCCGATCCCGCGATCAACTCGCCATTATGGGCCGATGCATATTGCTGCAGGTTGCGGCTGCCCGGAAAGCCGAAGCCTTCGGGGTTTTTCAGCAACCCAAGGCTGACAGAGGCGAGGAACTGTTCCGCCACATAGACCAGCATCAATGACACGAGAATCTCGTTCGTCCCGAACTTGACCTTGAGCACGGCAGGGATCATGGCCCAGACCCATCCGCCAAGCGCGCCTGCAAGCACCATCACCGGAAAGATAAAAACACTCTCTGCGGGGTAGAAGGCCAGACCTGCTCCGGCACCGCAAATGGCCCCCATGATGTACTGGCCCTCGGCTCCGATGTTCCATATCCCCGCCTTGAACCCCAGCGACAGGCCAATGGCGATCAAGACCAGGGGTGCGCCTTTCACCAGCAGTTGCGGGCGATAGTAAAAGGCGAAATCGCCGAACAGCGGCTCCCAGAAAATCGTCATGATCGACGCCACCGGGTCTTTGCCAAGTACCGCGAACAGCGCGCCGCCAAAAACCATCGTGGCAATCACCGCCAGAACCGGCGTTGCATAGGAAAACGCCCGGCTGGCCTGCGGCCGTTTCTCAAGCCGCATCATGCCGCGCCCCAGTTCTTGTCATCTACTTCATTTTGCAAGGAAAACTCCACGGGGGTGTGGGGGTGTGAAACCCCCGCAAGCAACGCGTCAAACATGCGCCACCTCCATCCCGTGGGCCCCGCCCATCATCAATCCGATCTCGTCCACCGTCAGCCCTGCCGCGGCACGCGGCTCCGACAGGCGGCCTTCGTTCAGCGCGGCGAAGCGGTCCGAGATTTCCATCAGCTCGTCCAGATCTTGACTGATCACGATCACCGCTGTGCCATTCTCGGCCAGATCCAGCAACGCCTGTCGGATCGCCGCCGCGGCAGAGGCATCGACCCCCCATGTGGGTTGGTTGACCACCAGCACCTGCGGATTTTGCAACACCTCGCGGCCGATGACGAATTTTTGCAGGTTCCCGCCCGACAGCGACCGCGCGGCATTACCGGGGCCGGGGGTGCGCACGTCAAAATCCGCGATGATACGTTCGGCAAACCGTTTGGCGGCGGGCCAGTTCAACATGCCGCGCCGCTCCAGCTTTTCGCGCACGGCACCGGTCAGCATCGCGTTCTCGGTCAGGGACATATCAGGGGCGGCGGCATGGCCAAGCCGTTCCTCGGGCGCGGTCAGGATACCCAGACGGCGGCGCGCGGTGGGGCCAAGCTGGCCCACGTCCTGACCCTCGAACCCGATCATGCCAGCGGCGGTCGGCAGCTCGCCCGACAGGGCCGACAACAATTCATCCTGCCCGTTGCCCGCCACGCCACCGATGCCCAGAATCTCGCCCGCGCGGACTTGCACGGTGATGTCACGCAGCGGCATGCCAAAGGAACTGGGCGAGGGCGCGGACAGCCCCCTCAGGTCCAGCTTGACCGCGCCGGGGGTCTTGCCTGCGCGGGTCGGTGTCTTGAGCGTGCTGCCCACCATCATTTCTGCCATATCCCGTGCCGTCGTCTCTGACGGGGTGCAATGGCCTACCACTTTACCCAAACGCAGGATCGTGGCGCTGTCACACAGGCTGCGGATCTCTTCGAGCTTGTGCGAGATATAGAGGATCGCGGTGCCTTCGGCGCTGAGCTTGCGCAGGGTTTTGAACAGGATTTCAACTTCTTGCGGGGTCAGAACGCTGGTGGGTTCATCCATGATCAACAGTTTGGGGTCTTGCAGCAGGCAGCGGATGATCTCGACCCGCTGGCGTTCACCGGCAGAAAGGTCGCCGACGATGCGGTCGGGGGCCAGCGGCAGGCCGTAGGCCTCGGACACGTCGCGAATCTGCTTGCTGAGGGTGCGCAGCTTGGGCGCGTTCTCCATCCCCAGGGCGATGTTTTCGGCCACGCTGAGCGCGTCAAACAGCGAGAAATGCTGGAACACCATGCCCACACCGGCGGCGCGTGCGGCGCGGGGCTCGTGCGGGGCGAAACTGGCTCCGTGCATCTGCATCGTGCCGCTATCGGGTTTGACCAGCCCATAGATCATCTTGACCAGCGTCGACTTGCCCGCGCCGTTTTCCCCCAGCAGCGCGTGGACNTCGCCCGGCGCGATCCGCANTGACACGTCATCATTGGCGACAACACCGGGGTAGGCTTTGGTCAGCCCGGAAAGCGCCAGAAGGGGCGTGTCGGTCATGCGCAGCGTTCCTTTTGTGTCAAACGAACCTGTTTATTCGTGCGGGCGGGTTCAAATTGCAAGAGTTGCGTGGCCACCCCAAGCGCAATCGCTTGAGGATGCTTGCCAAATTGCCGCGCGCCGATGGGGCAGGTGATGCGGGCGATCTGTTCGGGGGCATGGCCAAGGGCCGCCAGACGGCTGCGAAACCGCGCCCATTTCGTGTCTGATCCGATCAACCCGCCAAAGGCGAAATCGCGTTGCAGCAAGCGGTGGCACAGGTCCAGATCGTCGTCATGGGCCGGTGTCATGATGAAATGCGCAGCGTCATCTTCGGCGCTGTCCAGCGCGGCACCCCAAGGGCCGTCGACGCCGCTGACGCCCTCTGGCAGATCGTCCAGATACCCGGGGCGCGGGTCGGCGAGTATGACGCGAAACTGCGGCAGCGGGGCCAGAATACGCGCCAGTGCGCTGCCGACATGGCCCGCGCCGTGAATGACCACTTGCCGCGAGGGCTGCCACAGCGGCTCTGCCAACCAGCCGCCGTGCAGGGTAATGGCGAGCGGTGTCGCGCCGCCACTGGCACGGTCGATCTTGGCGCGAAAACTGTCGGCAAGGGGCGGGGCCGCCGGATCAACAGCGCGCAGGTAGATGTCGGGGTAGGTGTCGGGCAGGGCTTCGACTGTGGCGGCGTCGAAACGCTCTGTCACCACCGTCACCGCCCCGCCGCAGCATTGGTTCATCGCGGGGCCAAGGGCGGCGCGGGTCAGCTTGCTGCGCGGGCCACCTGCGAGCATGGCCGCGGCATCGCGCATCGATTGCAGCTCAAGCTGGCCGCCGCCGATGGTGCCGGATGCACCGCCCGCCCAGACCAGCATCGACGTTCCCGCCGGACGCGGGGCAGAGCCTTTGACCTGCACCAGAACGATGCGCGCCACCGTGCCATGCGCGGCAACGGCCTGCGCCAGGGCTGCGCGGTCAAAGGGCATTGCGGGCCTTCCCGATGGCGGTCAGCACTGCTTCGGCCGTGGCGGGTGTTTGCAGGTCACCAAACCCGTCCCCACAGGCGCTTACCGCATCCGACAACGCCATGAAGGCCGAGATGCCCAGCATCAGCGGCGGCTCCCCCACCGCTTTTGACCGGTAGATCGTCTGCGCGGGGTTGGGTTCGTCCCAAAGCGCCACGTTGAACACATCGGGCCGGTCCGAGATGGCGGGGATCTTGTAGGTCGACGGCGCATGGGTTTTCAGCGTGCCCTTGGCATCCCAGACGAGTTCCTCGGTCGTGAGCCAGCCCGCGCCCTGCACATAGCCGCCTTCGATCTGGCCAATGTCCAGCGCGGGGTTCAGCGATGCGCCCGCATCGTGCAAGATGTCCGCGCGCAAAATGCGGTTTTCGCCCGTTAGCGTGTCGATCACCACTTCGGTGACGGCTGCGCCATAGGCAAAGTAGAAGAACGGGCGGCCCTTGCCCTTGATGCGGTCCCATTCGATTTCGGGCGTCTTGTAGTAGCCGGTGGACGACAGCGACACGCGGTTTTCATAGGCAGAGGCGGCGGCTTGGGCAAAGCTGATCACCTCTTCCCCGATATGAACCTGGCCTTGGGCAAAGCGTATCTGGTCTGAGGTGGTCTGATAACGCTCGGCCAGATGGTCGGCGATGCGGTCGCGGATCGTGTCGCAGGCCGCTTGCACCGCCATGCCGTTCAGGTCCGTCCCCGAAGACGCCGCCGTGGCCGAGGTATTGGGCACCTTGCCGGTATCCGTCGCGGTGATCTTGACGACCGAGAGGTCAACGCCAAAGCGGCTGGCGGCGACCTGCGCGACCTTTTGGAACAGGCCTTGTCCCATTTCCGTGCCGCCGTGGTTCAGGTGGATCGACCCGTCCTGATAGACATGCACCAACGCCCCCGCCTGATTAAGGTGGGTGAGGGTGAAAGAGATGCCGAACTTGACCGGCGTCAGCGCGATGCCGCGTTTCAGAACCGGCTGCGTCGCGTTCCAGTCGGCAATGGCGGCGCGGCGGGCGGCGTAGTCTGATGTCTGGGCCAGCCGGTCGGTCAGCGCGTTGATGATACAGTCCTGCACCGGTTGGTGGTAGGGTGTGGTTTGCAGACCCGTGGGCTGGGGTGGCGTGCTCTCTTGTGGTGCGGGCGGTGCCCCGCGAGAGGCAAGATCCGCCTCGGTGTCATGGGGCAGGGCGCGGTGGTCATGGGCCTGTCCGGTTGCGTCAGGCTGCATCACATCGGCGTAGAAATTGGCGCGCCGCACCGCCAGCGGATCAAACCCGAGTGACTGCGCGATATGGTCCATGACCCGTTCGATGCCCACGATCCCCTGTGGCCCGCCAAACCCGCGAAACGCCGTGGCGCTTTGCGTGTTGGTGCGCAAGCGGTGCGAGGTGATGCGGATGTTATCAAGGTGATAGGCATTATCCGCATGCAGCATCGCACGGTCGGCCACGGGCAGGGACAGGTCCATCGCCCAGCCACAGCGGGTGTAATGGGTGAAATCCAGCGCCGAGATGCGGCCAGATGGTCGGCGATGCGGTCGCGGATCGTGTCGCAGGCCGCTTGCACCGCCATGCCGTTCAGGTCCGTCCCCGAAGACGCCGCCGTGGCCGAGGTATTGGGCACCTTGCCGGTATCCGTCGCGGTGATCTTGACGACCGAGAGGTCAACGCCAAAGCGGCTGGCGGCGACCTGCGCGACCTTTTGGAACAGGCCTTGTCCCATTTCCGTGCCGCCGTGGTTCAGGTGGATCGACCCGTCCTGATAGACATGCACCAACGCCCCCGCCTGATTAAGGTGGGTGAGGGTGAAAGAGATGCCGAACTTGACCGGCGTCAGCGCGATGCCGCGTTTCAGAACCGGCTGCGTCGCGTTCCAGTCGGCAATGGCGGCGCGGCGGGCGGCGTAGTCTGATGTCTGGGCCAGCCGGTCGGTCAGCGCGTTGATGATACAGTCCTGCACCGGTTGGTGGTAGGGTGTGGTTTGCAGACCCGTGGGCTGGGGTGGCGTGCTCTCTTGTGGTGCGGGCGGTGCCCCGCGAGAGGCAAGATCCGCCTCGGTGTCATGGGGCAGGGCGCGGTGGTCATGGGCCTGTCCGGTTGCGTCAGGCTGCATCACATCGGCGTAGAAATTGGCGCGCCGCACCGCCAGCGGATCAAACCCGAGTGACTGCGCGATATGGTCCATGACCCGTTCGATGCCCACGATCCCCTGTGGCCCGCCAAACCCGCGAAACGCCGTGGCGCTTTGCGTGTTGGTGCGCAAGCGGTGCGAGGTGATGCGGATGTTATCGAGGTGATAGGCATTATCCGCATGCAGCATCGCGCGGTCGGCCACGGGCAGGGACAGGTCCATCGCCCAGCCACAGCGGGTGTAATGGGTGAAATCCAGCGCCGAGATGCGGCCAGTGGCGTCAAACCCTACGGTATAGTCGATGCGGAAATCATGGCGTTTGCCTGTGACGATCATATCGTCATCGCGGTCATATCGCATTTTGCAGGGGCGTCCCGTGCGCGCGGCGGCGACGGCACAGGCCACGGCGAGCGCATTGCCCTGACTTTCCTTACCACCAAAGCCACCGCCCATGCGCCGCGTCTCTACCCGCACGGCGTGCATCGGCGTGCCAAGCGCCTCTGCCACCTTATGCTGGATCTCGGTCGGGTGCTGGGTGGAGGAATGGACGACCATGTCGCCATTATCTTGCGGCAGGGCGAGGGCGGCCTGACCTTCGAGGTAGAAATGCTCTTGCCCGCCGATATTGATCGTCCCGCTCAGAGTTTGGGGGGCGGTGGTCAGCGCGGCGGCAGCGTCCCCCTTCTGGTAGATGCGGGGGCCATCCTCGAACCGAGCATCGGCGGCGAGTGCCTCTTCTATGGTCAGGATCGGGGTGGTCGGGGTGATGTCCACCGCCCCAAGCCGCGCGGCGTGGCGGGCGGCAAGGTGGGTTGTCGCGATGACCATGAAGACGGGCTGGCCCGCATAATGTACCGCATCGGTGGCCAGCAGGGGTTCGTCATGGTTTGACGGCGATACGTCATTTTCAAACGGCAGATCTGCCGCCGTCAGCACCGCCACCACCCCGGGGGCAGCAGCGACTTCGCGCAGGTCCATGCCGTTGAGCGTGCCCGCGGCCACCGTGCTCAGTCCAAAGGCGATATGCAGCGTTGTGGCCGGTGTCGGGATGTCGTCAACGTAACGCGCAGCCCCCGTGACATGGAGCTTGGCTGCATCATGGGGGAGGGGTTTGGCAACGCTCATGCTGTCACCTCGTGCAGGTTCGTGGGCAGGCCGTTCACGTCATGCAGATAGCGCAGCAGCAGGTTCTGGGCGGTCAGCAGGCGATACTGCGCCGAGGCGCGCATGTCGGTCATCGGCTGATAATCCAGCGCCAAGGCATCCATCGCGCGGCGGATCGTCGCCTCGTCAAAAGGTTGGTTGATCAACAGGGCTTCGGTCTGGCTTGCCCGTTTCGGCGTGCCTGCCATGCCGCCAAAGGCGATGCGTGCGTCTGTGATTACATCGCCCGCGCGGGTGATGTTGATACAGCCGCACAGGGCCGAGATGTCCTGATCGAAACGTTTGCTGATCTTGTAGCAGCGCAGGCTGTCATCCCTGCCAGTGGGGAGTTTCGGGACGGTGATCGCCTCGACCAATTCGCCGGGGGCGCGGTCCTGTTTGCCGTAGTCGATAAAGAAGTCTTCAAGCGGCAGGCTCCGGCGGGTGTCGCCGTGACGCAGGTGCAATGTTGCCCCCATCGCGATCAGCGCCGGAGGGCCGTCCCCGATGGGCGAGCCATTGGCGATGTTGCCCCCGATGGTGGCCGCATTGCGCACCTGCGCCGAGCCATACCGCCGCAGCATCGCGCCCAAGCTGGGATAGAGCGGGCCAAAATGCGCGGTGAGCGTGGCAAGGGTGGTGGCTGCGCCGATGCGCCAGTGATCCCCGCCATCGGTGACGCCGCGCAGGTCGGGGATCTGGTTGAGAAACACGACCGGCCCCAGATCGCGGAATTGTTTAGTGACCCAGAGGCCGACATCCGTTGCCCCCGCAATCAGGGTCGCATCGGGGTGATCGGCGTACCAGCGGGCCAGTTCATCCGTGGTCGTGGGGCGCGAGGTCGCAGGGGGCTGTCCGCCCCCGTCCGGCTGCGCCGGCCCCCCCGAGGATTTAGGGCCATCTGGAAGTTTGAGGTTGCGCAGGTGCGCAGGCACGGGGGCGGCCTCGGCGGCTTTGGCGGCGCGGATGATGGGCGCGTAGCCGGTGCAGCGGCACAGGTTGCCGGCGAGCTGCGTGTCGTGATCCGTGGCCCCGTTCAGATGGTCGGTGGCCATGGTGACGGCAAAGCCCGGCGTGCAAAAGCCGCATTGGCTGCCGTGGTGGTCGATCATGGTCTGCTGCACGGGGTGCAGGCTGCCGTCAGACGCCGATAGCCCTTCGACGGTGGTGACGGATTTGCCGTTGATCTGGGGCAGGAACAGGATGCAGCCGTTCAGGGCGCGGTGGCCCTGGTCGTCGCTGATCATGACGGAACAGGCGCCACAATCGCCTTCATTGCAGCCTTCCTTGGTGCCGGTCAGGTGTCGGGTTTCGCGTAGCCAGTCCAGTAGCGTCATGGTGGGGGAGACGCCGGTCAGTGACACGACTTCCCCGTTGAGGAGAAAAGTGATGTCCATAGGGTTCGTTCCGCCGCGGTACCTCAGCCCGTGATCTGCGCGGCGTTCGATGCGACGTAGAACGCGGCGCGGGCAAATGTTGAACGAGGCTAGGCGGGGGCAAGGGGGCTTGGCAAGAGATTTCGTGGCGTCCTGCGCTCTAGGGCGTGTCGTGTTGCTGGAAAAACAGGCGCGGGGTGCCGGTGGGACTGGTGACTGCGGGTGGGCTTGGGTAAGTTGACCCCATGGCACAAGCACCCCGATTCATTCACCTGCGCACGCACTCCGAGTATTCGTTGTTGGAAGGGGCGTTGCGGCTGAAAAAGCTGCCTGATCTGTGCAAGGGGGCCGATATGCCGGCGCTGGCCCTGACGGATACCAACAACATGTTCGCCGCGTTGGAATTCTCGGTCGCCATGGCGGGGGCCGGTGTGCAGCCGATCATCGGCTGTCAGGTGGATCTGGCCTATGTGAAGGTGCAACCGGGGGAAAAGCCGCGCGATCCGGCCCCTGTGGTTTTGCTGGCCCAATCCGAGGCCGGGTATGAAAACCTGATGAAGCTGAACTCCTGCCTATATATCGACAAGGGTGGGGCGCTGCCGCAGGTCACCTTGGAGGAGCTGGAGGCGCTGAACGGTGGGTTGATCTGTCTGACGGGCGGGGCGGGCGGCCCCGTGGGGCAGCTGTTACAGGGCGGTCAACGTCCCGCGGCAGAGGCATTGATGGCACGGCTGCACGGGGCTTTTGCCGACCGGCTTTACGTCGAGTTGCAGCGCCACCCCGGCGAGGATGGCCAGCCCGTAGCCGAACAGCTGACCGAGCGGGGCTTTGTCGAGATGGCCTATGACATGAGCATCCCCCTGGTCGCGACGAATGACGTCTATTTTCCCAAGGCCGATATGTACGAGGCCCATGACGCGCTGATCTGTATCGCGGACGGGGCCTATGTCGATCAGCAGCAGGACCGTCGCCGATTGACTGCGCAGCACTATTTCAAGTCGCAGGCCGAGATGGTGACGCTGTTTGCGGATTTGCCGGAGGCAATCGAGAATACCGTCGAGATTGCCAAGCGGTGCGCGTTTATGGCGTATCGGCGCGATCCGATCCTGCCGAAATTTGCGGATGACGAGATCGAAGAGCTCAAGCGGCAGGCGCATGAGGGGCTCAAAAACCGGCTCAAGGTGATCCCCCATGCCACCACCGTCGAAGAATATGAAAAGCGGCTGGATTTCGAGCTGGGCATCATCGAGGGCATGGGGTTCCCCGGCTATTTTCTGATCGTTGCCGATTTTATCAAATGGGCGAAAGACAATAATATTCCCGTCGGGCCGGGGCGGGGCTCGGGAGCGGGTAGTCTGGTGGCCTATGCGCTGACGATTACCGATCTGGACCCGCTGCGCTATCAACTGCTGTTTGAACGGTTCCTGAACCCCGAACGGGTATCGATGCCCGACTTTGACATCGACTTTTGTATGGATCGCCGGGAAGAGGTGATCCAGTATGTGCAGCGCAAATACGGGCGCGACAAGGTGGGGCAGATCATCACCTTCGGGGCGCTTTTGTCCAAGGCGGCGGTGCGTGACATCGGACGGGTGTTGCAGATGCCTTACGGGCAGGTGGATCGCCTGTCCAAGATGATCCCCGTCGAGGGCGTGAAACCTGTCAGCATCGAAAAGGCACTGGCGGATGAACCACGCCTGCGCGAGGAGGCCAAGAACGAGGAAGTTGTCGCGCGGCTGTTGAACTATGGCCAGCAGGTCGAGGGGCTGTTGCGCAACGCATCGACCCACGCGGCGGGGGTTGTGATCGGGGACCGGCCGCTGGACGCGCTGGTGCCGCTTTATCAAGACCCTCGGTCCGATATGCCCGCGACGCAGTTCAACATGAAATGGGTCGAACAGGCCGGTCTGGTCAAGTTCGACTTTCTGGGCCTCAAGACCCTGACCGTCATCCAGAACGCGGTCGACCAGATCAAATCCTCGGGCCGTCACCTGCATGTGGCCGCCGACGGGACAGAGCTGTTCGAGCCGCCCGAGGGGCTGATCGACGATATCGCCACCATCCCGTTGGACGACGAGGCATCTTACAAGCTTTATGCCAGCGCCAAGACGGTGGCGGTGTTCCAGGTGGAATCCAGCGGCATGATGGATGCGCTCAAGCGGATGAAGCCGACCTGTATCGAAGACATCGTGGCCTTGGTCGCGCTATACCGGCCCGGCCCGATGGAGAATATTCCGGTCTATTGCGAGGTCAAGAACGGCCAGCGCGAGCGGGAATCCGTGCATCCCTCGATTGACCACATCCTCGAGGAAACGCAGGGCATCATCGTCTACCAGGAACAGGTTATGCAGATCGCGCAGGTCATGGCGGGCTATAGTCTTGGCGGCGCTGACCTGCTGCGCCGTGCGATGGGTAAAAAGATCGCCGAGGAAATGGCCAAGGAACGCCCCAAGTTCGAAAAAGGCGCGATGGCCAACGGGGTCGACAAGAAAAAGGCGTCCGAGGTTTTCGACCTTCTCGAAAAATTCGCCAACTATGGTTTCAACAAATCCCACGCCGCCGCCTATGCGGTGGTCAGCTATCAGACCGCATGGCTCAAGGCGAACCATCCGGTCGAATTCATGGCCGGCGTGATGAACTGTGATATCCATCTGACCGATAAGCTGGCGGTCTATTTCGAAGAGGTCCGCAAACGGCTGGAACTGCCCTGGGTGCCGCCTTGTGTGAACCGCAGTGATGCGACGTTCAAGGTGGTCGAGGGCGCGTTGGTCTATGCTTTGGGCGCGCTGAAAAACGTCGGGGTGGAAGCGATGAAGCTGATCACCGAAGGCCGCAAGGTTGACGGTGTGGACAAGCCCTTTGCCACGCTCTTTGATCTGGCGCGGCGGGTTGATCTGAAACGGGTGGGGAAACGTCCGCTTGAGATGCTGGCCCGCTCCGGTGCGTTCGACCAGCTGGACAACAACCGCCGACGCGTCTGGCAGTCGCTGGACGGGTTGGTCAGCTATTCCGCCGCGATCCACGAGCAGAAAGCCTCTAATCAGGTGTCGCTGTTTGGCGAGGCGGGGGATGACTTGCCAGAGCCGCGCATCGTGCCTTGCGACGATTGGGAGGCCGCCGAGCGCCTGACCGAAGAGTTCAAGGCCGTGGGCTTCTATCTGTCGGGCCACCCGCTGGACGATTACATGGGGCCGATGAAACGCAAATCCGCTACGGGCGGTGTGCCGTTCCTGACGCTGGACGAGCTGACCGAGAAAGTCTCGGTCAAAGGGGCGATGAACGCCCGTCTGGCAGGGATCGTCGCCGGACGGCAGGAACGTAAATCAGCGCGCGGCAACCGCTTTGCCTTCGCGCAACTGTCGGACCCCACGGGCGCTTACGAGGTGACGCTGTTCTCGGACACGCTGGAACTGGCGCGCGACCATCTTGAAACAGGGTCGAAGGTCGTGGTCATGGTCGAGGCGACGATGGAAAGCGACCAGTTGAAACTGCTGGGCCGGTCGGTGGTGCCGATCGACACGGTGGTCGAGGATGCGGGCACTATGGGGCTGCGGATCTTTGTGGATGATGCGGGGGCTATTCAGGCGGTCGCCGATGTGCTGGCCGGTGCCCGATCCGCGGCGCGCAGCGCGGGTAAGGGGCCGGTACAACTGTGCCTGATGGACCCGACCCTGCCCGGCGAGGTGGAGGTTGACCTCTGCGCCGAATACCCTGTCACCCCCAAGATCAAGGGTGCCATCC
>JGI24658J20074_1000086_pt1 | contig 28934 bp, 28 predicted proteins | sample MalvirmetaMSP121_FD_20074 | JGI IMG/M metagenome (IMG submission 20074) | reverse complement strand
CTGCAACTACACCCGTTTCCCGATCACGACCGCTCGGGTCGAAGCTGGCAATGTCGCCATCGGCATGATTCGTAAGCGCGCTCGTGGGCTGATCGATCAGGACTACTTCAAGCTCAAGATCCGGCAGTCCGCTACCTCCGAACCACCGCTCGCGCTCTTCCCCACGGCCCGATAATTACCTCATGCTTCTGCACAAGAGCCAGAAAGTTGCGGCCTGTTTGCCCCCTACATCAAGGCATCAACACGGTTATGACTTTTTCTTCGGTATACGCCATTACGCCGGCCTTTCCACATTCGCGCCCGATTCCGCTGGATTTAACCCCTCCCCATGGCAAACGTGGGTCGATTGGCGCCCAGCAATTGACTCCAACTGCTCCCGCCTTCACAGCATGAGCGACCTTATGGGCGCGCACGAGATCATTCGTCCAGATTGTGGCTCCTAGACCGTACGGGCTATCGTTCGCGATCGACACCGCGTCTTCAAATGTCTGGAACGGGATTATCGTCGCTACCGGGCCGAATATCTCTTCTCTCGCGATTGTCATGCTGTTGTTGGCATTGGCAAACACCGTGGGCTTTACGAAAAAGCCCTTTTCATAGCGTGCTTCTCCACCAGCCAACAAGGTCGCGCCTTCTTCTACGCCTTTCCGGATGTAGTAGTTAATTTTCTCAAACTGAGACTTTTTTGCTACCGATCCCATTTGAGTCGACGGGTCCATTGGGCTGCCAACACGGATGCTGGCCGCGGCGCTCGCCAGCATTTCCGCGAATTTCTCAGCGATCGACGCTTGCACGAGAATTCGAGTTCCCGCAGCGCAAATCTGACCTTGATTGAAAAACACGCCCATCGCGCAACCCTGTGCAGCCGCCTCCAGCGACGCATCTTCGAATACTATCTGCGGACTTTTACCGCCGAGCTCCAAAGCGATCCGCTTGAAAAGCGGACCTGCGGTGACTTGTATTTCCCGACCAACCTCCGGGCTACCGGTGAAGGTCACCTTGTCGACACCCGGGTGCACACACAACGCCTTTCCGACGACGTTGCCGAAACCCGTCACAACATTGACCACACCATCCGGTATCCCCGCCTCTTTGCACAAGGCAGCGAGGTGCAATGCTGATATGGGTGTCTCCTCGGACGGTTTTAGTACGACAGTGCATCCCGCCGCTAATGCTGGGCCTAGCTTCCACGAGGCGATCATGATCGGTGTATTCCACGGAACGATCGCGGCTACGACACCGATGGCCTCGCGCCGGGTGTAGGAGAGCGTAGGCACTCCCATGTAGCCCGGCGTGGGAATGGTTCTTCCTTCGATGTTGTCCGCCCAGCCGGCTGCGTTGCGCAGCGTACCGATTGTATTGGGGAGGTCCAGCAATCGCGGCTCAATCAGCGGCCTACCGATGCACACCGCGTCCATGTCCGCAATGATGTTGGCATCGCGCTCCACAAGATCGGCGAGTCGGTTGATCAATTGACCTCGCTGCGCTCCGGACATCTTGCTCCATTCACCGCCATCGAACTGCGCGCGCGCCGCCTGCACCGCGTCGTCGACATCTTTAGCGGTACCCTGTGCAGCCATAGCGATCACGGTCTCGTCGGCCGGGCTGAGGATCGTCATCCGCTTCCCGTCAGACGCAGCGACTAGGCACCCTCCAATAAAATGCTGCAGCTCCTTTATTTCATTGCTCTCATCACCAGCTGCAATTGCCGGGGGGGCATCGGACATGTCACATCTCCTCGTGATCGTTGTTTAAAGTTCCTGTGCTTAGGCAGAGGGCTCGCAACTGTTCGCGGCACAGATGGCAGAATCGCGCCGGACGACCGACCATTGTTCGCTGACATTTTGCTGAGCAGGACTTTGCCCGCTTGTCGGTGCGTGCAATGCCGTGACAATTGGTGCAAGTTTCTGGGGCCGACCTAATACAGCGCCGTCGCCCCGATCGGTCAGATACGTTCGATAATCACCGCGATTCCCTGCCCGACACCGATGCACATCGTGCATAAGGCATAGCGGCCATCGATTCTTTCCAGCTGAGAAAGGGCTGTCGTCACCAAACGAGCACCCGATGCACCCAATGGGTGACCAATCGCAATAGCGCCCCCAGTCGGGTTCACGTGCGCTGCATCGTCGGGAAGGCCCAAGTCTCGCAATACCGCCAGCCCTTGCGCTGCGAAGGCCTCATTGAGCTCGATAACATCCATTTGCGAGAGCTTCAGCCCCGTCTTCTCGAGGAGTCGTCGGGTCGCCGGCGCAGGGGCAAACCCCATGATCCGCGGCTCAATGCCAATCGACGTCGCCCCGACGATGCGTGCTCGCGGACGCAATCCGTGTTTGGCGATTCCAGATTCCGAAGCGACCAGCAGCGCGCACGCTCCGTCGTTGACAGGAGAGGCATTCCCGGCGGTTACGGTGCCATCCGCTTTGACGATCGGTTTAAGGAGGCCAAGAGCTTGTAGCGTAGTTTCGGGGCGCGGCGGCTCGTCCGTGTCCACATGAAGGTCTGGGCCTTTGCGCTGCGGGACATTCACGCCCACGATCTGATCCGTGAAAAAGCCTGAGGCAGACGCCTGTGCCCAACGCATTTGACTGTTCAAGGCAAAGGCGTCTTGATCTACACGTGTGATTCCAAACTCCTCGGCAACATTTTCGGCCGTTTCCGGCATTGAGTCGATCCCGTAACGGGCCTTCATAATGGGATTCACAAATCGCCACCCGATCGTGGTGTCCTCGATTCGAGCCGACCGTGAGTAAGCGGACGTAGATTTACCCAGCACAAAGGGCGCGCGCGACATGCTTTCTACGCCGCCGGAAATCAGGAGGTCCGCCTCACCAGCCTTAATCGCTCGTGCGGCTATCGCTACAGCGTCCAAGCTCGATCCACATAGCCGATTGATCGTGGATCCTGGAACGCTGGGGGGCAACCCGGCTAACAAGGCGGCCATGCGAGCGACATTTCGATTGTCTTCTCCCGCGCCGTTGGCGCAGCCATACAGTACGTCGTCAACTTGAGACCAGTCGACTCCTGAATTCCGTTCGATCAGCGCGTGAATGGGAATCGCCGCAAGATCGTCTGCTCTCACTCCGGCCAATACGCCACCATACCGCCCGAAAGGCGTGCGAATGGCATCGCAGATATAAGCTTGGTTCAAGGTCGTTCTCAATGATTGGAGAATATTGATCGGGGACGCACGTTTCGGCTTGCGATGCCGAAAGTTAACCCCAAATACTCGGCATCAGCCGCTGGCCGTGCGGATCGCACGCCAACTTTCAGCGGTATGGACCACACTTGCCTGACCATCTGCGCAAATTGCTACGCGATGCGTGCAAACTCACTTGATCAGGAGCACTTCTCCGCGAATTCGGTGAGACCGCCCGCGGAATACCGCAACCGTACGCCCATCCTCGCCGCGAACTGTCACATCGTAGACCCCGGTACGGCCGGCTAGCACAACCTCCTGCGCATGGGCTTCCAGCACCTCGCCGACCCGACCGGGGCTTACATAGTCGATCGTGCAGCCAGCAGCGACCGTCGAATGATTTCGGCTGTTGCAGGCAAACGCAAAGGCACTGTCGGCCACCGCGAAGATAAACCCACCATGACACGTGCCGTGCCCGTTCAGCATGTCCTCTCGCACGCGCATCGACAAAGAGCAGCGACCAGCCCCGACCTGTAGCAACCTCATCCCAAGGTTCCGGGACGCTTGGTCACGTCTGTACATTTCGTCTGCAACTCGCTTGGCCAGCGCTGTCTCATCGGCACTTGAACTCGGAACGTCTTCGCTATTCATTCGGGCCCCTCAGAGAATCGCGAGCCGTCCTGGCATTGGCATTCCGGGTTCGTGCTGCATGGCGCTGTTGCCCGGAAAGATACCTTGCATGCTCATCCGAGGAACTGGGGTCCAACGGCGCAACGGCGACGGGCCGCCCATCGTCGTCCAGGGCGACCATCGTGAAATAGCAGCTGTTGGTGTGACGCCGCACACCTGTTCTGATGTCTTCCGCCTCAACGCGGATGCCAACTTCCATAGACGTACGTCCGGTGTAGTTGACCGAGGCGAGAAACGTCACCAAATCGCCGACGTGAATGGGCTGCTTGAAAAAGACTTGGTCAAGCGCCAGGGTGACCACATAACGGCCGCTGTATCGCGATGCGCAGGCATAGGCCACGTTGTCGAGCAACAGTAAAATCCGACCGCCGTGCACGTTGCCGCTGAAATTCGCCATATCACTGGTCATCAGCAGCGTCATTGTGAGGTTTTTTTCAGGCGTCGCCACGTAGCGCCACCCCGCTGTATGCGTGCCGTCTGATCAGCGGCGACACCCGGTAGCGGCCTTCGCCGTAACTCCGCGCAAGATTCAAAAGCGTGGTGAAGACCCGATGAACACCAATCTCATCTGCCCAGGTCAACGGACCTCGCGGATAGTTGACCCCTGTGCACATGGCAACGTCGGCATCGACCGCACTGCACACGCCCTGATTCACTGCATCCGCTGCTTCGTTCGCCAGCATCGAAACGGTCCGCAGAACCAACATTCCGGGCACATCGTCCAGTTTACAGATGCCATAGCCTGCGGCTTGAAGCGTCCCTACCACATCGTTCCATGCCATTTCGCTGCACTGATCCGCACGGGCCAGCGCAATGAGCGTACACGTCTGATAATCCAGCGCCAGATCGAGCAACACCGTGTTGTCAATCCCTGACTCCGAGGCACGTTGAGTCGCCGTGCGGCCGTCACTCGGATAAAGAATCGCATCATTGACTTGCAGGACGCGATCGTCCGCCTTCACGCGCGTCGCCATTGAGTACGCCACACTACGCGCCTCGAACCGGTCGCGAAGCGCATTTGTCAGCGTCGATTCACCGTGGAGTGCAGGCAATGCGTCAGTTTGTTCGATCGGGAGTATGTTGGGCTCACGCAACTTGGCATCAAGCGAATAGTCGTAGAATCCACGTCCACTTTTTCGGCCGAGGAACCCGGCTTCAACGAGCTCCTGCTGAATTAGCGAGGGTAAAAATCTCGGATCGCCGTAGAAGGCGTCGAAGACCGAACGGGTCACAGCAAAGTTGACGTCATGTCCGATCATATCCATCAGTTCGAACGGCCCCATACGAAAGCCGCCTGAATCCCTCATGAGCGCGTCGAGCGTCGCACAGTCACCGCCACCTTCACCAAGTACGCGCAAGGCTTCCGCGTAGAACGGACGAGCGCAGCGATTGACGATGAATCCTGGCGTCGACTTTGCCCTGACGGGCGACTTGCCCCACGCACGAGCGGTCTCGACAATAGTGTCCAAAACGCTTGACTGAGTCTCCATGCCGGCGATGATTTCGACGAGCCCCATCAGCGGCGCAGGGTTGAAGAAATGCATTCCAACCAGCCGCCCCGGATGTTTGAGCGCGGCACCAATCGCCGTTACCGAAATGGACGACGTGTTGGTTGCCAGGATGCAATCGGTGCGGACAACTGACTCCAACTCGACGAACACTTCGCGCTTTACGTCCAGACGCTCGACGACCGCTTCAATGACAAGGTCTGCTTCATCGCAGTGATCCAACGAGTCAATGGCGCTGACCCTGGCCCACATTGCGTCGGCATCACCCTGCAGGATGCGCCCTTTCCCTACGAGCTTCGCTAAGGTTTCGCGAAGGCGCTGGACTGCATAGCCGGCGGACTCACGCCTAGCATCGTAAATGTCGACCCTGCATCCCGCACCCAAGGCGACCTGTGCAATTCCTCCCCCCATGGCCCCGGCACCGACAACCACGACCTTCGCGCTCTCGCCACAGATGGCTTTGACGGCAGTCATCGCGTGTTCACTCGCCCCTGAATTGTGGAGGGCGCTTCTCGATGAACGCCGACACGCCTTCCCGATAGTCCAGGCTATTTCCCAGCTCACGCATCAGGTCACGCTCGATGTCGAGCTGCTCGTCGAGTGTGTGTAAACCGCTGCTGTAAATCGCCTGCTTGCTTCGCGCGAGGCCTCGGGTTGGTGCGCTGGCGAGTTGCTGAACCAGGCACTCGGTCTGATCGGCGAACTGGTCGTCATCCACGCACTTCCATATCAACCCCCAGTCCTCCGCCTTCTGCGCGCTCAACTTTTCACCGAGCATCGCCATCGCCATCGCTCTCGCTGTTCCAACCAAACGAGGCAAGAAATATGTTCCGCCCGTATCCGGAATCAGACCGAGCTTGCAAAACGGCTCGACGAAGCTTGCCGATCGAGTCGCAATTACGAGATCACACGCCAAGGCCAGATTGGCACCCGCTCCGGCGGCAACCCCATTGACCGCACAGACAACCGGGAATGGCAGGGAGCGAATAGTGCGCACAAGTGGTGCGTAAAACCTTTCAACGGAATCGCCCAAATCAACAGCGGCGCCGCCCGGTGCAACCGCTCGATCCCCAAGGTCCTGTCCGGCGCAAAAGCCGCGGCCGGCGCCGGTCAATAGGAGTACCCGGACGCCGCTGCTTTCACGAACACGACGCAGCGCATCGCGCAGCTCTAGGTGCATGTCCGCTGTAAAACTGTTGAGCTTGTCCGGCCGACTCAGTGTAATTCGAGCGACGCTACCGCCGATCTCGAATATCACGTTCGAATAAGCATCCATTTTCACTCTCCGTATCAAGCCTGCGGCCGTTTGGCGACCATGGTGAGTACGTCGTACTGCGCAACAATGGCCGCATCCTGGTTGATCACCGTCGCGTCCCAACGCACTTCGCCATAGGATTCCGTAATACGTGGGTTCTTCTGCTTACAGGTGAGGCTGACCTGCAAGCTGTCGCCTGGGAACACTGGTGTCATGAATCGAAGACTGTCGACCCCATAGTTCGCAAGCACAGGGCCTGGGTCTGGATCCACGAACAGACCTGCAGCAATCGAAACGATGTAGTAACCGTGCGCGACACGGCCGCCGAAGAACGGATTTGCCGAGGCGGCTTCCTCATCCATATGGGCGTAGAAGGTGTCTCCTGTAAAATTGGCAAAGTGTTCGATGTCGTCCAACGTCACTTGACGCTGACTACTGACGACCGTATCGCCAATTTCGAGATCCTCAAGATGCTTGCGAAATGGGTGCTCTCCATCCGTATCTCTTTGGGCGCCACTGATCCATCGTTCGCCGATATACGCAAGCGTGGTTGGCGAACCCTGTAGCGCTGTGCGCTGCAAGTAGTGCATCACACCACGCACCCCCCCCATCTCCTCTCCACCACCGGCGCGTCCCGGTCCGCCGTGAACGAGCAGCGGAAGAGGCGACCCGTGCCCGGTTGATTCCTTGGCACAGTCTCGATTGACAATCAGAAGTCGCCCGTGGAACGCCGCGGCGCCGAGCACGATGCTGCGTGCGAAGTCATTGTCGTAGGTAAAAATCGAGCCCACCAGGCTACCTTCGCCCCTCCGCGCGAGTTCGATGGCATCGTCTGTAGTGTCGTACGGCATCAGCGTCGCAACCGGCCCGAATGCCTCAACCTCATGAACCACCGAATGAGCCTTCGGGTCGGCGCAATACAACAACAGCGGTGGCAAAAATGCCCCGCGCTCGCGGTCTGCACCCGTCACGTCAAAATCGCCCGGACTGCCAAATATCAATTCGGCCGCCTGTTGCAGTTCCGAAACGCGGATCTTCACTTCATCTCGTTGCGAGTGGCTAGCCAGCGCGCCCATGGTCACCCCCTCCACGGACGGATCGCCCACAACTACTTTCGAAAGCCGTGCTTTCAGAGCGTCGCTGACTGCCTCGACTTGCGCGCGAGGGACGAATACCCGCCGGATGGCGGTACATTTCTGTCCCGCCTTGGTCGTCATTTCCCGCACAACTTCCTTGACGAACAGTGAGAATTCCGGTGAGTCGGGAGTCGCATCCGGACCGAGAAGTGAAAAGTTCAACGAATCCGCTTCCATCGTGAAGCGTACGGCATTCTTGAGAATATTCGGATGCTGCTTGAGCTTACGCCCGGTCGATGCTGAACCCGTAAACGTGACGACGTCCTGGCACTGCAGATGTTCGAAGATATCCCCAACACCCCCACAAATCAGTTGCAGCGCCCCTTCCGGAAAGATCTCCGAAGCGATCATGTCGTGAAACATGCGCTCCGTAAGATAGGCCGTCTGGCTAGCAGGCTTGACGATTGCAGGCATGCCCGCAAGGAGACTGACGGACAGCTTTTCCAGCATTCCCCAACAAGGAAAATTAAAAGCATTGATATGCAACGCCACACCTTGAAGTGGCGTACATATATGCTGGCCAACGAAACTCCCCGTCTTCGACAGCATCTCGGGAGCGCCGTCCAACAGAAAACATGCATTCGGGAGCTCGCGACGCCCCTTGCTGGAGTACGCAAACAGGGTCGCGATTCCGCCCTCGATGTCCACCCAGGAATCGGAACGGGAGGCTCCAGTCGCCTTCGAGAGTTCGTAATACTCTTCCTTGCGCTCCAACAGGTACTGCGCAAGTGCCTTGAGCTTGAGAGCTCGTTCGTGGAACGTAAGCTTGCGTAGCGCCGACCCACCCATAACCCGGCCATGCTCAAGCATCGCAGCGAAGTCCAATCCGTCGCTTGAAATTGTCGCAACCGGCGCGCCCGTGATCGCATGACGAACGGTTTGGCCACCCATTCCACGCATCCAGCGTCCCGCCGCATAACTTTGCAGTTGCATTGACTAGTCTCCTGATCGTTGCTGAGGTGCTACCGGCCTCTAAACTCCGGCTTTCGTTTTTCGACAAAAGCACTCATACCTTCGCGGCGATCGTCGAGTGCAAACGTGGCTTCGAATAATCTGATTTCGTACTTCAGCCCGTCGGTAAGCGAAGTTTCCAAAGCTCGATTGACGGCGTCGCGCGCCATACCCACAACCGGAGGCGAGAGCCTTGCAATCCTGGTGGCCGTTGAGATCGCGTCATCGACAAGTTTCGCTACGGGCACAATTCGAGCAACAAGCCCGCAGCGCTCCGCTTCCACTGCGTCGATAATTCGCCCGGTCAGAATCATTTCCATCGCCTTGCTCTTCCCAAGGAGACGAGTGAGACGCTGCGTACCACCTGAACCCGGAATGGTGCCGAGTCTGACCTCTGGCTGGCCAAATTGTGCGTTGTCGGCTGCCAAAATGAAGTCGCACATCATCGCCAACTCGCAACCCGCGCCGAGGGCGAAGCCCGCCACCGCCGCAATAACGGGCTTGCGCATCTGCTGAATTTGATTCCAGGCCCCTCGCAGTTGCGGGGCATTGGTCACCTCGTAATAGCCCCAGTCGCGCATAGCCTTGACGTCCGCGCCCGCAGCGAATGCCTCATCGCTGCCAGTGATGACCAGCGCCGAAATTGTTGCGTCGGCATCAAGTTGCATCAGCATGCCGTGGAGGTCTTCACGCAACGGAAGCGACAATGCATTGAGCGCTTCGGGACGATTCAGCCGGATCAGTGCTACAGCCCCGTGACGCTCGATTTTCACCAGTCCGTCAGCCATGGATTTCAACTTTCCTGATCAAAGTCAAGAACGATTTCGTCGGTAACCGGGTAGCTCTGGCAGCTGAGGATGAAACCACGCGCGAGCTCGTAGTCTTCCAGCGCAAAGTTGGCATCCATGTCGACTTCGCCTTTGGTCATCTTGCAGCGGCAGGTGGAACACACTCCGCCCTTGCACGAATATGGGAGTTCGACGCCCTGCTCCAGCGCGGAATCCAATATTGTTTCCTTGTTTTTCTCGATAAATATCTCGCGAGAACGTCCGTCCTGAATGAGGGTTACCCTGCATTCCGGCCGCCCCTCGACCTGCTTCGTAGCCGGCCTTCTGGGTACCCGCGGAAGTGCACTCGCAAAGAGCTCCATCTTGATTCGAGCCCTATCTACGCCATGGCACTTCAAGCTCTCGGAGACTTCTTCCATCATGGTTTGCGGGCCGCAGATATAGGCTACGTCGATACCGGTTGGATCGACCCAGCATTCCAAAAGCCGGTCGCACTTCGCACGATCGATACGTCCGTTGAACAATTCGATGTCCAGAGTTTCGCGGCTCATCACGAATACCAAATTGAGGCGCGTCAGATACCGATCCTTTAGGTTCTCCAACTCCTCTTTGAACAAGACCCCGGACGATGATCGATTTCCGTAGACCAGCGTGAACTGGCTTTTCGGCTCGGACTTAAGCGTAGCTTTGATGATCGAAAGCACCGGCGTGATTCCACTACCGGCAGCAAAAGCAACATGATGGCGCGCAGATTCCGGCTCGAGCGGCACATTGAAATGACCAGACGGTTCCATGCACTCGACGACATGACCGGGCCGGAGTTCCTGATTGGCCCATGTCGAGAACAGTCCATCCTGAACGCGTTTGATCGCGACTCGCAAAAACCCATCATCCGGCGCTGCACAAATGGAATAGGACCGACGAATTTCTTCGCCCTCGAACTGTGATCGCAAAGTCAAATGTTGGCCTTGAGTAAAGCGAAATGCGTCTACTTGATCTGGCGGAACCTCAAAGGTGACAACGACGGCATCCCGCGTCTCGGGCTTGAGGCTAGCAACGCGTAAGGAGTGAAACTTGCTCATGAGTTATTGGCAGTGTTCAGTGACACTTGAAGTAGTCGAAGGGCTCCAAACAAGCGTTGCAGCGATATAACGCTTTGCAGGGCGTAGACCCAAATTGGCTTGTAAGCTCGGTACGAGACGAACCGCAGCGGGGGCATTCAACGCTCGGAGTGGAACCCACGTTCCGCCGCAATTGACTGAGGTCTACAGCCTGTTCTGACACGCCTCCGGCTACCGGCGGCGCGATCCCGTAAACCCTCAGCTTTTCACGCGCCGCTTGCGACAACCAATCGGTAGTCCAGGCCGGAGAAAGCTGAAGTTCGAGTCTTACACGAGCCACGCCGTGCGCCTCTAGCGCGTCTCGAATTTGGTTGCCGATCACATCCGTTGCTGGGCATCCAGAATAGGTCGGCGTCACCGTAACAATACATACATCGCCTTCGACCGGATCCCAAACAACGTCGCGCACGATCCCCAAGTCCACGACAGACACCGCGGGGATTTCGGGATCTGGCACCTGCTCCAGCCACGACCACAAAGTGGCGATTGAAGGCCGCGCCTCTGTGCCCACTTCCATCACAGCGTTACCACTGGGCACCGGGGAAGCTTCGCGGCAAGGTCTGCATTTCAGACAGCAGATAGCTCAGCGCCTCGGAATGTTGACCTTGCTTTCCACCGCGATGCATCCATGCATCAGCCGGAGGAACTGTCAATCGAGCATCTGCGAAGATTTCCCGCACATAGGCCAGCCAAGGTTCGCGCAATGCAGATGGGTCGAACCCAGTTCCCGTCGCAGCAACCACCGCGTCGACTGCGTCGGGCACAAACATCTCACCAGTGTATGGCCAGAGCACCTCGGCAGCCGTCTGCATCATCGACCGGCTCCTGTCAGTCCCATCGCCCAAACGCACCACAAGGTCGCTACTACGCCGCAGATGATAGGTCGCCTCCTTGACTGCCTTTTGGGCAATAGCAGCAACTTGCCGATCACTGCTACTCAAGAGTTTCTGCAATGCGAGGTTGTGCCATGCGTCGAAATAGAACTGCCGCATCATCGTGTCGGCATATGTTCCGTTTGGACGCTCTACTAACATCAAGTTCAAATATTGTCGGTCGCTACGCCCATAGGCCAGAGCATCTTCGTCACGACCGACACCCTCGACCTGGCCTGCGTAGCTCAGCCATTGACGGGCTTGCCCTAGCAGGTCAAGTGCGGTGTTAGCCAAGGCCATGTCCTCTTCAAGCGCGGGCCCCTTGCCGCACCATTCGGATAGGCGATGGCTGAGCACGACACCGGTATCACCCATACGCAACAAGAGCTGAAATAACTCAGTCGACATCAAACCCCTCCACGCGTCAGCGCTCTCCGCAACGACCCTGTGGCAGACGCACCAATCAAATATGTTTGACTTCTTCCGGCATCGGAAAGAAGGTCGGATGGCGATACACCTTGCTGTTGGCCGGGTCGAACAGCGGCTCTTTGTCATCCGGACTGCTGGCAACGATGTCTTCCGAGCGAATGATCCAAATACTGACGCCCTCATTTCGACGCGTGTATACATCCCTCGCGTTGTTGATCGCCATTTCCGCATCGGCGGCATGCAAGCTGCCGACATGCCGATGCGCGAGTCCGTGCTGACTACGGATGAAGACTTCCCACAGTGGCCATTCCTTTTTCATTATTTCCTCCGTCACGCTCAAGCCGCCGCGGATCTTTCTTGCGCACGCTTATTGGCATGGACGACCAAAGCCTCGCGGAACCATTCACCGTCCTCGTGCGCCTTGACCCGTGTTTCCAAGCGATCGCGATTGCAGGGGCCGTTGCCCTTCACCACGTTGTAGAACTCATGCCAGTCGATCTCACCGAAATCGTAATGGCCACGCTCAGCATTCCATTTGAGATCGGGATCCGGGACGGTCAAACCGAGGTATTCGGCCTGGGGAACCGACTGGTCAACCATCTTCTGGCGCAGTTCGTCGTTGCTGAACAACTTGATGCCCCATTTCGCCGACTGTGCGCTATTAACTGATTCGGCATCGCTCGGACCAAACATCATCAGCGAGGGCCACCACCACCGATTAAGGGCATCCTGCGCCATGGCTTTCTGCTCAGCGGTGCCGCGACATAGCGTCATCATGATGTCAAAGCCTTGTCGCTGGTGAAACGACTCTTCCTTGCAAACTCTCACCATTGCCCGCGCATACGGACCATAAGAGCACCGGCACAAAGGAATTTGATTGATGATCGCCGACCCATCAACAAGCCAGCCGACCGCTCCAATATCCGCCCAACTCAAGGTCGGATAGTTGAAGATGCTTGAATATTTTGCCTTTCCCGAATTCAGATCGGCAACCATTTGGTCCCGAGACGTTCCCAGCGTTTCAGCGGCGCTATACAGGTACAGACCATGACCCGCCTCGTCTTGCACTTTTGCCAGCAAGATGGACTTCCGCTTCAGGGTCGGTGCCCGGGTAATCCAGTTTCCTTCCGGGAGCTGACCAACGATCTCCGAATGAGCGTGCTGGCTGATCTGACGAACCAAGGTCTTTCGATAGGCGTCGGGCATCCAGTCTTTGGCTTCGATTTTGACGCCGGAGTCGATTCGAGACTGAAATGCCCGCTCCTCGGCACTGAGTTCTTCATTTGCGCGGACGCGCTCAGCGCCCGTCTCGACGAGTTGTGCATACATGCGCTAGTTCCCATGGAGGGTATGCATACAACTATATGATACACAAATTCTCCTGTCTACATTTTTTATGAATCATTTTCTTTCACGTGTCCTGTGGTCGTGCTTGGGTACACTGCCCGGTTACTATCTCGAACCATGAGACGGCACAGGTGATTGATGGCAATTGGAAGCAAGTCGCTGCGAGACTGGACACAGGCCTATTTGCACGAGGAGGCTCCTAGGTCAAAATCGTTGATCGTGACGGTGTTCGGAGACTCGGTCGCACCGTATGCCTCATCTATCTGGCTCAGCGAGCTCATCGATTTGCTGGTTCCGTTCGGAGTCAATGAACGTCTGGTTCGCACAAGCTGCTTTCGACTCGTTGACGAAAAGTGGCTGAGGTCCATTCGGGAAGGCCGCAGAAGTCGTTATGGGCTGACTCCCGCTGGATTTCAAAGATTTGAGCACGCGTATCGCCGGATTTACACGCCGCCGCCGCAAGATTGGTCGGGCAATTGGACCTTGGTGCTCCTAGCGAAGAAGAGTCGCTCGAACAACGTCGATGTATCCGAACTGCGTCGTGAGCTGCAGTGGGAAGGTTTCGCCACCTACGCACCGGGAGTGCTTGTCCACCCGGACTCGGATGTGTCGACGCTGGCCGAGATTCTTGATCGCAACAAAGGTCACAAAAATGCAGTTGTACTAGAAGCAAAAGACCTTCCAGACCTTTCTACTCGCACGCTGCAGCAGTTGATCAACGATGATTGGGAGCTCAATTCGGTGGCTGACCGCTATCGCAATTTTTTAATGCGATTCACGCCTCTGATGAACCTTATCGATTCGGGTAGTCCACTAAGCGACCTAGACGCGTTCACCGTACAGACGCTTCTCATTCACTCCTTCAGAAGAGTGACCCTGCACGATCCCCGTCTTCCGCCCAATATGCTCCCTGAGACTTGGCCGGGACACGACGCATACGAGCTGGCGCGAAAAATCTATCGCTGCACTTATGCCGGGTCCGGTTGCCTTATGCGGTCCAGGCTCGATCCCGGCGAGCGGGTGTCGCCGTCTACTCAAACATTAATGCAACGCTTTGGCGGGCTCGAATAGCCTCTCCAAGCAATCATTTCTGCGCTTACTAGATCCTTGAGCAAGCCCTGTTAAGGCACCTTTCTTGAAAGGTACTCATTTCGAAACTACGCTCTTTTCAACTCCGCCGACACAAAATCGATAAATGTGCTTGCACGCTGGCTGAGAAACTTGGTCTGCGGATAGACAATGCTGACCGGCTGCGGAACGGGGTAGTAGCTTTCGAGAAGCGTCACCACCTCGCTATCCGCATTCGGCCATTGAATCGTCCAATCGGGCACTAGAGCGATTCCAAGCCCCGATACCGCAGCGTGATAAATCGCCTCTGCATCATTGACCCGCAGGACGGCGGACAGCTCGACACTTTGATGGCCAAGCTCCGATTCAAAGCTCCACTGGTTTACACTCCGATCGACAATGCAATTGTGACCGGCAAGGTCGAGGGGCGACTTCGGCCGCCCGAAACGCCGCAAGTACTCTGGTGATGCGATCAGTGAATATTCGATCGACCCGATCAACCGCGCGATCAGCGTATTAGATGGCAGGCGCCCAATCCGGACGCTGAGATCAAGCCCCCCCTCGATCATGTCAATCGGGTCATCGGTTGCGATAATTTCCATTCTGACCATCGGGTTTTCGAGTAAAAACTGGGTGACAACGGGAGTCATCCAGCGCCTGCCGAACGAAACGGGTACGGAAATTCTTAATATTCCGGAAAGCGCTACGCTATGCCTCGCTTTTGCGGAAGAAGTCAGCAATTCCAGCGTATTCAACAAACGCCGCACATCGTCATACAGCAGCCGGGCTTCTTCCGTCGGATTCACTTTTCGCGTTGTACGGGTAAACAACTGTACGCCGAGGCCAGCTTCCAGCGAGGCAATGATTTTGCTGACTGCGGACTGCGAAACCCCCATCTCTCGGGCAACCGCGGAGAAGCTTCCGGCCTCGAGTGTTCGGACAAATGTCGAATACGCTTTGTTGATGTCCAAGTACCCGCTTCCAAGGTCTGATGCGCCAGTCCCGCCCGGTTCATGCCGGACGGTTTTCGCACTCCGCCCGACATCGATCGAGCCATCGACGCGGCGGTCGGAAGGCCCGCTTCCAAACGTGCAAATCGCCAGCGGCCGATGCGCCATTTCACGCGCCAATCTTCGGGTCAAGCGATTGTTCCGCGTTAGGCTACCACTGTAGGTCCGACCTGCAATACTTTGCTTCTCCGCACAAAATCTGGCTTGATCCACCAAATCATCAACGGCAGCACCACCAGAGAGAGAACCATGTTGATCATCATGATCGCGATCAACAGCAGCCCCATATCAGCGACAAATTTCAGACCAGACATCAGATACCAAGGGACGATTCCGACCGCCATCACCGTTGCGGTGAACATGATAGCTTGACCGGTCGTCTGTAACGCCTGCGAAATGGCGGCTTCCCAGTCGCCCTCGCCAATACGGTACTCCTCACATATCCGTGACAGCAGGTAGATCCCATAGTCGATGCCGACACCAACGCCGATTGCTGCAACGATCATCGAGTTCACATCAAGACCGACATCCAATAGATGCATAGCTGCAATCAGGGCCTGATTGGCGATGTTGACCGGAACAATCAGTATTGCTCCCGCCAGCAACGACCGATAGGCAAGGCTGCAGAGAATGAATATCAGGGCGTTCACGGCGGCGATAACAATCCAATGATATCGCGCAACGACACGGTTGACGGCCTCCTGAATTGCAATGGTTCCTGTACCCAACCGGACAATGAACTCCGGGTGGTCAATACCGACCATGTTCACTACTTTTCGGGCCTCCTCAAGCGCCGCATCCACCGTCTCCTGCTTGTTGTCCTTGTACCAGAGCGACACAGTCGAGTGTTGGAGAGAGGCATCGATGACATGTCCGAAGTTCTTGGAGCTTGTGCCCATCATCGCTCCCAGCGCGGCTGAGCTGACGGCGGCCTCGCGCGGGTCAACAGCAATCCATTTTGGATGACCTCCATTGAACAAGCGGCTCGCCTCCCCGAGATAGTCGGCGAACGAAAGCGTTGCGCGAGGGGGACTACTGCTTTCCTCCATCAGAGACTGAATCTGCAGTTCCGTTCTTATGGTGTCGACACGCTGGCTCGTCCAGTCGGCCCCATTGGGATCCTTCGCCTCCAGTACGATCTCCAGAGTACTCACACCTGGAAAGTGCTGATTGATCATCCGCGTTGCTGTGTTGAATTCTGAGTCCGGCCACAGCAGATTCGACCCCTCAACAGGGTTCCCAATCCTGATTTGAGCCGCGATTGCGACCGCGAGCACAGCCAGTGCGAGCGCAACAACTGTCGTCGGGACAACAGCCGGCCCAGTGCTTAGGGCCGCTACCTTGCCCAACAGGTTATGCGCCCAACGATGACCACCGCCCCTATGGGGCGCCGAACTGCTGTATCGCGACACGTTTCCGGGAACCGGTAGCGTCGCCAACAGCAGCGAGATCAAAACAACACCGGTTGGCAATAGCCAAACGGCCCACATGCTGCAGAAAATTGCATGGCGAACCATGGCAGGAATAGGGGCCGCCATCACGACCACAATCCCCAGGATGTCCGTAAGAATTCCTACCACGCTGGGCGCCAGCATGTATGCCATGGCCAGCTCCGCCGCTTTTTTCTGGTCGCCGATCTGCTCGTACAACTCCAGAAATCGACCAGTAAATTGCACGCTATGTGAAAAGGAGCGCGCTGTCAGAAGCAGCGGCACGACCATCAGCAGTGGCTCGATAGGAATTCCCAGCCAACCGACGAAGCCGAACGCCCAAATTGCCGCAACTGCGCTGGTGATAATCGGAACCAGCACGCCAACGACGTTGCGCATATACACGCACAGCAGCATCACGAACGCCACCAACGTGACCGCAAAAATCCCGAACATCTGCCATTCGTAGCGGTACACCCAACCGATCAATGCTGGCTGCCCGGTCAAGTAGACCTGATGGTGCTCGTCACGAGCCTGTTCGACCAAGCCTTGCACGTACTCGAAAGCGTCACCGTAGTCCACCTTGTCTTCGATGAACGTGGCTTGCACAATCGCTCCGGATTCATCTTTAGAAATGAGGAACGTGCGTACGTTTGGGGCATTTTCGACATGCTCCCGGAAATCCGCCACTTCCCGGGGCGTCCGCGGCGGGTGATCCCCCATCAGGGGACGCATGTCGATACCTGCCGGTGTCGCCTCCGAATAACGGGCCTTCTCGGTAGTGATTGAAATAATCTGATCGTGATCGACACCGGGCGCGAGGTCGATATCGCGGGTCATCGTCCAGACTTTCGCAAGCGTCTGTGCGTTATAGATGTCGCCATCGATGCGGCGGATCATCACCATCATCGTCAGCGGACTGCCGAAACCGGGGTGGTCGCTGTAGACCTGGACATAGGGATCGTCCGACGGCAACATGTCCGAGAAGATCGTCCTGAGCTCCACACGCGGAACGCCAGCGGCGAACGCCGCAGTCACGAGCGCGAACAGGAGCAGCGAAATCCCACGATGCTCAAGCAGCCACCGAGCAAAACGCAGGCGCAGCGGGGTAGTGACAGCAGCGCGCATCAATTCAGAGTTTGATGCATTGCCGAACCTGCCGAACGGACATCCCCGCGCGTTCATTGCTGCTTCCCGCACAAAAAGCACCGACGCCACGAGCGCCGTCCATTGAACTTTCGGGCCGAAAAACCGCGGTAGTTGGCTGATTTCTGAGGCAGTGCTTAGTAAGCATCGATGTCTAGCTCTCAGGCTGTACCCATTTGCCGCAATGCTCCCATCGTGAGGTAGCGATCGTAGATCGAGGGATTGTTTGCGCCGCTGATGTGTTCGGTTTCAAGCGCCTTGACTTGCTGGAGCCGGGATACGCTGTTGGTTTGAATGTCAGACGCCGTCACTTGCGTCCAACTCCAGTACGGATGCTTGCCATCCATGACTTGTTTTCCATCGGCCTCGTACAACGAATACGCGCCGTCGAATGATCGAAACGGCTTGCCATTGCGATCGTAGGTAACCATTCCCAGAACAACCTGATTGCGTGCGTCGAACCAGACTCTTTTTTTGGAGACCGGGGCGCGCGGAAACTTGATGGGCTCGGCCTCGACGACTATCGCTTCCGGGACCAATTGCACTGTGGTGTCCCAGAACGTCTTTCCTTGTGGACCACCATGCGTCATGTTCTCCCAGTTCGGATGACTGTGATTCCAATTGTCGTCGAGACCGGCCAAGAACGGACCGCGACCGACAATCTTGTAGTTTCCCCATGTGTGCAGCGGATCCCCCGCCGCCCAAGCGTCCGAGAGATAAAGGGTCAAACCGGGAACCAGTGGCTCAAAGCGCTGGTTTGTCGGAAACTGTCGAATCCGTCTGAAATCGGGGATGTAGCCGTACAACCTGGGGAAGGTGTGACCGTCGTAATCCCAGATATTCAGATAGGCCGTCCCACGAAACTGCCTGGGACTCAAAAAAAATATGGACTGATACCGAAGCTTGTCGAGCTTTCCGAGCAAATAGGGCTTCGGCTCCATGGTGACTCGCCCAACCGGCGACATTTCCGCCCAGCCCCCTGAATACTTGAACTGCTCGCGGCCGTCGCCGCCGATTGAGGCCAGCTCCATTGCGTAGAACGACGCGTCGTGCCGCCCCCAACTCAAGGTCTGCGCAGCGAACAGCTCAACACCCGATTTCGGGTCCGGAAACGGGTTGCCGCCGATCCATGGTTTTCCGTCCTCCTTGTTGATGACATTTCCGTGCTCGTCAAAAGCCGCCTTCCCGGAATTTCTAAGCGTGGCTTCGATATAGTCCCACGGCGACAGGCGCATAATGTCCGTCGTCGTCTTGCCGACCTTCAGGCGCCGGCCCGAATTCAGTATCTGTTCGTAACGAACTGGCTCCATCAAATCTTTGACGAGTTCCACATTCGACGCGTCGATCGTATCCCCGGTGCTGATGCGCCCTTTGGTATAGCCTTCGATGGATAGCAATTCATCGGGATACGCGTTCCCGATATCGCCAGTCTGAGCAATTGCTTTGGATAATGGCATGAGCACTCCGGTGCTCAATACGCCAGCAGCAGCGTCGGCTAGAAACTTTCTTCGCGAAAATCCGCGACCGTATTGCAGCACTTTCATCGACTCAAGACCTCGTTTGATGGCGTTGTTCAACCTTCCCGCACTTCTTGGCTACGCTGCCAACGGACGAGTTCTTCAATCACGCATCCGGATGTAGCCTCGTTCGTCCATCGCCGCACGACACCCTCTGCACCAGCGGCCGACATTTACTTCCTTGAATTTCGGCGGGCCCAGCCACTGAACGAGCAGATTTCCTGCTGTACCGCGTGGTACTTCGCGGAGGTCGTTAGGTGCATGAAGATTCGACCTGGGATCGGACAGACGTAGTCCGGCCCACTTGGGACTCGGTCCCGGAGACCAGCATTTCCGTACCGAGCCGGACCCGGGACATTTATACCCGCTCCAGAATCGTTGCTATTCCCTGCCCCACCCCGATACACATAGTGCATAGCGCAAAGCGCCCTTGGACTGCCTCCAACTGGTTGATCGCGGTTGTCACCAGACGAGCGCCCGAGGCACCCAAGGGGTGACCCACCGCAATTGCACCCCCATTGGAATTGACGTGCTCCGCCTCGTCAGGCAAGCCGAGACCCCGGATAACCGCGAGACATTGCGACGCGAATGCCTCGTTGATCTCGATCACATCCATATCACCGAGCCTCAGTCCGACGAGCTCAAGTGCTCTTCGGGTCGCTGGCACCGGACCGTATCCCGCGATCCTGGGGCTAAGGCCAAGAACGACTGTCACCAACACCTTGGCTCGAGGTATCAATCCGTACTTGGCGATTGCATGCTCAGAGGCTAGGAGTAGTGCCGCAGCGCCATCACTAAGACAGGACGCGTTTCCTGCCGTCACGGTTCCATCTTCTCTCACAACACCTTTGAGTTCCGAGAGAATGTCAAGATTGGCATCCATCCTTCTGGGTTCGTCCACTCGAACCATTTCGAACTCGCCGCCAGCTCCGGAAGCCGGCGTTGCCACTATTTCCCGCTCAAAGAAGCCCGTGGCCTGCGACCGGTCCCAGCGCCTCTGGCTACGGAGGGCAAAACGATCCTGATCGATCCGCGAAACGTTGAATTGTTCAGCCACGTTTTCCGCAGCCTCCGGCATGGAGCAAGCCCCGTAGCAACGCTTCAGTCGCGGATCGACGAAGCGCCAGCCCATTGAGCCTTCGCGCGAATCAGAAGCAGGCGAGAGCGGTTCCGATTTCCCGAAGGCCACCTGTGCTCGCGACATGCTTTCAACGCCGCCCGCGAGGAGCATGCTACCCTCTCCCGACTTAATGGCCCTCGCCGCGATACCGATAGCGTCTAGGCTCGAGCCGCAAAGACGGTTGACGGTCACACCTGGCACCTCCTTGGGCAGCCCCGCCAACAACACTGCCAATCGCGCGACGTTGCAACCATTCTCGCCAGCCTGGTTCGCACAGCCGAGAATCACGTCATCGAGGGCGCTCCAGTCGACCCGGGAATTGCATTTCATCAAGGCTTTGATCGGGACAGCGGCAAGATCATCTGCGCGTATCGTCGACAACGTGCCGCCGTAGCGGCCAAACGGTGTACGAACGGCTCCGCAGATGTAGGCCTCCGTCATGGCAACGAGATTGCAACGGCCGAATTGCCAATTTTAACGCTGCCGCCCTCTCTCAGATCTTTCACATGGCACGCCTTTCCGGCCGATCGCTCGAGCGACTCCGGATCGTGGAGCACAACTTTGACGCTGATTCCCACATAGGTTTTGACAAGGTGCTGCAACGTACGCGAAACCTCGCTTCGACGTTCCTCACCAATTCCTCGAGCGTCCGAACTCAATTCCACCGCGACAGCCATCTGGTCGAGATTACCTTCGCGCGTGACGGAAATCAGGTAGTGAGGTGCAAGCTCCGGGCACTTGAGCAACATCTCCTCGATCTGTGTGGGGAACACGTTGACGCCACGGATAATCAGCATATCGTCAGAACGACCGGTGATCTTTCCGATTCTACGCATTGACCGTGACGTAGGCGGCAGCAATCGCGTCAGATCTCTTGTGCGATACCGAATTACCGGAAGTGCCTCCTTCGTCAGCGATGTAAAGACCAGCTCTCCCTCTTCGCCATCCTCGAGTACTTCTCCCGTCACCGGATTAATAATCTCCGGGTAGAAGTGATCCTCCCAGATAACCGGCCCATCCTTGGACTCGACACACTCGCTGGCCACGCCCGGACCCATCACTTCTGAAAGGCCGTAGATGTCGACGGCATCGATTCCGGCACGCACTTCGATTTCCCGGCGCATAGCGTTAGTCCACGGCTCGGCGCCGAAAATACCGACACGCATGCTGCATTGGCTCGGATCGAGTCCCTGTCGCTCGAACTCCTCGATAATGTTGAGCATGTACGACGGCGTAACCATGATGATGTCCGGGCGGAAGTCCTGAATAAGCTGGACTTGCTTTTCCGTCTGACCACCAGACATCGGGATGACCGTACATCCGAGGCGCTCGGCGCCATAGTGAGCACCTAATCCGCCCGTAAACAGACCGTATCCATAGGAGATATGGATAGTGTCGCCTGGCCCGCCACCGGCGGCACGAATGCTGCGCGCTACCACATCCGCCCAAGTGCTAATGTCCCTCGCGGTATATCCGACGACCGTCGGCTTACCGGTTGTACCGCTGGAGGCATGAACACGGACGACCTCCTCTTTCGGCACGGCGAACAGGCCAAATGGATAGTTGTCGCGCAGATCCTTCTTGGTCGTGAACGGGAACATCGATAGATCGGAAAGATTCTTCAGATCGGCAGGATGTACCCCGGCCGAGTCAAACGCGGCGCGGTAGTGCGGCACATTGGAGTAGGCGTGGATCAGTGTCGCCTTCATCCGTTCAAGCTGAAGCGCCTGCAATTCGTCTCGACTCGCTCGCTCTATGGGATCCAGCTCAGACGCCCGCGAGGAATTTTGCGTAGACATGACATACCCTCCATTTCGTTTCTACAAACAATGGAGATGGCACTCTTGCCCATCCGCCGCCCGACGACATGACTTGGCGTGCAGCCGAATCACAGCGCGTGCAAATCGCTCAATTTCACCCAGAAAGCCGCGGAAACTGAACCGCCCCGGCTTTCCCGGAGGCTCGTTGGTCTGAGTCACGCCGCTTGGGCGTACTCGGGGATTGTTGAATAGTTGAGGGCTTCTGCTTCGGCGGGTGTGATGTTGCCGATAGGTTCCAGCAGCCTTCGGTTGTTGAACCCGTCGACCCACTTGAGCGTGGCCCATTCGACGTCCTCGCGGCATCGCCACGACGACTGGCGATGGATCACCTCGGCCTTGTACAAACCGTTGATGGTCTCGGTCAGCGCATTGTCGTAGGAGTCGCCGACGCTGCCCACCGAAGGTTCCAAGCCGGCCTCGACGAGACGCTCGGTGTAGCGAATCGACACGTATTGGGACCCCCTGTCGCTGTGATGTACCGACCAATCCGGGCCAACCGGCTTGCGCGCGTGCAGCGCCTGCTCCAGCGCGTCGAGCACGAAGTCAGTCCGCGCCGACGACGAAGCGCGCCACCCGACGATCCGGCGCGCGAAGACATCAATGACGAAGGCCACGTAGACGAAGCCCTGCCAAGTGGAGACGTAGGGAAGTCGCTGACCCACAGCGCGTTCGGCCGATCGGCCTTGATGTGCCGGTGCACGTGACCCAGCGGACACGGCGCGTTGGCATCGCTGACTGTGGTGCGCACGCCCTTGCCGCGAATCACGCCGCGCAGGCCCAGGCGCTTCATCAGCCGTTCCACCGTGAAGCGCACGACGTCGAAACCTTCGCGCCGCAGCTGTCGCCAGAGCTTGCGCACGCCGTAGACGGAGAAGTTTTCATTCCAGACGCGCTCGACTTCGGGCCGCAGCTTCTCGTCGCGCCGGGCTCTTTGCGAGTTCCGCTGCGGATCGGCTTGCCGGGCCTTATGGGCGTGGTAGGTCGATGGGGTAATCGGCACCGCTTGCCGATCGGCTAGATCCCATGGACGGCGCGGTGATCGTCGATGAACGCGATCTTCGCTTGAACGGGCGGCCGAAATCCGCTTGGCCAAAATACGCGGACGCCTTGCGCAGGATTTCATTGACCTGCCGCCGCTCTCGAACCTCGCGCTCCAGCGCCTTGATATGGCCCGCCTCGGCGGTGCTCAGGCGCTCATGCACACCGCTGTCGCGCTCCTTCTGCCGCACCCAGCGCCGCAGCGTCTCGGCCGTGCATCCGATCTTCGCCGCGATCGACATGATCGCCGCCCATTGCGATTCATGCTCGGGGCGGTGCTCCAGCACCATCCGAACCGCTCGTTCCTGCATCTCCGCAGAATGCTTCGATACTCTTGCCATGACTCGATTGTCTCAAGTTATGGAGCCTCCGAAATTCCCGAGGCGGTTCAGTTCGATCTTGGATGGCCGAGATGCGGCAGATTGTTCTCATTCGCACCCTATGAGGCCAACTCCCGGGGCGCATGGGCTTTCTGGCGATACTCGCTCGGCGTTGTCCCATAGTGCGACTTGAATAGACGGCTAAATGTCGCGTAGTCGCCAAAGCCGTGATCGAATGCGATATCTGTGATCTTGCGATGCTGCTGCTGAGCATCACTGAGTGCCTGCCGACTTCGTTCTAGACGAATGTCGTGAATCATCTTTCCCGGCGTCAGGCGATATTCCTTGAACAGCATGTAGAGCGAACGCCTGGACATACACAGCACTGATGCCAATTCGTTAGCATCCAACTCGGGGTCCGAGATATTTTCCAGGATGTGCTGCTGCGCTTTACTAAGTCGGCTATTCTGGTGGTTCGCGATACCGGGTTCGCCAACCGAACGATGCAGAGACGACGTAATCATCCATTGCACAGCTCGCAGTACAGTGTCTTCAGCGCCATCCATAACCTCATGGGCCGAGCCGGTCAGCGCCAGCAGGGCACCCAGCGCGGCACGCATGGTGACATCGTCCCCCATGCGTGCACCGCATATTTGTTGACTAATACGCCCCCAGCCAGGACAGGCGTCATGCGGCAGCATCAAAACCGCGAAATGCGCTCCGTCGGACAGTTTTATTCGATACGGCCTCGTCGTGTCACAGACCGTCGCTTGTCCGGAAGCGATCGTGCACTCCCTTGAGTCCTGCTGAAGGTTGAGCTCGCCGGCCATTTGCCACATCAACTTTATGAAACCGGAATCGGAAGCCTCCGCGAGATGTCGAGTCCGCACTACCTCGCTTGCTCCAGCACAAATCGTGGTCAATGCGCCTTCGCCCAGCCGGCAGGAGCTGACTTGGGCGCGGAAGTCTCCGTGACTGTGATCACGATGCTCAAGCCATGGAAAATTATCATGCACAAAATTCTTCCATGGTCGAAACCCACGAACCTCCACAGAACCGAAAGCGTTTTGTGAAATATTGACCGACGATGACCCCATGGCCGGCGTGGCCATATTGATGCTGGGCATCATTTCCTCCTCCTGTGTGTCTAGTTATTTGCAGGCTAGGGCATGAACTGAACGCTCGTTGCCTACTTTTGAGTAGTTTCCCTCTGCTGATATGCGGCGTTGCGGCTCGCGCTCAACGAATTCTTATACAGCACCGGCGTCGTCCGCGCGTGTACCGCCGGTCGCAGCTTTAAGCGCCTGGCGACCAATGACCAGCAGCGCGATCATGGCCAGTACACCGAAGAAATAAGCAGGTCCCAGCGCAATCACGCTGAAGATGTCACTAGGTCCGAAATGGTTATCGCCGAAGCTGAGGCCTCGGTTAGGAGTGAAGTTTCCGAACAGATAAAACACCACGTTTGCCCAACCGTCCGCGACGATAATCCAGCCAAGTCGCGCAGCGAGCTTCTCAGTGAACCCCAACATTGGAAGTACGAAGGCGACAGCAATCACCATCATACCGTTGAGGGCGGGGCCGGTATGGGCTCGAGCCCATCCTTCGGGCGTTCCTGGCACGCTGAACTGAAGAATGTAGCCTGGAACGATTTCGAAGCCGCCCACTAGATTCATCCACAGTCCCACGCCGAAAAGTAGCGTGCAGAAAATCATCAGAATCCCGTGGCCCGACATTTTCAGCGTCAATTTGTTGTTCATATTCTCCCCTCTCTCGTTTGCTTGATTACGTGTTGGCTTGAAAACTTCGCCCGAAACCAGCGCCTAATCGTTCTCAGATGCCGCGAACCACCTCAAGCGGCAGGCTAAGATAGACATCCCGCTTCGCCGCAAATGAGTGTCCTGTGCAAAGTCCTGAAGCGCGTTCGCCAAGATTGAATGAAACAGTTCAGAAATAATTCATTCAACATGGACATTCTGTGGCGGCCATCGCCCACGCTCACGATTGCCTACCCAAACCGAACGACCGCAGCGATATCCATATCAGCTGCTGCAAATAGACTCGATCAGTAGCTTTCCGTCTCGAGGCGCGAACTTCTCGTAGACCCCCAAGAACCGGGGTTGCCCCGGCGGTACCAGTAGTAGCTGTCGCAGCTGTCATCCTGACCTCCTCAGGTGTTTCCGCACACCATCATTCTACGAATTATTGAGTAATTGTCTATTTTCTGTATCACATTGTGTGCTAACACAGCTACGCAGCAAACCTCAGTATAAGACTAACAGTTATTCCAAATTGGACTGAATTAGCCCCACATCGGTTTGAAGCATATGCAGCATCTGACAATTTTCGGGCTCTTGTGCAGTTGTATGAGGTAGAAAGGGGATATCGGCGTGTCGTGCCGGCGCGATGGGCGGTTTGTACCGGTGGATGCGGTGACGGGCCATCGAGGTCGACCGAATCGCTGGCGGCATCGGCGGGTGTGGGACGTACCGAAATCGCATCGCCGGTGCGCCCTCTGAGCCAGCAGCGCTGCATCCGGTGATCGAGTTTGAGATGACCGATCGTGGGCTCGACCGCCTGGCGACGTTTGAGTTGTCGCCGTTGTCGTTTCGTCAGTGATTTCGATTTTCCACGATGGATGATCTGTACATCGGGATTGTCCGCATCCACGCCGCGGTAGCCGAGATCCACGAAGGCCTGCTTCGGGGTCACGCCGATGTCTTCGAGTAGGATCGTCGTCTGTTCGAGCTGGGCGGCCAGAATATGGCCGTCGTAGGGCGTGCCGGGAAAGGTCCGGGCGCCGACGATCAAGCCCTGTTTGCGCGTCACAGCGATGCTGGCTTTGACACCAAATTCATAAGGCTTTCGGGCTTTGCCCTTGCCGATGCACTCGACTTCCGGGGCGTGCAGGGCGTAGAGCTTGTGTTTGTCCTTCGGGCGCTGCGTACGAAGGCCCTCTGCGCGTTCCATCAAGGTCTTGAGTCGAGTGAGCGCCAGCGGCGAGGCCGTGGCTTGTTCTCGTTTGCGTTCAATCTCACGCAGCACGCGGCCCAGGATCGTGCGCTGGCGTTTGACCACCCCGCGCAATCGCCGGTACTGCTTGGCGTGACCGTAACCGCCGGCCTTGAATCGAAGCGCGCGGCCTTCTTTGACGTAGGTCTGTTTCAGGCCGATGCCGGCCACCTTGGCGGCCTTCACCACCGGGTGCCGCGCGATCTCCAGCAAGCGGCTATCGACCGGACGGGCGATCGCCTTTTCCGGCACGGTGGAATCGACAACCACGCGTTCGAATTCGCTGGGCTTGATCGCTTTGACTTCGACCGCCGTGTCGATCGTGGCTTTGAGCAATTTCTCGACGCCCGCTTCACCGATCAGGTTGCGGAAGCGACCAATCTGGGTGGCATCACAAGGCAGCCGTGGCTCGAAATAGTCCTGCCCGCTGAAGTGCTGAAAATAGACGTTCTCCGACCAGCGGGCGACGAGGGCTTCATCGGACAGGTCGTAGGTGTGTTTCAGATACAGCAGGCTGACCATCAAGCGCATCGGCAGACGCGGACGACCGGCGATCTGCAGGCTCGAACCGAACAGATCGTCGATGGCAGCGGTTCGTTCAGGACGATCGCGCCGGGCGAAACACGGTGCCAGCGCCGCTTCCAGATTGGCCCAAGGCATCCGGCTCGCCAATACCGTCAGCGGATGACGTGGATCGATCATGTCGACCAGCCGGGCGCGGAAAAAGTCGGGTGTGCTCAAGGCCAAATCCCTCAGAAATCAATGCGCCAATTTTATCTTTCTGGGAGAACCAATGCCCCCTGTGCACCAGCCAAACACAGTACCCTCATGGGCTTGGGGCGTTCTGCAGGGCCGACTAAATATGAGGGGAAACCTCAGCATATTGCTCTGATGATCTGTTTATTTTCAGTGCATTGCGGGGTATCGTTCAGATAAAACTGCGCTTGGAGTACGCGCAGGGCACGGCTTGTATCTCTTCGGAAGTCGCCAAACTACCCGAGGAGCCCGTGCCATGCGCGCCAGCAAAGTATTGCAGAAGTTGCTGCGTCTTCACCTCCCCCAACTCCATGCCAAACGCCTGCAGGTGCTGATGCAGGCGGTGGACAGTGCCGTGACTCATCAGCATTTGACCTTGTCTTCCTTGGCTCGGGGACTGAGCTCGAAGACGACGGTCAAACACCGAATCAAGTGCATGGATCGGCTGCTCGGCAATGCGGCGCTTCAGGCGCAGAGAAGCTCATTTTATCGGGTCTTGTGTGGTCTTCTGGTGAGGCCCGGCGTGGAGCCGATCATTCTGATCGATTGGTCGGATTTGAAGGCGGATCGGCGCTGGTTGTTGTTACGCGCCACGCTCTGGACGAAGGGGCATGCCCTGGTGCTCTACGAAGCAATCCATCCACTGCGCCGACAGAATTCACCCCGGGTCGAGCGGGATTTNCTTTNGACGTTGAAGTCGATGCTGCCCGAAGGCGTGCGCCCCGTGATCGTGACCGATGCGGGTTTCCGGGGACCTTGGTTTGCCCAGGTGGAGCGACTGGGCTGGCACTGGGTGGGCCGGGTCCGTGGACGGACTTTTATTTCGATCGAACCCGGCCAGTGGGTGTCCTGCAGGCAGTGGTTTCCGAAAGCCAAGGCCACGCCCAAAACCCTGGGCGCCGGTCGGATCGTTCGCAACCGGCCGGTGGACTGTACCCTGGTGCTGTATCGGAAATTACCGCAAGGGCGCCACCAAAAGACCGTGCGCGGACCGCGCGCCAAGAGCCGTCATGCTGAGCAGTGTGCCCGTCGGGAGCGGGAGCCCTGGTTATTAGCCGCCTCGCCGTCGTTGTCTGAGCGATCCGCTTTGGATATCGTCAACGTCTACCGGACCCGCATGCGCATTGAGCAAAGCTTTCGTACGCTCAAGTCGCATCAATTTGGCTTTGGCTACGAGGACAGTCAATCCCGCGGCGCAGCACGGATCGCCATGCTCCTGCTGATCCATCTGCTCGCCGTCTTTTTGGCCTGGATCGCCGGGATCACCGCACGACGTCGCGGCCTTCAGGATCAGTGTCGATCCAATAGCGACCGTAAGCGACACACCCTGTCCGACATCACACTCGGCTGGATGGTCTTGGCAACCAAGCTCCTGACACTGACCCAAGCCTGTTTTGAACAAGCGCTGCGATCCCTCTGGCACCCGCCATCATGCTTCAATAGCCCAACGACCGCTCGCGC